>ENA-OQKP01000270-OQKP01000270.1-human-gut-metagenome-genome-assembly--contig:-NODE-270-length-49464-cov-7.493585_pt1 | contig 49464 bp, 44 predicted proteins | sample MGYA00242780_ERZ504802 | MGnify/ENA primary metagenome ERZ504802 (study PRJEB26092, sample SAMD00036406) | human gut metagenome | host: Homo sapiens | study: EMG produced TPA metagenomics assembly of... | reverse complement strand
TTATTTCCGCAAAAAAACCGTAGTTAGTGGAATATCAACATACTGGCTCCTAAAGGAAAAAATATCCGATGATATCGTGAATGAACTATTAGAAGTTCTTCATACAAATAAAATCCATGTACTATTTCGAAAGCCAAGAGTAAAACTCTTGGCTTTTATCTCTCCAATTTATGCCAATTATGCCAACAGTTCCATTACTTCTTCGGCCAATTCGGATAACGTTTATAAAAATCTTGTGTTGCCTTCTGATCTGTGAAAAATCCTGCATTTAAGAGTTGTCTCATTTCTTCGTCCGACGTATGTAAATGGTACTTAAAATAGTTATACTTTTCCCAATCTCTAATCCCGATTGACCTATTATTTTTGCTATTATTATAGATCAGATATACAATTGAACATATTATAAGAAAAAAATTAACATTCCAAACCTCCTATTCAGTACCACTAAACAGTGCTTTCGCTAATTACTTATGATTATGTTTATTTTTTTCTTGCCACAGAAGCTCATACTCTTTCATCTTTCGTTTTGTTTCCTCATTCTGCTTTTTGTTTTTAAAATACCACGGCAAAACAATCGTGAAAAAACCACCTACTAACCATCCAAAATCATCTGCCCGCATACCCAATCCCCCTTTTAACAAAATATTCTATACAAATTGTACCAAGTCGCTAGCGCGACGGCTAGCCATAAGTACAATAAAGTCACTACTTTTTTATAAAAAAAATAGCAGTTTTTAAATATATGTAGTATTGTTGAATTACCCCTAACGCAACCATACACATATACAAAAACTGCTATGATTACTTTAACACGGATTTTCAAACTCAACAACTACATTTAAAAAAAAACCTGTCGTCCGCCCCCCTGGGAAATAATATTTTTTTTCTTTCACATTTATTTACTGGAGGTTTATTATGGACGATCTGCGTCAGTTTATCTACTGGATAAAAGAAGAAAGACAGCTCTCTGACCGCACGATCAATGCCTGCATTTCCCAGCTTCGCTTTTTCACCTTATACGTTCTCCATAAACCATGGGATCCCTCACAACTTCCTATTAACAGCGAAAGATCACATCCTTTTGTACCAGAGAAAAAGAATACTTCTCCCATACAGATATCGGCTGTCAGTCCGCGTCTTGGTACAATTCTGAAGAATCACATTCAGAGCAACTCTGTTATATTTCAGAGCTGCTCTTTTTGTTTGCTCTGAATATGATACTTCACTAATGAATTTTACCATAGCTTGATTGTTTTAGAAAGCGGGGATAGACGTTTTGCAAAAATATCGGGACAGGAGGGGACTTTACTGTATTGTCTGAAAGAGAATCTTTGCACAAAGTTAAGGGAAAAGACAGGTTTGACGGGAAGAAATCTGATATACTGAAAATACAAGGAAGACAGAGTGGTAAAAAATCAGATTACTTTTTGAAAGGGAAAAAGATTCCGGGAGAATATTAGACATGGAAGGAGGAAAATTATGAGGAAGTATTGGCGTGGTATTGCAATTGCCGGAGTAGTGGCAGTTATTTCAGGGTGTGGAGCCTCAAACAGTTCTAAAAACAGTATCAATAACGGGTATATCATGGAGACAGCAGCTGCTGCCATGGATGAGGAGAAAGGGGAGATGTCCGGGGAAGGGGCATCAGCTTTTGTGGATACAGCAGCGGGCGCAGCCTCAGGAACAGAGAATATGGCAACAGTAGAAACAGGCCGAAAGCTGATCAGAACTGCCAGTATGGACGTGGAGACTGAGCAGTTTGAAAAGTTGATGACAGCTTTGAAAACGCAGATCAGGCAGATTGGCGGATATATTGAAAATGAAAATGTTTCTGGCAATCAATTAGACTGGCAGGGCAATCCTATGATGCGCTGGGCTGATCTGACCGTACGTGTACCCAAGGAACGGTTGGATGAATTCTTAAATGGTGTGGAGTCAGCAGGAAACGTAGTTAGAAGGTCAGAAAGCACTAAGGATGTGACACTGCAGTACAGTGACATTGAGAGCCGTAAAAAGACATTAAAGATTGAACAGGACCGTTTGTGGGCACTGCTTGAAAAGGCAGATTCCATGGATAGCATCATTGCATTAGAAGAGAGGCTGTCAGATATCCGTTATGAACTGGAATCTTACGAATCCCAGCTGCGTCTCTATGACAACCAGATCGAGTACAGTCAGGTGACGTTAAATATTAACGAAGTGAAGCGGTATACCGAGGCTGTTCCGGAATCTGCTGGAGAGCAGATTTTAAAGGGATTGTCAGATAATGGAAGGCGGCTGGCAGAAGGAGTGAAAAACTTTGGGATTTGTGTGATCATTACCAGTCCGTTCTGGATAACAGCAGCAGTGATCGGTGCAGTGATCGGGTGCCTGGTGTGGAAGATCCGGAAAACTTTCAGGAAACGGAAATCTGGAAAAATAAGAATCGGCAGAAAGGCAGATACAGAGGTATCCCAGGTTAAGCCGCAGGAGCATGATCAAAATTCAGGTGTAGAAACAAAAGATCCGGCACCAGATCAGCGGAAACAGTAATCTGACTATACTTTCATCGCAGGTAGTTATTTGACAAATGCTTATCAATAAGGTATGATAATAGAAAAATATCAGTGAATTAAAATACCACAGATGGCGATGTCACCATTAGGCGGCATCGCCGTTTAGTGTGTAAAAAGCATATATTGAAATGAGAATATGATCGTCCTTTCTTGTTCTGGTGGGATTGATCTATTTTTATGTATAATCGCAGATATGTACTCTCGGAGTCTTTCCTGCACTTGCCTTTGCGGCCGATTTTCCGCCAGTTGCACCCGAATTTCATTAATGTACGCACCGCGTACGCCTCAGAAATTTGGGTACAACTGACAAAAAATCTTCTCGCAAAATCAAGTACAAAAAGATTCCGAGAGTACATAGATAGGAAAGGGAGATCATGAAAAATAAAAAAATATTATCATGCATTTTATCTGCAAGTTTGCTTGTATCTATGCCTGTTAATTCTGTATTTGCTATAGATTTGACAGGTGGGGGGGGGCAATGGTCAAGGGATAACATCTACGCAAGAAAATCAAAATCCTGATCAGGAAGATGAAGATCAGAAGACGGATCCAGATGACTATGGAAAAGATGATACAGATCCTGGAAATTCAGATTTAGAAGGTGATCCTTCCGGGAATCCAAGTAAAGACGAAGGCATGGATGATTCCAAAGATGATCCAAAAGATGATTCCAAAGATGATTCAAAAGACGACCCGGATGTTCCCAAAGATGATCCAAAAGATGATTCCAAAGATGATTCCAAAGATGATTCCAAAGATGACCCGGATGTTCCAAAGGATGATCAGAAAGATCCCGATAACAGTGATGCCGGTGGAAATGACCAGGAGGATCAGAAGCCGGAGCAGGATGAAACTCCGGATGAAAATACGGACTCTGCAGATCTACCGGATAACCCGGAAAAGGATGATAACGGAAATTCAGGCAACAAAGATTCTCTAAGCGATAAGAACATTTCTCCCGATCCAGAGGAAAATCGAAAGAATAAAGAAGTTTCACTTCTGACTGCAGATTATGAAGATGTTGAAATTGAGATCGATGGTATTACTTACACATTTGATCTTGATCCAGATGATCATACTGCCACATTAACAGATATAAGTAACCCGGCCGAAGCTTCTGAAATAGAAATTCCAGAACAGGTTATTTATGATGAGGATGAGGCAGAAGATAATGAGTATACAGTTACAATATTAAGATGGGGACCTTTTGCAGGTTCAAGACAAAATGTCAGTGCATTGATGATCCCTGATACTGTTGAAAAATGTGATGTATACTTTTCACGCTTTTCTAATTTAACAGAAATCACCATTCCAGGTTCCGTCAAGAAATTTGGTGGTAGTTTTCAAAATATGAACAAGCTTGAAACTATCACCTTTGAAGAAGGTGTACAGGAAATTTCCGGTAACTCTATGGTCTCAAATTGCTCTTCTCTGGAGACCATTGATCTTCCGGAAAGTTTAAAATATATAACCGGACCAGCTGCATTTGCTTCAGCAGAGAAACTGAAAAATATTTCTCTTCCGGATGGTGTAGAGATTAAAAAGGCATCAGGATTATTTAGTGATGATATTTCTTTAACATCCATAACACTTCCTGATTCAGTAATATCCATTCCGCAATCGGCATTTTCCGGATGTAGTGCGCTGGAAGAGGTGACAGCAAAAGGAAGAATTACGGAAATTGGACAGCAGGCCTTTTATGAAGATACTGCCCTGGCAAAGATCCCGGATCTTTCTTCTGTTTCGTCTATGGGAAGTATGGCATTTTATAAATGCATCAGTCTGAATACGGAGGTGGATCTTTCCAGCCTGCAAAATGTTCCATATCAGGCATTTGCTTATAGCTCTATCCCGTCTGTCATCTTATGTGATAGTCTGGGAACGATTGGAGCCTGGGCATTTTTAGGTACGGATTTGTCTTCTGTTACATTGCCGGAAACATTAAAATCAATTGGAAGTTATGCTTTCTGGTGTGTATATCCTTTAAGTGGGACTGTAAAGATCCCGGATAGTGTAACTTCAATTGCCGATCATGCGTTTGAGTATACATCCATTGAACACCTGATCCTGGGAAGCGGACTGGAGAGTATTAAAAGTGATGCTTTTTCTAATATTGACACGTTGGAGACAGTTACGATCCGGAACAGTTCAGATGCAGTTGATATTTCAAAAGCTGGATTTTCAGGAAATGCAATTATAACATACACGGAAAAATCTATTTTTGATTCTGTTGGATCTGCAATTTCCGATGAAGCCGGGGCACCAACATTACAGGAAGCTGTGAATGAGGCAGCTGCATCTGGTGGAATTGTGGAAGTTAAGAAAGATATTAAGCTGGACAATTGTGTTATTATTCCTGCAGGAAAGCCGATCGTAATTTCTTCTACAGATCCATATACAATACTTGGGGTTAAAGATAGTATACAGCCAGAGTGTTTATTCGAAGTGGAAGAGGGAGCAGACGTTACCTTTGATGGAAATCTGACTCTATATGGCAAGTATAATAAGAAATGTGCAATTAAAAACCATGGAAAATTAACAGTCACCGGAGATACGACCATTTCCGGAACACAGATCACTACGGATCTTACTGGTGTGCTGGAAAACAGCGGAGCCAATGCAAAACTGATCCTTTCCGGTGGAAAGATAGAAAATAATAAGATTTTAAATTATGCTGCCGTAAGTGGAACGGTTCTGGTCAAAGAGGGAGCTTCCTTTGAAATGACAGGCGGCAGTATCCAGAATAATAATGCTCTGGATGCGGATTCTTTGCATTCTTCAAGCGGAGTAGTTATGTATGGGGAAAGCAGTGGGATCATGACTGGTGGAGCGATACAGAATAACACCGGACACAGAGGGGCAGCTGTCAATATTTATAGTGATGACAGGGATAAACGGGCAATATTTACATTGGCAGATGACGGACTGATCACCCGGAATACAGGAATCTCTGCAAACGGGAATGAAGCTGGTGGAGCTGTATTTGTTGAGGATAATGCGGAATTTCATATGACAGGCGGAACCGTATCCGCTAATAAAGCATCTAAGGGTGGAGGTATTTGTATTGTAGACTCTGCACTTCAGAGAGGCATAGCAGAATATGGAACAGAGTTCCTTATGGATGGAGGTGTTATTTCCGGAAACAGAGCAGGGACAGGCGGAGGAATTTACAGCTTTTCTAATGGGAGCATTCTGCGCAGTGGAAAGATTATAAATAATACAGCAACATATTCTGGAGGCGGACTGTATTCAGAGGGAAAAAGCAATGATGGTTACAGTACTGCCCATTTATATAATGCCGTAGTCACTGAAAATACAGCTGAGCAGGGAGGCGGTCTCTGGTTTTGTGCAACTGGTATGGCTGAACTTTATATCAAAGACGGTATTGGAATCTTTGACAATAAAGCAGTGAATGCAGATGGAAAAGCAGCAGGAGATGATCTTGTATTTAGCATTTATGGAGAACACAGTGCATATACAGCAACCTTAGCTGAACGTATGCTTGGCGGCGGGGCTGTGAAATGGTATCGGGATGGAACGGTATATAATCCGACACCGACCGGTTATACGCAGATCAGTCCCGGATCACAGCGATATGAAGAAGGATCAGGCGCAGTGCCATTATCAGCAGATGAACTGACCGGTATTGATACGAATGTTTCACTAAAAGCTATTGTAACTGCATCAGCAGAAGATCTGGCTGAAAAAGAAGGAGAATTGCTGATACAGGGCAATCATGCGAGATTTGGGGGCGGAATCGGTTCAAATGGCGGCATTGAAGTAGGGGAAGATGATACTATAGATGTATCAGTAAAAAAGACATGGGATCATGTTCCGGAATCTGGAATTCCGTACTCAGTTACTATCTGCCTGTTAAATGAAGGACATGTGATCGATCAGGTTGTGCTGAATGAAGCAAATGGATGGAGTTACAACTTTGAAGATCTTCCGGCGGGATATACTTATTCCGTGTCTGAAATTGCGATTGCGGATTATACACCAAGTATTTCCGGAAACCAGACAGATGGGTTCCAGATCGTGAATACATATACACCAGGAACACCAGAAGCTCCTAAGCCTGATACGCCTTCCAAACCGTCGGGAGGAAATGGTACTCACAGCGGCGAAGGAAGTCATGGAGGCGGTAACAGCGGATCATCTGTTTCCATCGTAACAGATGTAACAAATGTAAAACAGGAAGAGGTCGGATCAGCAGATATAGAAGAAAGAGAAGACGAAGAGATGGCAATTCAGACTCTTCCTAAAACAGGACGATCAAAGGATTATACGATGTTTGCATGGCTATTTAGTGGATTGATCCTCTTAGCCATGGTGATCCTGAAAAGAAAAGTAAAATGATCAGGGGAGAACCGGCAGCTGCGGCGGCTGGTTCTCTTTTTTTAGATAGATGTACTCCCGGAGTCTTTCCTGCACTTATCTTTGCAGCCGGTTTTCCGGAAATTTCCGGTCATTGGGCTGGTTTAATCATTTTTAAAAGCGCCGATATTAAATGCTGCATGGAGGTTACGGCCATGATACCTGCTGCAAGTGCCACAGCAAGTCCGACAGCAGCCTGGGCTTTTAAGAAAAATTGCAGCATATCATGCCGGAGAGCGGCATCCATTCCATATTTCTGAATAAATTGTGATCAGGATCGCTACAAAGAAGAAACCTAAAAATTCATTATTTATAAAGTGAAGGAATATCAGATACACAGCCCAGAAAATAGCACCTCCAATTGCCGGGATCCAGATCCGCAGTCCTCTGATGTTGTAGATGATAGAAAATCCCAGAGAACCGAAAAATGCTGAAATGACAGAGATAAATTCCTGATTCATAAGATGCCTCCAAGCAGTATTTTTGAAAAAATAAATCCGGCAGCGATGCAAATGGCAGTGATGATCGCTTCTGAAAAGTGTAAAAGTCCGCTGATCATATCTCCACTGATGAAATCACGGAAAGAGTTTGTCATCAGGACACCGGGAATTAAAAGCATGATATTTCCGATCATGATCATTTCTACATGATGTCCGAGACCGATATAGTGGGTAAGGATACATACCATACCGGCGATCATGGAACACAGGATATTAGAAAAAATGGCTTTCATTTTTATTGCGGTAAATGCGTACAATGTTATCCGGATCAGTGCCCCTACAAACATGGCAGAAAAACCGTCCAATAGATTTCCACCGAAGAAGATCGCAAATGCACCGGCTGTCATTGCGTAGATAAGGCATTGGACCACAGGCGGATAGACCGGTCCGTTTAATATAAGTGCATATTCCCGGTTGATCCTTTCTAACGGTGGTTTTGTTGAACATATCAGACGGGAAAGATTATTTAACCGGTCCAATTTCCACATATCTGTTCCATAGCTTAATATCCGCCGGGTCTGGGTGATCCATTTATGGTCTTCTGTTTCTAACGTTACAATGATGCAGGATGCAATGGAAAATATATGGCTTTGTCTGATACCGTAAGCTGCACAGATTCTTCGTATAGTATCTTCTACACGGCTGATCTCTGCACCACTCATTAAATGTGAACTTCCTGAAAAATTAACTCTCGATGACTTCCAGGATTAAACCTGAAAATCATCGAGAGTTAATTTTTCAGGAAGTTCACATATAGATCTTTTCACGGTGATCATGTCTGCTGTTCCATTCATTCTGGAAAGCAATGCACTGATCTCTCGTAATACTGTTAATAAATGAAGAGACCTTTGAATCACTATATAGCTTCATCCCCTGTGTAAACAGTGGATGGTTGTATGCATAATCCGGATAGTACTGACCGGCATTATTTTCCGTAACAATGGAATACGCTGCCAGATCAAGGAAGAGACCGGCATCTTTCCCTATCAGGCGGCCGATCATCTCATCCAGATGATATTCTGCGATGATCTTACGGATCACAATGAATGCTCCGATTCTAAGACAGGCACTCCGGTCAGTTTTTACCTGCGTCACCGGAATCTCAGCATCAGGAAAATATTTCAGGAAGTTGGTATTAGGATACATCGTCTCTGATGAAACATCCAGGCACTTACCGATCGTTGTATTCTTCGGAATGGTATAATGCTTATCCGAACTGTACTTGTGGTCGTAAGCATAGTAAATATAAGTTATTCCCCGGATCTTTTTTCTCGTGATTCCATGTCTGGAATCCGGAATTTTGACCTCATAATCAAAATACATGGCGCCCTCCTAACGAGAGTTAATTATTGAGGAAGTTCACAATCAGATTCAGAGCAAACAAAAAGAGCAGTTCTGAAAAAAACTAGAACGGCTTTGAATGTGATTCTTTCAAATTGTATCAAACTGCGAACTTATTTTCTAATAATTTGCATATAACTTGAATTGAAAAAGAAATAATTTTGCAAATTGGCAGAAAATTACGATGCAATTTCCCTATATGAAGAATGTATCATAAAGGGAGTCAGTTGGCAAGCCGCTGCGTAGCAGCTTGGTACAATAAAACATAGAGAGTATGGGAAAAGGAGAGATGACTTATGTTAATGCCTAGTACATCGTTTTCGAAATAACTATACCACTCACTTGTCTACGAATTTGATTGCACAGGTCTAAAAGCCTCGGCGTAGCCCGCTATTGGGCAAAACCTGGCAATCCAGGTAATTCGTGCGGGAAGTCAGAGGAGCGAATTTGCAAAGCAGCTTCCAGTAGTCACTATATGGCCATATCCGCCAAACACAGCACACGTATAATCCAGATTTGCATCCCGTCGGATTCCCTGGGTACTTAGCAGGGAATTAATCCGGGTGGCGGTATATTTGTCTGAAGGGGAGGCAGTGGCGACGAAGTAAGTATCGTTTTCCATGATAGAGGCCTTCTCTATTTCTAGTTCGCACACATTGTGATATTTGCATAAAAAATGAAAGCAAATACATAAAAACAATGGGGTTTTATACAATTTATTCTGTAGAAATTTTCCTATAAAAATAAAGCTATTTTGCTATAATGAGAAAAACTGCGGATACGGCAGTTGGAAACGGAGAGAGGAGAAGTGTCAATGGAGAGAAATAGATGGATGTACGCAGAACCGGAATCTGTGGGGATACGTTCGGAATGGATTCTTGATTTCCTGCATCGGATGGAGGCCGAAGGCGCAGAACTGCATGGAATAGTGATTATAAAGGATCACCGTGTAATATTGGAGGCATATGCGTCCCCTTACAGCAGGGAAATTCCGCATATCATGCATTCTTTTACAAAATGTTTGACTAACACAGCGGTAGGTCTCGCATACAGCAGGGGGCTTCTTCGCCTGGAGGATCCGATACTGCATTATTTTCCGGAGTATGAGAGTCGTGCAAATGCCTTCCTGAAAAAACTGACAATTCGCGACCTCCTGGATATGAGGAGCGGACAGGTGCGTCCCATAGGAGGAAATGAGTGGAGGCCCCTGGAGACAAGCTGGATAGACGCCTATTTCCAGGTAGAGTGGGACAAAGCGCCGGGAAGCAAATTTATGTACTCCAGTGGGAACAGCTATATTCTTTCCGCAATTGTTCAGCAGGTATCGGGGATGAGCTGCGATTTGTATTTAAAGGAAAATATGACCAATCAGATGGGGTGCGGGGATTTTACCTGGATAAAAAGTCCGGAGGGCATCTGCTCAGGCGGAAATGGCGCAATGCTGTGCGTTGAGGATATGGCAGCAATCGGCCAGGTGTATCTGGACCGGGGACTATGGAACGGAAAACGGCTCTTGTGTGAGGAGTGGGTGGATTTGGCACTGGGGAAGAAGAAACCGACTCCAAGGGAAAAGGGAGAACCGGAGTACAATTTTCACTGGCGGCATTCGGAGAAGGGTATCTGGGTTTCCCGGGGAATGTTTGGCCAGGTCTGCTGTCTCATACCAGAGCTGAATATGACGGCGGCATTTACTGCGGCAGATAAAAAGTATGCGGGCGGCCGGCTTTTTCAAGAGTGTATTGTATATCCTGCTCTGGCAGTCGAGAAGAAAGCTGAGGCAGATGCTGTGAATGACGGGGGAAAAGTGGCGAGAGTTCTGCGCCTCTATGCCAGCCGTATGACTTTGGAGGGAAAGCCCGAGCATGCCATAAGGCCGAAGCCTTTTCTGCGCCGGTACCGAGCAGAGGCTCCGGTGGACACAATTACGGAAGCAGCCATTGAGGTGACGGACCAGGAACTGCTGTTTTCCATACGGGACGAGCGGGGAATCCATACGGTAAGACACGGACTGAATACCTGGAAGCACGGAGTTACGTCCATGACAGGGAGATACCTTCACCACCAGTATGAATTTGCTTCCATGAAAATCAGCGCACAGGCCAGCTGGATGGACAAAGATCATCTTCTTCTGGAGTGGAGGTATCCGGAGATGGCTTTTTTTGATACGGTACAGATTGCGTTCTCCGGGGATGGCAGAATATGTATGAAGCGTCAGGTCAATATGAATTCGGAGGATACGGAGCGCCCGCAGATGTGGTTTTTCCAGCTGGATGCAAAGGAATCATCTGGTGTAGGAAATGGCATCGAATGGTGACGGTTGTTCCTTTTTCATCTGAAAGGATGGTGATGCCGGACGCATCCCCAAAATATTCTTTAATCCTCAGACAAACATTTGCAAGGCCAATACGTTTCTGGCGAAGGCTGCGGTCACTCAGCAGTTCTGTGTTGTCCATAATGCGGTTCAGCTCGGAAAGCTGATCTTGGGGAATGCCGCTCCCATTGTCATGAACATGGATATAGAGCATGTCTCCTGCTTCAGCGCAGGTGATAGCGATGCTGCCTGCGGCCATTTGGCCCAGCCCGTGGGTAATTGCGTTTTCTGCCAATGGCTGCAGGCACATTTTGGGAAACGGATGTTTTTTGTATGTATCCGGAAGATGGAAATCCCAGCTATACCGGCGTCCGAACCGTATATCAATAATTTTCATATACTGTTCCGCGATTTGAAATTCTTCCTCCAAAGTGACAATTTCTTGGGAGCGGAGGGAATATTGGAAAATTTTTCCCATGCTGGAGACAATGTCCACAATAGGTGGGATATCATAAGCTGTAGCGATTCCGCAGACGCATTGGAGTGTGTTCAGGATAAAATGGGTATTCATCTGGTTCTCCAGGAGATGAAGACGGTTTTCTTTCTCGCGTAGCATGCTCTCATAATATTCGCGCTGTACCTGTATGAGGTGGCGGGACATAGCCTCCTGGGAATCCAGAACAGAATTGACCATGCTGCCAAGAGCGCCAATCTCATCTTGTCGGGGAACGGTAAGGCGGAGAGCTTGGTTGCCGTTTATAATCTCCTGGGCCTGTTTGTGAAGCTGCGTGATAGGCCGGATAATGCGTGTATTATATATTTTTAATAATGCATAAATGAGAACCAGAAACAGTGCGGGGGTTAAAAGCAGGATGTAGCGGATAAAGGAATAGTTTGTAGTGGCCTCGCGCCAGTTAATTTGGTAGGAAATCTTCCAGGAGAAGTCTGTAATTGGATAAAAAAGAGTGGTAGCGGAAATGCTGGGGGAGGAATCTGACTGCAGAAGGATATTGCCCTGCTGGTCCACAATCGAGAGTCCATAAATGGTATCAGTGGATGAAGTATTTAACAGAGAGACCAGCTTATCCATGTCCGGAATTACCATCAGAAGCCCAATTCGGCGGTTCCAGTTGGCGCCGCTTCCGGAAAGGGAGAAAATAGGCTGGATGTATGCGACTAGAGGCTGATTGCTCGTGGGGTCATGAAAAAGATAAAAGTCCGGTATGGTGATGGAAGAAAAACGATTTTTTAAGGGAGCCAGCATGGCTAAAGACAGACTGCTGTTGGGCTTCTGGTGGTGATAGTCGATGAAGCCGTCCGTGCGAAACAGCAGGATACTGTCAATCATGTTGTTGGAAATATTGATGGTCTCAACCAAAGCATCAAAATCACGGTGCTGGAGAAAGAGGTCATAATCATCCTCTGGGAGCAGATATTGCTCTGTTGTGCGGGAGTTCGCTAGATGGCTGGCAACTGTGCGGGTATCATAGAAAATATCGGAGACGGAAAATCCAATCTGTTCCATCAGATTGTCTGCATACTGTTCCACCAGCCGGTGAATCTGAGTGCGAGATAAAAGATAAAAAGAACTGGAAGCGATTAAAAACGCAAGGGTAACAGCTGCTGCGGTCAGAAAAAAGCTGCTGCGGATGTTTTTTTTATAAGTCATGTAGGCACCTCGGTATTCTGTATTTGTTTTTTATATTGTGCGGGAGGGATTCCGTAATGTTTTTTAAATACCTTGGTAAAATAGACAAGGTCATCGTAGCCGGTAAAATTTGCTACCTCCTGTATGGACCAGTTTCCCGCATTTAAAAGCTCGACCGCCTTCTCCATGCGGAGATGGGTTAAATACCGGGAAAAGGTCATTCCTGTTCTCTGCACAAAGGTACTGCTGCAGTAATTCGGGGAAAGGAAAAACTGTTTGGCCAGATCCTTTATCAGAAGTTTTTCACGGTAATGTTTTTTGATATAGGCCAGGAGTTTTTCAAATTCAAAGGCACTGGAGTCTGATTGGGATTCATCCTGGGACAGGTTGTCCTCAGAATGAGGTGATTTCTCCAGATGCTGCCGGATTTGAATCAGAAGATTCTGTACATCCTGCGTATTCACGGGTTTTACCAGATAATCGAAAGCACCGAATTTCAAAGCTTGTTTGGCATAGTCAAACTCCGCATATGCGCTGAGAATTACGGTGAGGCATTGGAGATGATTTTGCCGGATGGTTTCTAAGAGTTTGAGACCGGTGAGTCCCGGCATTTGTATATCTGTGACTATAACATCGGGCGGATTAGATAAAATGGTAGACAGTGCGCCGGAGGCATCGGATTGGGATGCGGATACAGTAAATCCCAGATCCGGTCGGGAGAATAACTTATTTAGATATATGAGAGTCCAGGGCTCATCATCAATCAGCATAACTTGGTACATAAAAGGCACCTCTCAATTTTATATTCTATGATTTATTATAACAAATCTTCGAGAAATAAATATAACAAATTTGCACAAAAAATAAAATAAGTATAAAAAATAAGTGAAAACGTGTGTAGAAAATGACAAGATTTATCATAGATGATTCCATTTTTTAGAAGAATAATAGGTGATATTATATAGATATTAGAAATAAATAAGAAAAAATATATAAAAAATATTCAAAGATGGATGAAAGGAGCGTTTAGATGTTAAAAACGAAGACGATTTCCCAGCAGTCCAGTGGGAAAAAGATGAAAGTAAAAATATGGAGAAACAGGGGGCTATATGTCTTTCTGATTCCTATGGTATGCTATTTCATTATTTTTAGTGTCCTGCCTATTTATGGCCTGCAGATTGCATTCCGGGATTTCAAGCCGCCCCTTGGGATTACGGGAAGTCCTTGGGTAGGTCTAAAATATATTAAAAAATTTATTAATTCCTATTCGTTCTTGTCGCTGATTAAGAATACATTGACCTTAAGCCTGTATTCACTGGTCATCTGCCAGCCCCTGGCACTGGTTTTGGCGGTCGTTTTGAAATACTGTCCCTTAAAACGGATGGGTAAGCTGGCACAGACCGCATCCTTTGCGCCGCACTTTATATCGGTGGTTGTACTGGTCGGTATGATGAAAACATTTTTCATGCCTGGATCCGGCATTGTAAATGTTGTATTAGGCAAGTTGGGAATAGAGGCAATTGATTTTATGGGAGACCCCAAGCTGTTTCCGCACATGTATGCCTGGTCGCGTGTATGGGCCCATACCGGCTATCACGCAATTGTCTATGTTGCGGCCCTGGCAGGCGTGAGCGAGGATCTCCATGAGGCGGCAATCATGGACGGAGCGTCTTTGCTTCAGAGAATTCGCCACATTGATCTTCCGACGATTATGCCGATGATGGTGATCCTGCTGATTATGAATGTGGGAAATATGCTGCAGATAGGGTCTGAGAAGGTGCTTTTGATGCAGGCGGCATCGAACTTGTCGGCTTCTGAAATTATCAGTACTTATACATACAAAATCGGTTTGCTCAGCACCCAGTACAGCTATTCTGCTGCCATTGGCTTGTTTAATAATTTGGTAGATATTATTCTTCTTGTGGCAGTTAATAAAATCGCCCAAAAGCTTACAGAAACATCCTTGTGGTGATGGAGGTAAATGATGAAGAAAGGCTCTGATAAAATAGTAAAGATAGTTTTCGGGATCATAGCTGTTCTGATTTTGGTAGTATGTGTGTATCCTATTTATTTTGTGTTTATGGCCTCCATTAGTGATCCAGCATTGGTGGGGGCGGGAAAGGTTCTGCTTCTTCCAAAGGGCTTGACGACTTCCGCTTTTGAATTTGTATTCCAGGAGCAGAAGATATGGATTGGATATCGAAATACGGTTCTGTATACGGTTGGTTCCGTCATCTTTGGCATGATAGTTACGATGCCGGCTGCCTATGCATTGTCCCGAAAAGATCTGGTCGGCCGGGGGATTTTTATGAAATTTTTGGTGTTCCTCATGTATTTTAACGGCGGATTGATTCCTACCTATTTAATTATGAACCAAATTGGCCTGTTGAATACGCCATGGGTGTTGATTATGATGGGGAGCGTGACGGTTCACAATATTATTGTGGCGAGAACGTTCTTTATGGGCAATATACCGGATGAACTGCGAGAGGCAGCATTTTTGGACGGATGCGGGAATGTAAAGTTTTTTTTAGAGGTTGTTCTTCCGCTCTCAAAGACAATCATCGCTGTTACTGTTTTGTATATCGCCGTGTGGCAGTGGAATTCATATTTTAATGCCATGATCTACACGACAAGCCCGAATCTCCAGCCGTTGCAGGGTGTGCTGAGGGAACTCTTGATACAGGGTACGGCAATTGATATTAGTGAGGAACTGGATTCCGAAATGGTAAAGAAGATGACGGAGATTGCTTACCAGATCAAATATGCGATTATTGTGGTGGCGATTGTCCCCATGCTCTGCTTCTACCCCATTATTCAAAAATATTTCCAGAAAGGTGTGCTGGTCGGTTCCGTAAAGGGATGACTAGCAGCAAAATATATAATTTTAAAAAGGAGGATTTTTATGAAAAAGTTGACGAAAAGAGCTGTGTGTCTGGGATTGGCCGCAGGGATGTCTGCCATGTCCTTAGCTGGCTGCGGACAAAAGAAAGACAATTCTGCTGAGGTGACGGATACGGCTGCTCTTGTTGAGGAGAAACTGACTTCCTCAGGAGCATCTGCCCGGTTTTATAATGAAGATGGAACTATGAAGCTTCCCATTGATCTGGGGGAGGACTATACCTTCCGGGTGCTGTGGAGAAAAGCTGTAAACGACAAGGGAACACTTCAGGATAAGTACATGCTGCAGAAAGCTCTGGAGGCTACCGGTTTAAAATTTGAAATTGAGGAGATTGCGGAAAATGCTTGGGATGATAAGATATCTGTCATTTTTGCCTCAGGTGATCTTCCAGATTTGATTATGGGAGAAATTGCCAGTACCAGTTTTACCAACTATTTGGATCAGTGTGCCGATTTGACGGATTTGCTTCCGGTTTACGCTCCGTATATCTATGACTTCTTCTACAATCAATACCCGGAAATGCTGGGAACCAATGTATTTGACGGCCGGGTGCGCAGTCTGAATGGAAATCGTATGAACGGAGCATATAGCAAGACATTGTGGTCTATCAATAAACGATGGCTGGAGAATGTAGGGATGGATATACCTACCACTACAGATGAGTTTTATGAAGTATTAAAGGCTTTTAAAGAACAGGATGCAAATGGAAACGGAGATCCAAATGATGAGATTCCCTATGAATTTTATGATATATTGACTTCCGGCGGACTTTTGTCGATGGCAGCCAGTTTTGGACTTGTAAATGATGGTGTCTCTGCAGAAGAGCAGTACATCATGGTAGAGGATGGGACGGTAAAATTCATGCCCATGGAAGAGCGGTTTTATGACATGCTAGTTTATCTGAATAAACTGTACACAGAGGGACTGCTCGATTCAGATGGACTTATTCAGGAACAAACAGACCGCAACCTAAAAGGAAATGCAGATAGAATTGGTTTTCTGACGCATAATGGTCTGGTGACTTCTGCGGTTGGTGATACGCTGGGAAATGACTTTGTCTATATTATTCCGCCAGCAAGTGAGCATGGAGCAGTGATTAAGCAGAGACCAGGCGGAGCGGAGACATCGAAGCCTGATTTTATTATAACAACAAAGTGCAAATATCCAGAAGCATTACTGGTATTTGCCAATTATATTAACAGTACTCATGAAAACCGTTTTGCAGCCAGATTTGGCCCGGAGGGAACGGGCTGGATTCTGGACGAAAATGGAAAGGCTGCAAATGCGTCTGATTTTACGGGAAAACCCTATAGCAACCGTGAGGAGGCCACACGTACATGCGGTTTAGATAAAGTGTTTTGTACATTGATTACCGAAGAGGACGAGGCTTTCCGTTCTGCTGTAGGCTTTACAATTCCCTATAATGATGCGATGAAGATGTATGGGCCTGATGGAGGACATGCCTGGGAGGAAGGCTTCCCTATTGGAAATGATACGCTGGAGAATGCGAATACGCGTTCAGAGCTTTTCGCCGAGCTGGATACATACGTTCAGAGCTTTGTGGCGGAATCAATGACAAGCGGGATCAATGAGGGAAAATGGAAAACATTTCTTGAAAATTGTCAGAAACTGAATGTAGATGAATACGTCCAGTGCTATCAGACGCTGTATGACAAAATTAAGGCAGAGCAGTAATAGTGGACAAAGCGGCAGGCAGCAAAATGCGCCTGCCGCTGTCGGGAAATAGGAGAAGCGTATGGGGAATTTTGAGTCAGCCTGGGAGAAATTCTGTGCAGTCACAAGAGATGCCGGAATCAAAAATTTACTTTTGTATCAGGATGGAGAGGTTTGCGGGGAGTTACATTATGACCAAAACTGCTTGCGCAATGCATACTCAGCAACCAAGAGCTTTACAGCTACGGTAGTAGGAATTGCGCAGGAGGAAGGTCTTCTGTCTGTTGAGGAAAAAGTGATGGAATGCTTTCCAAAAGAAATTCCTCAAAATCCCCCGGAGTATTTAGAGCATCTGAAGATAAAGCACCTTCTTTCCATGACAGTGGGGCAGGATGCTTCCTATCTCATGGGGCCGATGCGTCCGAAAATGCAGACGCAGGATTGGGTCTCATTTGTACTGAACCAGCCATTTCTCTATGAGCCGGGAACGGTTTTTCAGTATACGAATGTGGGACCCTATCTATGTGGAATTTTAGTGGCAAGAAGGGCAGGGCAGAGTCTGGCATCTTATCTGTATGAGAGGCTTTTTGAACCACTGGGCTTCTTTTATCCTTCATGGGAGGTGGATCCCCAGGGCAATGCATTCGGAGCCGGTGGCCTTATGGTGACCGTAGAACATCTGCTGCGGTTCGGGCAGGTCTATCTTCAGAATGGGAAGTGGAAAGGAAGGCAGCTGATACCGAAATCGTGGGTGAGAGAGGTTCAGACGCCGTCACTTTTAAACGGAGATAAGGCAGGGCAGTACGGATATGGATTTTGGCTGGGACCGGATAAAAGCTATGCCGCAACGGGAAAATACGGACAGCGTGCAGTCATCATGCCATCGAAGCATGCAGTTTTGGCAATTACAGCGGAATCAGCAGATCCGAAGGAAAAAATTATGCGTCCGTTTTGGGATATTTTATATCCGGAAATTTAGGAGAAGCAAAATTATTTGTTGTCAAGCAAAAATTTGTTGTCAAGTAAAAATTTGTTTGACTTTTTGAAAAACAGGAAATATAACCTGACTTCCGTCGTTTCTCTCAAAACATAGTACTCAGTCATCAACCAGCATGGTGAACTCAAAGATATTTTCAATCTCTTTTTCAGTCAGGTACAGTGCGTTGAGATTGGTTAAACCGATCAGTTTTTTGATCTTTTCATTAACTCTTTGGTTCTGGGAAATATTGATATAGGTTCCATCGCCTTTGTCAACAACCCTGAAGTCACGCATAAAATTTACAAGATCATAGGAATTGATTTCGTTTTTAAAACATTTGATCTCCAGGATCCTTAAAAGAAACAAACTAAGGTAGCAGATTAAAAAATGCCCATAGATTGTTTCTTTTTTTTGTACATAAACAGGCCGGGCGTCCAGATAAGATTTGGTGATACGGAAGGACTCTTCTATTTTCCAGAGGTTGTGATATGTGTGATATACCTGCAGGGGGTTCCATATCCAATTCTGATGTCACCAGGAGATTATATCCTGCATATTTCAGATCCTCGTCAATCTTTGCCTGGTTGATCTCAATGACCGGCTTTCTGTTTTTTCCGTTTTTATCTGTATTTGTGATCTGGATGTATTTGACAGAATCCCCCAGATCCTCCCGTGCCATTTTTTTGTAAGTGGTATAGTTGGTGGCTTTGTCCACCATTTTCATGATCTCGGCTTTCTGTTTCTGTGCAAGGGAAGGATTGTAGGAAACAATGCGTTTTTCTTTTACCTGAAAAGAGATCTCTTTTTCCTTACCAGTTTCAGGATCCGATTCCCTGAATTTATAAGAAAAAGTACCCACACAGGATTTTAAGCGAAATAGAAGCTTTCCGTCTTTATCCCGATAGTCCGTATAGACATTCGCATCATTTTCGAGAAGTAGCCACTGCTTTTCTTTTTCACTCAGTCCTTTTCCATGAATGGATTTTGAGAAAATATATCCGTCCCGAGCTTCCACAACAGCAGCATAAATGTTTCTGGCACAGTTTAAGCCTTTATCTGCGACCTGAACAGTTTTTCCGGCTACTTTATAACGTTCTTTCATTTCCTGTATGATCTTCCGGATATACGGTTTCTCTGACTCATTTCCGGGATACATCTGCATGGCAAGCGGAACCGGGTCTGCATCCAGAAGCAGGGCGTGTCCAATGATCGGTTCACGCCTGTTTTCCTTGGAAGGATCCTTTTGTTTATCTTCCTTTGGAAGGTCAATTTCAAAGTAGTAGTTTGTGCAGCCAAAGAAAACACTGCTGAAGTTCCGCTTGTAATGCTCTTCATAACAGTGGTTGAACAGTTCGATATATTTCTTATAGGATTCTCCGATAAAGGCACAGCCATCGTAAATCTGATCTTCAGAAATAGGCACACCATGATAAAGATATGGGAATACGGTAGATGCTGTTTTGGATTTTGAGCAAGGGTAAAGGATCCGTGCATAGATCAGTTGTGCGATCATGTCATAAAGGTCAAACTGGAATCTTTTTTGTGATGCAAGGATATCGATCGTTTCTTTCACATTCAGCTCCGAAAGAAGAGAGGCAACAAGAAAGTATCCGATATTTTTTTCAAGCTGGGCAGTGAATGCCCGGGGGCGTGTTTGATCAGCAACAGAGTCTGAGTGTTCTCTGTTTGGTTTTGTCAATCTGATTTGTCATTGCAACAAACTCAGTTCTTGACATCGTCGGTTTTACACTGTGATCCCTGGTCCTTGGTGAAGAGAGAAGCAACCAGAAATTTGCGGTAATAGTACCATTATCATTCAGAAAAGTAAAAAGTTTCCTAAGCGACGAAACTACTTTGTCCATGCTTTTTGGACGGGATTCATGCATCAAATGCAGAAACTCCCTTAAATCTTCGGGAGAGACTTTCTGAATACACAGGATCTCTCTTTTTTCCAGAAAGATACAGAATCTAATAACAATACTTCGTATCTCTGCGGTATAGCGTCTGCTCAAAGAAAAACTTTCCATGAAGCTGGAGATTGTCTCTTCAAATAGCTCTGGAAAGTGATCCGATGAAGATTTCGGGTACATTTTCCATTGAAAACTTCCACTTTGAAAGAACTCCTGGAGTACTTTGATCCCACGACGTCTCCAGTTTCTGGTTTTTCTGGATATCATCCCATCAAAGAACTGTTGCTCGGCATCCGTAAGTAATTCATGCATAATCTCTTGACGATACTGATAATCACCTTCTTTCTGGTATCGTTGAATGATCTGATTAAAACTCCGCTGTTGGTAAGTCTCAATCGTTGCATCAGCCAAACCGATTCGTTTCATTTGCTCTTTGGCAGCATCAATTAAAGAAAAAATATCGTTGTTCAAATGAAACCTCCTTAATAGAAAAATATGTAGGTGATTTCATTATAAAAAGTTATCCTGACTTTTTTGATATATTTTCACAGAAAAACGGAGTATTCTGCCAGAATTCCGGATAATCATAAAGTCGGGATAAGTGGTGTGAGAGGTCGGAATTTCTCATTTAAGAGAAATTCCTCCTACTCGATTAGATAGATGTACTTTCGGAATTTTTCCTGCATTTGCCTTTGCGGCCGCTTTTCCGGAAATTTCCGGTCATTGGGCTGGTTTAATCATTTTTAAAAGCGCTGATATTAAATGCTGCATGGAGGTTACGGCCATGATACCGGCTGCAAGTGCCACAGCAAGTCCGACAGCAGCCTGGGCTTTTAAGAAAAATTGCAGCATATCATGCCGGAGAGCGGCATCCATTGCATAGTATAGTGATCCGCCGGGGATCAGTGGAATAACTGTGGGCATTAAAATAACGGTGGAAGGTGTTTTTAATATTCTTGCCCATATTTCTGAATAAATTGTGATCAGGATCGCTACAAAGAAGAAACCTAAAAATTCATTATTTATAAAGTGAAGGAATATCAGATACACAGCCCAGAAAATAGCACCTCCAATTGCCGGGATCCAGATCCGCAGTCCTCTGATGTTGTAGATGATAGAAAATCCCAGAGAACCGAAAAATGCTGAAATGACAGAGATAAATTCCTGATTCATAAGATGCCTCCAAGCAGTATTTTTGAAAAAATAAATCCGGCAGCGATGCAAATGGCAGTGATGATCGCTTCTGAAAAGTGTAAAAGTCCGCTGATCATATCTCCACTGATGAAATCACGGAAAGAGTTTGTCATCAGGACACCGGGAATTAAAAGCATGATATTTCCGATCATGATCATTTCTACATGATGTCCGAGACCGATATAGTGGGTAAGGATACATACCATACCGGCGATCATGGAACACAGGATATTAGAAAAAATGGCTTTCATTTTTATTGCGGTAAATGCGTACAATGTTATCCGGATCAGTGCCCCTACAAACATGGCAGAAAAACCGTCCAATAGATTTCCACCGAAGAAGATCGCAAATGCACCGGCTGTCATTGCGTAGATAAGGCATTGGACCACAGGCGGATAGACCGGTCCGTTTAATATAAGTGCATATTCCCGGTTGATCCTTTCTAACGGTGGTTTTGTTGAACATATCAGACGGGAAAGATTATTTAACCGGTCCAATTTCCACATATCTGTTCCATAGCTTAATATCCGCCGGGTCTGGGTGATCCATTTATGGTCTTTTGTTTCTAACGTTACAATGATACAGGATGCAATGGAAAATATATGGCTTTGTCTGATACCGTAAGCTGCACAGATTCTTCGTATAGTATCTTCTACACGGCTGATCTCTGCGCCACTCATTAAAAGTTGTTCTCCAATATTAATGGCGCAGGTCAATACTTCTTCTCCTGTCAGCTGATCAATGACGGCATGTCCGCCATTTTCTTGTTTTATCTGCATTTTGCTTCCCCTTTTAATAAATATTTTCAGGAATGCTTTGTTTGTCAATAGATCTACGTTTATTATACGGAGCAAGTGATTTTTTTACAAGTACCTGTCAGATACAGAACCATTGAACATTTTTCATCAAATGTTGAATGGAATTGCTGGATTTGGATAGGAAGAGGCATAGCTTATAATATGTTTCTGGAAAATTTCTGCAGCAGGAGAAGGTGTTGTATTCTTCTTTTGCAGCAAAGCAATATGGCGGAATTGCTGTGGATGGAAGGAATAAACATTTACAGGGGAAGTTGTCCCTTTTAATATCAGGCGCCCTAAAATACAAAAGCCTAAGCCAGCAGATGCCATTGCAACCAGTCCTGCATCGTCAGTGGCTGTAATGGTGGAATTTGCATTTAAGTGAAGTTTTTCAAGAACACTGCGGGATTCTACACCATAGTCCTGATCACTGATGATGAAAGCAGAATTTTGCAGTTCTTCCGCAGTGATGATTCCAGGAGTGGCTGTATGAAAGTTGGAATTTGCAACACAAACCATTTCATCTTCATAGATGACGGTAGAGCTGATGACAGAGGAGTTGATGGTATCACAAGAGTAGTAAGAACTAATACCAATATCGATTTCATTTTGCTCCAGTTTTTTTACAATCTGCGCATTATTGATACCTGCAAATATATGAATCTGTATGTCAGGATAATGATGACGGAAATTATTCACAAGTTCAGGTATCCAGTTAATGCAGATGCTGGAGCAGGTTCCAAGGCGGACATTGCCAGAAGCCAGTCCATTGATCGCTGCGATTTTTTCATTGAAATGTTGGTGGCTTTGTATAACAGCGTATGCAAGGGGAAGAAGGTTAGTTCCGTTGTCTGTAAGTTCGATCCCGTGTGTATTTTTTATAAATAATGGAAAGCCGATTTCTCGTTCTATGCGGGAAATGGCATGGCTGATAGCAGACCTTGTCAGGTAGAGTTTATCAGAAGCAAGGCTCATATTTTTCAGTTCGGAAACAGTTGTAAAAATAATATAATCTGATAATGTCATAGTGATTCCCTCCTTGTTAGAAATTATAATTTCTGTACAAACAAATGTAAATAAGGATGGTGAATTTTGTTCAACTTAATATGAATACATAGCAATTCCATTCACAATAAGACTATGTTACAGTTAAGAAGTCGATAGAAAAACGAAAAGGTATACTTGCTCGAGAAGGTATTTTTAATAAACGGAGGGGAGACAAAATGAAGCCAACAAGTAGTTTTTTAAATCTGCCGCAGTCAGGAATCAGAAGAATGTATGATCTGGCAAAAAATAAAAAAGATACTGTAAGTTTTGTTCTTGGTGAGCCAGATTTTGTGACACCAAAGCACATTATTGAAGCCGCAAAGAAAAAGTTAGATGAAGGGTGTACCCATTATACGGATAATGCAGGCATTTTACCGCTGCGTCAGGAAATTTCCAGAGCTTTAAAACAGTACGATAAAGTAGATTACGATCCAGAAGGTGAGATTGTAGTAACAGTAGGCGGAATGATGGGAATGTATATGGCGATCCTTGCTCTTGTTAATCCTGGGGATGAGATCCTGATCGCAGATCCGTCTTATACCAATTATGTAGGTGAGATTGTGATGAACCGTGCAGTTGCAGTACCTGTACCTGTGTATGAAAAGGATAATTTTAACTTTACTTATGAAAATCTTAAAAGTAGAGTGACAGATAAAACCAAAGCCATTATCCTTAATTCCCCCTGCAATCCTACGGGAGGCGTTGCAACAAGGGAAACCATGGAGAACGTTGCAAAAGTAGCTTTAGAATATGATCTTTATGTGATCTATGATGCTGTATATAAACATCTTATCTATAATGATACAGATTATATTAATATTGCAGTTTTAGATGGAATGAGAGAACGCACTATTTATGTGGATTCTTTTTCTAAAACATATGCCATGACAGGCTGGCGTCTTGGATATATGGCGGGACCAAGAAATATCCTTTCCAGACTGCCAAAGTTGCAGGAAAATATGCCTTCCTGTCTTCCTGAGTTTGTACAGTATGCAGGAATTCAAGCGTTAAAAAATGGCGATGAAGATATTGCAATGATGAACAGACAGTATGCAGAAAGAAGAAAACTTGTTCTGGAGCGGATCAATGGCATCAAAGGTTTATCCTGTACACCGCCAAACGGAGCCTTTTATGCATTTGTAAATATTAAAGAAACAGGGATGACTTCTGTGGAATTTTGCGAGAAACTTCTGGAGAAAGAAGGCGTCGTAACAGCTCCCGGATCAGCATTTGGAGAACAGGGCGAAGGATATGTGCGTCTTTCCTATGCAACATCCATGGAGCAGATTAACCGGGGGATGGACCGGATCCAGCGGTTTATGGAAAGTATTATGTAAATATACAGGTAAATGCCTGAACTTCACCAGACCGCCTGATCGTTATGGGAGAGTCTGCCGGAGGAAACTACGTAGTAGCACTGACTGCAAGATTAAAAGCAAAGGGAAAAGGTTTGCCTTATAAAATAGTAGGTTTCTCTTCCTTTTTGGTTATGCTGGAAGAGGGGGGAGTCTTATATCTGTTATATACCCATGATCTGTTTCATGCATTGAAATTTGAAATTTCTGATGTTTCCGAAGCAGCAGATGTGTTTAAGGCGGTAAAGGATTTTATTCAGTAGCGGGGATAATATTTATGGAAATTTTAGCAAATAATTATAATGAGATCATGGGCTTTACTGCGTGAATGTGGAGTTTGCCGGTAGTGCTTATCCTTATAGGCGGTGGTCTGATCATCACGGTAGCATGTGATTTTGTACAAATAATGCTTTTGGCACTATAGGTCCTGTGGGACATTTCATCGCAGCTGTCAGCTGGGATGACTTACAGTGATATCGTTTTCCTTGTGGTATATTAGGACATTATTATAAATGGTTCATAAAGAGAAAATGCCAGAAAAATTTTGTTTGACTTTTTGAAAAACAGGAAATGTAATTACAACGAACGAGTAGCAGGTGATCGTAAATCCAGTTTACAGGCTGCTCGTTTTTATTTTGTTAAAATTGAATATTTGCCATGAAAAAAGTGTGTAGCTTGTCAGCGTAAGTCCAGCTTATATGACAAGGTGCGCATTTTTTTGTGCAGAAAAGAGAGGAGTTAAAACAAAATGACAGAAAGCAACAAGATGAAAGATATGCCGGTGAATAAGCTGATGGTCCAGATGGGGATCCCTATGATCTTATCCACGGTTCTTTTTCATATTTTCGATAACGCTCTGGCATCGTATCCAGACTTAATATCTGTTCTTCCAGACGGTCAAGTTGTCCGCTTGCATTTTCCGGAGATTGTAATTCAAAAGCAATATATTCAAAAATTCCTCTCAAATCACTGTCAGCCTGCTGGGATACTTCTGCTTCATATATCATAAGCCATAATCCTTGCGAATGTCAGCAAAGGCTTTCTTCGCATTTTTTGTCCGTCCAGCCTGCATATCCGCATATCCTTTCTCCAATTCTTCATTGAAGTCTGCTTCTGATAATGTGCTGATGTCAACAGGTCTGGCAGATGGTATTTTTACTTCAAACGGAAGTCCTCTCTGTAAGATAATCTGTTTATAAAACATATTGATAGCACTGGATGCAGGAATGCCAAGTGTAGACAGGATACTTTCTGCTTTTTCTTTGACATCTGGTTCAATCCTTGCATATAAATTTGCTGATTTTGTAGCCATATAAAATATCTCCTTTCATGAGTAGCGTTTCCATCTGGCTTTATTATATGCAAATGTCCGTACAATAGCAATACTAATTTTACGATCCAATAATCTTATGATAGCAGGGTCAACCTGCCGTTGAATCCAGCGTAGGGTTCGCAAAAACTTCACAAAAATTAGCACTCTCCTCTTGATAATGGAAGTCGATTTTTGTCCTGTCTTGTGTATCCTAGAAGTGCCTGCTTTACAGGCTTTCCGGGGTATCAGTCATTTTGTCTGGTATTGTAAAGCAGTGTCAGATTTGTCGTAAATGTCATAAATTTGTGGTCAAAAAATGATGAGAAATGGAGAGGGCTAATAATATGAACGCAGGCTACGAATGTCCGCTGTTATAACGTATACAAATGTGAATGGATATCTGATTCCAAATCTCACCTATAAATCTGGTGAGCAGATAGAACAACTTGGTAAATATGGAATTAGGAGATGAGACCTACATGGAAGCTTATGGTACGGTATCAGGGGATAAAAAAGTTGCAGAGAGAAGAAAGCTGTTAAATCCTATGAATTACATTGGAACTGATAAACAGGCTGATGTAGCAGACCATATCCGTATACGGGTAGGAACAGAAGACGGAAATACATCTTTTTCTATCTCTGCAATTTTGGCACTTGAGTTGGAAAATAACACAGATACAGATGTGGATTATGCTTTAGTCTGGGCGCAGCCACATGGAGACGCAGACTATGAAGGAGAGCGGATCTCATGGATTGACAGCATCTGTAAATAAAGCTGATCTATAAAAAAGTCCGCAGAAACGCACAACGGTGTTTCTGGCTGGACTTTTTTAGGTTTTGCTATATAATAGGCAGAGATATTGTTTTTTACGAAAGAGGCAATTTATGTATCATGATCTTACTAAGGGAAATATTTCACGTTCCCTGCTATTATTTGCTCTGCCTATGATGGCAGGAAACCTGCTTCAGCAGTTTTATAATATTGCAGATACCCTGATCGTAGGCCGGGTGTTGGGAAGGGATGCTTTGGCGGCGGTTGGATCAGCCTATACACTGATGACGTTTCTTACATCAATTTTTCTGGGGCTAAGTCTGGGATCTGGGGCATTATTTTCCATTTATAAAGGACGCGGAGATGAAAAAACATTAAAATCCTCTGTTTTTCATGCCTTTGTGCTGATCATGGCAGTAACAGTGGTCTTAAATATCCTGGTATATGTGGGACTGGACGGTATTCTTGCTTTTTTAAAGGTGCCAGAAGAAGTGTGGATGGGGATGCGCCAGTATCTGCTGATCATTTTTGCAGGACTGATCGCCACTTCTCTTTACAATTTTTTTGCCTGTCTGCTGCGTGCTATGGGAAATTCTACGGTTCCTTTGGTATTTCTGGCGGTATCTACAGTCATTAATATTGGGCTGGATCTTTTGTTTGTAGCAGTCTGGTCCATGGGTATTGGTGGAGCGGCACTGGCTACCATTATTGCCCAGTATATTTCGGGTCTTGGCATCACGATCTTTGCTTTACGCTGCTGCCCGCAGGTGATCCCCAAAAAGAGTGAACTTAAGTGGGATGGAGGAATTTTAAAAGAGATCGTTAATCTGTCTTCGATGACCTGTATCCAGCAGTCGGTGATGAATTTCGGTATCCTCATGGTCCAGGGACTTGTAAACAGTTTTGGTCCGGTGGTTATGGCGGCTTTTGCAGCGGCGGTGAAGATCGATTCCTTTGCTTATCTGCCGGTTCAGGATTTTGGCAATGCCTATTCTACCTTTATCGCCCAAAACTATGGGGCCGGAAATAAAGAACGGATCAAAAAAGGCACGAAACAGGCCTTTGCCTTAAGCATTTTATTCTGTATTTTTATTTCTGCTCTGGTATTTATTTTCGCCGGACAGTTAATGAGCATCTTCGTAAGCAGGGCGGAAACAGAGGTTATTGCCTGCGGTATTAAATATCTGCGGGTAGAAGGAGCTTTTTACTGGGGAATTGGCTGCCTGTTCTTGTTCTATGGTTATTACCGTGCTGTAAAACGGGCGGGAATGTCAGTTGTGCTTACAGTAATCTCATTAGGAATGCGTGTACTTTTGGCCTATGTTCTCTCGGCGAAAGTAGGGGAAGTAGGAATCTGGGCCGCAATCCCTATTGGCTGGGTACTGGCGGATATTACAGGACTGGTCTGTATGGTAAGATCAAAATTGTAAATATTTTGTAGATAGTACACTATAGCTGAAGGGTTACGATTTTGAGCGCACATTTAGGACTGCGGGGGTACGGACATTTGGCTGAGAAAGAAAAAAAGAAGATTAAAGATAATCAGAGAGATAAAATTCAGGGAGTGTCCATGCTCCCTTTTGGCCTTGTTGCCGGATTTGCCGGTGAGAAGGAAATTCGTATAACGGAGCTGACAGACAATGGTTTTGTGTTCCGCACAGCAGAAAAAATAGCAGACCCGGAATTGTTTCGAGTCTGCTTTTATCATTATCCAAAGCTGAAATATGAGCAGGTGGAACTGCATTCTTATTCTTATACACTAGAATGCAGTGGGAAAAATGAATTTTATAATGAATATACTCTATATATGGATAATATGGATGAAACAGAAAAATGTGAAGACCAGGAATCTGGAAAATATAAAGAAGTTAGAGTATACCAGGAACAGGTACAGACGCTGCTTTTGTGGTATGACCGCTATATCCGCCTGAAGCTGACCGGAGACGAGAATGAGCTGGCAAGTGCCATGACGGCTTATCCGAAAAAAGGAGATATAATTACTGCAGAAAGCTTTGAAGAACAGAAGAAGCTGTGGTTTGGATGTGAAAATAAAGCAGCAGGCAAAGCGGCGATCATGTCTGATGTTAAGAGATTACTGGGGCAATTTGAATGGGCGGTGGAATTGGATACGCCCTGGAGCTATGAGGAGTATCTGTCAACAGATTTTGAGGTGTTTGCAGATAACTATTGGAAGAAAAATCATCTGTCCGGTCACTGGTTTTCCCATATCCGGCCACAGCGGCTTTATATTGGAAATACTTTCTGCCATCTGCTTTTTCCAAAAGAAGATCAGCTGTTTTTGCTTCTTGAAAAAGCCAGAAAAGATGGTTTACAAGTGACACTGACCTTTTCTTATATCCGGGAATTTATGCTGGAAAATGTGAAAATGTTATTGGACCGGCTGGAATCTTGGTGTGAAGCAAATGACTGTGTTCTGGAGATCCAGATCAATGACTGGGCTATGGCAGAAATGTTAAAGGGAAAGAGACTGCTTACTCTGGTACTTGGCATTTTATTAAATAAGCGTCGGAAAGATCCAAGACTGCACTATAAGTTTGAGACTATGACACAAATAGGAGCAGTGGCTGGCAGTAAATTCCTTGAAGAAAACAGCTTAAATGCTGATTTTTACAGGGAGTATCTGGAGAAAGAATACGGTATCACCAGATATGAGTGGGAAAGCTGCGGCTATGATATGACGCTTCCTACAGGAAAAAATAGCCTGCATCTTCCATTTTATCAGACCAACACATCCCAGTATTGTACGTTGTATGCGAAATGTACCACGGGAGAGCGGGGAAAGCAGATGTTGGTAAAACAGTGTTCTGGATTTTGCAAAGACTATGCATTTTTATATCCAGATCATCTGAAAATGTTGGGAAGATATAATTCTTTATTTGCGCTGGATAGCCGTATTTTTGATAATGATCCTGGTCCTGGATCTGGGACAGAAAATGAAGTTGGAACCAAAACAGGAATAAAAGAAATGTTTGCAAAATGGAAAACAGCAGGAGTAGACCGTTTGGTGGCAAATTTTCTATAAATGTGCGTTGCAGCGCACGTGATACAAAAGAAGAATGAGTAAAAACAGTAACTGTGAGATATGGATTGGGAAAGGAGAGGAGAATACAGATGAAGATTGTAGTCGGATTAGGCTCCATTGACGAGTATATCCCTTATGTAAAAGCCGGAGCAGATGAATTTTTCTGCGGTTATGTGCCCTATTCATGGACGGAAAAATATGGAACGCTTCTGCCTTTAAACCGACGGGAAGTCCTCTGCTCCAATGTACAGTTAGGTGCGTTCAGTGAACTGGAAATACTGGCTGCTATGATAAAGAAATATAAAAAACCGGTACACCTCACATTTAACTCCTTATATTATATTTCTGAACAATACCCGAAAATTGCTAATATCATTATACGGTGTATGTCCATTGGATTTCAAAGCTTTATCATCGCAGATCCGGCGCTGCTTTTATATCTGCGTCAGCAGGGAATCAATTGCGAGATTCACCTAAGCGGCGAAACTGCAGAGGTAAACAGCGAAATGCTAAAGAACTTTGAGAAGCAGAACTTAAAACGTCTGATCTTTCACAGGAAAAACAGCATAGAAGATATGAAATCTATTATCAGCAAAGCAGGAAACCTCGCAGAATTTGAAGCCTTTGCACTAAATGAAATGTGTCAGTTTACTGGTGCATTCTGCAACTCCCTTCACTGCGATGAAATGTGTCATCTTTGCCTGGTTCCCTATGAACTGGGACGGGTCAGTGAAGGTGTATCAGCAGAAAGTGTGGATGAAAATGTGAACGAACCAGAAGATGACGGATACATTTGTGGACAGACCGGTTGCGGCCTGTGTGCTTTATACCAGTTAGAAAAAGCAGGCGTTACCCATTTGAAACTGGTGGGAAGAGGCAATTACACAGATTATATGGAGCATGATATCAAGAACCTTCGAAAGGCACTGGGAATATTAAAAGATGTCTTGGATATGGAAAAAACTGGAAATATTCCAGCTGGACCGAAGGCAGAAGGCAGATATATTTCACAGATGAAAAGGGAAATATTTGGTCCAGCTAAAAAATGCAGCAAAATATGCTACTATATGTAGTTTTCTTTCTGGAAACATGAAGCGTTCTGCAATAAAAAGAAATTTTTCCCTTCATTCTGCCGTCATCCGTTTTTAGAGAAATGAACATCAGTCTCTGTTTTTTGCTGACTTCCGACGGCTGGCTGCGAAAAAAGCACTCGCCTCTTCAAGAAATTCATTTTCTTCTTTTAAACGGCGAAGTTGTCATAGGTTCTTTGATTGCATGCCATATTGATTTTCTCCTCTTCTTGTATTGATGATGATTATATCAAAATCCTTGAGAATTGGCTGTCAATTTTTAGGGTACAACATCAGTCCATAACAGACCTGGTCTGGCATCCATTCAAACGCATCTGGATGGAACCGATAATCGTGTTGTAGTCTTGCATAGTTATGCCTCCTTTTGCAATCATTTGATGACTACGAAAGAACTATAACACGTTGAAATCTTATTGATCAGCTGAAGCGGAAAGGTGTTCAGTTACATCCGGAAAGGCTGATCAGTTCTTAGCGGAATACGTGGTCAGATGAGCCGAAATTTGTATTTGTTGATATTTGATGCTTAATTTTTAATAGAATATTAGTTAAAATAGCCAATGTAAATCAAAAATCTGTTTTACATTGGCTGCTTTTAGTATATAATAATTATCGAAAGGCGGTGGAATTATGCTCATAAGATATATATTTGATAATTTTTGCTCATTCAATGAAGAGTGTGAATTTTCTTTAGAAGCACCAGGTGGGAAAGTAAAGAAACGTTTTCCAGATAATTATACTACAACAGAAACGGGATATGATCTGTTAAAAACAGCAGTTATTGTAGGCGAGAATGCAGGTGGTAAGTCTAACTTTATAAATGGATTAAAATATCTGAAATCATTGTTTGATTCAAACATGAAAGTACAGTCTGTTAATTCATATATTAACGCAGATACTTTGACGGAGTGTAGAAATCCCAAGCAAAAGTTCAATGTAGTTTTCTTAGCGGAAAATAATTATATTTATGAGTATGAAACTATTGTAGATGTAAAAGGAATATATAGTGAGAAACTTATCAGAAGCGGCAAGAGAAAATCGGCTGGGCATGTAATATTTGATATTTTGCGTAATGAGGAAGATGTATATATATTACAAAAGGGAACAGCAAAGGAAGTAACAGCAGCGCTTAAAAACAGCAATAATAGTAACGGATTATTTGTAGTTAAGCTGGCACTTCTTGGAAATAAGGATGCATCAGCAACTGTTGAGTGGATGTTGAATGTCCTATATCCGGGGAATATACCTTCTGACAATATAGACAGCATTGTCAAACAGGAACAGGATCTTGCAATTATTAAAGACCCAAGATATGTTGAAATTTTTAAGATGGTAGATTACAGCATATGTGGAATTGAAGTGGATGAAGAAAAACCTTATTCTAAAACGCTGATAGTTCGTAAAAATGCACAGGGCAAAATGTTTAAGAGAGAATTATCGCAGGATTCCACAGGTGTTAGAGAATTTTTTGCATGGGCTGTACAGATATTCCGCGTAGTATATGAAAATAAAGTCGTATTTGCGGATGAGATGGACAGGGTTCTTAATCCGATATTATCAGACCGTGTTATTGCGTATATTAACGGCATGGAGCACAGAGGACAGTTTGTATTTTCAACTCATAATGTATTGCATCTGAATTTGAAGACATACATGAAAGAGCAGATTTATTTCATTACAAAAAGTAAAGACAATCTGACATCAGAATTGTATTCTCTGGCGGATTTCCCAGAAGTGCGGTATGAAAACACTAAGATATATGAGTTTTATATGAAGGGAATATTGGGAGGTACAGCATTTGAGTAGAAAAACACGAGTCCTCCAGAAGAGGTTTGCAGTATTCTGTGAGGGAGATACAGAATATAATTATATAGACAAGATGAGAAAGAATCAGGGTGTAGAACTTGTCTTAAAACCAATCAATATGCATGGTGGCGGTTATTCAAATTTTCTTCAGAAAATAAAAACGGAGTCACAGAGTAATTATCTTGCAAAATTCATTATTATGGATGCGGACAGAATAGCGACTGTTCAGGGGGAACTGGATGGATTCAAAAAGCTGCTGGATTACTGCAGAATTCAGAATGCAAAAGGAAATACACCACATTTTATCATTATGGATAATCCTGACTTTGAGTATGTGGCATGCTTACATAGTCCACAGTATAGAGGACAGGATCCGCATAAGTTTATTGAATCTGTTCTGGGAGCAAAAAGTATTGCGTCCTTTAAAGGAAATGCAGATGTTTATAACTTCCTTAATTCAGGAGAATTGTCATATCAGACAATGATAGAATCATTAAGAGGAAAAGAAAAGTTACTGTATAACCGATATGAGATAAAAAAGAAAAACTTTGATATTGTGATTAAAGATACATTTTTTAATGTGGATTTAATTAATAAAAAGGGTAGTAACATAGAAGAATTTTTCGATGTGATTGACTGGTAACAATGTATGTATGACAGAAAATAATTTGGTCAAAAAACATCGACATCCGACTTCTCACACGATATAATGAGCCCTAAAGAAAAACAAGCGGCTGCGCAGCAGACATTTGTTTTTCATGGGCCATTAACGAAGGTTTCGCCTGCGCAGCAGGCAGTAGAGCGCGTCAGCGCGGGAGACCTGAGTATAAGATATAATATAGAAGTAATCTAATAAGAAAACCAAGTGATCATTATTGCAATGTCGATGGAATGCTGGCCAACCGCGTGAACTCAATGGAACGGAATGGTTATGACATCAGGGTGCTCCGAGCACCCAAAATCATTTTTCAGAGATGAAAATAGGTTTTCTTGTTTTGACACGAAATGACAGAATAGTTAGTAAAATCAAGGGTTTCCTTGACTTAGGTTAACTTGTAATAACACGTGTTTTTAGGGGTAACTTTAGCTCCTAATCCCAGCTAAGCTTTCCGGTCCTTACAGCTTCTTCATAGCGGGAAATTTTAAAATCCAGCCGTTTGATGGTGCTTTCAATCTGGGCCTTTTGTTCTATCAATGTTTCCATCTGTTCTTTTAAGAGAAGCATTCTGGCTTCAATGGTGGAATCACCCTGCTGGCACAGCCTTACATATTCGATCATGGCCTCTACAGGAAGTCCGGCGCCGCGCATGCATAAAGCCAGCTCTACCCAGCCAAGATCGGCTTCTCTATAATCACGGATCCCACTGGCAGTCCTGGTAACCGGTGGGATCATTCCCACACGTTCGTAGTAGCGGAGCGTGTCACTGGAAATATTGTATTTCTGGCTTACTTCTTTGATGGTCATCTGTTAAGCCTCCTTTTTAAGTGCAAATTCAATCCTGATAATAGCATTATATAACCTGGAGCAGACTCCAAGTCAAGACACTATTTCTTTGGCTTTGGCTGATACCTGATATCAGACACTGTATACACAGTGATGAAAGCATGTGGATCTTCGCGGTTGATATAATTCATCAGTTTCTGATATTCTGATTTATCCACAATAGTAATGATCTCGTTGCGCTTTTCCATATTATAAGCGCCAATGGATTCATAGATCGTTGCGCCGCTGTGCAGGTCATTGATGATAAACTGGCGAAGCTCTTCTTCTTTTTTTGTGATAATGCAGACGCGGCGTTTTACATTGTGATTGAAGATAAAATGATCCAGGATAATGCCATTAAAATAGGTTCCCAGGATACTTAAAACAACGGTTTTCTTGTCATATACTAAAGCAGCTGAAAGGGCAATGCACATGCCCGACAAAGACATAGCTTTTCCAAGGTCCATATGGAGATATTTGTTCATGATCTTGGCAACGATATCCAGACCACCGGAGGAAGCATTGCGGTTAAAAAGGATGCCAAGACCGATGCTTACAACTAAAATATAGCAGAGAACGTCCAGTTCCTGACTGTCAGTTAATGAACCGAAATTTGGGAAGATCCTTTCAAAAAGGGCCAGAAAAAGAGGCAGTACAATACTGGTATATACAGTTTTAGCACCGAATTCCTTTCCGCAGGTGAAAAAGCCGATGATCAGTAAAAGTACGTTTAAGATCATGGTGATGGCGGAAAGAGGTAATGGAACAAAGTTAGATAAAATGATACCAAGACCGGAGATACTGCTTACGGAAGCATGGCTTGGCAGAAGAAAGAAGTACACAGCTCCGGCTACGATCGCCATGGCTGCTGTAAGGATCAGAGTTTCTTTGATCAGCTCTGTAACATGGTTGTTTGAACGGTTCATAACACACCTCTGTGGATTATTATTGATTACAGTTCAGTTAGGAACTGTAACATTACTGTACATGGATTTGCAACATTCATTTTACCATGGCTTGATTATTTTAGAAAGCGGGGATATACTCTTAGCAAAAAGGTTTTACATGCAGAGATCATTTTGCGAAAAGAGGAAGGAATATGAACATTCAGGTAAGAGCGTATACAGAAAAAGACCTTCCGGATATGATCCGTATCTGGAATGAAGTAGTAGAAGACGGAGTGGCATTTCCACAGGAAGAATTTCTTACAGAAGAGACAGGAAAAACATTTTTTGCAGAGCAGACTTATTCAGCGGTGGCAGAGGATGCAGAAACAGGAAAAGTCTATGGTCTTTACATCCTTCATCCTAATAATATCGGCCGCTGCGGCCATATCTGCAACGCCAGTTATGCAGTAAGCCGTGACAGCCGGGGACTCCACATCGGAGAAAAGCTGGTAAGCGACTGCTTAAAACAGGGAAAGAAACATGGTTTTGGCGTGCTGCAGTTTAATGCGGTAGTTGCCAATAATATCCATGCAAGGCATCTTTATGAGCGCCTTGGTTTTATCCAGTTAGGAGTGATCCCTAAGGGATTTCGCATGAAAGACGGACATTTCGAGGATATTTGTCCTTATTATCACGAATTATAGACGGTCAAAAAGTATTTTAAATAAATTCCCCTTTTCGGAAGACAGAAGAGAAGCGTTCAAACTGTCACCGAAAGGGGAATTTTTTATTGACGTAAATTTCTGCTTCCTTTTTCTTGGAAAAAAGATAATAAAAATGTATGATTAAGGTATATATGATTATACACCGATATTTTGGATGTGAAAAATATTTTTTTGATAGGGTTTATAAGGAGAAAAAATGGAGATACGTCAGTTTACTTATGTAAATATGGTAGCAGAATGCGGCAGCATGACCAAAGCGGCGGCAAAACTATTCATTACCCAGCCGGCGCTCAGCAATTATATCAGCAAACTGGAAGAGGAACTGGGCACAAAGCTGTTTGACCGGTCGGTTACACCGATGAAGCTGACTTTTGCCGGAGAAAAATATTTAGAGCATGCCAGAACGGTAATGCTGCAGATCGGCAATATGGAACGTGAGATACGGGATATTACTAACCACCAGACCGGCCGCCTGCGCCTGGGCTTCCCAAATGAACGCATTATCTATATGCTTCCGGCTCTGCTTCCTGTATTTCATGAAAAATATCCAGGGGTTCGGATTGAAACTAATAATGCTCCTGGAGTACGCCTGCTGGATTTTCTGGCAGCTGGAGATGTGGATTTTGTGTTTTTGCCTGGCTGGGAGAAACGAAAAGGGATCATCAGTCATCCAATTTCCCAGGAAGAACTGATCCTTGTGGCAAAAAAGGGCTATATTCCGGATGAATGTCTTTTAGATCCGAAAAAGCGGATTTTTAACTGGAATCATATTTCTGATTTCCCGCTGTTTACTTTGAAAAAGGGACATGCCCTGCGCAGCAGCCTGGATCTGCTCTGTGAAAGAACAGGAAAAACCCCCAATATTTACATGGAGACTCACAGCAATATGCTTTCCTGCCGTTTGGCGGCCCAGGGACTGGGCGTGGCACTGGTGCCGGAAATAAGCATGGAAATATTAAAGAAAGATCTGGATGCAGAGTGGTATCATCTGTTAGAATGTCCGGTAACCTGGGATGTAAATATCTATTACCGGGAAGATGCTTATCTTGGCACTATGGAACGTGATCTGCTCCAGATGGCAGGAGATGTGTTTGGAAAACGCAAACTGTGGAAAGGTGTCAGGAACCCGTAAAAAGGCCAAAACGGTTCATGAAACAGATTCTCAATAAGAAAAAGTGATAGCCCCCATTAGACAAAAGAAATTTTACCAAATCTCTTTCTTTTTTTATAATGAAGTCATGAAGGTAAGACAGCAAAACAACGAAAATGAAATGATAGAAAATGAACAATGTAAAGCAAAAACAGGCTGTCTTCAGAAAAAGAAAGGGGTTCAAAATGAAAGAAGAAAAAGGATTTTTATCTAACTTCAAGAAGATCGGGGGAATGGATCTTTGGATGTATGTGGTCTGTGCGATCCTCATCGGTGCTACAGTAGCTACCGGATCCATGAGCAATGACCTGATGGCTTACATCGCCATCTGTCTGTCTGTTTCCTTACTGCTTCACCGCATTGGAAAAGTGCTCCCAATCTGGAATACATATATCGGTGGTGGCCTGTTAATGGTATTCTTCGGAGCAGCTATTATCAAACAGTTCGGTTTGATGCCTGAAAGTTACATAACCATGATCAATGAGGTGACCAACGAGTCCACCAACACACTGACCGTATTTATCGTATTCCTGATCATGGGTTCTATTTTATCTTTAGACAGAGGTGTTTTACTTAGAAGCTTCGGTGGTTACATTCCGGCCATTCTTGGAGGTCTTGTGGGAGCTGCAGTTGCAGGAGCAGGCGTTGGCCTGATCTTTGGAGTCAGTCCTGTAGATGCCCTGATCCGCTATGTCCTTCCTATTATGGGAGGTGGAAACGGAGCCGGTGCCGTTCCTTTATCCCAGGTTTATGAACAGGTGACTGGAAAGCCGGCTGCTGAGTATTATTCTTTTGCTATCATTATTCTTACCATCGCAAACCTTATGTGTATCGTAGCTGGCGGCCTATTAAATCGTCTTGGAAAGGCAAGACCAGAACTGACTGGTGACGGAACTAATATTATGAAGATTGACCAGAACCTGATCAAAGAAGATGTTACTTCTAATATTACCATGGACGATATTTTAGGAACTTTATTATTAGGTGGTGCCTGTTATGGTGTAGGACGCTTGTTCAGCAAAGTCCTTCTTCCAACTGTCCTTGGTGCTCAGATCCACTCTTTTGCATATACCATTCTTGTTGTAGTTATTATTGCAGCATTAGGTATTGTGCCCCAAAATATCCGTGTAACTGCTAAGAAAATGCAGGAATTTATGACAGCCGTTGTGGCCATGATGACCATGGTGGGGCTTGGTTTTGACTTTAATCTGGGCGAATTGGTTTCTGCATGCAGCCCAAGCAATATTGCTATTGCTTTCTGCGTTGTGATCGGTGCTATCATCGGAAGTGCCCTGGTTGGCAAATTGGTTGGTTTTTATCCCATTGATTCTGCTGTTACAGCTGGACTTTGCATGGCAAACAGAGGCGGCGCAGGAGATATTGCAGTTTTAACAGCAGCAGACAGAATGGGCCTGATCAGTTATGCACAGCTGTCCAGCCGTATTGGCGGCGGCATTGTTCTGATCATTGCATCATTTGCGTTTTCTATTCTGTTGAAGTAAGGAGCGTCAGCAGACAGTAGAGCACACAGGTGCAGGGGAGATCCCGAGAGTACATTAAATATATAGGAGGCATAAAAAATGGGAAAATCACTTACAAGAAAGATCATTGAATCTCACTATGTATCCGGAAGCATGAAAGCCGGAGAAGAAGTTTTTATAAAAGTAGACCAGACACTGACACATGATATTAACGCAGTTATGACCTATCTGGCATTTGAGACCATTGGTCTGGACCGGATCCGTACGGAATGCAGCGTAAGCTACTTAGACCACAACCTTCTTTATGTGGATCATAAGACACCGGACGATCATATTTACTTACAGTCAGCAGCAGAGCGCTTCGGCGTCCATGTTTCCAGACCTGGAAATGGTATCTGCCATGCAGTCCAGGTATCCCGCTTTGGTGCTCCTGGAAAGGTAAGCATGGGCGGCGACAGCCATACACCTCACGGCGGTTCCATTGGCATGCTGTGTATTGGTGTAGGCGGTATGGACGTTGCAACAGCCATGACCGGCGTTCCTATGCGTTTAAAAATGCCAAGAGTCATTAAAGTCAATCTGACTGGTGCTTTAAAGCCAGGCGTCAATGCAAAAGAGGTTATCTTAGAGATGCTGCGCCGTGTGACCATTAAAGGCGGCCTTGGAAATGTATACGAATATGCCGGTCCTGGCGCTGCCACTTTGGAGGTGCCTCAGAGAGCAACTATTACCAACATGGGTGCAGAACTGGGTGCTACCACTTCCATTTTCCCGGCAGATGAGCAGGTACGCAAGTTTATGAAGTCCCAGGGAAGAGAAGATGAGTACAGTGAGCTTCTTCCAGATGAGGATGCAGAATATGATGAAGTCATTGACCTGGATCTTAGCTCCTTGCAGCCATTAGTAGCTTGTCCGCATCAGCCGGACAATGTAAAGCCTTTGTCAGAGGTAGAAAAACTCCCAGTGCAGCAGGTATTTATCGGCAGCTGTACCAACGCAAGTTATGCAGATATTGCAAAGGCAGCTCTGGTATTTAATGGTCATAAAGTCAATGATAATGTAAGCTGCACCTGTGCCATTGCTTCCAGACAGACCTACAAGGCGCTGATGGAAGACGGCTACATTGGAATGCTGATGGATGCAGGTGTGCGTATCCTGGAGATCGCCTGCGGACCATGCTGTGCCATTGGTCAGACACCAGCTACAGAAGGCATTGCCGTGCGCACTTCCAACCGTAATTTTAAGGGCCGTGCAGGAAATCCAAATGCAAAGATTTACCTGGTAAGCCCGGAAAGTGCTGCTGCAACCGCTATTATGGGTACTTTTGCCACAGCTGCGGACATTTTAGGGGACAAGATACATATTCTGGGAGAAGTACATGAAAAAGAAGAGTATGAGATTAATGACAACTTGATCATCAAACCTCTTCCGGAAGAGGAGGCAAAGAAGGTAGAGATCGTCCGTGGACCAAACATTAAGTTCCTGCCAATTCCGGAGGTTCCTGTACAGCACTTAAAAGTGCCGGTAAGCTTAAAAGGCGGCGACAATATTTCCACCGACGATATCACACCAGCCAGCGCAGAATTTTCCAGCATGCGTTCAAATATTCCGTTGATGTCCAAATACTGCTATCACAGATATGATCCGGAGTTTTCGGAAAGAGCAAGAGAAATGGGATCCAGCATTATTATTGGCGGTGAAAACTATGGTCAGGGTTCTTCCAGAGAGCATGCAGCCATCAATCCAATGTATCTGGGTGTAAAATGCGTTATCGCAAAGAGCATTGCCCGTATCCACAAGGGCAATCTGGTAAACCACGGTATCGTGCCCATGCTGTTTGCGGATCCGGCTGATTATGAGAAGATCGATCTGAGAGATGAGCTGGAGATCGAGAATTTCCTGGATCAGATTCCAACAAGGGAAGTAGAGGTAAAAGATGTGACAAAAGGCTTTACTTTTAAGACAAAGTTAGACCTGACAGACAATGAACTGGAGGTAGTGCTCTGCGGCGGCCAGTTACGGTATCTGAAGAGAGAGCTGGCAGAGCAGGGAGTGATTGAGAGAGAGTAATAAGAACATATAGATAAAAAATTATTATAAAAGCCATCGGCATGCAGACTGCACAGTCTGAAATGCCGGTGGCTTTTTAACTAAACGGACATGCCTGCTAACGCAGGCATCACCATTCATGAAAGCCGATTGCTCCGCACCTTTGGTGCTCCCGCAATCGTCGCCAGCATTCGCAATCCCCGCTATCGCGCTCCTTGCTCATATCGGCTTGCCCGTCCGATACCCGTGAATTCGCTCATGCAAGTATGGCTCATTCGCGGCTGCCGTCCGGGACTTTCATAGTAAATTAAATATCAGGTTTACGTTACTGTACATGAACAGTTTTTACATAAAAATATTTTACAAAAAGTAGGATATGAGCTACACTGAAAATGAAACCTCTATATATTAGTGCTATATGAAAATCAGGAGGCAGAAATGGAAAAATCACTGTATAGGAATAAAAAGCGCCATCATGTGGGGGATTTTGTGCTTTTATTTTTGACTGCTGTTTTATTTATTGCAGTATATACCTATATTTTGCAGAGAAATTACAGCCAGAATACACTGGATGCAGCGGTAGAGAGGGATATCGCGTGTTCTGATGCGATCCACAAAGTTGTTTCCAATCGATTTACCCAGGAAGATTTTTTAGAGATCAATACAAGAGAAGATATGGATTCTTCCCGCTATAAGCAGCTGCAGGAATCCTTAAATGAACTGCGTACCTTAAATTCAACCAGATACCTGTATACAGCCAAAAGAGGGGCAGACGGGAAGCTGATCTATCTGGTCGATGGCCTGGATCTGGGAGCAGATGATTTTGCTTATCCGGGAACTTATATTGAAGAAGAGATGATCCCCTATATTGAAAGTGCCCTTTCCGGGGAAACGATTTATTCGCAGGAGATCGTAGATACGACCTGGGGACACATTTTTACAGCCTGTTATCCAGTAAGGGCCAATGGAGGATCAGGTGATATCATTGGTGCGCTCTGTATGGAAATCGATATGGAATCATCTTATCGTTTCCTGGAAAAATCCAATCAGTCATCCATAGGAGTCGCATCCTTTGCCATACTGGTGGCAGTTCTTACGATGATCAGCTGGTATCTTGCTTATCAGAAGCAGAAAGAAAAAGACAGGATCCAGCATGAGGAACTGGAAAAGACAGCAGAGGCGGCGGAAGCTGCCAATAGGGCAAAATCTACCTTTCTGTTTAATATGTCCCATGATATCCGCACACCCATGAACGCGATCATCGGATATGCAGAACTGGCAGGAAAACATCTGTCAGATTCAGACAAATTAAATGAATATATTAAAAATATCCAGGTTTGCGGCAAAAAGATGCTGTCCATCATTGATAATGTATTGGAGCTGGCCCGTATTGAAAATAATAAAGCGGTTCTGGAGGAGAGCATTACCAAAGCAGATGACAGTCTGGATTCCTGTGTGATCATGTTCCAGAATTCCATTAAGGAAAAACATCAGGAACTGATCGTGGATAAGGAAATCCAGTATCCGTATCTATATATGGATAATGTCCATGTATCGGAAATTATTTTAAATATCCTGAGCAATGCGATCAAATATACGGGAGAGGGAGGAAAAATCTGCTGCTCCTTAAAGCAAAAACCCTATGAAAAGGAAGACTGGTGTCTGTTAGAGATTTCTGTTGCTGATAACGGGATCGGCATATCGGAAGACTTTCAGCAGCATATTTTTGAATCATTTTCCAGAGAAAGAACATCTACAGCCAGCGGGATCGAAGGTACCGGTCTGGGAATGGGAATCGTAAAGAAGCTGGTAGACCTGATGAAAGGAACCATAGAAGTAGAAAGCAAATTGGGAGAAGGTTCCACTTTTACAGTGCGTATTCCCTGTTTGATCGCAAAGCAGGAAGAAATTTCAGAAAAGCGTCTGATAAAAAAGGAAGACAAAAAGAGTTTAGCCGGAAAACGGATCCTTCTGGCTGAAGACAATGATATAAACGCAGAAATCGCTATGGAACTGTTAAAAGAAGAAGGTCTGATACTGGAGCGGGCAGAAAATGGAGTGATCTGCGTGGAAAAACTGGAGAAGGCACCGGAAGGTTATTATGATCTGATCTTGATGGATGTGCAGATGCCGGATATGGATGGGTATGATGCGACCAGAAAGATACGCAGACTGGATGACCCTGAGAAAGCGAAGATCCCGATTATAGCCATGACCGCCAATACCTTTTCGAAAGACCGTAAAATGGCGCTTTCGTCAGGCATGGACGATTATGTATCAAAACCGGTGGATATGAATCTGTTAGTTCCTCTTTTGGAAAAATATCTGGTAAAGCAGGAAAATTAGTTATTTTCTCTGGCTTTGTAATGCTTTAAGCGGTACAGTTTCATGGCAATCTCTACCAGAGAACGGTTGTCGTGGTCTGACAGATCCAGGTTTAATACCTTGCAGATCTTGGAATAGCGATATTTAATGGAGTTGTAATGGATATACAGTTTTTCGGCAGATTCTTTCAGATTCCAGCCGCACTGTAAGATCTCCTGAAGGGTAGGAAGCAGCTCCCCGTGATATTTTTTGTCATAATCTTCTAATGGCTGAATATACTGAACGCAAAGTTCCTCAGACTCCGGACTGTTCATGACGGGAGCCAACAGGCGGTAAAGACCAAGCCTGCTATAAAACAGAATACGGTCAAACCATTGAAGGGAATAACCAAGATTAATAGCTACTCTGGCCTCAGAGTAGCTTTTTGATATATCACGGATATTTTCGTAATACTGTCCGATCCCCAGAGTAATAGTAAAGGGACTTACGTGGGACAACTGGCTTTGCAGACGTTTGAAGGTTTGTTCTAACTGTTCTGAAAGCAGATCCCTGCTGTCTTTTGGAACAGAAATGATGAATACGATCAGGTCACTTTGGCGGAAATATTTGGCCTGTGGGAATGTCTGGTGCATTTCATGGATGGAGTTGCGGAAGATTAGTTCCGTTGCTTCCTCTAACATCCGGTTGGTATTGGAATCCAGGCGGTCGATAAAGTATTTCTTTATGTTATTGATATCAACAACTGCTGCCAGGCCGCCGTTGGTAAAGTCCCAGCCATAAAGTCTTGCACGGTTATGGATCTCAATATCTGCTTTTACGTTGTTTAACAGAAGGTCTTCTAAGAAGGAGGCCTTATATTTTTCTGCCATCTGCTGGTTGGCGATACGTATCTGGCTGTGAAGGATGAGAACGATACTGGCGTATTCCAGCGCGATCTGTACACTGCTTTCTTCGCCGGTCTGCAGAAGTCCTTTTTCAAAGAGAAGATAGCCGAAGGTCTCGTTTTTATTGGCAACGGCATAGTTGTCATACTGGTTTAAAAATTCACTGGAAATATTTTCCATATCCATGTCCTGAAGCTGGCGCATAAGAGGTGAATCTTCATCGGAAAAAAAGATATTTTTAAACCAGGTGTCCATAAAAGCGCAGGGGATACCGGTGAAACGGCGCAGTGTTTTTAAAATCTCCGGTACACTGTTGTTGTTAATGGCAAGTCCTAAAAATTCTTTATGGATCATATTTGCCTGGGTCAGAAGAAAAGACTGTTTGCTGATGATCTGGGTCAGGACCGGGTTGATGATATCTACAAAGGGATATGCTTCCGGAACAGAGATCAGAGGCAGGCATAATTCATCTGCCAGTTTTTTTGCACTTTCCGGTATCTCTGTCAGATAACGGTTTTCTTTGATGCCTATACCGGCTGCTTTTTTGCTGTTTAAAGTGCGCAGAAATTCAAGAAGATCCTTTTCTTCATGAAGCATGTATGCCGTAGTGATGACCAGTTCTTTGCCATTGAGCCAGTTGGTGCCATCCGGGGTATCGACGACTGTAACATTGGTCACATCATTGGAAAGTCCGTTTTTGCCTGCTAACAGCCGCAGGTCAGTGAAGTTGGGAAGCTTTAGAAAATCAGATATAGTCATAGTCATTCTCCTTATTGTCTGTCAGGTACAAATACAAGCGTCAGGTTATTATCTATTATATACAATGAAAGAGATAAATAACAACACTAAATGAAAAATATTGTCTTTGAAGTACAATGATTTTCAAAAATAGCAATGCTATAATGGTCCACAACATACAAGATGACTGGTGAAATGGTCAGAACTTGTCAGAGGAGGAAAATCTATGGACTATTTGGCAATTGCAAACGCCCCTGTTTTCTGGGTATTGTGCGGTATCACAGTTGTGATCTCCCTGGCTCAGGCACTGCTGTTTATGCGTCAGGCAAAAAAAGCGGCTGTTGAAGTGAATCTGGAGCAGGGACTGGCAAACAAGGCTTTTAAGATCGGCCTGATCTCAGCGATCGGACCGGCCTGCGGTGTATTTATTGTTATGGTTGGCCTGATGGCTTCCATTGGCGGACCTATGGCATGGCTGCGTCTTTCTATTATCGGTGCGGCAGCTACGGAGCTTTCGGCAGCAACCATGGGCGCCCAGGCAGCAGGTGTTGAATTTGGCGGAAATGGATACACATTGACGGTTATGGCTGTATCCTGGTTTGCAATGGCATTAAACGGTGCGGGATGGCTGTTAGTCAGCGGTACAGTTACACCGGCATTAGAAAAGTTAAGAGGTAAGTTAAGTGGCGGCGATGCAAAATGGCTGGCTGTTTTATCAGGAGCATGTTCCCTTGGTATTTTTGGTTACTTAAATGCAAATGAGATCAAAAAAGGTCTTGGAAGTACCATTGCCTGTCTGGCAGGTGCATTAAGCATGGTAGCGATCATGAAGCTGATCGTGCCAAAGCATCCCAAATTAGCAGAGTATTCTTTAGGTATCGCAATGATCATCGGAATGTTCTTTGCAGTGATACATGACCTGACGATCGCATAGGAGGGGCCGGATTATGAAAGATTATATGGCAGAATGGAAGAAAAACAGTATCCGCATTGGCGCACCTACCTGTATCCTGGCTGCGTTCACTGCATTTATCCCGGTATTATATCTGTGCAGCCGCTACAACTGCTGGCCAAATATTGAAACAGTCCTGGCAGCATGGGCAATGACTGCATTATCTTTTGGAGCTTTTTATATTGTAGAACCGATCTCTTACTATGCAGCTCTTGGTATGAGCGGTACCTACTTAGGTTTCCTTTCTGGAAACATTGGAAATATGCGTGTTCCCTGTGCAGCTCTGGCACTGGACGTAACCAAGAGCAAAAGCGGGACCATTCAGGCAGAAGTGGTTTCAACCATGGCCATCTGTGGTTCCATTATTACAAACCTGATCGCAACTACAGGCGCAGTTTTAGTTGGTTCGGCAGTAGTAGCCGTTCTTCCGGCTTTCTTAAATTCTGCATTAAAGAACTATGCGGCAGCAGCTATTTTCGGCGGAACTTTTGGGAATTTTGCTGTTAAATATCCGAAAGTAGCAGTATTTGGCCTGCTGATCCCGACTGTGCTTAAACTTTTTGTACCAGTACCAGCATGGATTGTGATCGTATGTGCTGTATTTGGAACTCTTGGAATGGCACGTCTGTTCTATGTCAGCGATCAGAAAAAAGAAGGCAAGGATGACGATTTAGCAAAAGAAGAAAAAATGGATGAAACCCCAGTGGGAGAGGAGATTTGCTGATTATGTGGAAAGAATGTAAAAATTTACAGGAATATATCGTAGGATTAAGAAGAGATCTGCACCAGATACCGGAGATTGGATTGAATCTGCCGGAAACCGCTGCCTATGTAACAGCAGAGTTAGATAAAATCGGTATTCCGTATGTATGCTCCAAAAAAGACAGCGGTATTATTGCTACGATCAAAGGCGGAAAACCGGGAAAAACCATCTGTCTGCGTGCAGATATGGATGCGCTTCCTATCAAAGAGGAAACAGGACTTCCTTTTGCATCAAAACATGAAGGCTGTATGCATGCCTGCGGTCATGATACCCATACAGCCATGCTTCTGGGCGCCGGAAAAGTACTCTGGGCTCACAAAGATGAGATCCTAGGAACCGTACGCCTGATGTTCCAGACCTCAGAGGAACAGTCCAGAGGCGCGGAAGTGATGATTGAAAATGGTGGTGTAGAAGGAGCCGATGCTGTATTTGGAACCCATATTGGTACGATCTTAGATAAGGCTATTCCAAGCGGAACGGTTATCGTTACTCCAGGCTGCTGCATGGCTGCTTTTGATAAGTTTGTGATCAAGGTAAATGGTAAGGGATGCCATGGTTCCACTCCTGAGAAGGGAATTGATCCGGTAAATATTGCAGCACATATTGTGATCGCTCTCCAGGCCATCACCACCAGAGAATTAAATGCTACCAAGCCTTTGGTTCTTACCATTGGAAAGATCCAGGGCGGAAGCCAGTATAATGTTATCCCTAATGAGGTAGTGATCGAAGGAACCATCCGTACACTGGAAGAAGAAGTACGCCAGTTTGCGGCAAAGCGCATTGGTGAGATCGCTCAGGCTACCGCAGCTGTATTTGGTGGAAATGTAGACTATGAAATGATCTGGGGTGCGCCGCCAGTGATCAATGACGATAAGATGGCAGCTCTGGCAGCAAAAGCAGCTAAAAATGTTTTAGGTGAAGATAAGGTGATCACAGAAGTAAAAGCGCCTAATATGGGCGGTGAAGATTTTGCTTATTATCTGGAGAAACTTCCAGGTGCATTTATGTTCTTAAGTTCCTCCAATCCGGCAAAGGGAACGGATGTGTCCCATCACAATCCAAAGTTTGATGTGGATGAAGATGTGCTTTGGGAAGGCGCTGCAGTATTTACAGCCATTGTGGAAGAGTTTTTGAAGTAAAATAAGGTTACTGTACATGGGGAGGGGGTGCGGACATATTGTAGTAGGAACCAAGGCACCGGAAGTTTGTCCGGTGTGTGCTCATCCACAGAGTTATTTTGAGGTTCATGCAGAGAATTATTAAAACAGAACGACAAACCTGTTTATTATCATTTGTAGCAAGAGAAAAAAACTGTGATCAAAAAGGTCTCCCAAAAGAGTGTAAAAGCTTTTTTGGGAGACTTTTCACTATGCACTGAGCGCATAGTGCATTTCCAAAAAATCATTGTACTTTTTTACATGAAATGTTTAAAATTTTATATACAGACTTAGAAGGACTGTTAGAGAATCAAAAGCAGTATTGACCTGAAGTTAACCTCAGGTTGAACAATATAAGGAAAATAGATACAGCAATGGAATATGTAACATTAAATAATGGAGTAAAAATGCCGATCCTTGGATATGGCGTCCGAAAGAATTTAACATGAAGGGAATCTTTGCGGCGCTAAAAGAAGATTATGCCGAGAAAAATAACGGTCTTGTTCCGTTGGAAATCTTAAAAGAGAGTGATCGTACGCAGGAAAAGGAATGCGGAGACGAATACTGTACCAGAGTAGATGGCAGTTTGCGGAAAAAGGAAATACCTGAGAAGCAGAAAACAAAATATGTTTTTGTTCCTGGAAAGATAGCGAAAAGTATTTTGATATCCTGTGGAGTCAGACTTGCTCCATTTGATATTGCTGAACTTCGTGAGATCATGTCTTACGATGAAATGGAACTGGATAAGATCAGGGGAAGGGGAGGAAAATAGCCTTGTTCTTGATTATGTACGACACAGATACAACCTTTAACTTTGTGATTGCCATGTTACAGTCACAGCTTTTCCATCTGCTTTGCGATAAGGCAGGTGATGAATATGGTGGAAGACTTCCAGTGCATGGGGAACCGGTAATGACAGCTGAATACAGACCTGTAGAATATGGAAAGGACTATGATGTTGTCAATAATTCTGATAAATTTCAACTATATATAGATGGAAAAGAGATTAAATAGTAATTTCCTGAAGGTAAGCTTTTTGTTAGATTTTTCAAAGAAAAATTATAGGATAACAATACATAGTTTTAACCATGATATTCTGAAAAATTTATAGGAATGCGCTATTGTTAAATTGACATAGAAATGTGGTAGAGTATAATTACAATTGAATACACTGAAAAATGGAGGAATTACATGAAAGTACATAAATATTGGTCAGTTGGAGCATTAATTACAATGTTTGGGACTTATTACACTGGATATAAAAAGCTAAAATCAAGTCATAAATACTTTGCTTTAAGTTCTATGTTATGTATGGTAATGGCGATATATACAGGTCATAAAATGATTGCTGGGAATAGAAAAGAAAAGGCAAAAAAAGAGAAAGCTACAGATAGGGAGGAATAAATAATGTTGGAAGTAGGAATTAAGGCACCTGATTTTGAGTTGCCCGATCAAAATGGAAAAATACATAGATTATCGGATTATACAGGAAAAAAAGTGATTTTATATTTCTATCCCAAGGATAATACAGCGGGATGCACGAAACAGGCATGTGGTTTTTCCGAGAGATACCCTCAGTTTACCGAAAAAGGTGCAGTTATTCTTGGAGTCAGTAAGGATTCTGTAGCGTCTCACAAGAGATTTGAGGAAAAATATGGATTGGCATTTACACTTTTAGCAGATCCAGAGCGAAAAGTTATTGAAGCTTATGATGTATGGAAAGAAAAGAAAAATTATGGCAAAGTCTCTATGGGAGTAGTAAGAACCACATATCTTATTGATGAACAGGGGGTTATTATAAAGGCAAATGATAAAGTCAAGGCTGCAGATGATCCTGAAAATATGCTTAAGGAATTAGATGAATGAAGATAATATTATCCCCTGCTAAAAAGATGATTATAGATACTGACAGTATTGAACCGGATGCATTGCCTGAATTTATTGAAAAGACGACAGAGATACAAAGTTGGTTGAAAAGTAAGTCAAAAGAGGAACTGAAAGGCATTTGGAAATGTAATGACAAGATTGCAGAACAAAATTTCAATAGATTGGGAAATATGAATCTTTATCAGATGCTCAGTCCGGCTGTTTTATCATATGAAGGAATTGCTTTTCAATATATGGCACCATCTGTGTTTGAAGATATGCAGCTTGAGTATGTGCAAAATCATTTGAGAATATTGTCTGCATTTTATGGTGCTCTGAAACCAATGGATGGTGTGACACCTTATCGTTTGGAAATGCAGGCAAAGATCAGGA
>ENA-OQKP01000233-OQKP01000233.1-human-gut-metagenome-genome-assembly--contig:-NODE-233-length-53765-cov-29.635482_pt1 | contig 53765 bp, 44 predicted proteins | sample MGYA00242780_ERZ504802 | MGnify/ENA primary metagenome ERZ504802 (study PRJEB26092, sample SAMD00036406) | human gut metagenome | host: Homo sapiens | study: EMG produced TPA metagenomics assembly of... | reverse complement strand
GGTGTCGGCTTCATCATCGGCGTGGTGCAGGACTCTGTTGAGACTGCCCTGAACTCTGCCGGTGACGTGGAGTTCGCTGCCACCGCCGAGTATCATCAGTGGAGCAAGCAGGGCAAGCCCCTGCCGGAGTTCCTGACCGGTAAGAAGAACTGAAAAATTTAAAAATATAGAAAAGGGCTGTTGCCAAACTCCTTCCGACATCGCTTACGCGATGCCACCTCCCTCAATGAGGGAGGCTTCACAGCTTACCGTCATGTCAGGCTCCCTCCGTGACTGAGGGAGTTCTTGGCAACAGCCCCTTCGCTTTTTACGGGAAAAGATGTAACGGGCAGCAGGGCGTTTTCATTACGGCCCCTCCCGTGAAAAAACAGAAGAGCAGCGGCCGCAGCCGCTGCTCTTCTGTAATAATAAAATTTCCGCTGAAGATATTCGGGTTGCGGCTCCCTGTGTCTGCTTCGTGCCTTAGGCGGCACTCGCACCCAGCAGGCCGCAGCCCCAACGGCTCCTCCTTGTTTCTGCCGCAGGCAGCGGTCGTCGCCGTTGCAGAGCAAAGCGGAGGGCAGCCTAAATAGTAAGTCAATCCATAAACTTTGCCTTCTGCAGAGCAATCAGAATCAGCGGGATGAGCACCAGCTGAGCCACGATGCCCGGCACAGCGGTGAGCAGTGCACCGGACAAAAACGCGCTGAACGGGAAGCTGGAACCGGTCAGGCCGGCCAGCACAAAGCGTACTGCACCCCAGACCAAACGGCCTGCCACCATGGCGGTGACAAGAGAAGCGTACATCATGGGCACGGTGTGCTTCACCTTGTGCCAGAGCACGCCGGACACAAGGCCGTAGGCGGCCAGTTCAAAGGCCATGGCAATGGCGATGGGGAACATCGGCGGCATGCCGAACAGCACCGACCGCACCAGCGGAGCAATGAAGCCCACGGCAAGGCCCCATGGGCCGCCCAGCACAAAGCCGCACAGCAGAATGGGAAAGTGCATCGGGCACAGCATGTTGCCCACCTGCGGCACATGGCCGGTGATCATGGGCAGCACAAAGGCCAGTGCAAGGAACAGTGCAGCCAGCACGAGGCTGCGGGTGGTGGAATGGGGGTTCGTTTTCATAAAAAGCTTCCTCCTTTGGCCAGACAAAAAAGGGGTCTGCCCGGCTTACAAGCCAACGGCAGACCCCTTCGTGGCGTCTATAGCAGCAAAAATAAGATGGCAGAACGCAAAGGCCCCCTGTGGGCTTTGCGCTGCACCGCTGCGTAAGCGCAGCGGTGGATAAAGGATGGAGAACACGGGCTTCTGTCCGCACACCCGGCTTCGTACCGGAATCTGTGAAAATTATAGCAGACTTGGCTGGTGCACGTCAAGATACAATGCTGGTTTTGTCCATCTGTGCCCGAATCCATGCGAAAAGGTGATTGGCTATAAAAAGAAACAGGACAGCAAATAACAACATGGCCGGGATAAAGAGCAGCGTTTGTACAGTGTCTGAAAAACGTGCAAGAAACGGCATGTTATGATAGGTGGGGAAGATCACCGCGGCTTGATTCAGATAGATGGCAAGAGAAAGTTTTTCGCCACAGGCGAAAAATTTGTGGTTGAACAAAGCAAGGATGCCTTTTCCGGAAAGACAAAAAGCAAGAAAAACGATAAACAGCAGGTGCGCGGCATAGCTGTCGCGGGCAAGCCAGAACAGCACAATGAGCAGCGCAGAAAGCAGAAAAGCAGCACAGTCAGAAAGCTTTGTTCGGATAAATTCAGAAAGTGCAAGAAGAGGACGATGAACCATCATGCCAAGGCAGAGCGCACCGAAAGCGCGAATAAGAGGGCCGGAAAGGAAGTTGCCTACCCCACCCCAATACTCCACAGTGTGGGTGCCAAATGCATTGGAAAAGTAAGTGAAAGAGCAAATCGCGGTGAGCGGACAGATCACATTCAGGGTGATTTGATCATCCTTTGTTATAAGTGCAAACAGGATGTGAGAGGCAACGATCAGAGTGGACAACTGCCAAAGCGGATAATTGATGCCGCCAGAAAACACGCCGATGCTCTGTACAAGCAGGACTTCTGGAACTGTATTAGCAAAATCAGAGAGGAAACGGATGGGATGAAGCAGATCGGCAGACTTGAAAGAAATAAAAAGGATGAGAAAGGCCAGCAGATAATAAGGGTAGATCCGCTTTAAGCGGCTGGCGGTGTAAGAAAGTGCATCGCCGTGATATTTACCGCTGTAAAAACTATTGACGAGAAAAAAGCCGGAGAGAATAAAAAACAGCTCAACGATCAAGTCGCTTGAAAGGACAGAACCTTTGAAGTGTCCGCACGCAATTGAGAGGGCAAAAAGAATTTTAAGGAAGTCGATGCTATAATTTCGTTCCATGATATCCTCCAGTGAAAATAAAAGGCAGCGTAAAACGGCATTTAAAATATTGTACAGCACCTGATCGTTTAATGTCAATCAAGACAGTGGAAAGAAAAAAGGACGGTCAAGGGGCTGTATGTTCCTGCAATTTGACCAAAAAGCGGGAAATTTCCATGAATATTTCCCCGCGTGTGTACATTTTGCATGAAGAAGCTTGACCTTTTTGCATAGAATAGCTAATATAAACTTGAAAAAGAGCGCGCTGCGGGCAGCAGGACTGCACCGGCGCTGACGAAAGGCTTTTTTGAACATGTGCAAATCTGAGGTTCATACGGGAGGACCATCATGACAAATGCAGAAAAACTTACTCTGGCCAAGCACGCCTGCCACATCCGCATGGGCGTGATCGAGGGCACGCACAGCGCAAAGTGCGGCCATCCGGGCGGCAGTCTGGATATCGCCGAGCTGCTGAGCTACCTCTATTTTGTGGAAATGAACATTGACCCGAAGGACCCCAAGAAGGCCGACCGCGACCGTCTGGTGCTGTCCAAGGGCCATGCTGCACCGGCACTGTATGCAGCGCTGGCAGAGCGCGGCTATTTCCCGGTGGAAGACCTTAAGACCCTGCGTAAGATCGGCAGCTATCTGCAGGGCCACCCCAACATGAACGAGACCCCGGGTGTGGATATGTCCACCGGCAGTCTGGGTCAGGGCATCTCTGCCGCCTGCGGCATGGCACTGGGTGCCAAGCACGCCGGTAAGCCCATCAACGTCTATACCATCCTGGGCGACGGCGAGGTGGAAGAGGGCGAGTGCTGGGAAGCCTTCATGTTTGCCGCCCACTACGGCCTTTCCAACCTGTGCGTTGTGCTGGACCGCAACCACCTGCAGATCGACGGCACCACCGAGACCGTGATGAACAGCGCCCCGCTGGAAGAGAAGCTGAAGGCCTTCAACTTCAATGTTGTCACCATCGACGGTCACGACTACGACCAGATCGAAGCCGCCATGCAGGCATTCCATGCAGAGACTGCAAAGCCCACCTGCATCATCATGGACACCACAAAGGGCAAGGGCGTTTCCTATATGACCAACTCTGTGGACTGGCACGGCAAGGGCCCCAACGATGACGAGTACAAGATCGCAATTGAGGAACTGAACGCCGCATACGCCGCGCTGGAGCAGGAGGAAAACTAAGATGGCAGATGTGAAGAAGATCGCTACCCGTGAAAGCTACGGCAACACCCTGAAGGAGCTGGCCGCCGAAGGCCACGAGGATCTGGTGGTGCTGGACGCAGACCTTGCTGCTGCCACCAAGACCGGTATGTTCCGCAAGGCTTACCCGGATCGTCATTTTGACTGCGGCATTGCCGAGGAAAACATGATGGGCGTGGCTGCGGGCCTGTCCACCATGGGCTACGTGCCCTTTGTTTCCAGCTTTGCCATGTTCGCCGCCGGCCGTGCCTTTGAGCAGGTGCGCAACTCCATTGGCTATCCCCACCTGAACGTGAAGATCGGTGCCACCCACGGCGGCATCTCGGTGGGCGAGGACGGCGCTTCCCATCAGTGCTGCGAGGACTTTGCCCTCATGCGCAGCATCCCCGGCATGACCGTGATCTGCCCCGCCGACGATGTGGAGGCCCGCGCCGCTGTGCGTGCCGCCTACGAAATGGAAGGCCCCGTCTATCTGCGCTTTGGCCGTCTGGCTGTGCCTGTGTTCCACGATGCCGAGAACTATCACTTCGAGATCGGCAAGGGCGAGCAGATCACCGAGGGCAGCGACATTGCCATCATCGCCACCGGCCTGATGGTCAACGAAGCCCGCATGGCTGCGGAGCAGCTGGCTGCTGAGGGCATCCACGCCCGGGTCATCAACATCCACACCATCAAGCCTCTGGATGAGGAGATCGTCCTCAAGGCTGCAAAGGAGTGCGGCAAGGTCATCACCGCCGAGGAGCACAACGTCATCGGCGGTCTGGGCGAGGCCGTCTGCGCCGTGCTGAGCGAAAAGCTGCCCACCCCTGTGCGCCGCGTAGGCGTGCAGGACGTGTTCGGCTGCTCCGGCCCTGCATGGGATCTGCTGAAGTTCTACGGTCTGGATGCTGCCACCATCTGCAAGACTGCCCACGAAATGCTGGGCAAATAAGCGCTTCTCCCACTGTATCTGCGCCGCCGCGTCATTTGCTGACGCGGCGGCGTTTTTGCATGCCGCAAATTTTTTTGCCAAATACTGCAGGATATGATATGCTTACAGAAAAAGCGGAAGGGAGAATCGCAATGCTGATCGTGGACAAACTTGCGCTTCAGGAAAAACTTTCGGAAGGGGAAAAAACGCTGGCCGCCTATATTTTGGCGCATGGGATGGAAATTGCCAAATATTCCACCCGCAGTCTGGCAGAAGTGACCTACACCTCTCCGCCGACCGTCCTGCGCCTTTGCAAAAAGCTGGGTTTTACCGGCTTTGATGACTTCAAGCAAAATTTTGTGCGTGAACTGGAATATCTCGACCAGCAACAGGGCAAGGTGGATTTCAATTTTCCCTTTGCTGAAAACGACAGCCCCATGCGGGTGGCGCAGAACATCGGCGAGCTGTACGAAGAAGCCGTCAAGGACACTATGCAGCTTCTCCGGTACGAAGACCTGCACAAAGCGGTGCTCCTGCTCAAATATCACGAGGAAATCCACATTTTTTCCGCCGGGACGGCCATCAATCAGGCCGAATCCTTCCGAGAAAAGATGCTCAAGATCGGCAAGCGGGTGGTCATTTTCAACAATCTGAACTACCAGCGGTATCAGGCCTGCTGTCTGTCCGAGAGGGACCTTGCCATGATCATTTCCTATTCCGGCGAAACGGCGCAGATGCTGGAGATTGCCCGGCAGTGCAAACGCTCCGGAACACCCATCCTTGCGCTGACCAGCTTTGGCGAAAACAGCCTGACCTGTTATGCGGATTGCAAGCTGACCCTTTCCACCAAAGAAAGCATCTATCAGAATCTTGGGGACTATGCTTCCCATCTGTCCATGACCCTTCTACTGGACATCTTGTATTCCGAGTACTTCCGGCAGAACTACCAGAAGAATTATACCTACAAGCTGGAACGCGCCCGAGAGCTGGAACAGCACCGCACCTCCACCAATCCTATTTTGTTGAATCTGCACAAAGAAAATGCGGAATGAAACACTGTTCCGTTTTTGATCGTGCAAAAAGAAACAGAAAAATTAACACTGTACCAATAAGTTTAAAAAATATTGCACAAAAACCTCCCTGCAAGTATTCTATACCTGCAAGGAGGTTTTCAAGCTTATGGAGATGCCAAAAAAGTTCCTGTGGGGCGGTGCGACCGCCGCCAACCAGTACGAAGGTGCCTACCAGACGGATGGCAAGGGCCTGAGCATTGCCGACGTGGAAAAAGGTGCACGCCACGGCGTCCCGCGCGAGATTCATACACAGGTCATGGAGGGCAACTACTACCCTAGCCATGAAGCCGTGGATTTTTACCACCATTACAAAGAGGACATCGCGTTGTTTGCCGAGATGGGCTTCAAGTGCTTCCGAATGTCCATCAACTGGCCGCGCATCTTTCCGCAGGGCGATGAATTGCAGCCGAACGAGGCCGGGCTTGCTTTCTATGACCGTGTGTTCGACGAGCTGCACCGCTACGGGATCGAACCGGTGGTCACGCTTTCGCATTACGAAACGCCGCTGTATCTGGTGCAGCACTATGGTTCCTGGCGTAACCGAGCCCTGATCGATTTCTTTGCCCGGTACTGTGAAACGGTGTTCCGGCGTTACAAGGGAAAGGTCCGGTACTGGATGACCTTCAATGAGATCAACGAGACCATGAACCAGAGCGAGCCATACCATCAGGCAGGCGTGCTCTTTGCCGAAGGCGAGGAGCACAACGCTGTCAAAGCGCTGGTCAGCCACAACATGTTCCTTGCCAGTGCAAAGGCCGTGCAGATCGGGCATGCGGTCGACCCGGAAAATAAAATCGGCTGCATGATCCAGTATCCCACCACCTACCCGCGCACCTGCGCACCCAAGGATGTGCTGGCACAGAGATTCCAGATGATGCCGAACTATTATTACACCGATGTGATGTGCCGCGGACACTACACCAGCCTGTGCACGGCACAGCTGCGGCGCATGGGCACTTCGGTAGAGATGCAGCCGGGCGATGCCGAGCTGCTGGCCGCAGGAACTGTGGATTACATCGCATTCAGCTATTATTTTTCTTCAGTTGCCCGTGCAACGGAAGATACGGATTGCTGTGTAGAACGCAGCAATCCGTATCTCCAGCGTACCGACTGGGATTGGCCCATCGATCCGGACGGCCTGCGCATCGCACTGAATGAGCTGTATGACCGGTATGAACTGCCGCTGTTCGTTGTGGAAAATGGTCTGGGTGCCATCGACACCGTAGAGCCGGATGGCAGCATTCAGGACGATTACCGCATCCGTTTTCTGGGCAGTCACATTGATGCGCTGCGGCAGGCCATTGAGCTGGATGACGTTCCGGTGATCGGCTACACCTGCTGGGGTCCCATCGACATTATTTCGGTGGGCACCGGCGAGATGCGCAAACGGTACGGCTTCATTTACGTAGACAAGAAGGATGACGGCAGCGGCACGTTGGCCCGCAAAAAGAAAAAGTCGTTTGCATGGTACAAAAAAGTCATTGCAAGCAACGGCGCAGACACCGCCCTGTAAGCAATGCATTTTTTAGGATATTGAAGGAGGCAAAACAAATGGATGCAAAGAAAACTGCCCAGCAGGTGCTGGAACAGGTCGGCGGCGCAGAAAATGTTACATTTCTGACCCACTGTGTCACCCGCCTGCGGTTCAACCTCAAGTCAATGGACGGCGTGGACGAGGCCAAGGTCAAAGCCGTACCCGGCGTGGTGGGTGTCGTGAACAAAGGCGGCCAGTATCAGGTCATCATCGGCAACGAAGTAGCTGCCGTGTACGATGAACTGATGAAACTGGGCGACTTCGGCGGTAAGGAAGTCAAACAGCCTGCCGCCCCGGCCGAGGAAAAGAAGAGCAGGGTCAGCATCATTCTGGACACGCTGGCCGGTGTGTTCACCCCGCTGATGCCGTTGATCGCCGGTGCCGGTATGATCAAGGCTCTGCTGTCTGTGCTGACCCTCTTCGGCTGGATCGACAAAAGCGGAAATCTGTACTATTTCCTCAACTTCATCGCAGACTCTTCCTATTACTTCCTGCCGATCTTCCTGGCCAACTCCGCGGCCAAAAAGTTCGGCTGCAACCCGCAGATGGCCATGCTGCTGGGGGCCATCCTGCTGCACCCGAACTTCATCGCCCTGAAAGCCGATGCCGATGTGGTCCATGTGCTGGGTCTGCCGGTGAAGATGGTAACCTATTCTTCCTCAGTCATCCCCATCTTCCTTATCACGCTGGTACTGCCATACGTGGAACGATTTGTCAATAAGGTCGTGCCCTCTGTGGTCAAGTTCATCCTGCGGCCGGTGCTCACCATCCTCATCATGGCTCCCATCTCCCTGTGCGTGCTTGGCCCTCTGGGCAGCATCATCGGCGATGGTCTGGTCAACGTCCTGCTGGCCATTGAAAAGGTCTGCCCCTGGGCACTGCCCACCGTCATCGGTGCCTTTATGCCGTTCCTGGTCATGACCGGTATGCACTACAGCCTGCTGCCCGCTTATGTCAACTCTCTGTCTATGCTGGGCTATGAGACGGTCATCGGCCCCGGTAATCTGCCTTCCAACATTGCACAGGGTGCCGCAGCCCTCTGCGTTGCCATCAAGACCAAAAACAAGAACTTCCGTCAGCTGGCCGTTTCCGGCGGTGTGACCGCTCTGCTGGGCGTGACGGAGCCTGCTCTGTTCGGCGTCAACGTCCGTCTGCGTAAGCCTCTCATCGCCACCACCATCGGCGGTGGTCTGGGTGGCCTGTATGCCGGTTTGACCGGTGTGCGCCGTTTTGGCGGCGGTGGTGCCGGTCTGGCAGCCATCGGCCTGTATGTCGGTGAAAATCCCATGAACGTGATCAACGCACTGATCTCTGCCGCGATCGCCTTTGTGGCCACCTTTGCGATCCTCTGGTTCATCGGTTTTGATGATGTGCCGGAAGAAGCCTGATCTCTTCTGAAACAAGCAGCGCCGGAACGATTTTGCCGTTCCGGCGCTGCTTTTTACGCCTCTCCCAGCAGCTTTGCGCGGCTGGCGTATACAGCGGTGAATACCTCCCGCAGCCGTTGGATCTCGGGACGCGGGTCGTCCCGCAGGGTCAGCAGACAGGTGTCCGGCAACGGCAGCTGCAGCGGCAGATACCATGCAGCCGGAAAGGCCGGGTATTTCATCGGGCACAAAAACATGCCGCGCCCGGCAAGCAGATCGTTGTAAACACACTCGTAGTTTTCCACCATGTGCCAGCTTGGTGCGGAAAACGGCAGGCCGGGCTGAACAACGGCAAGATCCACCATTTCCTGATACAGCGGCTCATAAAACAGCTGCTGCCCGGCAAGATCGGCCAGCGCCAGAGTGCTGCGCCCTGTGAGCGGGTGCTCCGGCGATACGATCAGGTAAAAGGTGTTGTGCAGGATGGGGGTGCGCTCGATCTCCGGCTGCAGCGGCCCAAAGGGCAGATAGAGGGCTGCGTCTGCCTCGCTGCAGAGCATTTCGTGGGGGTTGCGTGACACGGGCCGAGTGTCCACCGCAAACTCATACCCCGGCAGCGCGGCATGCAGCCGTGCCATCAGGATGGGATAAATGGGGTCCCGCTGCAGCAGCACCGGAGGCAGGCGCAGGGTCAGTGTGCGCCGCCGGGCAAAGCCCTTCAGTGCGGTGCGGGCGTTCAGGATGCTGCGATAGATCCCCTCCGCCTGCGGCACAAAGGCCCGGCCTGCTTCGGTCAGTGCCACGCGGGTGGTGCTGCGCTCAAACAGGGCCAGATCCAGCTCCTTTTCCAGACTGCGGATCTGGTAGCTGAGGGCGGGCTGGGTGCAGTACAGCTCCCGGGCGGCTGTGGTAAAATTCAGGGTCCGGCTCACGGTGAGAAAACACAGCAGCTGGTGGTCGTTCATCCGAAAAAAAGCTCCTTTCTGTGCAGGGGAAGATCCGTCTGCTCTCAGTATAGCATGGTGGGAGACAGTTATAAACACTTTTTATTAGGATGACAAAATTTTTTTGTTTCCCTTTTACTTCGTTATATTTTATACTAAGTGCGGCGCGGGAAAAACTCCCGCAGAGACGAAGAGAAATTGATGAGAAGAAAGAGGAAATCCAAATGGAAAAGATCTCCCGCAAAGGCTTTTTGAAGGTCGCCGCCGCTGCCGCCATGAGCGGTGTCACCGCCGGTGCACTGGCTGCCTGCAACTCCGCAGCTTCTTCCAGCACCGCCGCTACCGGTGATGCCATCTACACCGCCGGTACCTACACCGGCACGGCCACCGGCATCGGTGAGGTGAAGGTGACCATGACCTTCAGCGAGACCGCCATCACCGAGGTGGTCATCGACGCTTCCAACGAGACCGAGAGCATCGGCGGCGTGGCTGCTCCCACCCTGCAGGAGGCCATCATGGCCGCACAGGGCACCGAGATCGACAACATCTCCGGTGCTACCGTCACCACCAATGCCGTCAAGAAGGCGGCTGCCAGCTGCATCGAGCAGGCTATGGGCGTTGCTTCCGAAGAGCCTGCTGCAGATACCGCCGGGGATACCGGCGATGACTGGCTGGGCGAAGAGCCGGACGTGCAGGCCAGTGAGACCCAGGACTTTGATGTGGTCATCATCGGCGCCGGTCTGTCCGGCGTCTGCGCTGCCCGTGCGGCTGCCGAGGAGGGCGCAAAAGTTGCCATCGTGGAAAAGAGCTCTTCCTTCAACTGCCGCAGCGGCGAGTATGCCCTGCTGAACGGCAGCCTGAACAAGCGCTGGGGCCGTGAGAACATCGTGGACGAGGATGTTGTGGTCGACCGCCTGATGCGCGAGTGCACCTACCGCAACAAGCGCTCCATCCTGAAAAAGTGGGCTTCCCATGCACACGAGGTCATGGACTGGTTCATCGAGGCTTACCCCGAGCTGACCATCTGCGACTCCACCCGTGAGGCCGTGACCCAGGAGCAGTTCGACAAGGGTATTCTGGTGCCGCTGGCATGGCCTCAGCCCGAGCACTACGATTACCGCAACGAAGAGTTCCCCACCTTCCCTTCCAGCATGGAGTTCCGCTCTTCCCGCAAGGATCAGCAGGGCTTTATAGTGGAAGCCAACCTGAACAAGGCCGTTGAGAACGGTGCACAGACCTTCTTCGGCTGCTTCGGCACCAAGCTGCTGAAGGACAGCGACGGCCGCGTGACCGGCGTGATCATCCGCGACGCACAGAATGACAACAAGTACATCCAGCTCAACGCTTCCAAGGGCGTGATCCTGGCTACCGGCGACAACTCCGGCGACGAGAAGATCATGAAGCATTTTGCTCCCGAGATCGTGGAGAAGAAGATCGCCAACATGGGTGCCATGGGTATGCTGGGCGTTGACGTGGAGGGCAAGACCGTGGAGACCGGCGACGGCCTGCGCATGGGCGCATGGATCGGCGCAAAGGTGCAGGATTTCCACGCACCGATGACCCACCACATGGGCAGCGGCATGGGCGTGACCCCCTTCCTGCAGATCAACAAGCGCGGCGACCGTTTCATGAACGAGTGCATCCCCGGCCAGCAGCTGGAAAACCAGATCGAGCTGCAGCCCGAGTGCACCTCCTTCCAGCTGTACGACTCCAAGTGGGGCGAAGAGGTGCCCTACATGCCCGCAAACCACGGCGGCCTGTGCTACATCATCCCCGAGGATGAGGATGAGTCCAACCCCAACTACACCGACCGTCAGTACACCAAGATCAGCGCAAAGGCCGAGGCTTACCAGTTCAAGGCCGATACACTGGAAGACCTGCTGACCCAGTGCGGCTTTGAGGGCGATGCACTGGATAATGCACTGGCTTCCGTCGAGCGCTACAACGAGCTGGCCAAGGCCGGTTCCGACGATGACTTCGGCAAGCCCGCAAGCCGGATGTTCGCGCTGGAGAATCCCCCGTACTATGCATGCCAGTGGGGCACCACTTCCATGCTGGTGTGCGTGGGCGGCCTGGAGAGCGACGAGAACTGCCACACCTTCACCGAGGAGGACCCCGCCAGCCCCAAGCGCGACATCATCAAGGGCCTGTATGTCTGCGGCAATGTGCAGGGCAGCCGCTACGCAGTGGAATACCCCATCTGCATGCGCGGCATCAGCCACAGCCTGTGCGTCTACTACGGCTACATCGCCGGCAAGAACTGCGTGGCCGGTGTCTGATACCCTGCTGACAGAACACTGAAATAAGCGTTTCCCTGCCCGGAGCAGTATTCTTTCTTCCTGCTTCGGGCTTTTTTGCGCCCCTGTGTGACCCGGTCACGGAAAAACACACTCCGACGGGGTATACTGATGCTGTCAGTGAAATTACAAACACCCTTCAGGAGGTAAAAATATGGCAGTCATTACCATCACGAAAGAAAACTTTGCGCAGGAAGTGCTGCAGAGCGAAAAGCCCGTCCTGCTGGACTTCTGGGCCAGCTGGTGCGGCCCCTGCCGGATGCTCAGCCCCATTGTGGACGAAGTGGCCGAGGAGCGCGGCGATGTGAAGGTGGGCAAGGTGAACGTGGACGAGCAGCCGGAGCTGGCCGGGGAGTTCGGCGTGATGAGCATCCCCACCCTGCTGGTGTTTGAGCAGGGCAAGCTGGTGCGTCAGGCCGTGGGTGCCCGCCCGAAGGCCAGTGTGCTGGACCTGCTTGGGTAAATATGCGTGCTGAAAAGGAGCTGTTGCGCCATGCAACGGCTCCTTCTCTTCTTTTCCCTGTACAAACGCACAGAAAAATCGTATCATTGAGTTGAAAACACCGTCACTTTCCTACTTTACAACTTTACCTAGATAAAGTAAAATAAACTCAAGTAAGAAATGGGGGAACCGACAATGGAATTCAGCATTGCAAACCTGCAGCCCAAGGAGCGCGCCTCCTTTGCGCTGCGCGCCTTGTACGAAGCGGCGGGCTGCCGCAAGTATCATATGGGCCGGTTTGAGGAGTACGGCCTGTATCAGGAGAACCGCAGCTTTTTGTCGTCCGAGCAGGTCATCACCTTTACCGATCTGGATGGCCGTCTGCTGGCCCTCAAGCCGGACGTGACCCTCTCCATTGCCAAGACGGCGCAGCCCGCCCCCGGAGAGACCCTGTGCTACTACTATCACGAGAATGTCTACCGCCCTTCCGCCGAGAGCCACACCTTTAAAGAGATCAGCCAGATGGGCCTTGAGATGCTGGGCGCGGTGGGCGAAGCACAGGTGCAGCAGGCGGTGTGTCTGGCGGCGCGGTCGCTGGATGCGCTGGGGGCCGAGTGGGTGCTGGAAGTGAGCCACATGGGCTACCTGTTCGGCCTGTTCGACGCGCTGGGCGTGCCGGATGCCGCCCGCGCAAAGCTGCTGGAAAAGCTGCGGGAGAAAAACGCCCACGAGCTGCGGGCTGCAGCCGGAGCAGCCGGTCTTGCCGATGCCGCCGATACCCTGTGCAGCGTGCTGAACCTCTGCGGCAGCTATGCCGATACCCTTGCAAAGGCTGCTGCCCTGTGCCGCAACGACGCCATGCGCGCGGCGGTGGCCGAGCTGGAAGCGCTGGCTGTGCCGCTGGAAAAGGCGGGCGGCGTGATCCGGCTGGACATGACGCTGGCCGGTGAGATGGAATACTACAACGGCCTTGTGTTTCAGGGCTACCTGAAAGCCCTGCCCCGCCCCCTGCTCAAGGGCGGCCGCTACGACCTGCTGATGCAGAAGTTCACCCCCGGTGCCGGTGCCATCGGCTTTGCGGTCTATCTGGACGAACTGGACCGCCTGAGCGCCCCGCTGCCGCCGGTGCAGAAGAACAGCACCGACAGGGTGATGCTGAACGTGGCTCTGCCCAAGGGCCGTCTGGGCGATAAGGTGTATAACCTGCTGGCGGGCATCGGCTACGGCTGCCCGGAGGACTACAACGCCACCCGCAAGCTGGTGGTGGAAAACCCGGAGGCCGGCATCCGTTACTTCCTCGTCAAGCCCAGCGACGTTGCCATCTATGTGGAGCACGGTGCCGCCGATGTGGGCATCGTGGGAAAGGACATCCTCACAGAGGCTTCTGCCGATGTGTACGAGCTGCTGGACACTGGCCTTGGCAAATGCCGCATGTGCGTTGCCGCCCCGGCCGATTACAAGGACGACCCCAGCCGCCCGGTGCGGGTGGCCACCAAATTCGTCAACATTGCAAAGAGCTACTACGCATCCATGGGGCGGGACATCGATATCATCAAGCTGAACGGCTCCATTGAGCTGGCCCCCATTCTGGGCCTTTCGGACGTCATCGTGGATATCGTGGAGACCGGCACCACCCTGCGGGAGAACGGCCTGAAGGTGGTCACCGAGTTCATGCCCATCTCGGCCCGGTTCATTGCCAACAAGGCCAGCTACCAGTTCAAGCACGCCGAAATGGACACCATGCTGGAAAAGCTGCGGGCGGAACTGCAGAACAAGGAGGAAGCAAAATGATCAAGCTGTATAACTTTGACGAGCTGAAGCCCGAAGAGATCCTGAACCGCGACATCCGCGCGGAAAAGAACGTAGAGGATGTGGTGGACGGCATCATTGCCGATGTGCGCGCCCGGGGCGACGATGCCCTGAAGGATTATGCGCTGAAATTTGACGGCGCGAAGATCGATGCCCTGCAGGTGACGCAGGAGGAGATCGACGAAGCCTTTGCGGGCATGGACCCCTACTTCCTCGAAACGCTGCGCGAAGCCGCCGCCAACATCGAGAGCTTCCACCGCCAGCAGGTGCACAAGAATTTTGTGGTGAACGACAAGCCCGGCATCGTGCTGGGCCAGAAATATACCCCCATTGAAAAGGCCGGTGTCTATGTGCCCGGCGGCACGGCGGCCTATCCCTCCACCGTGCTCATGGACGTGATCCCGGCAAAGGTGGCAGGCGTGTCCGAAATCGTCATGACCACCCCCGCCGGAAAGGACGGCAGGGTGAACCCGGTCATCCTTGCCGCCGCTGCCACCGCAGGCGTGACCAAGATCTTCAAGACCGGCGGCGCACAGGCTGTGGCGGCTCTCGCCTACGGCACCCAGAGCATCCCTGCGGTGGATAAGATCGTTGGCCCCGGCAACATCTACGTTGCCACCGCCAAGCGCAAGGTGTTCGGCAAGGTGGGCATCGATATGATCGCCGGCCCCAGCGAAATTCTGGTGCTGGCCGACGGCGGCTGCAACCCTGCATGGGTGGCGGCGGACCTGCTGAGTCAGGCCGAGCACGACAAACTGGCAAGCCCGGTCCTCGTCACCGACAGCCCGGAGCTGGCCAAGGCCGTGCAGGCGGAGCTGGAGGTGCAGATCCCGCAGCTGCCCCGTGCCGCCATCGCCCGCGCCAGCGTGGACGACAACGGCAAGATCATCCTCTGCACCGACCTGCACAAGGCCATTGAAGCCTGCAACATCATTGCACCGGAACATCTGGAAGTGTGCGTGGAGGACCCCTTCGGCGTGCTGAACGAGATCAAAAACGCAGGCAGCATCTTCCTTGGCCGCAACGTGCCGGAAGCGCTGGGCGATTACTTTGCAGGCCCCAACCACACCCTGCCCACCAGCGGCACCGCCCGCTTCTCAAGCCCCTTGGGCGTAGACGACTTTGTAAAAAAGTCCAGCTTCCTCTACTACACCCGGGAAGCGCTGGGCGAAGTAGCCCCCCGCATCGCCGATTTTGCCGAGCGCGAGGGCCTGCACGCCCACGCCCGCAGCGTGACCATCCGGTATGAGAAGTGACCCTCTCAGGCGCTTGCGCGCCAGATTCCCCTTTTTGTCACCCGCGGTGACATCTTCCCCCGGCCGGGGGAAATCTTTCCTCGAAGGGGAGCTTTGAGAGTGGAAACCGTAAGATGCAAAAAAGCTCCCCCTTCGGGGGAGCTGGCAAAGCCGTAAGGCTTTGACTGAGAGGGTTTTTATATGAGTCGTTTTCTTTCTCCCACGCTGGCCGCTGTCACCCCCTACACCCCGGGTGAGCAGCCGCAGGATCAGCAGTACATCAAACTGAACACCAACGAAAGCCCCTATCTGCCCTCCCCGGCGGTGATCGCCGCCGTGAGCGAGCACGAGGTGGAAAAGCTGCGCCTTTACTCCGACCCCGCCTGTGCCGACCTGCTCAAGGCGGCCGCAGCTCACTTCGGTTTGCAGCCGGAGCAGATCATGCCCGGCAATGGCAGCGACGAGAACCTCTTCTTTGCGCTGCGTGCCTTCTGCGACGCAGACCACCCGCTGGCCTATGCCGACATCACCTACGGCTGCTACGGCGTGTGGTGCGGGCTGATGCACATTCCCAGCCGCATCATCCCGCTGAAAGAGGATTTCACCCTTGACCCGAAGGACTACTACGGCCTGAACCAGACCATCGTCCTTGCAAACCCCAACGCCCCCACCGGCATTGCACTGCCCCGGGCGGAAATTGAGGGCATCTTAAAGGCAAACCCGAACAATGTGGTCATTGTGGACGAGGCCTATGTGGACTTTGGCGGCGAGAGCTGCGTGCCCCTCATCGACCAGTACGAGAACCTGCTGGTGGTGCAGACCTTTTCCAAGTCCCGGCAGCTGGCCGGTGCGCGTCTGGGTCTTGCCATGGGCAATGCAAAGCTCATTGCCGACCTGAACCGGGTCAAGTTCAGCCTGAACCCCTACAACATCAACCGCCTGACCCTGAAGGCCGGGCAGGCCGCGCTGGAAGATACCGCTTATTTTGACAGGACCCGCGCCGCCATCGTGGACACCCGCGCATGGACAAAACAACAGCTGGAACAGCGCGGATTTGCCGTGCTGGACAGCCGTTCCAACTTCCTGTTTGCAAGTACCAACAGGAAAAACGGCAAGACACTCTACAAAGAGTTGAAGGAAAACGGCATTCTGGTGCGCCACTTCGACGCGCCCCGCATCCAGAACTGGCTGCGCATCACCATTGGCACATCGGAACAGATGAAGATATTCGTGAACACACTGGATAAGATCATGGAGGAATGAACCATGCCGAACCGAATGATCTCGCTGGAACGCAACACCAATGAGACCCAGATCGACCTGACCCTTGATTTGGACGGCACCGGCCGCTACGAGGTGGACACCGGGTGCGGCTTTCTGAACCACATGCTGGAGCTGTTCGCCCGCCATGGCCGGTTCGATCTGGTGCTCACCTGCCACGGCGATGTGCAGGTGGACTACCACCACACCACCGAGGATGTGGGCATTGCACTGGGTCAGGCCTTTGCACGGGCGCTGGGCGATATGCGCGGTATCCAGCGCTACGGCAGCTTTTATCTGCCCATGGATGAAGCGCTGATCCTGTGTGCCGTCGATCTTTCGGGCCGCTGCACCCTGAACTGGGATGTCCGTTGCAGCACCGAAAAGGTGGGCGATTTTGACGTGGAGTGCGCCAAGGAATTCTGGCTGGGCTTTGCCCGCAGCGTGCCCGCCACGATCCACTTTGTACAATTTGCGGGAGAAAATACCCACCACATCCTCGAGGCCTGCTTCAAGGGCGCAGGCCATGCACTGGGCGCGGCCGTGAAGATCGACGAAGCCCACAAGGACGAAATTCCTTCCACGAAAGGACTGCTGGTATGATCGCAATTATCGATTATGGCGTGGGCAACCTGTTCAGCCTGAAGTCCAGCCTGAAGCAGCTGGGGCTGGAAGCGGTCGTCACCGCCGACGCGGACACTATCCGCAAAGCCGACCGGCTGATCCTGCCGGGCGTGGGCGCTTTTGCCGATGCCATGGCCAAGCTGGAGGCGACGGGCCTTGTACCGGTCATGAAAGAAGAAGCCGAAAGGAAGCCGCTGCTGGGCATCTGCCTTGGCATGCAGCTGCTGTTTGAAAAGAGCTACGAGTACGGTGAGCACGAAGGCCTTGGCTTTGTGAAGGGCGAGGTCTGCCCGCTGGAGCCCGACCTTGCGGACAAGAGCCTGAAGGTGCCGCAGATCGGCTGGAACGCCTTGCACATTGTAAAGGACGACCCGCTGTTCAAGTACATCCGTGAGGGAGAATACGTCTATTACGTCCACAGCTACTACGGCAAGAACTGTACGGAGAGTACACTGGCTGTGAGCGACTATTCCATTCCCGTCACCGGCGCGGTGCGGGCAGGCAGGGTGTACGGCACCCAGTTCCACCCGGAAAAGAGCGGTGATACCGGCCTGCGCATTCTGAAAGCATTTGCGGAGCTATAACCCTCTCAGTCAACGCCTGCGGCGTTGCCAGCTCCCCCGAAGGGGGAGCTTCTAAAGAGTGAACCGTAAAATGTAAAAAGCTCTCCCTTCGGGAGAGCTGGCGAGCGAATGCGAGCCTGAGAGGGTTCGTTTCTGAAGGAGATTTAAATGCAATTATTTCCAGCCATTGACCTGCGGGGCGGCAAGGTGGTGCGCCTGACGCAGGGCGACTACAGCCGCATGACCGTCTACAGCGAGGATCCCTGTGCACAGGCGCGGGAGTTCCTTGCAGCGGGGGCCAAAAACCTGCACGTCGTCGATCTGGACGGCGCAAAGGACGGCACCCTATCCAACTACGATACCATTGCCGCGCTGGCAAAACAGGGCGGCTTATACATTGAGGTGGGCGGCGGCATCCGCACCGAGGAGCGCATTGAAACATATCTTTCCCTCGGCGTGGGCCGCTGCATCCTGGGCAGCGTGGCGGTGACGGATTTTGACTTTACCGCCCGGATGCTGAAAAAATACGGTGATAAAATTGCCGTAGGCGTGGACGCAAAGGACGGCTATGTGGCCATCCATGGCTGGAAGGAAGTGAGCGCCGAGCCGGGCGTGGACTTCTGCAAGCGGCTGGCAGATGCCGGATGCACCGCCATCATCTACACGGACATTGCCTGCGACGGTGCCATGCAGGGCACGAACCTCGGCCTGTACCGCACGCTTGCCAAAGAGGTGCCCAGCGTGGCCTTTACGGCCAGCGGCGGCATCTCGTCCGAAGCAGAGCTTCTGGAACTGAAAAAAATGGGCACTGCCGCTGCCATTTTAGGCAAGAGCCTGTACACCGGCGCACTGGACCTTGCGCGCTGCGTGCAGCTGGTGCAGGAGTGAACGGAGGGGAAATGACATGATCACCAAACGCATTATTCCCTGCCTTGATGTGCGCAATGGCCGCGTGGTCAAGGGCACGAACTTTGAAGGCATCCGGGACGTGGCCGACCCGGTGGAAATGGCCCGCATGTACAACGCTGCCGGTGCAGATGAACTTGTGTTCTACGATATCACCGCCAGCTTCGAGGGCCGGGCGCTGTTCACGGATATCCTGACCCGCGTCGCCAGCGAAATTTTTATCCCGCTCACGGTGGGCGGCGGCATCAATACGCTGGAAGACTTCGACCGGGTGCTCAAGTGCGGCGCGGACAAGGTCAGCGTCAACTCGGGCGCACTCAAAAATCCCGACCTCATCCCGGCGGCAGCACAGCGCTACGGCAACCAGTGCGTGGTGCTCTCTGCCGATGTGAAGCGGGTGGACGGCCAGTTCCGGGTGTTCGCCAAGGGCGGGCGCGAGGACACCGGCCGGGATGCACTGGACTGGATCAGCTGGTGCGTGGACCACGGCGCGGGCGAGATCTGCCTGAACAGCATCGATACCGACGGCGTGCGCAGCGGCTTCGACCTTGAGATGCTGGATGCAGTTGCGGCGCGGGTGAACGTGCCCATCATTGCCAGCGGCGGCGCAGGCAAAAAGGAAGACTTTCTGGAGCTGTTCCACCACAAGGGCATCGACGCAGGCCTTGCGGCGGGCATCTTCCACCAGAAGCTGTTGACCATCCGGGATCTGAAGGAATACCTCAACGCAAACGGCGTGGAGATGCGGCTGTAACGCCGGGGCATTTCTCCCCGGCGCGGGGAGAAGCCGTAACGCGAAACTGGATTTCCGCAAAAACAACCCGCAAACTCTTGCGTTTGCGCACCGAATACGCTAAACTAGTAATATCCCCATCCGGGGAGGGAGAACCGTTATGAATCTGAAATTTGATGAAAAGGGCCTGATCCCTGCCATCGTGCAGGACCACTACACCAAAGAGGTGCTCACCCTCGCGTACATGAACGCCGAGACGCTGGCGCTCACCATTGCCGAGGGCCGCACTGTGTTCTGGAGCCGCAGCCGTCAGGAGATCTGGCGCAAGGGCGAGACCAGCGGCAACGTGCAGCGGGTGGTGTCCATCACCGCCGACTGCGACGCAGATGCTCTGGTGGTGGAAGTGGTCAAATCCGGCCCCGCCTGCCACACCGGCGCCGAGAGCTGCTTCTTCAACGAAGTATACGTCTCGCCGGAGCTGAAGCAGTTCAGCTGGCAGGGCCTGTACCAGCTCATCAAGGGCCGCAAGGATAGCCCCAAGGAGGGCAGCTACACCACCTACCTGTTCGAGAAGGGCAAGGAGAAGATCCTGAAAAAGGTGGGCGAAGAGTGCACCGAGGTTATCATTGCGGGCGAAAAAGAGGATAAGGAAGAGACCGTTTACGAGATCAGCGATCTTGCCTACCATGTTCTGGTGCTGATGGTCAGCGCCGGCATCACGGTGGAGGATGTGACCCGTGAACTGGAAAAACGTCACGTCATTGACCACAAGGTCAAACAGGAAAGGATGCAGTGAATTATCTATGGCAGATTATAAGAAGTCCAGTGTCCATTGCCACTCCACCATGTGCGATGGCAAAAATACCTTGCAGGATATGGCAAGTGCTGCGTGTGCGCAGGGCTTGACCACGCTGGGCTTCACCGGCCATAGCTACACCCAGCGCGACCGCGAATACTGCATGAGCCCCAGCCGCACCGCCCAGTACAAGGCCACCATCGCAAAGCTCAAGACCGAGTACAAGGGCAAGGTGGATATCCTGTGCGGCATCGAGTGGGATATCCTGAGCGAGGATAAGCGCACCGGCTACGATTACTGGATCGGCAGCGCACACCACCTGTACGGCAAGAACACCGGCAAGTATTACGAGATCGATTTCCGCCCGCAGGACCTGTGGGACTGCATCAACGATGATTTTGACGCAGACCCCCTTGCCGCTGTGGAAGCCTACTTTGCCGAGGTGGAAAAGGTGGCTGCCCTCAAGCCGGATATTCTGGCCCACATCGACCTCATCAAGAAGCTGAATGCCAACGGCGAGTTCTTCGACGAAGAGTCGCCCCGCTACAAGGCCGCTGCCCTCAAGGCACTGCAGGCCGCAAAGGCAAACGACTGCCTGCTGGAAGTGAACACCGGCGGCGTCTACCGCGGCTACCGCAAGGACTTCTACCCCGGCCCGTGGCTGCTGGGCGAGTGGCAGAAGATGGGCGGCAAGGTCATCATCACTTCTGATTCTCATGATATCAACAGCCTGACCTACGGCTTTGACGAAGCTGCCGCCGCCATCAAGGCTGCAGGCTTTACCAGCGTGCAGGTGCTTACCGGCAGCGGCTTCGAGACGCAGGAGCTGTAATTTTATGGCACGGACTCCTTCCGTCACCTTCGGTGACACCTCCCTCTGAGAGGAAGGCATTGGCGAAACCAGAAACTTTACCGTTATGCCAAAGGCTCCCTCTTTGAGGGAGCTGGCAAATCCGGAGGATTTGTCTGAAGGAGTTCAGGCCCGCAAAAAGATCGATCATCTGCAATGCCTTTTCCTGTTTTTTATAAATCGGGAAGGGATTGCAGATGTTTTGTTTTGTGTACAGATATCTTAAAAGTTATAATTTTGGAGGAACCCTATGACCCACGCGCAGCCCCAAAAGAAAAGCTTCTTCAACATGAACGTAGACCTGATGCACGGGCCTATTTTAAAAAGCCTGCTGCTGTTCATGCTGCCCATTCTGATTTCCAATCTGTTCCAGCAGCTCTACAACACGGTGGATACCATGATCGTGGGCAATGTGCTGGGCGATACAGCCCTTGCCGCCATTGGCTCCTGCGGCTCGATCTACGAGCTTTTAGTCGGCTTTGGCATTGGTATCGGCAATGGCCTTGCCATCGTTGCAGCGCGCTCCTACGGCGCGCAGGACGAAGACCTGCTCAAGCGCACGGTGGTGGGGTCGGTCGTCATTGGCCTGATCGCCTCGCTGGTCATTACAACGGCAGGCTTTTTCGGCCTGCATGCCCTGCTGCAGCTGCTGGATACCCCGGCAGAAATTCTGGAAGATGCCTACAGCTACATCATCGTGATCGACCTTGGCGTTGTGGTCATGTTTATGTATAACCTGTGCGCAGGCCTGCTGCGCGCCATTGGCAACAGCGTAATGCCGCTGGTGTTCCTGCTCATCAGCTCGGTGCTGAACGTGGGGCTGGACCTGTGGTTCATTGCCGGGGTTGGCATGGGCGTGCGGGGCGCAGCGGTGGCAACGGTCATTGCACAGGGCATCTCGGTGGTGCTGTGCGTTCTGTACGTGCTGGCAAGGGTGTGCATCCTCATCCCGGAGAAAAAGCATTTCGCCGTGGGCAGTCATCTCTACTGGGAGCTGTTCAGCCAGAGCATCTCCATGGGCCTGATGAGCAGCATCGTGTCTGCGGGTTCGGTGGTGCTGCAGTACGGCATCAACGGGCTTGGCACCCTGACCATTGCGGGGCACACCGCTGCCCGCAAGCTGTTTGCCTTTACGGAGATGCCGCTCATCTCCATGGCGAACGCCGGTTCCACCTTCGTTTCCCAGAACCGCGGCGCAAACCAGCCCGACCGTGTGCGCAGGGGTATGCGGCAGATGTATCTGTACTCGGTGGTGGTGATGGTCGCCGCCGTGGTGCTGATGAACTTTGGTGCTCAGTGGATGGTGCAGCTGATCTCCGGCTCTTCGGAACCCATCGTGCTGGAAAACGGTGCGCGGTACCTGCTGTGGAACGCACCGTTCTATGCCGTTCTGGGGGTGCTGCTGTGCACCCGCTACGCGCTGCAGAGCCTTGGCCAGAAGGTGCTGCCGCTGTTCTCCAGCGTGATCGAGCTGGTGGGCAAGGTGATCTTTGTGCTGGTGTTCATCCCGAAATTCCAGTACAATGCGGTCATCCTGTGCGAGCCCATCATCTGGTTCTTCATGACGGCATATCTGGTGGCGGTGTACCTGCACGAGCCCTTTGTCTTCCCGAAAAAATAACCCTCTCAGTTATCGCTGTGCGATGCCAGCTCTCCCGAAAGGGAGAGCTTTTTGCATTTTACCGGAAGCACAAAGAAAGCTCCCCCTTTCGGGGGAGCTGGATGCGAACAAAGTGAGCAGACTGAAAGGGGTTACAGCGCCGAATAGCCAAAGCTGTTCACCAGCGCATCGATGTGCTGGCCGGCCTTGCACAGGGGGCAGTCGCGGCTGTCAAAGCTGGCGTAGTCCGGCAGGCTGGCGGGGTCGAAGATCGAGGTGACCTCATAGCCCATGCACTCGTGGGTGGTGGCGAAGATGGCAGAAAGGCCTGCCACGGTGCCGCCGTAGTAGTTCACGGCCTCCACAGCGGCCTGCACGGTGTAGCCGGTGGTGATGGAAGCGGACAGAATGAGCACATGCTTGCCCTTGACCATGGGGGCCAGATTGTCGCGCAGGATGATCTGGCTGCCGGTGGTGTACTCCGGGGTGATCACATAAATGGTCTGGTGGGCGTTCATGTTGGCAAAGCCGTCCTTGGTCAGCTCGTTGGCAAGGCAGGTGCCGATCACCTGCGTGCCGTCCAGACAGAGCACGGTGTCCACAATGGTGCTGTGCTGGTAAGCGGCCACCAGCTCCTTTGCCACGGCCTTGGCCTCGGAAAGGCGGGACTTCTGGGTGGTGACATCGATGTAATAGTTGATATGGCTGTGGCTGGTAGCAAAGTGGCCCTTTGCTACGCGCAGGAACAGGTTACTTTTTTTGGTGGGAAGCTTTACCATATTGATCATCGAAACAGCACTCCTTTTCAGGTTTTCCGGGTTGCCCCTCAAATGCAAAAAGCACCGCATCGCTGCGATGCTCCTGCACATTTTTATAACCCTATTGTACCGGAAAAGAAACCTGTGCACAAGGCATAAATCCACTAAAAAACTTTGTGCATTTTACATGATATCGCCCAAAACTTGGATACAAATGGCCCGCATACGCAAAAAGACCCGCACCACAGGGTGCGGGCCTTTAATGCAAAAGTAAAATCAGGTCAGAGCGAACCCTTGATGGCATCGGTGATGTCCCAAGTGGCATAGATATCACTGTAGGAATCAGTGATGCTACCGTTTGCGTACATCTTCGGAATGTACAGCACCTGAACCTTGGATGCGCTGGTAAGGTTCTCAATACCGGAAACCTTCAGCGTAGGAGTCACAGTAGTCTTCGCATCGACACTGGCGTTGGAACCACCTACCAAATCAATCGTGACACCGGAGACACCCTGATAATAAGTATGCAGCTTATTGTCAGCATCGGTAACATTTACCTGGAAATGCTGCTGGTTGACCTGCAGGCTCACCTTGGTATAGATCTCAAACTCGCAAGTGAGCGTAGTACGATTATAGGTGGCGCTCTTCAGCGTGGCTTCACAGATGCCGTCGCCCGGCTTCAGGGTGTCACCGGTCTTGCCGACAGGACGGTTCGGGTTGGAGCAGCCGGTCAGCATGCCGGAGCCTGCAATGGCAACAGCGGTAAGAGCGGTATATTTCATAAAGTCACGGCGGGAGAATGTATAGGACATGTTCGTTCCTCCTTTAAAAAGCAGATCAGTACGGCCTTGCGGCATTACCTATAAGATAGGCGAAACCGGGCCGGATGTCAATGCCTTTTGGCAAAATAAAATGATGAAATTTTGAGCTGTGACGTTGTTTTGCGACGAAATTTCGTCCTGTGCGGGCCGCGTATCAGGCGCGGGTCACGTCTGCAGCGGTCATGACGAAGGTCATGGTCTTATCCGCTGCAAAGGTGGGCATGTAAGTAACGCTCAGCTGCTGCCAGCCCTTGGGGACCATCAGCATCAGCTGCAGATAGCCGGTACCCTGCGGGGGCAGATTGGTGGAATCCGAGAAGGTCTGAGAGTTGGAGTTGTACAGCGAGATGTTGGCACCGCACTCCACGCTCTGGCCGTCGCAGGAAGCAGAGAAATCGGTAGAAGCTGCTGCCAGTGCATGGAAGTTTGCATCCACATTCTCCTGCGGGGGCACGGGATAAGCAGCATTGATCTCGGCCAGGTTCTGTGCGCCGATGTTGAAGGTCTGGTTCTTGGTGCGGTTGACCACGGTGACCAGAACAGCAATGTATTCGTAACCGGCCTGTGCAGGTGCGGTATCAATGTTGAACAGGCTGGTCAACTGAACGCCAAGGCCGTTCCAGTTGCTGACCTTATCACCGACCTTGACATCCACGATGGTGGCGCTGCCATTCTGCTGGCAGCCGCCCAGCAGGCTTGCTGCGCCCAGAGCAGCAACGGATGCGCCGGTGCACTTGAGGAAGGTACGGCGGGAAATGGAGTTGGACATAAAATAAATCCTCCTTTTGATAGGAAAAACCGTATTCCAGAATGTTCTATTCTGTTTATACCCTTTCTGCCCGAAAGATGCAAGGGTTTGGGGGCTGAATTTACAGCTTTTTCACAGGAATATCACCCTTCGTGGGTAAGGCCCTTCACATGTGTTTCGCTGGTTTTGACCAGATTTAACAGGCTGGGCGTATAAAGCGGGAACTCACGGGTCAGGCTTTCTGTGGTCATGGTCAGGCAGGCCGGGTCCTTTACGCCCTCGCCGCCGTTCACATCCTGTCCGTCCAGCAGGGCTTCCACGTTGGCTTCGGACATGCGCATCACGGCATCGGAGCAGCCGCGCCAGCGGATGGGATCGATGCTGAACATACTGGCGGCGTTGTGGGGCTCGGCCGAGTACAGCAGGCGGAACATTTTGGCTACGGCCATCATCAGGTAGGCGCTCACCTCGGTGGTAAGGGCCTTGCTGTGGCACTGGCCGATCTTGGCGTACAGCACGTTCAGGCCGTTGGAGATCAGCTTTTTGTTCATGGTGGGCAGCACGCTGCCGTGGTAGATGTTGTCCTTCATCTTGTCCGGGTTCGGAAGGTCTTCTGCCGAGAGCATCATGCCGTTGCGCTCTGCACTGCGGCCCAGAAGATAATCGCAGGAAACATTATAATAGTCTGCCACGCGCACCACAAAGTCCAGGCCGCATTCGCGGATGCCTTTTTCGTAGTGGGACAGCAGCGCCTGCGAGACGCCAAGATCCTCGGCGGCCTGCTTCTGGGTGATGCCGCGTTCCTTGCGCAGCAGCTTGATGATACGGTTGAATTCCATGATTTTTGGCTCCTCAAAGTTCGATATAGGGGGACATCCTTGTTTTTGGTTTACAGCAGGTTGATTATACACAACGGAAAACCTTTTGTAAAGCAAGAAAAGTGACGATATTTTTCGTTGATTTTCGTCATTTTTGTCAAAAGACTTGCTCTGGACACCATATCTATGCTAAACTATAGGTATTAACGCATACATTTTGTGGCGTGCGCGGGGCCGTAGCTGCCGCCAAAGAGCAAAAAATCTGGCAGACGACACGTTTTTCTGCCAGATTTTTTCTCCGCAGCGGATTTTGCCGCCCGTTCCCGTGCCGCCGCACAGCGATAAAGAGAGGCACTATCCATGAAAACGTTCAAGCTTCATCTCATCCGCCACGGCATAACTGCAGGCAACCTGCAGGGCCTGTACATCGGCAGCGGCACCGACATCCCTCTGTGCGACGAGGGCCGCGCGCAGCTCAATGAGCTGAAAGAGCGGTTCGAGTATCCGCAGGTGGATACCGTGTTCTCCTCCCCGCTGCTGCGCGCGGTGGAAACAGCCAACATCCTGTTCCCGGATGCAAAGCACACCTTTACCGTGCACGATCTGCGGGAGGCCGGCTTTGGCAAGTTTGAGAACAAGCCGGTCAAGGAGCTGGTGCACGACGAGGACTTTAAAAAGTGGATCACCCCCGGCTCCGGCTATGTGCCCGAAGGCGCAGAGCCTACCGACCAGTTCCACGCCCGCTGCGCCGAAAGCCTGATGAAGCTGTTTGAGTATATGATCCGCATGGATGTGACCGAAGCAGCCTGTGTGACCCATGGCGGCGTGATCATGAGCATGCTCAGCCAGCGCGCCGTGCCCACCCGCCGCCCGGAGCAGTGGATGGCAGACCCCGGCTGCGGCTACACGGTGCAGACCGATGTGCAGCTGTGGATGCGGGACCGTCTGGTGGAAGCCATCGACATCGTGCCCTTTGGCTATGCCGATACCCTGCGCGGTCAGGCTGAGACCGAGGAGAACGAAGCCTTTGAATAAGGATTCGGTTACAGTTTCGGCCCATCCCTTGACAGAAGCGGCGCAATCCTTTATTGTATAAGGGAACGATTATTTTAGGAGGAAGTTCCATGTCCCAGTCCATTTCCCGCCGGTCATTTCTGAAATGTGCCGGCTCCGGTGCGGTCAGCCTTGCGGCAGCGCTGCTCACCGGCGTACCTGCAGCGGCACAGCAGCCGCGTCTTGCAGGCGAACCTGCCCTGCTGGACGGCAAAGCTGCCGTGGAGCTGCTGGGCTATGCCCCTGCGCAGGAAATGGGCAATGTGCTGGTGTACCTCTCGGTGGAGAACCTCTCCGCATCCACCCTGCCGGTGGGCGCAAGCTATCTGCAGAGCCGTGAGGTGTGCACGCTTGGCGACCTGTACAGTATGGGCACCGGGGTTACCGCTGTGTGCGATGGCAAGCCGGTGCGCTGCGGCAGCTTTGCTGCGCCGCTCTACGGCGAGAACGCGGCGGATGCTTCAGTGTTCACCCTGAACCTGACGGCAGGCCGCGGCGCGCTGCTGCACTGCTTCTGCGCAGTGCCGGACAACTGGCAGACGCTGGAGCTGACCTATCACCCGGATTTTGCGGCGGGCCGCAGCGTGACCTTTACGGTCAACCGCAGCACTGACCACGCCGTGCTGGGCGTGGTGCCCACCTCTCCTGCCGAGGTTGGCAGCGTGGTGGATCTGTAACTCCTTCAGTCTCGCATACGCTCGACAGCTCCCTCGGAGAGGGAGCCTCTGGCGAAAAGGAAAACTTGGCTGTATTGCCAAAGCCTCCCTCCATGACGGAAGGAGTTCCTGAACGTAATAAAAGACCATCTGAGATGCAGTTAAAAATGCCTCAGATGGTCTTTTTTTGTTTTGTCAATTCAGCACATTCTGCCCGGCGGAATCCAATACCGTCAGCTCCTGCCCGGTCACGCTGGAGACCAGCGCAATGTAGCTGCGTCCGGTGCGGATGGTCAGCGGCCTGCCGTCGGCATCGTAAAAGGCAAAGGTGGAGTCTGTGCCCTGCGTCCATGTGATGTGCCACAGCTGGCTGCCGTTCAGCCAGACACCGCCGCCAAGGGACAGGTCGTAGTCCAGCGTGGTGCCGTCGTCCCGCAGGCTGGAAGCGGAATAAAGGACCAGCAAATTGTCGAATTGCGCCTGCGCGCCGGTGTTGGCATCCAGCTGGGCGGTGCCGTCGGCGCGGAGCATCCCGTAGGTGCCGCTGGCCGCATCGTAGGCAAAGCCGGTGGTGCTTTGGGGCGCAAAGTTGATCTGCACCTGTTCGGCATCCCGGGAACCTGGCTCCGGCAGGCGGGGCTCTTTGGCCTGCGGCAGCAGGGCGGGCAGAGCGGAAATGGCAGAACTGTCCTCGGCAGTGCTGGCCGAGGAGGAAGCGCTGCTGCCATGGTCGCCCAATGCGCCGGAAAGATTCAGGCTGCCCAGCACGGAAGCAACCTCCCCGCCGCTGGTATGCCACAGCGGCGCGCCGCTCCAGACATCATCGCAGGAAAAGGCGTTGCGGCCCACTTCCAGCGCGTCCACGGCCCGCAGGTTATAATAATCCAGATAGTTGCGGGCAAACTGCCCTGCACCCCGCTGGATGGGCAGTACTTCCTGCCCGCTGAGCAGCCGCCAGTAAAGGTCCTGCCCAAGGGTCACTGGGCCGACGGTTGGCATGGCCGATACCGAAGGATAAGCCAAGCACAGGCTGGTGGGCTGGCCGCTCTCGGTCAGGGCTTCCAGCACCACCGATGCGCTGCCAATGCCCCACTGTGTGGTGCTGGAAGCGGCGTTGTCGATCACCACGGCGGCGGTGCGTTCGCCGGGATACTGCAGCTCCTGCCCGGTCAGCGGGTCGGTGGGCGCTGCACTGTCCGGGGCAGTGGGGCCGGACAGTGCACACCCGCACAGCAGGGCTGTGCACAGCACCGCCGTGCCAAGGGCCAGATTCCAGATGCGTTTCATGCGGTTCCCTCGTTACTGATAGCTGAAGTTGGACCACTCGTCGTCGTCCACGATGGCAAGATAGGTCTTGCCGCGGTTGAAAAGCATCTGCGCACCGGTCTTGTCGTAGACCAGCAGCGGATGCTCAGGCGAAGCCTTTTCCCAGCGGCCATGCTGTACAGCGCCGCGGCTGAAATAATAGGCATCGCCGCCGGAGATGTAGCTTACCTGCTGCACATCGCCGGAGTCGCCGGAATAGCGCTCGATGGGAGCAAAGCAGACCAGCAGATTGTCAAAGCTCAGCTGCTTTGCGTTCAGCTCGTCCACGGTGTTTTCAAACTTGCCGGAGATGCGGCTGTACATCTGCATTTTATAGGTGCGGGACTGCGGATCATAGCGGAAGCTGGTCTTGTAGTGGTCCGAGTGGGTGATGCTGACCGTCCTGCCGGATGCTGCACCCTGCATGGCATTCTCCTCGCCGGTGCGGTAGTCCGCAAAGCGGAAGAAGGTGGCGTCGTAATCGTATTTCAGGCCGATGCCCGCGTTGGAAGCGGCCTGCCGGATCTCCTTGCCGGAGGTGAACTCGGTGTGTTCATAGGCCACATCCCGGCCCCGGCTGTCGCGGTGAGCCACATGCGGATGGGTGGGAGTATTAAAGTAGCTCTTGCCGCCGATGTTCAGGCCGGAATAGTTGTATACGCTGATGAATTTGGTGCAGGCGGCACTTTCGCCATCGTGATAGTACAGGGCCTGATAGGGCATCAGCAGCTGCAGAAACTGGTCGCGGCCAGAGCGCAGCGGGCCGATCTCCGGGATGGAGTCGGCATCGTGGAACACCGCGCAGAAGCGAGTGATGCCGCCCTCCACCTTGCACTCGATCAGCAGATCGGCAGAGGAAAGACCGCGCTGCGGACGGGCGTTCTGACGAGAGGTGTTGGAGATGTTGTTCACCATCACGCCCACGATACGGCCATTGCTGCGCTTGGCCTCACCGGTCAGCGGATCGGCATCGTAAGCGGGCAGTGCGGCAAGACTGGCAGCGGGCTGCTCGCCTGCTGCCAGCGAGGAAGCAGCCATGTCCTCCGAGGATGCAGCAGAAGAAGCTGCGCCGGAAGAACTGATGCCCAGTGTCTGCTGGAGCCAGCTGGAAAAATTGCTGCCCAGAATGGCACTGCCGGAAGCACTGCAGCTGGAAAGCGCCAGCGAAGCGGCAGCGGCACCGGTCAGGCGAAGAACAGTACGGCGAGTGATCTTCATAGGAAAAACCTCCTGCAAAAAACGTATCGGTGCGGCCCGGCAGAATGCCAAAGCCGGGAAAAAGTTTGCGGGTGCAGCGCGGCGGGGCGCACACTGCCGGGCAGTAAAACGCAGCGCACTGCAGACGGATTTGATTTGATTGTAACGATTCTTGCCGGGTTTGTAAAGAGGAAGTTATCGGGATGAAGCCCCTTCCGCTGCCGACCCCGGAGCATCTTCGATCTGCTGCGCGGATGAAAAGCGGAAGCCCACACCGATGCAGGAGCTTTTTGCGCCTTTTTGCCCGGGAACCCTTGCATTTTTGCGCAAGTTGTGGTAATATTATTCGGCAGTATGTTCACTGCGGAAATATGCGCTCGTAGCTCAGCCGGTAGAGCATCTGACTTTTAATCAGAGGGCCAGGGATTCGAGTTCCCTCGAGCGCACCAAAATCCCACGAGGAATCGCAAGATTCCTCGTGGGATTTTCTTTTTATGCGCCATTTGCACGGTATCTGCACGGTTTTTGCACGGTCCGTATTTTTCGTGTCAGATAGAGTAAGTCCGTGAATTACTCTGCAATTCGTGCTATTTTTTGCAATTCAGGTCAGCAGAGCCAAGCGGAGCTGCGCTTTTACGGCAGGGTCTGCGTCCTTCAGAAGCTCCAAAAGTGCCGACACGGAGATGGTCGGTTCTGCTTCAACCGGGGCAGCCTGCACAGGTGTTGTTCCCTGCACCGCTTTCACATCACCGCCGGAGATCATCAGTTGGTAAGCAGAGCGCAGGCTGCGCGATGGAATCGCTGAATAGCACAAAAGCATGTTGGAGTCCAGATGTGAAAAAAACGGCAAAGCAGATAAAATTCACTTTACCGTTTTATAGCAATTCAACTTCTTCATGCAACAGCAACAGCGTTGAATTGCATATCGCAAATTGCTGTTTTAACGTTCCACTAATTTTTTGCCTTGCGATCAAGAAAGCACTTCCGCTAAACACTCTACGTTGAAAATGCAATCGTACACTGCTATAATAAAATTGTGATATTATCACCAAAAAATCAAGATGAAAAGCGTTTGCGATTGGCAAACATTCAGGAGGAACGCATGGTAACAGGAGCCATTAAAAATAAGGTAGACAAAATCTGGACGGACATCTGGGCAGGCGGCATCACCAATCCGCTGACCGTCATTGAACAGCTGACCTATCTCATGTTCATCCGGTCACTGGACGAGAAAGAGCTTGCCACCGAAGATTTTGAAAACATGGCAGGCGAAAAGATGGAGCACATCTTCCCGGCCAGCGCGGCAGGGCAGTCCATGCGGTGGAGCCGCTTCAAGGATAAAGATTCCCGCGAGATTTTCCTGACCATGCAGCAGCGGGTGTTCCCTGCCATCAAAAAGATGAAATATGGCCGTCTGCCGGACTTTGACGCAAACGGCGAGCTGGTGGAGATCGCAGACGACCCCGCCCGCCCAGACGAGGGCAACACCGCCTTTGCGCGGTACATGGACGATGCCATGTTCCTGATTCCCACGCCGCAGGTGCTGCAAAAGATCATCACCGGGCTGGAGGATCTCTACACCCACGACATCGCCGACCTTGATATGCAGGGCGACCTGTACGAGTATATGCTGGGAAAACTGGCAACGGCGGGTCGGAACGGCCAGTTCCGCACGCCTCTGCATATCATTGATATGATGGTGGAGCTGGTGCAGCCCACGCCGGACGACTTCATCTGCGACCCCGCCTGCGGCACGGCGGGCTTTCTGGTGTCCAGTGCACAATACCTCCGCGCCCACTACGAGGACAGCATGACCCCGGAGCAGTGGCAGCATTTTGCCGGCCCGATGTTCACCGGCTTTGACATGGACCGCACCATGCTGCGCATTTCGGCCATGAATCTGATGCTCCACTCCATCACGAACCCGGAGATCGACTACAAGGACAGCGTGTCGAAGCAAAACTCCATTTGCAGCAAGTACACGGTCTGCCTTGCGAACCCGCCGTTCAAGGGTACCGTGGACGCAGAGAGCATCAACGACGACCTGAAGGCCGTCACCAACACCAAAAAGACGGAATTGCTTTTCCTTGCGCTCTTCCTGCGAATGCTCAAAACCGGCGGACGCTGCGCCTGCATTGTGCCGGACGGCGTGCTGTTCGGTTCCAGCAAGGCGCATCAGAGCATCCGAAAAGAACTCATTGAAAACCACCAGCTGCAGGCGGTCATTTCCATGCCCTCCGGCGTGTTCAAGCCCTACGCAGGCGTGTCCACGGCGGTGCTGGTGTTTACCAAGACCGGCGCGGGCGGCACCGACAAGGTGTGGTTCTACGATATGAAAGCCGACGGCCTCTCGCTGGACGACAAGCGCACCGAGGTGAAGGAAAACGACATCCCGGACATCATCGCCCGGTTCCATAACCTCAACGCCGAAATTGACCGCAAGCGCACCGAGCAGAGTTTCTTTGTGCCCAAAGAAGAAATTGCCGCCAATGGGTACGATTTGTCCATCAATAAGTACAAAGAGACGGAGTATGTGCCGGTGGAGTACCCCTCGACCACGGAAATCCTTGCCGACCTGCATGAGCTGGAAATGGAGATCACCAAGGGTCTGGCAGAGTTGGAGGAGATGGTGTGATGGCGAAGTTGGGAGAATTATACAAAATCACTTCTGGAGGCACTCCATCGAGAACCCATTCAGAATATTATGAAGATGGAACTATCCCATGGGTTAAAACCGGAGATTTAAAGGACAAATATTTATTTGAAACGGATGAAAAAATAAGCCAATTGGGCCTTGAAAATAGTTCTGCACGGATATATTTGAAAAACACAGTGCTTTTGGCAATGTATGGAGCAACTATTGGTGCAACATCTATTTTGAAAATTGATGCCGCAACAAATCAGGCTTGCGCTGCGTTTTCTCCGAGAAAAGATACTCTTCCGGAATATTTATATGCGTTTCTGGAAAGCCAAAAAGATAAATTTATAAAAGATGCTGTTGGTGGAGCACAACCCAATTTATCAGCAGGATACTTGAAAACCATAGAATTCAAACTTCCATCACTAGAGCAGCAAACCAGAATCACACGCAATTTGAGCAAAATTGATGAGTTGTTGCTTCTTCGCAAGCAGCAAATTGCCAAACTGGACGAGGTGGTAAAGGCGCGATTTGTGGAGATGTTTGGGGAAAGTGAATACCCATGTAACAGCCTTATTTCTCTAATCATTGAAGGGGCAGGGCTTTCCTATGGAATTGTTCAACCCGGAGACGATGGAACCGGCGATATGGGAGTTTTGCGTCCGGTCGATTTTGCGGACGGCAAAATTAAAACAGATAGTATTAAATATATAGACCGTTCGCTTGGCGATGGATTCAAAAAAACTGAACTCAATGGAAACGAATTACTCATTACCGTACGAGGGACAACGGGAATCACTGCATTGACCGATAGCCGTTTTAAAGGAATGAATGTTACTCGTGGAATTGCGGTAATTCGATATGATGAGAAAAAGATTGATCCAATATATTTGAATGAATATATCAAAATGGAAAAAAGCCAACAATATATCAAAGAACATACAAGAGGTGCGACTTTACAGCAGATAAACCTATCAGAACTCCGCGACTTAGAAGTTGTGATTCCACCGTTGCCATTGCAGCGAGTTTTTGCCACCTTTGTAGAGCGCGTAGACCAGCAGAAGCAGACCGTACAGCAGAGCTTTGAAAAGCTGGAACTGATGAAAAAGGCACTGATGCAGGAATATTTTGGATAAAAAATATATACAACTATAAAATTACACGATATAATGGAAATTGCTAGAAAGGTGAGATGAGAGATGAACAAAGAAGAGTATACAAAATTAAAAGGAATTTTGAACTGCACGGATGAGCTTATAAAAGCGAATGTAACCTGTGAGTCACCAGAATTTAAGGCATGGAGATTTAAGACAAAAAGATTTCTTACGACCTGTTATGGTACATACAGTGAAGAAAAAGAAATTTTTCTGAAAACGGATTTCGGTATGTTTAACAATAGCGGTGAACTAAGTGAAAAAATAGCTGAATGTAAGAAAGGGCTTATGGAATGTAGAGAGATGTTTAAAGTTTATCTTGAAGAATTTAAGCCAGAGGATTCAACTGAGATTATAAAAGGTACAGAAGAAACGAATGAAAGTGTACGGGAAATTCCAGAAATGAAAGAACTTGATTTGAAAAGAGTGTTTGTCGTTCATGGCCATGATAATGCATTAAAGCAAGAAGTAGCGCGGATAATTGAAAAACAGGGGCTTGAAGCAATTATTTTAAGCGAACAGGCAAATGGCGGAAAAACTATTATTGAGAAGATTGAAGAAAATGCGGACGTTGGCGCTGCGATTTGTTTATTTACGAAAGACGATTATGGAAGAGCAAAAGACGCTTCTGAGGATAAGTTAAGAGCACGGCAAAATGTTGTATTTGAGGCGGGCTACTTTATGGGAAAGTTAGGACGCGGTAATGTTATCATCGTGGCAGATAAAGATTTAGAGTTGCCGTCCGACATGCAAGGTGTTGTTTACACTGATTCCAAAAACTGGAAAATTGAAGTTTTACAGGGACTTGATAAAATCGGTTATGCAATAGATTTTAATAAGCTGTTTAGAAGATGAGATGCTTTTGAAAGGGGATTCTGCTATGCTAGAACTGCTAAAGGATTTCTGGTTTACCAATTGGGTGAATGTTTTGCTGATTATGGTTGGTGGGTCAGCAATAGTTCTTTATGTGGTTCAGGAAAGAAGGCGTAAGACAGAAGCTGCTTCATTGCTAGTACTTCAAATAGACGAATTGCTTGACAGAATTCGAGAGTTTTCTACATATATTACAGATGGTCAACTTAACGCCACAGCTTTTTATGAATCTTTGCCGCTATTTGAAGAAAATTATTGGAATAAGTATAAGCATTTCTTTGTAAAGAATATGGATTCTGCAAGTTATGCATCGCTGAATCAATTGTATAATTATGCATCTGAAATTCAAGAACAGCAGCAATTGATGAAAAATTTGCAGAAAAATAGCTTTTTCCAAACGCAAGGAGTTTGCACACAATTAGAAACACAATTTATACTCAACGGACTGAATTGGACTGGAAATTCTCCAACACAACAAATGGTTTCAAATGCGATGAATGATGTGATCCCAGAAGGTATCTCTGAAAAGAGTAGGCAAACATTAAATTCAATTGTACAGCAAGTATTAGCAACAAATCCTCAACTTGACATGAATCAATTTTGGTCGATGTTTAACCAGCAACAAGAAAGAATGAAGGGCATTATCAACCAAGGTGTGCTGACAACTTACATACCACGGCAAATTGGTCTTAGTCTAGAAAAGGCCATCCAAGAAACTGCTATGCTTGGGATAGCTGGCGGAGAAGCATATCGTGTGTTGAAAAAATTTGCCAAGAGAAAATTATAAGAATTCGAAAGGAGCCTTCCCATGTCCAACTTCTCCTATCTCTCCACCCGCCCCGAATATTCCCTCTTCGCTAATTCTGCCATCGAGGCCGAGAAAGTGTTCTCCACCTCCCCGGCGATGTGCGCGGTGGGGTGCCGGAAGGCGTTGGAGCTGGCGGTGAAGTGGGTGTATGCGGCAGACAAAACCATCACGATGCCCTACAAGGACAACCTGCAATCCCTGCTGCATGAGCCGAGTTTCCGGTTCGCGGTGGACCGGGACGTGTGGAGCGTGCTGCCCAGCATCGTGAAGGCGGGCAATCTGGCGGTACATACAGGGCATAGCGTGTCGGCGGCGGATGCAGTGTTCAGCCTGCGGGGGCTGTTCGACTTCATCCAGTGGGTGGATTACTGCTACGGCACGGACTATGTGGAGCGCTCCTTTGATGAAACAGCCATCCCCGGCGAAAAGGTAGCGCTGGACGAAAAGAAGATCCGGGAGCAGGAAAGTTTACTGTCCCAGAAGGATGCCGAGCTGGAAGCGTTGCGCAAGCAGGTGGAAAGCCTTTCGGCGGCGTACACGGCCAGCAAACAGCAGAACCGGCAGAGCCGCAGTTTCACCGCCGCCGACCTGACCGAGGCCGAAACTCGGCGGAAGATCATCGATATCGACCTCAAGGCCATGGGCTGGAAATTCACCGGGCCGGACGCCGATGTGCGCACCGAGTACGAAGTGGACAACATGAACGGCGTGCTGGGGCAGAAGGGCTATGCGGACTATGTGCTGATGGGCAAGGACGGCTTGCCGCTGGCGGTCATTGAAGCCAAGCGCAGCACCAAAGACCCCAACATCGGGCGCAAGCAGGCTCAGCTTTATGCAGACTGTCTGGAGCAGAAGTTTGGCCGCCGTCCGATGCTGTTTACCACCAACGGCTACACCACCTATTTCTGGGATGAGCAGAGCGGCCCGCAGCGTGCTGTGAGCGGGGTGTTCTGCAAGGACGACTTGCAGAAGCTGATGAACCGCCGCACCGAGAAAAAGCCGCTGGACACCATCGAAATTGACGATAAAATCACCGACCGCTACTATCAGAAAAACGCCATCCGGGCAGTCTGCGCCCATATTACGCAGGGCTTCCGGCGCAATCTGCTGGTCATGGCAACGGGCACAGGCAAGACCCGCACCGCATCCAGCCTGACCGATGTGCTGAGCCGGGGCGGTCATGTGACCAACGTGCTCTTTCTGGCGGACCGCACCGCGCTGGTCAAGCAGGCAAAGGACGACTTCAAGAAGTATCTGCCGGACCAGTCGCTGTGCAATCTGTGCTCCTCTAAGGACGATAAGGCCGCGCGCATCGTGTTTTCCACCTATCCCACCATGCTCAACGCCATCGACAACGCCAAGACCAAGGACGGCGTGCCGTTGTTTTCGCCCGCCCACTTTGACCTTATCATCGTGGACGAGAGCCACCGCAGCATTTTCAAGAAATACCGCGCCATTTTTGATTATTTCGATGCCGTTCTGGTTGGCTTGACCGCCACCCCGAAAACCGATGTAGACCGCAACACCTACGACTTTTTCGAGATGGAACACGGCATCCCCACCTACGCCTACGATTACGACACGGCGGTCTACACCGACCATGTGCTGGTGCCTTACTACAACTACGAGGTCAAGACGAAATTCACAGAAGAGGGCATCCACTACGACCAGCTTTCACCGGAGGATAAGGCCCGCTACGAGGACGATTTTGCCGAGGACGACACCCTGCCCACCTTCATCCCGTCCGAAAAGCTGAATAAGTTCATCTTCAACGCCAACACCGTGGACACGGTGCTGCAAGACCTGATGGAACGCGGCATCCAGACGGCGGGCGGTGACCGCATCGGCAAGACCATCATCTTTGCCCAGAACAAGCGCCATGCGGAGTTTATCCGGGAGCGCTTTGGCAAGCTCTACCCGCAGCTGGAGACCCAATACCCGGGTTTCATCCAGCGGGTGGTCTGCGATGATGCCTATGCGCAGTCCATTATTGACGACTTCAAGCAGCCAGACAAGCCGCCGTTTATTGCGGTCTCGGTGGATATGATGGACACGGGCATCGATGTGCCGGAGTGCGCGAATCTGGTGTTCTTCAAAAAAGTACGCAGCAAAACGAAGTTCTGGCAGATGATCGGCCGTGGTACGCGGCTCTGCCCATCTCTTGCCTGCGTGGATGCCATCGACGGCGACTATACGGGCAAACGGCGTTTTCTGATCTTCGACTACTGCGGCAACTTTGAATTTTTCCGTCAGAAACCCAACGGCTACGAGAGCGCGGACACCAAGAGTCTGTCCGAGAGCATTTTCTGCAAGCAGGTGCGCATTGCCGCCGCGCTGCAGGATGGAGCCTATGGGGACGAAAACTACCAGAACTGGCGCAAGATCTTAACGGAGACCTGCCGCGCCGAGGTGGGAGCGCTGAACCCGGAGCTGGTATCCGTGCGGCTGCACCGACAGGCCGTGGAACACTATCAAAAGCCGGAAGCCTTTGTCAGCCTGACTGAAACGGACAAGGGTACTCTGATGAAAGAGGTGGCACCGCTCATCTCGCTGGACGATAAGGACGAGGCCGCCAAGCGGTTCGATAACTTTGTGTATGGCTTGCTGCTCTGTGAACTGGAAGGTCTGCCGGGGCTGGGCCGCGCCCAGAAACAGCTGCGCAGCACGGCGGCAATGCTGGAAGGGAAAGCTACCATCCCACAGGTGCAGGCGAAGCTGCCCCTCATCCGGGAGGTGCAGACAGACGAATTTTTGACCTCGCATGATTTGCTCCGCTTTGAGGAAATGCGGCAGGAACTGCGGGAACTCATCAAGTTTCTGGTGGACGGTGTAGAAGGGCAAAAGCCTGTCTACACGGCCCTTGCCGACCCGGTACTGGAACAGACCGAGGGCAAAACGCTGGATTCCGGCTACGATTTCGGCGAGTACCGGGAACGTGTGAACCGCTATATCATGGAGCACCGCAGCGATACGCTGGCTATCCACAAGCTGACCCAGAACATTCCGCTTTCCCGGGGCGACTATACCGAGCTGGAACATATCTTCACCTGTGAGCTGGGCAGCAAAGAGGACTATGCACGGGAGTTTCGGGATACACCCTTTGGTCTGCTGGTGCGTAAAGTGGCAAAGCTGGACCACGATGCTGCCATGCAGGCATTTTCCAAGTTCATCAACGACGAATCGCTGAATGCAAAGCAGATCGCGTTCGTGCAGAAGGTCATTCATTACATCGAGCAGAACGGTTATGTGGAAAGCAAAGCGGTGCTGATGAAACCACCCTTTGACCAACCCATCCTGTTTACCCGCCTGTTTGATGGCAAAACAGGGAGTGAACTGATGGATACGATCAATTCGGTGAAAGAGAATGCCACCCATGTGACGGCATAAAGTAGTGGAATGTACTGATAAAAACCGGTATAATTCAGGACTATCGAAAAATGAATATCCTGCAACGCAGGATGGCAAGTCAGGGAATTTTGAACGATACGCAAACGACTCTGGCTGATTACCTGATGAGCATCGCACAAATTTCCGTGGAGGATGCCGGAGCGATTTATATCGAGTTGAGCAGCATCCGCGGAAATTTTATGGCAAACATCATTCTGCACATGATTGAAAATTATCACTTCCTGCCTGATATGGCGTGGAAACTGAAAAACAAACAAGCACTGGTGGAAAGCGTAATTGCAAATGAACAGCTGGAGCCTTCCATTACGTTGTCCATCAAAGATGTGTATGATGACCTTGTCAACAGCAAACTGGATATGATCGAGGGCTTCGTGCCGATCTCTGCCATCCAGTATGATGCTAAGATGCAGGAAGCAGAAAGACTTTAAGGGGATTGCGACTTGTAGGATTGCTTTAAATTATCGAGTTAATCCGCAGGCTGAATAGATTCACTCGAATCGAATGAAAACGAAAAAATGCCCGCTCACCGTGGAGATCCGACTCCATCGGTGGGCGGGCATATCCAATAAAACACCAGGATACGATTATGTTTTTCGTACTTCAGCTGGGATCTTGTTCTGGCTCAGATATCCCACAGGGAGGGCGCAGAGGTGGAAACTGCGGCGGCACCTGCGCGCATGGCGGCCATGACGTCGGCTTTGTCCCGCAGCAGGCCGCCTGCAATGACAGGCACCTGTGTGCGGGCGCTGATCTCGGCGATGACCCGGGGCATGATGCCGGGAAGGATCTCGACAAAATCCGGCTTGCCCTGCTCCAGCTGACCGGACAGGCTGGTCAGCGAGAGGGAATCCAGGATGAATGCCCGCTGGACGGTCAGCAGGCCGCGGTGGCGCGCCCGGCGGATCAGGGTCGGGCGGGTGGAGATGATGCCGTCCGGGTGGCACAGGGCGTTGAGGGAGTCCACCGCGATCTCCCGCGACGAAAGGCCGTCCACAAGGTCGATGTGAACCACGGCCAGTTTTCCGGCATCATGTATGCGGTGCACCAGACCGTCTACGGTGAGCAGGGTGCTCGCCAGCAGAAAAACGGCACTGCAGGGCGAAGCCAGCGCAGCAGTCAGGGCTTCGTCCGTTTTCACAGCGGCGATCACCGGTTCGTTCAACAAAGTTTCGGCAAGAGGATGCATTGGGTAAGACTCCTTTCGAGCCAGATTTACAGAGATAGGGAGCAATCAGAAGATACGGCCCTTTCAGAAAACTCTAAAAGGGCCGCACCATGCGTAAACCAAGTTTATAAAAAATTGAGGGGTTTGTAAAGAGGATTAAAGAGGCATTATTTATGTGCCTGCACGGCTGCATTATTTTTCTTCAGCAGTACAGCGCATGCTATGGTAACTACAAAGCCGATCGCGATCAGTGCGTAGACCAGAGCAGTGCCAGCGTACTGTGTTCCGGGGGTGTGCACGCGAATCTCGCAGATGCCCCACTCGCTGACAGCTGCAAGAACGCCGCAGAAGATGCCGCCAAGGTAGGGATTGCCTGTGTGCTGGTACAGGAGACGACAAATCAGGATCGCAACAAAGATGAAGCCGGGCAGCGCATACACTGCAGTTGCGGCAGAAGCCAGACCGCCGAACATCGGGTTCGAGCCGGTAGCCTTGAAGATGCCGTAAACGTAGCAGAGGATGAACAGAGTGGGAACCGATGCGATAAAGCTGATCAGAAGGTTAGAAAGCAGCTTGTTTTTGCCGAGCGCCGTGCTAAAGTTAAAACTGTTGACGCTGATGGACATGACAATGTAGTACACGAGATACATGGGTACAACAAGGAGCATACCCGGGATGCGGTTGGCTCCAAACTTCATAAAGCCCCAGTAAACGATCAGGAAGTTCACATCCACAAAATAGTCGACGGCAAAAACCATCAGGATCAGGGCAAAGACTGCAAGCAGGGCCGCGCCGATGGATTTGAGGAGTGCATGCCCGGAAATAGCGATGCCGGTATTCCGGAAGGAGAAACCGTGTTTTTTGCCGTAGGCCATGTACCACACCGTGCACAGAACAAGAGTCAGTGCGCCGCACAGCAGAGAGATCAGGCCGTGGTACGCAGGGTTGGCCGAGTGGAAAAGTGCATCACGGTAAGATGCCAGTCCCTGCTTGTTCAGGAATCGAATAATGAGGATGGACAGGACGGCACTGATGATCTGGATGCCCCAGAACCATGCAACTGCGTTCTTATCGCCAACTGGGCGAAGGTCCTGCTCGCCATTGTCGGCACACTGGAATGTCTTGACGGAGCTGACCAGCCAGACCATCAGAGACCCGGCAAACAGCAGCAGACCGGACAGGGCGATGATCTTGAAGATGTTCCAGATGGTATAGGTGTAGCTGCTGGCGCTCAGAGCAGTGCCAGTGGGCATAACACGGTTAAAGAAGGTCAACACACGGTTCATGACCAGCGGGGACCACCAACCAGCCATATGCGTCTCGTTAGAAACAAAGATCTGGCGGCTTCCGGTCTTTCCGCCGTAATCCTGCTCATAAACGGTCTCTGCCACGCGCTGTTCACTGGTGGTTGCGGGGTCGATACCGAAATACAGGAAGGACTGTGCACTGTTGTTGATCACATATTCTGCCGGGCTGGAAAGGTTGGCTGCATACTTGTTGGCGTCGTTGGAATAGGTACCGTTATCATTAGCTTTTTCCGAGAAGAAGAACTCGTCGTTCTTGTCTGCGAGAACTGCGACATCTCGGGCACCGTAAACATCGGTGTAGCCCTCGCTGTTACGCACGATGGGATCGCTGTGGATCAGGAAAATGGCCTTGACAACATTCAGACTGTCGTTATCGCACTGCAGTGCTTCGCCAGCTGCCTTGCCACCGCGGGAGTAGCCCAGCAGCGAAACTCGGTCGGTATCAACGTAGGGCAGAGTCACGCCGTAGCGTACCGCATCATAAAGGCCGCGGCCCTGGGTGAGCCATTCGGAGTCCGGCAGAGGTTCGCTTTCGCCCATGCCGTACATATCCACGCCGATCGCAACATAGCCGCGGCGGGCGAGCTCAATGCAGTAGTGCTGCATTTCTTCTTTGTTGTTGTTTCCGCCATGCTGTACAAAAATAGCGGGCGCAGGCGTTTCAGCGGTGGCGTTTTCCGGAATATAAACATCCATCGCAAGGGTATGACCGGATTCGGATTCAATGGTAACGTTCCGGATGGTCGTTTTGCCGGAGTTCGTCTGTAAAATGAAAGAACCGGCAATGCCTACGATGATGAGCGCGATGCTGACGATGAGACTGATCAGTGGCCTTGAAAGTTTTTTCTCGTTCATATGGGGGACCTCCTTTTTGAATCTGATTTTTCCGTAATAAAAATGGGGACACACTGCATCTGGACGATACAGTGCATCCCCATCTCACTTCTCTTGGGATGCTTCTAGTATAGCTTTTTGTAACAAAATGTCAATAGAAAATAAACAATTAAAAAATATTTTGTGCGCGAACTATAAAGTTGGGCGAAAACTATCAATGCTCTGCCCAGTCGCAGCTTCGGCCAACAGCCTTGTGCCAGCCGGCCAGCAGGCGGGTGCGTTCGGTCTCGTCCATCTGCGGGGCAAAGGTCATGTTGCAGTGCCACAGGCTGCGGATCTCGTCCCGGTCCTTCCACACACCGGTGGCAAGGCCCGCCAGATAGGCAGCGCCCAGAGCAGTCGTTTCCCGGATGGCCGGGCGCAGCACGGTCTTGTTCAGGATGTCGGCCTGGAACTGCATCAGGAACTGGTCGCGGGATGCACCGCCATCCACCTTCAGCGAGGTGATGGGCACGCCGGTGTCCTTTTCCATAGCAGCCACAAGATCGGCGCTCTGGTAGGCAATGGATTCTTCCGCCGCGCGGATGATGTGGTTCTGGGTGGTGCCGCGGGTGATGCCCACGATGGCACCGCGGGCGTACATATCCCAGTACGGTGCACCCAGACCAGTAAAGGCCGGCACGATGTAAATGCCGCCGTTATCCGGCACCTTCTGGGCATAGTATTCCGCATCGCGGCTCTCCTGGATCATGCGCAGGCCGTCGCGCACCCACTGGATGACGGCACCGCCCACAAAGACGCTGCCCTCCAGCGCGTACTCCACCTTACCGTTCAGGCTGATGGCGATGGTAGAGATCAGGCCGTTCCGGCTGCGGCAGATGGTGTCGCCGGTGTTCATCAGTAAAAAGCAGCCGGTGCCGTAGGTGTTCTTGGCCTCCCCCTTGCCAAAGCAGCTCTGTCCGAACAGCGCAGCCTGCTGGTCACCGGCAATGCCGGCCACCGGGATCTGCACACCGCACAGATCGGTGGTGCCGTAGACCTCGCTGGAATCCGTCACGCGGGGCAGGATGCAGCGCGGGATATCCAGCGCTTTGAGTAGGGTGTCGTCCCAGTCCAGCGTGCGGATGTTATACAGCATGGTGCGGCTGGCGTTGGTGCGGTCGGTGACATGCACTCTGCCGCCGGTCAGCTTCCAGACCAGCCATGTGTCCACAGTGCCGAACAGGATCTCCCCTGCCTCGGCCCGCTCCCGCGCACCGGGCACATTGTCCAGGATCCACTTGATCTTCGTTGCGGAGAAATAGGCATCGGGCATCAGGCCGGTGTTCTCCCGGATGTAGTCTGCCATGCCGGGCTGCTGCAGCAGTTCATCCACCAGCGGAGCCGTGCGGCGGCACTGCCAGACGATGGCATTGTAGATGGGGCGGCCGGTGGCCTTTTCCCACAGGATGGTGGTCTCCCGCTGGTTGGTGATGCCAATGGCGGCGATATCGTGGGCATCGACACCGCTCTGGGCCACCACCTCGTTCATGACTCCATACTGGGTGGACCAGATCTCCATGGGGTTGTGCTCCACCCAGCCCTGCTGCGGATAGATCTGCTCAAACTCGCGCTGCTGCACCGCAATGATATTCTGCTCATTGTCGAACAGGATGGCACGGCTGCTGGTGGTTCCCTGATCCAGCGCCAGAACATATTTTGTACTCATGCTTTTGCTTCCTCCGTATCGTTTCAGGAGTGTGTATCACAGATTTCGCGTCGCCACAACGTCCACGCCGGTGCCGCACACATCTGCCAGCACCACCTGTCCGGTGCGGACGGGGGCGTGCAGGGTGATGCGGTCCAGCGCAGCCATGACCTCGGTCATCTTCTCTTTGGGCACGGCCTGCGCAGTCTTTACCGGGCAGCGCGGGTACAGCCCGCCTTCCGCCCGCACCGTGCTGGTGATGATGCGAGTGGGATGGGTCAGCTCTTCCCTGCCGTAGGCGGCACCGTTGGGGCAGGCGTTTCCAGTTACATTATAATCATTTTCCGGGTCCACCTGCAAGTGGCAGCCGCAGGGACAGCAGATGCAAATGACTTCTTTGATGCTGCTCATTCTGCAATAACCTCCTCTACCGCAACGGTCAGCGGGCCGTCTGCTTTTTCCAGCAGGACTTTTGGAAGTGCGATGTGCTCCATCTCGCCGGGAGCCATGCGCTGGCGCTTGAACCGGGCCAGCTGCCTGCCGCCGCAGGTCACGGTGATCTGGCTGGGACCGTAGTTCTGCCGCACACGGAAGGAGATGTTCACGCTCCTGTCCACATCAGCGGGGCGCACCCGCTGCGGCACGGTGTAGCCCACGCCATTGCCCGGGATAAGATTGAGTGCGGCGGCATCGGAGGCTTCGCCCTTCAAAACATAGGCCGCCGCAGAAGCACCGGCAAGGTCGCTTTCGCCCGAAACGAAGTCCACCAGATCATGCACGTGCACCACATTGCCGCAGGCGAACACGCCGGGGATGCCGGTCTCCATATTCTCGTAGACCACAGCGCCCTTGGTGTGAGGGTCCATGGGGATGCCCGCCTGCCGGGTCAGCTCATTTTCCGGGATCAGGCCGACGCTGAGCAGGATGGTGTCCACATCAAATTCCATCTCGGTGCCCGGGATGGGGCGGCGGTTTTCGTCCACCTTGGCAACGGTGGCCTTTTCCACGCGGGCCTTGCCCTGAATATCCACGATGGTATGGGACAGATACAGGGGAATGTCGAAGTCCTGCAGGCACTGCACGATGTTGCGGGTCAGGCCGCCGGAATACGGCATGACCTCCACGCAGGCCAGTACTTTGGCACCTTCCAGCGTCATGCGGCGGGCCATGATCAGGCCGATGTCGCCGCTGCCGAGGATGAGCACCCGCTTGCCTACCAGATAGCCCTCCATGTTGACATAGCGCTGGGCCGCACCGGCGGTGTAGATGCCGGCAGGGCGGCTGCCCGGAATGCCAATGGCACCGCGGGTGCGCTCCCGGCAGCCCATGCAGAGGATGATGCTTCTGGCTTCCAAAATCTGATAGCCCTTTTCCCGGCTGACGCAGTGGATCTTTTTGTCCGGGGTGACATCCAGCACCATCGTGCCCAGCTCTACCCGGACACCGGTGGAGCGCAGCAGTTCAATGCAGCGGCCTGCGTATTCCGGGCCGGTGAGCTGCTCGCCAAAGCGGTGCAGGCCGAAGCCGTTGTGGATGCACTGGTTCAGGATGCCGCCCAGCTCGTTGTCGCGCTCTAAGATAAGGATATCGCGCAGACCATGCTGCCATGCGCTGTAAGCTGCGGCAAGGCCTGCAGGGCCGCCGCCGACGATGACCAGATCAATCATGGTGCTCTCCCTCCTGCTTGGTTTCGCACAGTAAGACGTTGGTGCCGGCCTTATCCTGCAGCACGTCCAGCGGACTGATGCCCAGCGTTTTGCTGATCAGTTCCAGCACGCGCGGCCCGCAAAAGCCGCCCTGACAGCGGCCCATACCGGCACCGCAGCGGCGCTTGACACCGTCAATGGTGGTGGCGGGGATCTCTTCGTGCAGAGCGTCCAGAATTTCGCCCTCGGTGATCGTCTCGCAGCGGCAGATCACGCGGCCATAGGCGGGTTCCTTTGCAATGAGCCGGGCTTTTTCTTCGGGCGGAAGCTCCTTGAAGCGCACCCGGGTGCGGCCATCCCTGTAATCCGCCTTGGGGGCGGGCAGATCGCCGTGAGCTTCCAGAATTTTGACGGCTTCTCTGGCAACGGCCGGTGCACTGGAAAGGCCGGGCGATTTCATGCCCGCCAGATCAATGAAGCCGGGCGCGCCTTCCGCTTCGCCGATAACGAAGTCGCCCGTGTCCACATTAGCACGGACACCCGCAAAATTGCGGATGGACTCGCTGAAGCGGATGTTCGGCACGCTGCGGCGCGCTGCGGCGCTGACGAAGGCCAGCCCGGCGGCGGTGCAGGCGGTATCGTCCCCTTCCACGGGGTCGGCGTTCGGGCCGACGATCAGGTTGCCGTGGACGGTGGGGGCCACCAGAACGCCCTTGCCGTTTTCGTTGGGGCACTGGAAGATGACGTGGTGCACACGGCTGCCCTCGGATTTATCCAGCAGGTAGTATTCGCCCCGGGTGGGCTGGATGGTAAATTCGTGGGGTGCGGCCATATCGTGCACGGCCTGCGCCGAGATGCCTGCCGCATTGATGATATAGCGCGTTTCCACAATTCCGGAGGGGGTGGTCAGCGCCCAGCCGCCGGCGGTCTTTTCGATGCGGGTCACAGGGCAGCTGCGGTGCAGCTCCACGCCGTTGCGCACAGCCACTTCTGCCATTGCCAGCGCAAACTCCCACGGGCTGACGATGGCGGCGCTGGGCGCATACAGCGCGCCAACGACAGTGGGGGCCAGATTCGGTTCCATGGCAAGCGTTTCCTCTGCGGAAAGCAGCCGGATGCCCGGCACGCCGTTGGCGATGCCGTTCTCATACAGTTTCTGCAGGTGGGGCAGCTCTTCCGGGCTGAGGGCCAGCACCAGACTGCCGCACTGCAGGTACGGCACATCCAGCCGGGCGCAGATCTCCTTGGCCAGTGCGGACCCCTCCACGTTGAGCCGCGCCATCCGGGTGCCCGGTTCGGGGTCGTAGCCAGCGTGCAGAATGGCACTGTTGGCCTTGGTGGTACAGTCTGCCACGTCATTTTCAGCCTCGAAAATGGCGGTCTGCAGCGGGTAATGGGACAGCTCATAGGCGGCTGCCGCACCAATGACACCGCAGCCGATAATTGCTACATCCAGCATAAAAACCTCCTGATCGCTCCGTTTGCCGAATAAAAGAAAAAGAGCAGGACAAACAAAAGGGCCTTTCGACTCTCCCCTTGCTTGTTCTGCTCGATCCTCTGAACAAACTTTTATTGTCTTTATGATAATGCGATCTGCACAAGATGTCAAGCGTTTGTTGAAAATTTAAAGCTCATTTTTACCTGTGCGGCTTTTTCCTGCTCTTTGCGGGCGCGGAGGCTTTTGGCAGAGCACGGCCTGCTGCAGCATGGCCTGCAGCGCTGCGCCCGGCCACAAGGCCGGAGCCGAACGCCCAGTGCAGGTTAAAACCGCCGCAGCTGCCTGCGCAGTCCAGCGTTTCGCCCACAAAGTAAAGGCCCGGACAGCCCTTGAACTGGAAGTGCTGATCCACCTCCCGCAGGGCCAGCCCGCCGCCGGTGGTCTGGGCCTGCTTCCAGCTGCAGGGGGTCAGCCCTTCAAAGCGCCAGTGCTTGGCGGTGTGGGCCAGCTTCTGCCACTGTGCGGCGGTGAGCACGGCAGGCGTGTCGCTGTCCTGCAGCCCGGCGGCAGACCACACAGTACGGCCCAGCTTCTGGTTCAGCAGGCCCAGCCAGAAGTCAGCGGCGCTGCCCCCTGCCGTCTGGGCGGCGTGGGCCGCAAACAGGCTGGCAAGTGCGGTTTCGTCCACTGCCGGGAAGAGGTCCAGCTCCACAGCAGGAGCCTTGGGGCCGCGGCCCGGGGCCAGCAGGCCGGACAGCTGCATGATGCAGATGCCGGAAAGGCCGTAATCGGTGAACTGTACCTCGCCGTTCTCGCAGGCAAGCACATGGGCACCGTCCAGCAGGGATGCTGCTGCCTTGGCACGGATGCCAGCCAGCGCTTTGCGGGGCTTTGCGCACTGCAGGGCGGTCAGGCAGGGGTACAGCGGCTCCACCCTGCCGCCGCACTGGGCGGCGAACCGGGTGCCAAAGCCGTCGGTGCCGAACTGCGGCCCTGCCTCACCGCCCATGGCGCAGATGACGGCATCGGCGCGCAGCGTTTCGGCAGAGCCGCCTGCCGTCTCGAACTGCACGGCGTAGCCGCTGCGGCTCTGGTTCAGGGTGCGCACGGTGCAGCCGGTGCGCAGCTGCACATGGTGCTGCGCAAGGTGATGCTCCAGCAGGGCCAGCACGTCCGCCGCCTGATTGGAGTACGGATACACCCGGCCCGCCTCGTCGGTGCGGGTATAAAGCCCCAGCGCATGGAACCAGCGCAGCGGGTCGGCGGTATTTACGGCATCCAGCAGCGGACGAAGTGCTGCCGGGTCGGCAGTGAAATACAGCTCCGGTGCAATGCCGGTGTTATCCAGATTGCAACGGCCATTGCCGGTGGCAAGCAGCTTTTTGCCCGGCTTCGGGTTGCGCTCCAGCACAATGACCTGTGCAGCGGGGGCACTTTGTGCCGCCGCCAGCGCGGCTGCAAGACCGGCGGCACCGCCGCCCAGAATGAGGATGTTCGGCATCCGGACACCTGCCTTTCTCAGTAGAATTTTAGGAGCTGTCTTCATAAGCGGGGTGCTGTGCTTATGAAAACGGCTTTTTGTATCATTGTAGCAGAACCCTGCCGGAAACGCAACGAAGAGGCAGCTTTCCGTGCAGGTCTTTTTGCGCGGGGGCGGCAGGTATAAATGGCCCGGCCTGACAGATACTAGTGCTGCAGGCATTTTTAAGGAAACGGAGGAGCAAAAACATGAAAGCAACAGGAATCGTGCGCCGCATCGACGAGCTGGGCCGGGTGGTGATCCCCAAGGAGATCCGCCGCACCCAGCGCATCCGCCGCGGCGACCCGCTGGAGATCTTCACCACGGGCGACGGCGAGGTGATCTTTAAAAAGTATTCGCCCATTGGCGAGATGAACGCAGTAGCGGCCCAGTATACCGAGGTGCTCAGCAAAAGCTTTGCGCTGACCACACTGGTGGCCGACCGCGACCGTATCCTTACGGTGAGCGGCTCCGGCCGGCGGGAGCTGGCCGACCGCAGCATCAGCCAGCCGCTGGAAAAGCTGATGGATGGCCGCAGGTTGTACCAGAGCGAGGGCATTGCCGAAAAGTGCATCCTGCCCTGCGAAGGCTCGCCCCGGGTGGTGTTGTGCGCCGCACCCATCATTGCGGCGGGCGATGTGACCGGCGTGGTGGCCCTGCTGACCGAAGACCGCACGGCCACGCCGGATGCTGCCCAGCTCAAGGCCGTGAATGTGGCAGCGGCATTTCTGGCAAGGCAGATGGAAGAGTGAAAACACCGCCGCCCGGCCTGTGGAAGCAAGCCGGGCGGCGGTGTACATGAAAGGATGAATGTGAGGATGATTATTTGATGGTCACGGGCACTTTTTTCAGGCTGTTCCATGCGCGGATGATGCGTGCATTGGTCACCTTGGTGTCCGGGCCAAAGGTTTCGCCGTGGTCGGAGAGCAGACCCTGCTCTGCGCACCAGCGGGCGGCTTTCTGCTGCTCGATAGCGTCAGCGGGGATATCGGTATACAGGGCGGTGCTTACGGGGTCGGGCTTACCGGCAGTCGTCCACAGGACGGTGGCCAGCTCCTGCCGGGTGGAGGGGATAAAGCCGTCCGGCAAAACATAGTGCAGGTACAGGGAAGAACCGCAGACATAGGTGACATAACCCAGACCTGCAGTGCCCAGCACGATGCCGAGCGCGGCTGCGCCGGAGGAGAACTCCGGGTCAAGCTCGCCGCCGGGTTCGCCCGGCGCGGGCTCCGCGGTCACCAGCACGATGGACGTCGGCTGGTATACCTCAATGGTGTAACTGCCGTCATTATTTAGCTGTACTTTATCGGTTCCCATAATGGATACGTCGCCTGCAAGGCAGTCGGTCAGTGGGGCAGCGGTCTTTACGGTAATGGTGTTGGGCTGCGCAGGTGATCCGCTGGGCACATAAAGCGTTTCGTAGCCTTCAGACCAGCCTTTGTTTACAGGCACTTGGAAGGCTCTGCCATCCTGATCGCTCACCGTGGTAAAGCGGGTGTCGCTGCCTACCGGCAGAGAGGGTTTGTTCACAAAGTAGCCGCCGTTGATGCTAAGCATGCCGGAGTAACCTTCTGCGGCAGAAACCTCGCCGTCAAACAGGCCGTCTTTGATGGTGATGGAAGAGCCAAAATTCTCGAGCTTCATACCCTTTTCAAAGGTCCCGCCCTCGATCCCAGCCGGCTTGGAGTCGGCGTATACCTCAACAGCTTCCTTAAAGGTGCCGCCGGAGATGGTGCCCCAGTTGTGCACCTCCCCTTGGAAGATGCCACCGGAGATGGTGCCCCAGTTGTGCACCTGTTCTTTGAAGATGCCGTCAAGGATGAACCCCTGATTGTTGGGGGTGGCGTCGTTGTGCACCGCTTTTTGGAAGGTGCCACCGGAGATAGTGCCGTTGTTGAAGGTTGTGCTGCCGACGGTGCCGCTGTTAAATTCGGCATCTTTATAAATATAGAGAGTGTCCTGCAATGCGCTTTCCGCCCCGGCCTCCGAGGAGGGCTGCAGGGTGAAGATGCCTTGATACAATTTCAGGTCATAGCTTGTTACACCGCTATGTACCCAATGCTCAAGGTCGTCGCTGTCTGCGGGCTTGCCTTCGGCGTTCAGCTGGATGGTAATGCTATCGGCGGTGCCGTTTTCTGCGTCCAGATCACGGCTGCTGCGGGTGGCGGCTTCCTCCTCGGTGCTGCGGGAGGCGTCGGCCTCCTGTACAAGGGGTGCAGCCTTTTTGGCCGTGGTCTGGGCGGGTGCATCGAACACCGGGGCGGCTGCCAGTGCAGACACCGGCAGCAGGGACAGCAGCATACTGCCGGTCAGCAGGATGCTTACAATGCGTTTGGCTTTCATAGGGGTTCGCTCCTTTCGTGTGGTTTTTATACGGGGGTCTCGTTACTATAAATATACCATAAACTGGGCAAAAACAAAAGAAATTCTGCACGAATGGGGGTCGAAACTGCGCGAATGGCTGAAAAAGAGGGAAAACTAAAACACTGCTGCCCGGGGATGTTCTCTTTTGACACCAAAAGAGAACCAGAAAAGTGCCAGCGATTTCGACGCGCTGGAGCCACGAAAAAAGGGGCTGCTCGCCCCTTTTAACCCCAAAGGGGTGGGCTGCACCGGAAAAAACTGAAGATTCACGCCTGTTCGGCGTGAAGATCTTTTAACCGTTTTTTCCGGCTCCGCCGATTTGAAGCCCCTCAGTCGCTGCGCGACAGCTCCCCCAAGGGGGAGCGGGCACGCCCGCAAACTTTGCGCTTGAGCCGGAAACTGTGCCACCATGCCAAAGGCTCCCTCCCAGAGGGAGCTGGCAAAGCCGCAGGCTTTGACTGAGGGAGTTCACACCCCTTTATGACAGAATTATGAATCTTTTAAAACATTTTTCCAAGGGGCTTGACAGCACCGGAAAATTGGCTATAATGGTCTTAGCACTCAGGAACAAGGAGTGCTAAACAAACAAAGCGAACGCAAAAAGGAGGCAGGCGCTATGACGATGGATGCACGCAAGCAGCGAGTCTTGCAGGCGATCGTGGCGCTGTATGGTCTCGAAGGCGAGCCCGTTGGCAGCAGCGTGCTGGCAAACTACTTTGACATGGCAGTTTCCAGCGCAACGCTTCGCAATGAGATGGCGGCGCTGACAAAGCTGGGCCTGCTGGAGCAGCCCCACACCAGCGCGGGCCGTGTGCCCAGCGCCAAGGGCTACCGTTACTACCTTGATAATCTGCTGACCGACGATCAGCCGCTGGATCGTGTGAGCCGCGCCCGTGTGGATGCGGTGTTCGCAAGCCTCGACCATGAGCCGGAAAAGCTGGCCGCAGGTGCCGCCAAGGCGCTGGCCGCCATCAGCGGCTGCACCGCCGCCATCAGCACCCCGTGCGCCGAAGACCTGTGCATCGCCCACTATGAAGTGGTTCAGGTGGGCCGCAGCGCAGCGGCTGTGCTGGCCGTTACCACGGCCGGTTACGTTCGTACCCGTGTGGCACGGGTGCGCACCGGCCTCTCCCGCGAGAATGCGGCTGCACTTGCCGCACTGCTCAACCGCAACCTTACCTTTGTAGCGCCGGTGGATCTTTCCACCCGGCTGCTGGCAGAGCTGTGCAGCCAGATCGACCCAGAGCTGGTGCCTGTCATCAGCGCGGCGGCTGCCATCCTGCAGGATTCCGTCAAGCCCCACGTATTTCTGGGCGGCGAGCAGTACCTGCTGGACTGGCCCCAGCTGGACGGCAAGGTGGGCGACATCCTCACACTGCTGAACGACGAGGAGCAGGCCGCTGGCCTGATCGCACCTCCGGCAGAACGCAGTGAGAGCGTGCTGCTGGGCGAGGATCTGGAACCGCAGATCCCGGGCCTGTGCATCGTGAGCGACCGGTATCTGGTGGGCGGAGGCCTGTGGGGCTCCATTGCATTGATCGGCCCCACCCGGATGCCCTTCCAGAAGCTGATGCCGCTGCTGCATTACTTTGCAGACCAGCTGGGCGAGGGCATGAGCGGCAAACGAAAAGACACCCCACAGGCTGCCGTACCCCGGCGGACTGTGATCTATAAGGAGGATCTGGAATGAGCGAAGAAGCAAAAAAGACGGCTCCGGCTCAGGAAGCGGAGCAGCCCGAAACGGCTCCCGAGGAAAAGGCCCAGCAGGCAGCACCCGAACAGGAACCTGCTGCTGAAGCTGCCGACCCGAAGGATGACAAGAAGAAGGATGGCGGCTGGTTCAACAAGAAGGCCCGTGAGCTGGAAGCCGTCAAGGCAAAGCTGGACGCGGCCGAAGCCAACGCTGCACAGGCCAAAGACCAGCTGCTGCGCATGGCAGCGGAGTACGAGAACTACCGCAAGCGCTCCACCCGCGAAGCCGACCAGAAGTTCAACGATGGCATTTCCTTTGCGGTGAACCAGATCATTCCCATTCTGGATACGCTGGAGATGGCAGCCAACGCCCCCACCACCGACGAGAACTACAAAAAGGGCGTGACCATGACGCTGGACAAAGCCGCCAAGGCGCTGGATGCCCTCCATGTGGAGGAGATCGAGGCGCTGGGCAAGCCCTTTGACCCCAACTTCATGAACGCAGTGCAGCAGATCCCCGCCCCGGACGGACAGGAGAGCGGCACCGTCATCACGGTCTACCAGAAGGGCTACAAGCTGGGCGATAAGATCGTCCGCCATGCGACCGTTGTAGTGGCCGAATAACAAAGCAGAAACCCGAAAGGGTTTTGAATATAACATCCGCTTACAAACATTTGAGCATCACATAAACAATAAGAGTTGTTCTTTCGAGAGGAGTTTTCATTATGAGTAAGATCATTGGTATCGACCTTGGTACTACCAACAGCTGCGTGGCTGTCATGGAGGGCGGCGAGCCCGTTGTTATCGCAAACTCTGAGGGTGCACGCACCACCCCGTCTGTGGTGGGCTTCACCAAGACCGGCGACCGTCTGGTGGGTCAGGTGGCAAAGCGTCAGGCCATCACCAACCCTGAGAACACCGTTGCTTCCATCAAGCGCTTCATGGGCACCGACCACAAGGTGACCCTGAACGGCAAGGAATACACTCCCCAGCAGGTCAGCGCTATGATCCTGCAGAAGCTGAAGGCGGATGCCGAGGCTTATCTGGGCGAGCCTGTTACCGAGGCTGTCATCACCGTGCCTGCCTACTTCAACGACAGCCAGCGTCAGGCTACCAAGGACGCAGGTACCATTGCAGGCCTGAACGTCAAGCGTATCATCAACGAGCCTACTGCCGCTTCTCTGGCATACGGCATCGATAAGGAAGAAGACCAGAAGATCATGGTCTACGATCTGGGCGGCGGCACCTTCGATGTGTCCATCATCGAGATGGGCGACGGCGTTACCGAGGTTCTGGCCACCAACGGTGATACCCATCTGGGCGGCGATGACTTCGATGAGCGCATCATCAACTGGATGG
>ENA-OQKP01000230-OQKP01000230.1-human-gut-metagenome-genome-assembly--contig:-NODE-230-length-54289-cov-17.588235_pt1 | contig 54289 bp, 38 predicted proteins | sample MGYA00242780_ERZ504802 | MGnify/ENA primary metagenome ERZ504802 (study PRJEB26092, sample SAMD00036406) | human gut metagenome | host: Homo sapiens | study: EMG produced TPA metagenomics assembly of... | reverse complement strand
ACCCTTTTCTATATCACCACTTTCAAAGCCGGCATTTCTGGCGGCTTAAAAGTTATGCACAAAATATCAAATCGGATTTTTGAAATTTTCTTCAAAAAAACACTTGACTTTTTATTAGCAGGCTTTCGTTATAGTACGTCTCGTTCTCTTTTGTATAGAACCAATTGTACCATTGAAAGAAGAAAAAGTCTACAGCGAAATTATTATAATATTTTTATAAGACATCTTCGGCAAATTATAACTTATGTATAAACAGCCCACTCCGAAGCTTTGGCTCAAACCAAGTGGATTTTGGAGGCATTAATTTGTTCTCGTCTGCAATCTTCATCAGGTCTTCCATAGATGTCGGGTACATGACAAAGGCTACACCGCCGGTTCTGTCCGCAATCTCTGCCAGCTCTGCTGCCTTATGGCTTCCGCCCACAAAGGAGATTCTCTGGTCTGTGCGCGGATCTTCGATTCCCAGGACTGGTCTGAGGACTTTTTCCTGAAGAATGGATACATCCAGCTGTCCGACCACGTCCTTCTTCTCATAGATATCCGGCCATGCTTTCAGGTGATACCACTGTCCGTCCACATACATTCCCATACAATGCTTCTCTACAGGCTTGCATGGAAATCCCGGCATCAGCATCAGTTCAAAGTTGAACTTCAGGGCGCCCAGAAATGCCTTTACAGTCAGGCCGTTCAAATCTTTTACAATCCTGTTATAAGGAAGAATGCAGAGCTGGTCATAGGGAAATACAACAGACAGGAAATAATTAAACTCTTCCTCCCCTGTATATCCCGGATTCTGTTCTCTTCTCTTTAAACCTACTTTTACAGCGGAAGCTGCGCGGTGATGTCCATCTGCGATGTACAGAGAATCAATCCCTGCAAATTCCTTATTTATTTCAGAAATGACCTCATCTTCATCAATCACCCATACTCTGTGTGTGATCTGATCCTCTTCTGTAAAATCATATGCTGCTTCATGATGATCTTTCCAGTTATTCATCAGTGTAAGCAGAGAATCCGGATATCTGCATGCCAGAAAAATAGGACCGGTATTTGCATTACAGGAATCTACATGGTGGATCCTGTCCTGTTCCTTATCTTCTCTGGTAAGCTCATGTTTCTTCACTACACCATTCATATAATCATCAATGGAACTGCATCCTACGATACCGGTCTGTGTCTTTCCTTTTCTTACAAGTTCATATATATAGTAACAGGCCTTCTGATCCTGAACAAGAATTCCCTTTTCTTCCATATTGTCAAGATTTTCTTTTGCTTTTTCATAAACCCGATCATCATACAGATCCGTCTCAGGTTCCAGATCCATTTCCGGTCTGTCAATATGAAGAAAGGACAGGGGATTCTCATCTCCGATTGATTTTGCTTCTTCCCGGTTTACCACATCATATGGAAGTGCTGCCACATCAGCAGCCTTTTCCGGTGTAGGTCGAAGTGCCCGGAATGCATGAAATACTGCCATAATATTTTCTCCTCTTCTGTATCTTTTTTATTGCTCTTTTATACCCACTTTACTGTCTATCCTGTAAAAATAAAACGAACATTACTCATTATTTTATCATATCCAAATCCTTATATCAATGTACAAATTATGAAACCTAATTTTTTTTTGAAAAACCTAAAAATTTTTGTATTTTTCTATTGCAATTTTTAAAATATATGGTATGATAGAATCACAAGTTAAGGAAACCAAATGATAATTTTTAAGGGAGGTCATTTTATGACAGAAGGATTAAAATGGACTGTAAACGAGGTTCCGAAATCAGATGATAAACACCTGGAACTGATGTCCGAAGAAAATGTAAAGAAAGCAAATGAGTTCCACAGAAGTTTCCCACAGTACAGTGTGACGCCTCTTCAGAACCTTTCATCCCTTGCGAAATATTTAGGAGTAAAAAATATTTTCTGTAAGGATGAATCCTATCGCTTTGGCTTAAATGCTTTCAAAGTACTTGGAGGTTCTTATGCAATGGGCCGCTATATCGCAAAAGAACTTGGACATGATATCAGCGAGCTGCCATACAATGTTCTCTCTTCTGATAAATTAAGAGAAGAATTCGGACAGGCTACATTCTTTACTGCAACAGACGGTAATCATGGACGCGGAGTTGCATGGGCAGCTAAGCGCCTTGGACAGAAAGCAGTTGTAAGAATGCCTAAGGGAACAACAAAGACTCGTTTCGATAACATTGCCAAAGAAGGTGCTACTGTTACGATCGAAGAAGTAAACTATGATGACTGCGTAAGAATGGCTGCAGCAGAAGCTGCCAAAACAGAACATGGTATCATCGTTCAGGATACCGCATGGGACGGATATGAAGAAATTCCATCCTGGATCATGCAGGGATACGGAACACTGGTTCTTGAGGCTGACCAGCAGTTAAAAGAAATGGGTGTTGAACGTCCGACACATGTATTTGTTCAGGCCGGTGTTGGTTCTTTAGCAGGTGCCGTAGTCGGTTATTTTGCTCATAAATATAAAGATAACCCGCCGGTTATGGCTGTCTGTGAAGCAAGTGCTGCTGACTGCCTGTACCGCTCCGCTGTTGCAAAGACAGGAAATCTGGTAAATGTTACAGGTGATCTTCAGACAATTATGGCCGGTCTTGCATGTGGTGAGGGAAATACGATCGGATGGGATATCCTGAAAAATCACGTAGATGTATTTGCATCCTGTCCTGACTGGATGAGCGCAAAGGCAACACGTATTTACGCTAATCCACTGGGAGATGATCCACACGTTGTCTCCGGTGAATCCGGTTCCGTTCCGCTTGGTTTCTGCTTCACTGCTCTTCACGATGAAGATGCAAAAGACTTAAAAGAAGCGCTGAAACTGGATGAGAATTCTGTAGTACTTGTTATTTCCACAGAAGGTGACACTGATCCTGTTCGCTATCGTGAGATCGTATGGGACGGATTATACGGAACAGACGAATCTTTAAGTAAATGATGTTTTTGGTGAACACAGACAGGTAAGTGGTATGGTTATCTTGAAAATGATATACCAGTAACTAATAATATGATATCAGATTAGGGGCAAAATACCTTTTGACCCTAACATCATAATATTTTATACATATTGGGAGGGTAAAAAAATGGATTACGCAAAAATTAACGAAGCTGCAATGGGTTATAAGGATGATATGACTAAGTTCCTTCGCGATCTGGTTCGCATTCCTGGCGAAAGCTGCGGAGAAAAAGGACATATCATGAGAATCAAAGAGGAAATGGAAAAAGTCGGATTCGACAAAGTTCAGATCGATCCGATGGGCAATATCCTCGGCTACATGGGAACAGGTAAAACTCTCATTGGTTTTGACGCTCATATTGATACAGTCGGTATCGGTAATATCAAGAACTGGGAATTTGATCCATACGAAGGTTTCGAATCTGATGAAGAAATCGGCGGACGTGGAACATCTGACCAGATGGGCGGTATTGTTTCTGCAGTATACGGTGCTAAGATCATGAAAGACCTTGGTCTTTTAAACGATAAATATCAGGTACTTGTGACAGGTACTGTACAGGAAGAAGACTGTGACGGTCTCTGCTGGCAGTACATCATCCATGAAGATGGTGTTCGTCCTGAATTCGTTGTTTCCACAGAACCAACAGACGGCGGTATCTACAGAGGACAGCGTGGACGTATGGAAATCCGCGTAGATGTAAAGGGTGTTTCCTGCCATGGTTCCGCTCCGGAACGTGGTGACAATGCAATCTACAAAATGGCTGATATTCTCCAGGATATCCGCGCATTAAACGAAAACGATGCTGCTGATACCACAGAGATCAAAGGTCTTGTAAAAATGCTTGATGAGAAATACAACCCTGAATGGGAAGAAGCACGTTTCCTTGGACGTGGCACTGTTACTACTTCCGAAATCTTCTTCACATCCCCAAGCCGCTGTGCAGTAGCTGACTCCTGCTCTGTATCTCTTGACCGTCGTATGACAGCAGGCGAAACATGGGAAAGCTGCCTGGATGAGATCCGTGCTCTTCCAGCTGTACAGAAATATGGCGACGACGTAACAGTATCCATGTATGAATACAACCGTCCGTCCTATACAGACCTTGTATATCCGATCGAGTGCTACTTCCCGACATGGGTAATCCCGAAAGATCACAAAGTAACACAGGCTCTGGAAGAAGCATATAAAGGACTGTACGGCGAAGAGCGTCTCGGAAATGCTGAGACAGAAGGCATGAGAAAAGCTCGTCCGCTTACAGACAAATGGACATTCTCTACTAACGGTGTAACAATCATGGGACGTAACAGCATTCCTTGTATCGGATTCGGACCTGGTGCAGAAGCACAGGCTCATGCTCCGAACGAAAAAACATGGAAGATCGACCTTGTAAGATGCGCTGCTGTATACGCTGCTCTTCCAACTGCATACTGCAAATAATAAATAAATTTTCAAATTTTTTTAGGCGACGGATTTCCTATCATCCTAAAGGCTTAATATGTGTCCGGACAGAATCCCTGCTGTAACAGGCAGGGACACAAGATAAACAGATACAGCCGGATAACCGGTGTTCTGCCAAACGCAGAAATTCAATTATTTCATATCAGGAAAGGATAAGCTATCAAAGCATAGCAGGTATTGATTTTATGAAAACATTACAGGATTACATTGATAAATTAAACAACTTAAACTTCAAAGAAATGTACAACAACGATTTCTTCTGGACATGGGACAAAACAGATGATGAACTGGAAGCTGTTTTCACAGTTGCTGATGCTCTCCGTTTCATGAGAGAGAACAATATCTCCACAAAAGTATTCGAGAGTGGTCTTGGAATCTCTATCTTCCGCGATAACTCCACACGTACACGTTTCTCTTTTGCTTCCGCATGTAACCTTCTTGGTCTGGAAGTACAGGATCTTGATGAAAAGAAATCTCAGATCGCTCATGGTGAAACTGTTCGTGAAACAGCAAACATGGTGTCTTTCATGGCTGATGTGATCGGTATCCGTGATGATATGTACATCGGAAAAGGACATGCTTACCAGAAAGAATTCATGGAAGCTGTTACAGAAGGAAACAAAGACGGTATCCTTGAGCAGAGACCTACTCTTGTAAACCTTCAGTGCGACGTTGACCATCCGACACAGTGTATGGCAGATATGCTGCACATCATCCATGAATTCGGCGGTGTTGAGAATCTGAAAGGCAAAAAGATCGCTATGACATGGGCTTACTCTCCATCCTATGGTAAACCACTCTCCGTTCCGCAGGGCGTTATCGGTCTGATGACACGTTTCGGCATGGATGTTGTTCTTGCTCATCCGGAAGGATATGATGTAATGCCGGAAGTTGAAGAGATTGCCAAAAAGAATGCTGAGAAAAACGGCGGATCCTTCACAAAGACAAACGATATGGCTGAAGCTTTCAAAGATGCTGATATCGTATATCCAAAGAGCTGGGCTCCATTTGCAGCTATGGAAAAACGTACAGACCTTTATGCAGAAGGCGACTTCGACGGAATCGATAAATTAGAGAAAGAACTTCTTGCACAGAATGCACAGCACAAAGACTGGGCCTGCACAGAAGAACTTATGAAAACAACAAAAGACGGAAAAGCTCTTTACCTGCACTGCCTGCCGGCTGATATTACAGGTGTAAGCTGCGAAACAGGTGAGGTTGACGCTTCTGTATTCGATCGTTACAGAATCCCGTTATACAAAGAAGCAAGCTTCAAACCATACATCATCGCTGCTATGATCATGCTTTCCAAATTTGAAAATCCACAGGATATCCTGAAGAAACTTGAAGTCAAAGCAGCTCCAAGAATCCTGAAATAATCAGGCGCAGATTAACAGTTGGATTGCAGTAATATCCCAGCTGCTTTCAAACAGATATTTAATTTTGAAAGCAGTTTCAGAATTTAAATATATTGAAAAATAGTACTCATCATATTGTATAGCAGGCGGGGCTGTCGCAGAAAGCACACAATCTTTATTGCGGCGGCCCTCTTTGCCTTTAAAATCAGGAGGTTTTTACAAATGTTTACAAGAAAAAGAATCGTTATTGCGCTCGGTGGGAACGCTCTGGGAAATACTCTCCCGGAACAGATGGTAGCTGTAAAAACTACTGCAAAAGCATTATGCGATCTGATCGAAGAAGGTCATCAGGTTGTTGTTGTACATGGAAACGGGCCACAGGTTGGCATGATCAACAATGCCATGTCTGCTCTCTCCAGAGAAGATGAGAATCAGCCAAACACTCCTCTCTCTGTCTGTGTTGCCATGAGTCAGGCTTACATCGGATATGATCTGCAGAATGCTTTGAGAGAGGAACTTCGAATCAGAGGATTTGTCCGCACACCTGTCGTCACTGTTGTCACTCAGGTTCGTGTAGATCCCAATGATCCTGCTTTTGAAAATCCATCCAAGCCGATCGGCAAATTCCTGACAAAAGAGGAAGCAGACCATCAGGCCAAGGCATATGGACATATTATGAAAGAAGACGCAGGGCGTGGTTATCGTCGTGTAGTTGCATCTCCAAAGCCTGTTGAAATCGTTGAACAGGATGCGATCAACAGTCTTGTGGATGCAAATAAAATCGTTATCTGCTGCGGTGGCGGCGGAATTCCCGTTGTTCTTAACGGACATCATCTCAAAGGTGCATCAGCAGTTATTGATAAGGATTATGCAAGCTGTCTCCTGGCCAAAGAGCTGGATGCAGATATGCTTATCATTCTTACAGCAGTGGAGAAGGTTGCTGTAAACTTCGGCAAGGAAAATGAAGAATGGCTGGATGACATCACTGTAGATGACGCTAAGAAATATATTAATGAGGGACAGTTTGCCCCAGGTTCCATGCTCCCGAAAGTTCAGGCTGCCGTTGATTTTGCAAGCTCCAAAGAAGGAAGAACTGCCATGATCACTTTACTTCAGAAAGCCAAAGACGGTATCCAGGGAAAAACCGGAACCAAAATCCATCTTTAATCTGTTCAGCAGATATCTTATTATATATCAGCTGTTTAATACTGATATATATAACTGCCACATATTCAGGATATCTGCTATATAGCGAAATAATTGCGCAAAAAAAGTTCCGGTGACCTCGCCCGGAACTTTTTTTGTGATGAGTGGACCAGAGTGTCTGGAAAATCATTCCTGCAATCTGCACGCCCCACTTTTCGGTATATTTTGACATACATCTTGCGGAAAGCATTTTTCAGACACGCTCTAGCGGACTGCTATAGATTCATAATAATCAATATCTTCCAGTTCCCTGCCTGCTTCTATCTCATAAATCTGCGTATCATCCAGATGTTTCATGATCACTTTTTTACCGCCTTTATCCCCTTCCAGAGAAAGCAGCTCATTGTAATATTTCCTGTCAAAAATACATGGATTTCCCATTTTCCCCTGACAGGAAACACAGGCGATTCCTTTGGAAGTGTTTAAAAACACATGGATCAGTTCACAGATTGTCTCACTAGTAAGCCAGGGCTGATCAGACACAGTAAAAAGCACTGCATCTGCATCCAGGCTGGCATTCAGACCGATTTTTACAGAGGAAGAAATTCCATCTTCCGGATGGGGATTATACAAAACCTGTATTTCCTTTGTTTTCACTGCTTCTGCAATGGCGTCATATTGAGTAATAACAATAATATTACAGATTATTTTTGCTGTAATATTATTTCTGTACAGGTTATTTAACTGAACAATATCTGAATTATTATCATTATTATTATCCTCTGTAATATCTGAATATTCCGAATAGATATTTTCTATTTTCTTCTTTGTATCATCCAGTTGTTCTAGCACATGTCGATACATAGGTATTCCGTCTATTTCATATAACAGTTTATTTGCCCCAAAACGGCGGCTGTTTCCAGCCGCCAGCATGATCATTGCAATTTTCAAAATAATTTATTCCTCCAAAAGGCTTCCGTAAGCCGCTACTGTATTCTTCCTTTCCAGTTCCTCAACAATGTACTCTGCAGGTTCTTTCTCTCTGAGTATATCTGACTTGTTCAGATACACTCTGTATACTCTTTCTTCCACATCCTTAAAAAGTCCGCAGATAGAAGTCGCAATCTTTACAATATCTTCTTCAGTGATCGGAGCTTCCAGACTTTTCCTGAGAAATTCCGAGGTACGTTCCATACGGTAAGCACTCTGACTGATCGGCTGCCCCAGACAGTCCAGCCCGATCACACTGATCACAATGTCCGCACATCTTGGGATTACAGGCTCCCATTTCTCTGGGACTTTTACCGGATGATGCTTTGCTCCGTCCGCTTCCACAAGCATTACATCGCACAATTCTCTCAGTTCTTCCAGTTTTTCATCTGTCAGAGACGCATATTTACCGGTGTCCTCCTCATATTCCGCAGCAATCACATATCTTTCTTTGTCCAGAAGTTCTTTTACCCTGACTGCATCTCCGCCCCTGGCAAACGGAAGTTCAGACTCTCCTGCCATATGGGTGGTCGTGGTAATGATCACTCTCTTTCCCTTATCGATCAGTTCATCTGTAAGACGGTAGATCAGGCTGGTCTTGCCGCCGCCGCCAACTACAGCAATCACAGGGTATTTTTCATAATCAATCTGCAGCAGTTCCAGAAAATCGACCTGGTGCTTCATATGGCATCACTCCTTCTGAAAGCAGGATTTCCAATACACTGCCGGCAATACAGCGGGCTTTGTCGGAAATCGTGAAACAGTTTTTCTTTTGTTCTTTGCGCGGATCAATATCTGCAATTTTCATCCCCTTCGGCACTGTAAATCCATCTCTGATCATGCCACGCAAAACTCCTGTAAGAGAAGCCCTGACAGGTGTATCTCCGATCCAGGCAAGGACCTGATCCTTCTCCACGATATCTGCAATCTTTGAGATACAATGGATTTCCCCTGAAACAGGAGCATGGAGCACGCGCTCTTTTCCAAATCCTCCAATGATACCCGGAACTCCTGTGTTTGGCATAGCAGCGCCTTTTGTGATGATTCTGGCAAGATTGTGGCCTCTCATAGTCTCCACTACATAATCCACATCCTCACCTGCCACAAATCCCGGTCCAAGACCAACGGTTAGATCTGCCATCTCTCTGGTGGTTCCAAGATTCTTTTTTGCAAGAATTGCATCTATCAGTGCTGCAGGTCTGTATTTCTTAAGGACAGTTCCTTCTGTGTCTGCCATAAGAGGAATCTCCCCGGCTTTCCAGACTGCCTCGCATTCCTCTACACTGTCAACTTTTCTGCAGAGAACTCCTTCCACAGAAGACTGCCCGTCGTAAACAGCCTCGCAAAAAGAAACCATTCGCCTGATCGCAGTGGGTTTCTCACATTCCAGTACCAGAAGACGGTAGCCGCATCGGTATAATCTGTGGATCGTACCGCTGGCCAGATCACCGCCACCTCTTATTATTACAACATTTTCCGGTTTATTGTCAGATTTTGGGACATTTGTGTATCTGTTTGTCATCTTACTGTCTTTCCTCTTCTTGTCTCATTTTCATCCATTACTTTTTCCACCGCATTTACAATGTTCTCATAACCTGTGCAGCGGCAGAGATTTCCTGCCATATGTTTCCGGATCGCATCTCTTGATAATTTCTCTCCATGTTCCAGTAAAACAGTGGCAGACATGATAAATCCGGGAGTGCAGAAACCGCACTGTATGGCACCTTCTTCGATAAATGCCTCCTGAATCCTGGTAAGTTCTCCGTTTTTCTCCAGACCTTCCAGTGTACGGATATTTTTACCCTCCGCCCAGACTGCCAGATAAATACAGGAGTCAATAGTCTCTCCGTCTATGATTACTGTACAGGCACCACATTCTCCTACTTCACAGCCCTTTTTTACAGAAGTCAGTCCAAGGCGGTTGCGAAGCATATCAAGCAGTGACTCCCTTACATCTACATATTCTTCAACTTCTCTTCCGTTTACTGTACATCGTACAAGCTGCATCTGCTTTTTCATATGCGGTCACCTCCTGCAAGTTCTACGGTACGTCTCAATGCCCGTGCCGCAATTTCTCCGCCGATCTGAAGACGAAATGCCCTGGATGCTCTCCAGGAATCTCTCGGATTGATTTCCTCCCGAATCAGCTGTGCTGTCTTTTCATACAGGCTTTCTTCTATCTTCATGCCCTTCAAAGCCTCTTCTGCCTTTGTGCAGCGGTACGGAACCGGAGCTGCAACTCCAAAGGTAATGCGCACATCTTCTATCACTCCTGCCTGTTGATCTACCTTGCGCACCACACTACAGCTGATCGTTGCGATATCCATGGCATTTCGCATGGAATACTTAATATAATGACCATGATACCCTTCATATTCTTTTGCAGGAATGATCACATAGGTCAGGATCTCTCCCTGCCGCAGATCCACCCTGCCGGGTCCAAGATAGAAATCTTTTACAGGTACAAGACGGCCTTCCTTTCCATCTTCCAGCCTCAGCAGTGCGTTCAGGGAAAATACGGTCGGTGCACTGTCCGCACTGACTGCTCCGTTGCAGATGTTTCCACCGATAGTACCAATATTTCGTACCTGTGGTCCTCCTACCTGATCTACAGCCTCGCCAAGAACCGGAATATATTTCCTGATAATTGCATCATTTGTTATATGTGAGAAGACAGTTCCGGCACCAATATAAATATCTCCGTTATCCGCCATTTTTACACCCTGGATTTCTTTGATCCCATGGATGCTCACCAGAGAAGTTCCGGCAAATTTTCCCTCCCGGATTTTGATCAGCACATCACTTCCTCCGGAAATGATCCTGGCATCCGGATGTTCATTCAGTAATCTCACTGCATCTTTTACACTTTCAGCCTGATAATAGTTCTCAATATCGTACATAAAATCCCCTCCCCTCTAAATAAGTCCGGCCTTCATAAAGCCATCGATCAGTCTCTGTGGTGTCAGAGGATTTTCATTAAAGGCTACACCTGTTGCATGAAGTACTGCATTACGGATTGCCGGTGCACCCGGAATTGCAGGCGGTTCACCCAGTGCTTTGTTTCCGAAAGGTCCAATTGGATCATCAAGTTCCACAAAATCCGCCTTAATATCAGGAGTATCCATCATTGTCATCAGTTTATAGTCCAACAGGGTTCCGTTCAGCGGTCTTCCTGTTTTTTCATCCAGAATGAGCTGCTCTGACAGACCGTATCCCATTCCCATGGACATACCGCCCTGTACCTGCATTTCAGCCAGTTTCGGATTAATAAGCTTACCGCTGTCATGCACATTAATGATATGAAGGATTTTAATCTTGCCAAGCTTTATGTCAACTTCCACTTCAGCAAAGCAGCATCCTGTGGCAATCGTATTTTTCTTTACCTGCTCGGAAACCTCTGCTGTAATAACAGAAGAATTGCCAAGACTGTAATAACTCTCCAATGCAAGATTTCCAAGAGATATTGCAGGATCTTTTCCTGCCATGATCCACCCATGATCAAGCCTCAGTTTCCTTGTCTCTTCAGGCAGCAGCTGTTTCGCATAATCCAGAATCTTTTTCTTCAGAAGATTTGCGCAGTCTTTAACAACTGTTCCCGTTACAAACGACTGTCTGGATGCATAGGCACCGGTATCAAATGGTGTTACATCAGTATCCTGGACTGTCTGGATATGAATATCACTGATATCCATATTTAAAACCTCAGCCGTCATCTGGGAAAATACCGTATCAGCACCCTGACCGATTTCTGTAGCTCCCAGCATCAGGCCAACACTTCCATCCTGATTCAGAGTCATTCTTGCGCCTGCAATTTCCAGTGAAATCGGCCATACACCTGTCTTATAGGAGAAAAGTGACATTCCGACACCTCTGCGGATATTACCTGTCTGGTTTGCATATTCTTTTCGTTTTTCTTCCCAGTGGATATATTCTGCACCTTTTTCCAGACATTCAAGAATTCCGTTGGTGTTTGCTGCGATTGGTTTCAGGTAAGCATCCTCATAATATCCTCTGATAAGATTTTTCTTTCTGAACTCCAGAGGATCCATCCCGATCTCTTTTGCAATATCATCCATAAAGCACTCAATTGCAAAACATACCTGCGGGATCCCGTATCCACGCATCGCTCCGCCTACCGGTGTATTCGTATAGACAGTATATGCCTCTCCTTTGATATTCGGACATGCATACTGCAGTCTCCAGGCAGTCAGGCCATTGGCTGCTATGGCGTGTCCATGAGAAGCATATGCTCCCTGATTGGAAATAGCCAGCATATCCTTTGCCAGAAGATGCCCTTCGTTATCAACACCTGCCGTCAGGTCATACTCAATAGAATGACGGGTTCTGGTGTTGCAGAAAGTTTCCTCTCTGGTTATATCGAGTTTGACCGGTCTGCCGCCAACCTGCGTGGTAAGAAACGCATTTAACGGTTCATACAGCACATCCTGCTTATTTCCGAATCCTCCACCTATGTATGGCTTAATGACTCTGATCTTTCCCCATGGGATTCCAAGAGCCTGCCCGATCACACGCCGGACAATATGCGGAATCTGAGTGGAAGTCACAACTATGATCCTGCCATTTTCCATGTATGCACAGGAAATCGGATTCTCAATGTGGCAGTGCTGCACGATCGGGGTTTTATAACTGCGTTTTATAACTGTTTCGGATTCCTTCAGCCCTTCTTCCACATTTCCGATAAAGTAATTGGAACGGACAAGTACATTATCCTTTTTGTCGAGATGGATTGGCGGTTTGCTTCCATACATGGATTTACGCGGATGGATTTCTACCGGATATTCTTCATATTCAACTTCGATCAGGCGCAATGCCCTCTGAGCTGTGATTTCATCTTCTGCCACTACAGCAGCAATATCATCTCCGTAATAACGGACTCTTCCGGTAAGGATATTGCGGTCTGCAACATCCTGATGAGCCAGCTCCACAGACCAGGGATGTCCTGGCGTAGGATAACAATGATTCGGTACGTCTTTAAAAGTAACCACTTTTACTACGCCGTCCAGAGCCTCTGCTTTACTGGTATCGATTGATTTTACGATACCGTTTCCGATCTTTGCGTGATAGATCTTTGCCACCAGACAGTTGGCAGGAATCAGGTCATCAGTAAATTTTGCACGTCCTGTAACTTTGTCATAGGCATCTACTCTTGGAACACTCTTTCCAATCATGTTTTCACCTTCTCTGTATTTATTTTTGGTTATTATATAGAAGGAGCCGGACACACCCCAAGGTATCTGTCTGTTCCCCTCAGGACTTATGTCCGGCTCCGAACCATGCTACTTTCCTTCGCCTTTTTTCTGACATCAGGCGAATTTACTTTTTATTTGCATAATTGTTATCTGTTTTCTGACTTGAGTATAGCATATTTGGATATGAAATTGCAATCTTTTATTCAATTTTTACGTATTATTTTTCTATTAACGTTGCTGTTCACTGATAATATCCCGCGAGGTGTTTTTTGCGAGCGAAGGTCACTTACTTAACGTATTTCTGTCAATATTCCATGCAGGTCATGGATAACGTGTCTTGGGCATTTCACTGCGCACATACCACAGCTCAGACATATGGATTCCTCGATCACAGCACAGCTGTCTTTTACTTTTATCGCACCGGCTGTACAGGTCTTCTCGCAGATTCCACAGCCGATACAGCTGACGTCACACTGTTTCTTTGCTTCTGCACCTTTTTTCTTATTGGAACATTTTACCACAATGTAGTTTGCACACTCATGGACATGAATCACTTTCTGCGGGCAGACTTTCGCGCAGGCACCACAGCCAATGCATTTCTCCTCATCCACTTCCGCCACACCATACTTATTGATGGAAATGGCTCCGAATTTACATTTATCTATACAGGCTTTACATCCGATACATCCATCTGCACAGCCGGCCTCACCTTGGGCTGATCTGCATCCCCCATTACATGCAACTACAGCCGCACGATATGGAAATTTCTTCTTTACTGCCATATTCAGCACTTCCTTTCATATGGTGTTCCGGTCAGAGGAAGACTATACTGTCTTTCACCATTCCATCTGAAATATGCATCTGCAATCGCAGGTGCAGTTGGGATAGAGGTGATCTCACCGATTCCAATGGCGCCACAGGCTACATTCAGTCCCGGTTTGTCAATAACGATGGCATCGATTTTCGGAATCTCATGAGAGCGGAACAGACCAAGCGATCCATACTTGTCAATTGGTTTACAGTTCTCATCGATCGGATAATGCTCTCTCAGTGCAAATCCTATGGACATCACTACGCCTCCCTCAATCTGGCCTTCACAGGACAGTGGATTGACTGCTTTGCCCACATCATGTGCAGCAACCATTTCCTCAATCTTACCTGTTTTCTTATCCAGGATACATACCTGCGTCGCATAGCCGTAAGCTACATGTGAAACAGGATTCGGCACATTTGCGCCAAGAGGATCTGTCTTTGCAAGATATTCCCCATAATAAATTTTGCCGATCACATCATCAATGGTCTTACCTGCATTGCGGTCCTCCATAACCTTATCGCAGGCTCTGCGGCAGGCTTCCCCTGTTACCAGAGTCTGTCTGGAACCGGAAGTTGTACCTGAATCCGGTGCGAACCAGGTATTACTTCTCTCATATACAATATCTTCATGTTTCAGATCTGTATTAGTGACTACCATCTGTGTCAGAACTGTACCAAGTCCCTGGCCGATGCAGGAAGCACCTGAATAGATATGCAGTTTTTTATCTTCCTCAAATACAAGTTTCACGCGGCCTGTATCCGGGATACCGACACCGACACCGGCATTCTTCATGGCGCAGCCGATTCCCACCGGTTTTCCTTCTTCCAGGGCAGCATCATACTTCTCCTTTACAGCCTCCAGTGTCTCCACAAGACCTGTGGAATTATCTACGATCTGACCATTCGGAAGCGTCTCACCGGGACGGATCGCATTGCGGTAACGGATTTCCCATGGAGTGATACCTACTTTGTCTGCCATCATATTCAGCAGGGTTTCTGTTGCAAAACAGGTCTGGGTTACACCAAACCCGCGAAACGCTCCGGCAGGCGGATTGTTGGTATAATAAGCAGTTCCTTCAATCTCGAAATTCTCATAATGATAGGGACCTGCCGCATGAGTACATGCACGTTCCAGCACAGGACCGCCAAGTGAGGCAAATGCACCTGTATCTGATGCTACTTTCGCTTTTACCCCCATGATATTGCCGTTCTCATCGCAGCCCATGGTCATATCCATATAAAACGGATGACGCTTCGGATGAACCAGCAGGGATTCTGCTCTGGCCAGTTTCATCTTCACCGGTTTCTTGGTAGCATAAGTGAGCAGCGCAGCCAGATGCTGTACTGTCATATCTTCCTTTCCGCCGAATCCGCCGCCTACAAGTGCATTCTGTACCTTTACTCTGTCCGTTCCAAGTAACAGGGAACACTCATGTAATGTCTGGTGTGCAGACTGATCTGTGGAATATACGAAAATATCTCCATCCTCATCATACAAAGCCACTGCGCACTCAGGTTCAAGAAATGCATGTTCTGTCCATGGGGTTTCAAAATGATGACTGATCACATATTTGGAATTACGGATTGCTTCATCTGCATTTCCTCTGCTGATATGTTTATGTGCACAGATATTATTTTCTTCTTCATCAAATACCTTCGGTGCATCCTCTGCCGCTGCTTCCTCAATTGTACGAATATGAGGCAGCACTTCATATTTTACTTTGATCAGTTTCTTAGCTTTCTCAGCTGTTTCTCTGTCTTTTGCAGCAATAACGGCAATGGCATCTCCAAGATAATGTGTCAGACCCCCTACAGGTATCAGTGAATACTGATCATGTTTCAGATGTCCGATCTTATTCTCTCCCGGAATGTCCTCTGCTGTTAATACCGCTTCTACCCCGGAAAGTGCCTTTGCTGCTGCTGTATCGATCTCAAGTACACGTGCACGTGGATATTTACTTCTGAGTGCCACCCCATACAGCATTCCGTCAAAGTAAAAATCATCCGGATATTTGCCGGTTCCCAGTACTTTCTCCTCCACATCCACTCTGGATACTCTGTGTCCTATATTCCAGTCCGGATCCAGATCATCCGGGATCACACCCGTCTTTAAAACTTTCGCAGCCAGCCTTACTGCATCCATAATTTTTACATAGCCCGTGCAGCGGCAATAGTTATTGCGCAGTGCATATTTAATCTCATCATCTGTGGGCTCTTTGTTCACGTCCAGAAGAGCCTTTGTACACATTACCATACCCGGAATACAGAATCCACACTGAACAGCACCTGCTTTTCCATAAGCGTAGGTATAGACTTCCCTCTCCCATTCAGTCAGTCCTTCTACTGTGATCACTGTCCTGCCATCCAGTAAATCTGTGTCCGGCACACATGCCTTGCATGTTTTTCCGTCAATTATAACTGTACAGGCTCCGCAGGCTCCTTCACTGCAGCCGTCCTTCACTGAAGTCAGATGAAGTTCATCCCTCAAAAAGCGTAGCAGTTTCTGATTTCCGGTCGGTTCGACCTTTTGTCCATTGACTGTAAATACTGCCATATCGGACTCTCCTTTCTTTTTCGCACGTCTGCCAATTAGGGCAGTCAGCCAGAGTTTACCTCTTTCTGTTTTTTATCTGCCTGTGATACCGCATGAATTTATTACAAAAGTAACATGCGGCCGCGATTCAGCCTGATATGCAACACTGTCCACAGCCTTTTTCTGCTGTGGACAGCGTTAAATATTTCTTTATAAGTTATCTGATATTACAAATTTAAAATTATTTTACAGCTCTTTATTCCTGTTTTCAGACACGCTCTAGTACAGCGTTTCGTAAATAACTATACCAATCGCGTAGGATGCGGATTCGAGTGTGCTGGTATAAAAACGCAGGCGTAGCGGGCTACGCTGAGGATTTTAGACCTGTGCAATCGGATTCGCAGACAAGTGAGTGGTATAGTTATTTCGAAAACGATGTACTAGGATCATCATTTCATGATCAGATAGCTGTAATCATCAATCACTGCACAGATCAGTCTGCGAAGACCTTCGTACAACTTATCATTTGCATCATCTGCCTTGCAGTCGGAAATCTGACCAAGGAGACGAACCTTGCACTCTTTTGTCTCCGGATTGATCACTGCAAATCCATCATTTGTGCTGTCTGCCATATCTGCCTCAGAAGCAAATAATGTGAATTTATCCTTGTACGGTGCACTTGCATATGGACAGAAGCTCTTGCAGTTACCGCATTCGTTACACATGTAATCCACATGGATCACCTGATTCATTGCCATTCCCGGAACTTTGATGGAGATGTTTGCTCTGTTTGGACATACATCTACACAATTCTCACAGACTTTATTACAGGTCAGGCAGCGCTCACTTTCGTTCGCAGCGTCCTTGCTTTCTTTGAGTATTGCTTTTTTGGAATAACAGTCTTTTTCTGTTCCCGGTACAGGCTGTCCTTTTACAATATCATGTCCAAGGATTGCTTTTGCAGCAACCTGTGCGTCGCGGATCGCTTCTACGATCGTAGCAGCTCCCCTTGCACCGTCACCGACAACGTAAACGCCTTCTGCACTTGTCTCCATTGTCTTATCATTAATGCGGGCTTTTCCACGCTCATTGACCGCAATACCATTTGCTTCATAGAACTCAGTCGGAACTTTCTCGCCAACTGCAACGATCACTGTATCAGCCAAAACTTCTTCTGTTTCGCCCGTTTCTGTTACACCTGCACGTCCGGAAGCATCCATGCTGCCAAGTTCCATCTTCTTACAGAGCAGTTTGCCGTTTTCCAGAGATACAGGAGAAAGAAGTTCTTTGAACTCTACGCCCTCTTCCAGTACTTCCAGTAACTCATCTTCTGCTGCTGGCATATAGCGTTTGGTTCTTCTGTATACCAGGTAAACATGTTCTACACCTTCTGTACGTTTCGCAGCTCTTGCAGTATCCATGGCAGTGTTACCGCCACCGATCACAACTACGTTTTTACCCAGCGCAACCTTACCGTCAGTTGCTTTGAAATCTCTTAAGAATTTCAGAGCATTGATGGTTTCACCCTTTTCAAGCTTCAGAGTACCCGGTTTATTTGCACCTGTTGCAACGATCACTGCGTCATAACCCTGTGCTTTTAATTCCTGTACGGATTTCACTTCTGTACCTGTTTTGATCTCCACACCCATCTTCTGGATGAAGGAAACATCTTTATCGATAGCATCATCAGAGATACGGAATCCCGGGATCACATAACGGATCACGCCGCCGGCTTTCTCTTCTTTCTCAAATACTGTTACAGAAGCACCTGCTCTTGCAAGGAAGTATGCAGAAGCAATACCTGCAGGACCTGCACCTACAACAGCTACTTTCTTACCGTCTGCTGTGCCTGCTTTGATCTCGCCGATCACTGTATCATATCCGTTTTGTGCTGCGATGAGCTTAGTGTTGCGGATATTTACAGGTTCTTCATAGAAGTTACGTGTACATTTGTACATACAGTTGTGCGCACAGAGAGTACCTGTGATAAATGGAAGTGCATTTTTCTCAAGGATAACTCTTAATGCCTGTGCATAATCGCCTTCTCCTGCCAGCTTCACATAGGTTGTGATATCCTGGTGGATCGGACATCCTTCTTCGCATGGAGCAAAGAAACAGTCAAGGAGCGGAACCTCTGAATCAGTTTTTCTCTTAGGAAGCGGTTTGATGCTCTTTACATGGTGAGCATCTTTTTTCGCATCCTCGGCCAGCTGCTCAAGTGCAGCTACATCAATGCCTTTCCATTCTTTCACACCGTCAGCCATTACTTTCTCTGCCATCTGGGTAAATCTCTGATATCCGCCCGGCTTCAGAAGTGTAGTTGCCACTGTTACAGGCCATACACCACATCCGACGATACGGTCGATATTATAGTAATCAGCACCGCCTGAATAAGCGATACGGAGTTTTCCGTCAAATTCCCGGGAAAGTCTGGCTGCAAGAGAAATGGATAACGGGAAAAGAGATTTTCCGGACATATACATTTCTTCGCTTGGAAGTTCATTTCTTGTAACATCTACAGGGAATGTATTGGTGATCTTCACACCAAACGCAAGGTTCAGTTCATCTGCAAGTGCCTGCAGTCTCTTAAACATCGGGATCGCATCTTCGTACTGTAAGTCATCTTTGAAATGGAAATCACCGAATACCATATAATCATATCCCATGTCATCCATGGTCTTTCTGGCAAATTCATATCCCAGGAGAGTCGGGTTACATTTGATAAATGTGTTCAGATGTTTCTCTTTAAACAGATGATTTGCAATGCTCTCAATCTCGTTTGGAGGACATCCATGGAGAGTAGAGATTGTTGCGGAATTACAGATATCAGACGGAATCGCCTCAATATCCTCTTTTGTAACTTTTTCAAATTTATCTACATTGTCCAATAACCACTGTTTACATTCTTTAAAGATTTCTGTATCTTTTGCTTCCATCATACTGTCAATGAAAGTATTAACCTTTGGCTCTTTGATCCCTGCAAGATCATATCCAACGGAAATATTGAACTGGAATCCGTCCTGTGCACCCAGATCAAATTCTTTGGCGATCACATGCAGGATAAACCATGCTTTAATATATTCTCCCATTGCCTGAGGAACATAAAGCTCTGTAGACCATTCACAGTTATATCCTTCATCATCTGCAAGGATACATGGTCTGTTGATACAGGCTGCAAGCTCTGCACCGTCCATCTTCTGAACTGTTTTCAGTTCAAAGAAACGTGCGCCTGCATAGTAAGAAGCAACAATGTTCTGTGTTAACTGTGTATGCGGTCCTGCAGCAGGTCCGATCGGTGTTTCCAGATTTCTCTCAAATATATTCAGCTTCCTGTCAGTTTCCGCTGCATAAGCTCTGTGCTGTCCGAAAACTGTTCCTTTTGTTTTCTTTTCTTCTAATACCCAGTTCATTAACTGTTCAAAGGGCATACAGGTCATGACTTCACTCATAATCCGATCCTCCATTATTTCATACGGTATGGCTTCTCTCCATCCGTTCTATATTTTGTTTACATTTATTTTTGCCAGGCAGAAAACTTATCTTCTTTACAGATTAACCATTAATATCATCTGCAAGTTCTTTTGCAGCCTGACGGCAGTCTGCCATAACTTTTGCCTCGTCGCATACAAGGACTTCGCGGTCTTTCATCAGGACTTTACCGTTACATACAGTAGTCTGGACCATGCTTCCGTTTACACCGAACATCAGATGTCCGTTAATGTTGCTTTCATTCATTGGTGTCAGCGGATCATAATCGATCACGATCACGTCTGCTGCCGCACCCTCTTTCAGGACACCGAGCTGTTTCTTAAAGTATCTGTTTGCAATCTTTGCATTTCCTTCAAAAAGCATCTGTGGAACTTCTCCCCAGGCTGCGTTCGGGTCGCAGAGGCTGTGTTTGTGTAAAACATTTGCAACCTTCCAGGATTCCATCATATCATGAGTATATCCGTCTGTACCAAGACCTGTGAGGATTCCCTTCTGTACCATTCTCATGGTTGGAGGACATCCGCATGCATTACCCATGTTAGATTCCGGGTTATGTACAACCATGGTATCTGTATCTTTGATCAGATCCATCTCATGTTCATTCACATAGATACAGTGACCGAGTAAAGTCTTCGGTCCAAGGATGTTCCAGTCATGAAGACGGTCAACAATACGTTTGCCATGCTCTTTCAGACACTGATGGAGATCGTAAATACCTTCTGCTACATGGATGTGATATCCAACACCTTCCGGCTTCAGTTCATTGCAGAGAGCCATTGTCTCATCAGAGATTGTAAAGGATGCATGCATACCCATCATTCCGGCGATCATATCACTGTCGTCTGCAAGTGCATGCTTGATAAAATTCACGTTCTCCATTACAGATTCTCTGGATTTCTCCATTCCGTCACGGTCAGAAATCTCATAGCAGAGGCAGGTACGCACACCTAAATCCTTCGCAGCTTCCTCGATCGCATTGAGGGAACCTGTAATATGGCCAAAGCTTGCATGGTGGTCAAACACTGTGGTTACACCATTCTTGATAGAATCAATGTATGTAGCATATGCAGAAAGCTTTGTCTGCTCTAGTGTCAGATGACGGTCAACTGTCCACCATAAGCCATCCAGAATATCCAGAAATCCCTGAGGATTATATCCGTTAATGCTTAAGCCTCTTGCGAAGGAGCTGTAGATATGCTCATGGGCATTAATAAATGCCGGCATGATAACCCCACCCTTCGCATCAACAAATTCAGCATCCGGATAAGCTTTCTTTACCTCTTCAGTTACCCCCACCATTACTATGGTGTTACCATCCATTGCCACAGCACCATTCTCCAGGAATGGGTTGGATGCGTCCTGTGTGATCATTCTTCCATTACCAATTACCAGCATATAGTTCCTCCTTTTACTTGTCAAAAACTACCAATTCGCTACTGCTTTTTACCTTTTGTTTGGGAATTATGTACTAATACTGTAACATACTTCTCCGGATAATGCAAGTAGAATTCACAAAAACTTTTTGGTTTTTCAAATTTTTTTTAGGTTTTATACTATGGTGAACAGATAAAAAAAGAACGGGGCAGTCATTGATGACAATGAACAACCTCGTTCTTTTTTTGATTTTCCTGTTTTCTGATGAAGCTGATTTTATGACAAATTTTCAGGTTTGTCAACAATTTTTGTAAGATAAGGTAGTTTAGGGGTTATCCCGTTACTGTTCACATATCACTATCCCGCGAGGTGTTTTGGCATGAATATGCCAAAATCCCGAGACATACAAGCCAAAATTCCATTGCCACAGGCAATCTGGAATGAATTTTGGCAACGTTACTGTGAACGGAGTGAACAGTAACGTTATCCTTCCATAATCGCAGAATTAACCCTGAGCTGTTTTCGTCCATTCTTCCAGAGATTCTCATCCAGCTCCACCTCATAGCCGCCGCCATTTCTCACATGCCACTCATAAAATGGTTTCTGTATATCTGCATACTCTTCCATGATATTCATGATCGTACCGCCATGGATGACAAGTGCCGCCTCTGCCACATGGCTGCGGATACATCCGGACACAACCCTGTCAAATCCTCTCAGGTTTCTGCTTTTAAACCCTTCCCTGCTTTCTCCTCCCGGAAAAGGCAGAGTACCGTTGCTGTCAATCCATTCCTGATAGTGCGGATTACCTTCCAGCTCTTTATAGTTCTTATTTTCAAACTCTCCGAAATCGCATTCTGCCAGTTCTTCAATAATATGTACCGGCTCTCCCGGAAAAAGAATCTCTGCTGTCTGCACGCATCGTTTCAGAGGACTTACATAAACCGCCTGAACCTTTGGATAATCCATCTTATGCAGAAACTCTGTTCCCTCCTGACATAACGGCTCATCCGTTGTGCCGATATATCTGGAAAGTTTATTCCCTTCTGTTTTTCCATGTCTGATCAGCCATAATTTAATCATCTTTGATCACCGTTCCAATCCCGCAGATCACGCGCGTCACCTTATGACTGTATGCTGCCAGCTTCGTACATACACGCCCTACAGCCTCTCTGTATTTTCTGTCAAAAGCATCCACAGGTACAACCCCGTACCCTACTTCCTGAGAGACAAGGACAATATCCGGATTCTTACAGATGATTTTTTCCGCAAGATCTGACACATCCTTTCCATTCTCCAGTTCACTGCGGATATACTGCTGAAAACCAATCACACCCTGAGCATTCATCAGTTCCTCCTCTGTGACAGAACCGCCGTCACTCCACCTTAACTGTGGATACTGTTTCCTAGCATATTCAGTCTTTCCCTGATATGCACCGCCAATTATCATTTCCATACTCTTCTCCTCAAAAATTAGAAAACACCGCCAGGATCAATGCCATCCCAACTTCACAGATACAAAGAAAGAATCCCGAAATATCCCCGGTTGTCCCGCCAAAGTACTTCATCGCAATATGATGATAATACCAGAAAATCAGCAAAGCTCCCACAAAAGCCAGACTTCCCCATACAGGCCGGATCAAGATCATTCCCGCAGCCAGAAGCACCAGATAGACGATCAGCACATTTCTCGAAAGCACATCTGAAGAATTTCTGGAAAACTCAGCAACTGTACCGTCTGCTTTTGCTTTCGGAAAGGTAATAACTCCGATCCCTGACAGACATCTGGAAACCATAAAGCCAAGGCTCAGAATTCCGATCGCCCTCATATTCTCTGCACTGTTAAACAACTGGCTGTAAGCGCCGTACCAGGCAATGAAATATACCGCCGCAGTAATAACGGCAAAAGCACCTGCATGGGAATCCTTAAGAATCTCCAGCCTTCTGCTTCTCTCCTGCCAGGAACTCAGGGCATCCGAAGTATCCAAAAGACCATCCACATGGATCCCGCCTGTCACAAATACAGGTACCAGCACCAGCACTGCTGTCACGAATCCCGGCTGATACCCAAACCGAAGTCCCAGATACGCCACCAGCATAGTCAGCCCGCCGATCACAGTTCCGATAAACGGAAAAAAACAGAACATATACTTCATATTTTCCTTTGTCCAGTCAGCGCGGGGCATGGGAATCTTAGAAAACATGGCAAATGCCACCTTAAAATTATTCCATAAAGATTTCATTGATCAATTCCTCTTTTTCATAGTATGTCAATCCTGTCAAATGTATTATTTGCAAAGATTGCTGCAGGTATCTGTGGATTTGTGAAAGACTGGTATCCCATATACAACTTCCACCACTTCATCAGCTCTCTGTGCAGCAGTCTGATTGATTTTTCCCAGATATTCCAGATAAGAATCCATATCTCCGTCAAACACAACCGCATCTGAAAAAATCTCATTTGTTACGATCACCACATGAGCAGCCTGTTCCAGCAGATTCTCAATCCCTTTTGTAACTTCCGAAACTGTCCGGTCATGGGCTCCCTGCTCTTCAAACATTTCATTTGCCACCAGATTCGACATACATTCCAGAAGCACCACACATCCGGCAGGCAGTTTCACATTTTTGAGCCCTGTATAGCACTCAACTGTCTCGAAACCTTTTCCTGCACGCATCTTTTGGTGTCTCTCGATCCTTTTATGGCTCTCTTCATCAAAAGGGTGCATGGTCGCTATATAAATCCTCTGTGCATCCCCGAAAGAAAGCACCCTGTCTTCCGCAAAAGCGGATTTTCCGCTCCCGCTCCCCCCTGTCACAAGCGTCAGCATTATTTCAACTCCTCATACTGTTCCACATGGATATCATCAAAAGTACTCATAGAATGATAAACCGCTGCTGCCAGATCAAGGATCGGGAATAAAGCTACTGCTCCGGTTCCCTCGCCCAGACACATATCCGCATGAATGATTGCCTCTTTCCCCATATTCTCAAGGATCAGATGGGCAGCAGGCTCTTTTGATACATGGGATGCAAGAATATAATCCCTCGCAGCCGGGCAGATACGCATGGCGATCAGCGCAGAAACACAGGAAATAAATCCGTCCATGACTACAGGAATACCATAAACCGCACCTCCCAGAAAGACACCTGCCATTCCAGCGATATCAAGACCGCCTACCTTTGCCAGAACATCAATGGCATCCTCAGGATCCGGTTCATTTAATGCAATGGCTTTTTTGATCGCATTAATCTTGCGCACAAGTCCCTCGCTGGTCAGACCTGCGCCGCGCCCTGTCATCTCTTCCACCGGCTGTTTCAGCAACACAGAAGCAACTGCACTGCTGGTGGTTGTATTTCCGATTCCCATTTCCCCTGTTGCCAGAATCCGGTAGCCCTTATCATTCAGTTCCCTTACCATGTCAATGCCTGCTTCAAGCCCCTTTACAGCCTGTTCTCTTGTCATGGCAGGACCCTTGGTCATATTCTGTGTACCATAGGCAATTTTATGGTCTGTGCGGACTTTTGTGTCCGTCACCATCCCCATATCCACCGGAAAAATCTCCGCATGGTTCTGCTTACACATCACACCGACAGATGTGTCATATTTCAGAAAATTCTCGGCAACGATGGCAGTAACTTCCTGTCCGGTCTGTGTCACACCCTCTTCTACCACGCCATTATCCGCGCACATGACGATCAGACCTCTCCTGGAAAGATTCACCTCTGCGTTTCCTGTAATTCCCGCGATCTGGATCAAAAGAGTCTCCAGTTTTCCAAGAGAATGCAGTGGTTTCGCAATACTGTCCCATCTTTTCTGTGCAATCTCCATGGCATTGTGATCTAATGGCTTAATCTTTGCAATAGCTTCTTCCAGAGTCATGAGTTTTCCCTCTCTTTTCCTTCATTATTTTGATTTCCCTGTTGTAAACACAAAAAATTTACTGAATACATAATTCAGTATCAACACAATAAACTGTGTCAGGAATTTCCCGATCATATCATTAAGCCCCATCACTGACACAAGCAGCCATACACCGCCAACCTCGATCACCATAGTGACCAGTCTGGCACTGACAAATTTGCAGAATGGCTGAACATGATCCTTCAATGTCTCGCATTTATCCTGAAAAACATACTTCGAATTTACCACATAGGCAAACAGGATCGCCAGGATGATCGAAATAATATTGGCGATATTCAGCTCCACCTTCAGCTTTCTGAGAATGAAAAAGCTGACCAGATTTACCATAGTGGTACATCCGCCAAAGAAAATATAGCGGATAACGGAACTTTCATACATTTTTCTGATCCATTGCTTCATAAAATATATCCTCTCAGTCCTGTATATTTCCATTCTTAATTACTTTTGAAATAATATATCTCGGTCTGCGCTTTACTTCTTCATAAATCTTGGAAATATAATATCCAATGATCCCAAGACTGATCATCATGGCACTTCCCACCAGAAGCAGCACCATCAGCAGGGTGGTATAACCTTCCACTGCAGAACCTGTAAAATACTGCACAAGCGAATAGACCATAAGTACCAGCGAACAGATAAAACATATCGCTCCTGTGATTGTAACAAACTGCAGCGGAAAAGTAGTAAATGCCACTATATTTGTGAACGCATATTTCACCAAAGACCACGGAGACCACTTGGAAACGCCGGCCTCTCTCTCCTGCACCTCAAATTCCACACTGGTAGTCTTATATCCCACCCAGGAAGAGGTAGCCCGAAAGAACATATTCCTCTCAGGCATAGACAGAATACTGTCCACAGCCTTCCTGTCCATCATCTTAAAATCCGAGGCATCCTTCATATTTACCTTAGTTGCCTTAGACATGATATCATAGAAAAATCCTGCACATTCTTTATGTAAAAAGCCCTCTTTTCCTCTGTCTGCCTTCACACCCTCGATCACTTCATAGCCTTCCTGCCACAGCCTGTACATCTCAATAAGTGTCTGCGGCGGATGCTGCAGGTCACAGTCCATGACAGCCACCACATCTCCACAGGCCTGCGCCAGTCCTGCAAAAATCGCTGCTTCCTTTCCGAAATTTCTGGAAAAAAGAACGCCTATCACATTCGCATCCCTCTCTCCTGCCTTCTGAATTTCTTCCCATGTCCGGTCGACGGAACCATCGTTTACAACCACCAGCTCATAGGGAATCTTCGCTTCTGTAAGAACTTCCGCCAGCACCCGACAGGTTTTCCCAACCATCAGCTCCTCATTATATGCCGGAAGTACCACTGATAATTTACTCATGATGTCATTCCTCATTTTGTTTCATTCATATACAACAGACCAATTTCTCATTCACTGTCTGTTACTCCTGTAAATATTTTCTATAATGTCAAGGGCAAAAGGTTATTTTACTCCTAAGCACTTTACAGCTCCCGCAATTCTTATTTCTACTTTATTATACACAAATTTACAGAAATGTCCATTCCAACAATCTGCATGCTCCAGTGTGTCAAACACTTCACAGGATAATAGCACGTATGTTACTGTTCTCTTCGTTCTCAGTAACGAGACTCAGATACATTCCAGACTTCCTGAAGCAATGGAATTTGGATTACTTTTTCTTCCTTAACACCAGCATTACGTATATAACCAGCCCCAGAACAGAAAGAAGCATTCCCGCTTTCAGATAAGGTGTGCAATATGTAAGGCGTATCTCATGTGAACCAGGTTCCAGTTCCAAAGCCATAAACATGGTATTCGCCTTCTGAAGCTTCGTTTCTTTCCCGTCCACATAAGCCGTAAATCCCTTACTGTACGGAACAGACAACACAAGAGCTTTCCTTTCGGAAACACTGATATCCCCTGTAATCTCATTCGTTCCCATTTTTACATTCTCGAGAGCTTCTTCACCCAACTTCACAGTTTTTTCCTCAATTCCCTGCACCGGCTGGCTCACAACCCTTAATTTATCATAGGTATAAACACCCGTATTGGCAAAGGTGATCGTCATAGTACGAACTCCTGATCTGGAATATCCCATATTGCAGAGAAAATCATGCCGTCCACTGTAGGCATTATACTTATCCGTAAAAATCTTTATGGTCTTGGTCACATCATTGGAGCTGACTGTCATAGCCGCTTCCTTTGATTCCTTCCAGTATCGCCACCGGCTGTCCTCATCAAGAACCTTATTTTGGTCATACTCAGACATCTTCTTCCACTGACTGTTACCGATCAGTTCCCTCGGTGAAAGACTGTCATAATCCAGATTATCTGCGATCAGGTAATTCTCACTGTCCGTAAGGCCATGGAACACAAGCTTCAGCTGTGCCCCTTCCTTCGTCACCCTGATTGCTCCCTTAGACAGAGCACAACCATCCCCTGTCTCCATACGATACTGGATATTCTCATCATCAGCATCAACAGATGCCTCAGGCAGTGTACTCTCCTCAAGCACCACACCGTCCATCAAAGCCTGCTGCTTTTTTACCACATCCATTTTCTCATATTCCGATTCAGGAATATAACTGTCATAAGTATAACCCAGAGGCAGTGCATTCTCATTCTCATAAGCCCTGCACTCACTTTTTCCCTTTCCTGCAGAGCCCCTCTCTTTATTATATCCATAGGAAAGATAGCGGAAATTATCACCACTTATCACAAAATATTTCACAGAAGCCAGCCTGTCCAGAATCGTCCTTCCGTCCAGGTTCTCATAATGCTGCTCCCATGGCGTATTCAGATACATTTCACTGAAAAAATCACTGATACTGCTGTTTGCAAGACTGAAATAATAAGCAGTACTGTTCGTACCCATATACATAGAAGTATTATCATAGGGCAATGCCCCATACTGGTCATAACGATAGACACCTGAATCCCCGGCAGCAAGAACCGCCTTATCCGTATTCGACTCCAGCTTATCCAGCGACTCCTCTTCGGCTGCAAACTCTGACAGATAATCCTTCTCATAAGAATACTGATAAGAAACATTCAACATAATGCTCACCACAAGCAAAGCACTGAGAAGCCCGCACATATACTTACCCTGCAGAAAAATATTTCCAAAAGAGGTAACCGTAAACACAGCCAATACCAGAACCAGCACACCTGCCATATTTCTCTGCGTTCTGGCAGCTTTCGCAAACAGAGCCAGCACACAATACGCCACCGTCATGACAAAAATCTTCTTCTTTTCCCTCACAGTCAGAGTAAACAGCTCAGGATATGCCTTCACGAAAATATACGCGATCATCATCCCATAAGCCCAGATCCACCTGTTGGACACATAAGAGAAACCATTGAGCACATGCCCTGCAAAAGGCACCAGCAAAAACAGATTCAACAGCCCAAATCCCAATTTCAGATCCAGATATTTCCTCTTCCTGGAAAAAAACACAAATACACCCGCCATAGCAACAGCAGAATACCCGGCAACCCCCCACTGGATCATATTCTCCCCGATCAGATCACCCAGATACTTCTCATAATAAATTTTATCATATAAAAGAGGCACATAATTCTCAGCCTGAAACCTGTCCGTACCAAAAATCGTCATGATCACCGGAAGAAAAATAACCGCCGCGATCATCAAAGCCACCGCATAATAGCCGATAAACTTCACCAGCCATCCCAGAACATCCTTCACACTTCTCTCACTGAAAATCCCAAAATACCGGAAAGCCGCATAAATAAACATAAAAATACAGATCATATAAAAGAAATAGAAATTCGACATAGCCGAAACCGCAGTCGCCCAGATAAACAGCCATGGTTTCTCCCTCTTATAAATCTTATCAATCCCCATCAGAACCAGCGGCAGATAAATCATAGGATTGGAAAAATACGGATGCTTCATAGCCGCATAAATCGTCCATCCCGCAAAAATATAGATCAACGTCCCCATAAACGTCGCCTGCTTCGGATTCTTATGATAAAAACAAAAAACACTAAAAGAAATCCCCGCCAGATAAATCCTCAGAAAAATCAGAACCTCATACAAAACCTCCGTCTTATCCACCGGCACAAACACAGACAACAAAGTCAGCGGATCCCCGATCACATAATAATGCAAAGTTGTAAGAATATCCGAACCATACCCGATATTCATATCCCACATAGGCAATTCCAGCTTATGCTCCACAAAAACCGTATGCAGAACCTCCCTCAGATATCGCCCATAATACGCCAGAGAATTCAAATGCTGCGGAATCCCGTCATGACTCCACACCAAAGACTTCCCATTCCCCGCGAACTGATAATAGATAAAAAAAGAAATAACCCCAAATACAAGCGTATATAATAAGTAGAAATCCTTCTTACTATCCCTGCTCACAAATCTCCTCATAACCGCTCCTTTATATTCTATCATTCTAAACCGAGTTATAAAGTTCTCACTGATTATAGACAAATATCCAATACTTGTCAAATTTATAGCCAACATTATTTTATTGTTTATATTGTTTTTCGCAACCTCCGCAGGAGACTTACTTGATTCGGTTAAATCAGCCAACAACCAGCCGGGGAATGACAGAACATCTGAGGCGAATCTCGAGGGTTCATGTAATTTCTTAGTATTTGGAAAGCCGCGTTATTCAGAAATTGCTCACTGTTTGAGCGAAGCGAGTTTGAGCAATTTCTGAATGTTTTTAGCGGTTTTTCAAATACTTAGAAATTACATGGTTCCGAGACTGAGCCTCAGATGTTCTGCCATTCCCCGGCGTCCCCTTTTTAAGCAATACATAAAAGGACCGCGATACAAAAAGTACCGCGGCCCACATATATCGTCTGGACACTATAAATAGCTCTATCTATTTATTTTTTAATGATTTATAAACTTGTTTACAGTCGTTCAAAAACCGAAAAGATTATTCAGCACTATGAAGAGCAATCAGCTTCTGCAGATATTCAAATCTAGCCTTAGCCTCAGCCTCATTCTTAGCAAACAGTCTTGCAGCCTTCTCAGGATTCTGACGTTTCAGAGAGTTGTAACGAACCTCACCGTCAAGGAATGCCTGATAATCTTCCATGCTCGGAGCCTTGGAATCAAGAGAGAACTTGTTTCCTTCAGCTGCAGGATTGAATCTGAAGTTATGCCAGTATCCAACCTTAACTGCTAATTCTTCCTCTGTCTGAGCTTTTGCCATACCTTTCTTAATACCATGGTTGATACATGGAGCATAAGCGATGATCAGAGATGGTCCCGGATAAGCCTCAGCCTCAGCAATAGCTTTTACAGTCTGGTTGAAGTCAGCACCCATGGAAATCTGAGCAACATATACATAGCCATAGCTCATAGCGATGGAAGCCATATCTTTCTTCTTAGTCTCTTTACCGCCTGCAGCGAACTGAGCGATAGCACCTGTAGGTGTAGACTTGGAAGACTGTCCACCTGTGTTAGAATAAACCTCTGTATCGAATACCATAACGTTGATGTCACGTCCACTAGCGAGAACATGGTCAACACCACCGAATCCGATATCGTAAGCCCATCCGTCACCACCGAAGATCCACTGGGATTTCTTAGCCAGGAAATCTTTCTGAGCAAGGATTTCTTTTGCTTTGTCACATCCGCAAGCTTCAAGAGCAGCAACAAGTTTGTCTGTAGCAGCGCCGTTTGTAGCACCTACAGCAAATGTATCCAGCCATTCCTGACCAGCTGCCTTAACGTCTTCGTTTGTTCCGTTAGCAACAACGTCTTCAACTTTTGCTTTTAAGCCATCGCGGATAGCTCTCTGAGCAAGAAGCATACCATAACCAAACTCAGCGTTATCTTCGAACAGAGAGTTGGACCATGCAGGACCCTGTCCCTTAGCGTTTACTGTGTATGGTGTAGATGGTGAGGAGTTACCCCAGATAGAAGAACATCCTGTTGCATTTGCGATGTACATTCTGTCACCGAACAGCTGAGTGATCAGTTTAGCGTATGGTGTTTCACCACATCCTGCACAAGCTCCAGAGAACTCAAGCAGAGGCTGTTTGAACTGGCTGCCTTTAACAGTTGCTTCTTTAAATTTAGCGATAACATCTTCTTTAACCGGCAGTTTAACTGTGTAGTCAAAGTATTTCTGCTCGTCTGCGCTTGCTTCAAGGTTTTCCATAGCAAGTGCTTTCGCACCCTTCTTACCTGGGCAAACGTTTACACAAGAACCACATCCTGTACAGTCAAGTGCGGATACGGACATTGTGAATTTATATTCTTTCATACCTGTAAGGTCTAATGTCTTCATGCCTTCAGGAGCATTAGCTGCTTCTTCAGCTGTCAGAGCTACAGGACGGATAACTGCGTGCGGGCAGACATAAGCACATCTGTTACACTGGATACAGTTTTCCGGATTCCATACAGGAACGTTAACTGCGATACCACGTTTCTCATATGCAGCAGAACCGGATGGTGTTGTACCATCTACATAATCCTTGAATGCAGATACAGGTAAGGAGTTACCTTCCTGAGCATTAACTTTAGCCTGGATATTGTTAACGAAATCAATAACATCCTGACGTCCTTCTGTTGCATGAGTCATATGAAGACCTTCGTCCTCAGCATTTTTCCAACTTTCCGGAACCTGGATCTCTACAACCTGTTTAGCACCGGCATCGATAGCTGCCCAGTTCTTCTGTACCACATCATCACCCTTACGTCCGTATGTTGCCTTAGCAGCAGCTTTCATAAGGTCGATTGCCTGCTCTTCCGGAATGATTCCTGTAAGTTTGAAGAATGCAGACTGAAGGATTGTGTTGATACGTGTTGGTCCCATGCCAGTTTCAATACCGATCTTAACACCGTCGATTGTGTAGAATTTGATATTGTGGTTAGCGATGAAAGCTTTTACCTGTCCTGGTAAATGTTTCTCAAGACCTTCCATATCCCATGCACAGTTAAGGAGGAATGTACCACCGTCAACAAGTTCCTGAACCATGTTGTATTTGTTTACATAGGATGGATTATGGCATGCTACGAAGTTTGCTTTGTGGATCAGGTATGTGGATTTGATCGGTTTTTTACCGAAACGTAAGTGGGACATTGTAACACCACCGGACTTCTTGGAGTCATAATCAAAGTAAGCCTGTGCGTACATGTCTGTGTTGTCACCGATGATCTTGATGGAGTTCTTGTTGGCACCTACTGTACCATCAGCTCCCAGACCCCAGAATTTACAGTTTGTTGTTCCTTCAGGAGTTGTTACGATCGGAGCACCTGTCTCAAGGGAAAGGTTAGTAACATCATCAACGATACCGATTGTGAATTTCTCTTTAGCAGTGTTCTCATAAACAGCTACGATCTGTGCAGGTGTAGTATCTTTGGAACCTAAACCATAACGTCCGGAGAATACTTTTACGCCGCCAAATTTGCTGTCTTTTAATGCTGCTACAACGTCAAGGTACAGTGGCTCGCCAAGTGCACCCGGCTCTTTAGTTCTGTCAAGAACTGTGATCTGTTTTACAGATTCCGGAATTGCATCGATGAGTGCCTGTGCGCAGAATGGTCTGTAAAGACGAACTTTAACAACACCGACTTTCTTTCCTGCTGCTGCAAGGTAGTCGATTGTCTCCTCGATTGTATCGTTTACAGAACCCATAGCAACGATTACGTGTTCTGCATCAGCAGCTCCGTAGTAGTTGAATAATTTGTAATCTGTACCGATCTTAGCGTTAACTTTGTCCATGTATTCCTGAACCACTGCCGGAAGAGCATCGTAGTATGGGTTACATGCTTCTCTTGCCTGGAAGAAGATATCAGGGTTCTGAGCGGAACCTCTCTGGCATGGGTGATTTGGATTCAGGGCATGGTTACGGAATTCAGCGATTGCTTCCAGATCTGCCATATCCTTAAGATCTTCATAATCCCATGTCTCGATCTTCTGGATCTCGTGAGATGTACGGAATCCGTCGAAGAAGTTGATGAACGGAACTTTACCTTTGATTGCTGCAAGGTGAGCAACAGGTGTTAAGTCCATAACTTCCTGTACAGAAGATTCGCAAAGCATTGCGCATCCAGTCTGACGACAGGCCATAACGTCGGAGTGATCACCGAAGATTGAAAGTGCGTGAGAAGCAAGTGCACGTGCAGATACGTTGAATACTGCAGGTAACTGCTCACCGGCGATTTTGTAAAGGTTCGGGATCATAAGTAACAGACCCTGAGATGCTGTATATGTTGTTGTTAAAGCACCTGCTGCCAGAGATCCGTGTACAGCACCTGCTGCACCAGCCTCAGACTGCATTTCAGTTACCTGAACTTCCTGTCCGAAAATGTTCTTTCTTCCCTGGGTTGCCCATTCATCTGTTGCTTCCGCCATAACAGATGAAGGAGTGATCGGGTAAATAGCGGCTACATCTGAGTATGCATATGAAGCATGAGCAGCTGCATGGTTACCATCCATGGTTTTCATCTTTCTTGCCATAGTTTGTTTTTCCTCCTTAAAGGTTGATGAAAATTAATTATTTATTTCAAGGCATAAGTAAAATATACCTCAAATTTCATTGTAGATTATAACATAATCTTCTGCCTGTGTCCAATTTGTTTTGACATATTTTGTATCTTCTGAGGTACAAAGCAGAGATTTTCTGTTATTTCAGTAGCAAATATGTGCATTTTTCAAGTTGCTTATAACTAACATTATGCAGATATGCCAAATTTGGGACGAATCAGGCAGATAAAAGTAAAAAAAGGAGGCTCTACGCCTCCTCCATAATCTGCTGTATTGTTTTTCTCTTAAGGAGACTTATCAGTTCATCCTGTACAGATAACAATTCTCTATGTACCAGACATGGCAATCCATCCTGTCCGTCTCTGACACAGTTATATTTCGGATCCAGACATTCGATGATAAACATATCCGGATCAATCGCCGAATAAACCTCATATAAAGTCAGCTCATCCAGTCCCCTGTTCAGAGAATAACCACCATGTACGCCTCTGTATCCCTTCACGATCTCTGCCTTCTGAAGTTTCTTCAGGATCTTATAGGCAAAAGGAGCTGTGATTGCTTCTTTCTCACAGATATCGGATACGCTCAGTCTGCTCTCTCCCCAAAGCGCACGTACCACTCGAACTGCATAATCGCACTCTCTTGTAATAAACATAGTCTTTGCAACCTCTCTAAAATTAATTATCCTTTACTGTCCACATCGCTGTTCTGTATAAAACAATGGAAATAGTAATCGTTATTTCTGTCATATCAATGCCTCATATTTCTGTCCGTCAAGAGGCTATATTTATTCTATATTATAACAGTGCTTCTTTTTTTTGTAAATAAAAGAACCCAAAAAAGCAAAAAACAGTTGCAAATTTCCCAATTTACGGTACAATGATAAACGGTTGTAACTTATATAATAGGAAATAATGTAACTGTTTCCTGCGAAAGATACGTTTTCCATAAACAATCTGCCGGACAGTTACTGCAAAACAATAATTTCACGAAAAAGAGGTATGATATGATTTCAGCAAACAATATTACATTGCGCGTAGGTAAAAAGGCCCTCTTCGAAGATGTAAATATCAAATTTACTGAGGGCAACTGCTACGGTCTCATCGGTGCAAACGGTGCCGGTAAGTCCACATTCCTTAAAATCCTTTCCGGACAGTTAGAGCCTACCAACGGTGACGTTGTTATCACTCCGGGCCAGCGTCTCTCTTTCCTGCAGCAGGATCACTTCAAATATGATGCATATACAGTTCTGGATACTGTTATCATGGGTAACAAGAGACTGTATGAGATCATGAAAGAAAAAGATGCTATCTATGCAAAAGCGGACTTCACTGATGAAGACGGTATCCGTGCCAGCGAACTGGAAGGTGAATTTGCAGAGATGAACGGATGGGAAGCAGAATCTGATGCTGCTACTCTTCTGAATGGTCTTGGAATTGAAACCGATCTCCACTATTCCCAGATGGCTGACCTTACAGGAAGCCAGAAGGTCAAAGTTCTTCTGGCGCAGGCACTGTTTGGTAATCCGGACATTCTTCTTCTGGATGAGCCTACCAACCACCTTGACCTGCCTGCTATTGAATGGCTCGAAGAATTCCTGATCAACTTTGACAACACTGTCATCGTTGTATCCCATGACCGTTACTTCTTAAATAAAGTATGTACTCATACAGCAGACATCGACTACGGCAAGATTCAGCTCTATGCCGGAAACTACGACTTCTGGTTTGAGTCCAGCCAGCTCCTCATCAAACAGATGAAGGAAGCCAACAAGAAGAAAGAAGAAAAGATCAAAGAACTTCAGGAATTTATTTCCCGATTCAGTGCCAACGCTTCCAAATCCAAACAGGCGACTTCCCGTAAGCGTGCCCTGGAAAAGATCCAGCTTGACGATATGCGTCCGTCCAGCCGTAAATACCCATACATCGACTTCCGTCCAAACCGCGAGATCGGTAACGAAGTCCTTATGGTGGAGAACCTTTCCAAGACAATCGACGGTGTAAAAGTTCTGGATAACATTTCTTTCACACTCGGACATGATGACAAAGTAGCTTTCGTTGGTGCCAACGAGCAGGCAATCACTACTCTGTTCAGGATTCTGGTTGGTGAAATGGAACCGGATGAAGGAAATTACAAATGGGGTGTTACCACTTCCCAGGCATATTTCCCTAAAGACAACACTGCAGAGTTCGATAATGACCTTACTATTACAGACTGGCTGACACAGTACTCCGAGATCAAGGATGCCACTTATGTTCGTGGATTCCTGGGACGTATGCTCTTCCCCGGTGAAGACGGCATCAAACGTGTACGCGTTCTTTCCGGTGGTGAGAAAGTCCGCTGTCTTCTTTCCAAGATGATGATCTCCGGTGCAAATATCCTCATCCTTGATGAGCCTACCAACCACCTCGATATGGAGAGCATCACAGCGCTGAACAACGGTTTGATCAAATTCCCGGGTGTTATCCTTTTTACCTCACATGATCATCAGTTCGTACAGACAACAGCCAACCGTATCATGGAAATCCTTCCAAACGGAACCATGATAGACAAGATCACTACTTACGATGAATATCTGGCAAGTGATGAGATGGCTAAGAAACGTCACGTATTCGAGATCAACGAAGAGGACGCTTCCGATAACTAAAGAATAAAATACAGGGTACGGCTAAGCCGTACCCTGTTATTTTATTCTGTCTTCATGATAATATCCGCCAGCTTTCCACCTGTCACCTTAAGCAGATCCGCAAGGGGAACCTTCAGTGTCAGTCCGATACGGCCGCCACTCACATAAATCTCCTCAAATTCTCCTGCAGATGCATCAAACACAACAGGATAAGGTTTCTTCATTCCCAGCGGACTGCAACCCCCTCTCACATATCCGGTAATCTTTGTGATATCCTTCACATGGATCATGTCCACTGTCTTCTCACCGACAGCCTTTGCAGCCGCCTTACGGTCAACTTCCTTTTCAATCGGAACTACAAAAACGAAATAACCGCCACTCTTTCCTTCCATTACCAGAGTCTTAAAAGACTGGTCATAGGGAGCACCGATCTTATCCGCACTGTGGATCCCGTCAATAAATTCATCACATTCATAGGAGAACGCCTCATATTTAACTTTCTGTCTGTCCAGCATTCTCATTGCATTTGTCTTAGCTTCTTTTGCCATTTTTTCTCGCCTGTCCTTTCTGTCCTCTGGCATATATTGATTCCTCCATGTCTCTGTCCTGAGACTGCTCAAAACTCTGGTCTTGTCTCAGGTTCTGATTTCGCCTGTAAATCTGCTCGATGCTTTCTTCATCAACCGTTTCTTCATCCTCTTCATCAGAAACCGGTTTGTTGATAGCAAACTGAATCAGCATACCCAGAACTGTAAATCCCACACTCATTCCCAGTCCATAGGGAATATCTGCCAGATTTCCAAGCTGTGCAAGGGAAACCCCTGCCATAATACCACCGATCAGACTTGTAGCCACGATCAGCACTTCCCTGCAGTATTTCACCGCCATGGAACCAAGAGCTACGCCGATCAGAATACATGCAAAAAATACTGCGGAGCTGGTAGGATGCAGGAAATAAATACTGGCCGCCCAGCCGATACCTGCTGCCAGGATAAACACACCTGCCTTATAGATTAGAAATGCGATCACTGCGAACACAACTCCTGCCGCCAGTGCTGCGATCAGCATTGTTGATTTCTCCTGTATTCCCATTGTATGTACAACCACCAGCGCAAGACCGCCGCCTACCAGAAAACCTCCCAGCATCATCCAGAAACGCAGAAGCCTGTATCCCAGAATACAGTTCAGCACTCCAAACACAAGGATCACTGCAAATATTACCATCATAAAACGATTCACCAGATCTGAATCCATAAAACTCCCGGCAATACTCAGCGCATTTCCAAATATATCTGTCATATTAACCATAATTTTCAGTCACTCCTTTTAGTTATATATTTATAGCGTTCCTTATCATCAACTGACACATCTGAACTAAACCCGTCAGAACATGAAGTATAAGGTCTTCATATTGTCGATCACGCCGTAATGATAGGAAATCTGTGACAGCCCATGGACTTCCATATAATATTTTGCGATATCCTGGATATGATTACTGTCGATCAGATCCATATATGCCTCATCATAAGCTGCCTGGCTGCCAAACTTAAAGCGTACCACCGCAGCATCACTGTCAATACGCAGTCTGCACAGGTCATATACACTGTTCCAGTCATAGGTATCAAAGCAGGCGCCGTTTCTCACATAGAAATTCATGTCAGTCGCTGTACACGCAGGAACAGGAAACTCATCAGAGACCGTATAATTCTCCTCGTACTCCTGTGGGAACGGACACAGATAATCATAGATCGTTGTCTTATGCTCTGCCAACAGCGTGGCATTACCCTCCAGAAAGTCCGGCTGGTCCCCATTGGTGGCATCCACATAATAATACTGTCCGTTCAGCTCTACAATATTCCAGGCATGTCCCTGGGTACTGTTTGCAGCATCACCCTCCACATAAATACAGGGGATATCCAGACGCTCCAGCAGATACTGCACTGCTCCCGCATAGCCCGCACATACCGCCTGTTTCTTCCAGAAAGCTCCTGCTATACTCTGGTCATCATCAGAGATCACATATTCTGTATTGTCTATGACATAAGTATAAACAGTCATTACCTTCGTGTAATCATCAGCACCATCCGGAATCTGCGATAACACCTCCTGATACGCATTCTCCATAGCCTGCGTGATCTCCTGTCTCTGCGCCTCTGTATAAGTATATCCCGGAGAAAACTGACAGTAATCTCTGCCCGAATAAGTCGTCTTATAAACTTTCTCCCGGTTATGTACCCAGAACAGCTCCGGATGATCCTTCAGCACTGCATGATACACTCTGTCTATCTCATTATTTCCTGAGAGAGACAGATAAAATTTATCCTCAAAGCTTCTGATCCCCTCCAGGATCTCGCGGTAGCCTCTCTGTTCATTCTCATTAAGAAGGCCGAAATAATACTCCTGATGTCCTTCATCCGTCTGCGCTACCTCCTGCTTCTTAAGAGTCCTTACTTCCCCCGGCTCCTGCAAAGCTCTCCCACCGATGATCAGTCCACCGGCCAGAAGCACCACCACAGGCACCATAAGAATCAGACGCAGCCCGGAAAATCTCTTTTTGCTCATTCAATAATCCTTCTTGGTTATTATTCTATAAGTCTGATATTACATTACTATTTCATTCTGTTTTGTTACATTTAGAATTGTTATTCGTTACTGTTCACTCCGTTCACAGTAACTGTTATTCTAATGTATCTTATTATAGCCCAGAACACTTCTCCTTGTAAACCGATAAAAATAAGTTAACACTATTTTATAATAAAAATTGTCCTTCTTACAAGATAAACATTGCATATTTCCAATTAAAGAGATACACTAAAAAGTAAGTATAACTGCTCTGTATCCCATCAGACAACAGGATGTCGGACAGACATATACAAGTAACATATTGAGGGAGTATTGTAATAAATGAGCATCAAAATACCTATAGAAACTTCTGCCAGACATCTGCATATCTCGCAGGAAGATTTTGAAAAATTATTCGGAGAAGGAAGCAAACCACATTTTATCAAAGAATTAAGCCAGCCCGGACAATATCTGTGCCGGGAACGAGTAACTGTCAAAGGACCGAAAGGTACTTTCGAAAACATGGCACTTCTCGGTCCTTTCCGCAGCGACACGCAGGTAGAAATGTCCCTTACAGACACCAGAAAACTGGGGATTCCAAGCGTAATACGCCAGTCCGGTGATATCGAAGGAACTCCCGGCTGTATTTTATCCGGTCCATGCGGTGATATCGAAATCCCCAAGGGGGTCATCGTAGCCAAACGCCACATCCACATGACTCCGGATGAAGCACTTGCCCTGCATATCAAAGACAATGACGAAGTCTTCGTCCTGACCAAAAGCTACGGACGCGCACTTATCTACGCAGATGTAGTAGTCAGAGTCCACAGAAATTATCACCTGGCAATGCACGTAGACACTGATGAAGCCAACGCATTCAACAGCGATACAGAACCTTACGGCGTGATCGTCAGGTTTTTTGACAGCAACTTCAACACAGATAAGTGGATAGAAGACGAACTGTCAGGGATACGCAGATAAAATCCAACTTACCCGGCTAAAATAGCAGACAGATATAAAAAGGTTCCACAGTAACATTCAATTGATGATACTGCGGAACCAATTTTAATGCGTTTCAGCCAGCCATTCTTTAATCGTTTTTTCCGTTTCACCAAGGATTCTTGCTATTCTTTCTACAGATTCTCCTTCCTGCGCAAGAGAAATAGCTATGTTTTTTGCTTTTTTTAATTCACCTTGCTTTTCACCAATCTGGATTCCCCGCTTTTCGCCAATCTTTTCATAAGTTGCCTGCAGTTTCTGTTCTTCTTCCTCTTTGTCATACTCAAATATACTCATGGCAATAACCTCCGCGCGGTTGACTCTGAGAAAATCCGCCAGGATTCCTTTCTGAATACATTCATCTACTGCTTCTTTTACAGCGGTATCCAGACTCATAGTCTCCGTATTTTTACGTACTTTTTCTACATATTGCGCATATTCTCCAAGAATCCTGCACTGCTCCATCAATTGTCTGTTACAGTCCCTGTTGATATTGATCGTAACTACCTTTAACTCCAGATTAGGCTCTCCCTGCTGGTTTTCATAAGACTCTGACAGGCAGTTCGTCCATCTGTCCGGCATTTTCCGCTTTCCATTATAGAATACAATAAAATTCGGTGCCGGTAATTTCAGCAGTATTGATGAATACAGGGATTTCCTGTCCACTAATTTCTGATATTCACTGGATATATAAAACAAATCCCTCAATGGCATATTGGGATTGTAGGTTGACTGGTGTTCATACAGAAAAAGATTCGTATCAATGATAAACGCCAGATCATTCTTCATTCCCATATAGATTGCATTTTCCAGTGTAACAATCTCCAGTTTCGTTTCATCTGTATACGCTGTTCCATTGATTGCATTGTACAGAGATAACAGATTTCTCCTGTCAGAAAACAGTTTTCGGAATACTGTATCCTTGTAATTACGGTTTACAGTGACTTTTTTGTTCTTTCTTTTTGCCATAGACAATACCTCCTGTGTCAGCAGAAGTGTAAGAACATACTGCTCTTTTTCAAATTGTTCAGAACTCCTGCTTTTTTAATTTAATTGGAATTAAAAGCATGGATTTCTGAAATGAATTTAGAAGATAAGACGGCAAAATGCCCTGAAACTTAAGAGAAATATGCTTTGGTTTTATACTAGCATGCTTCTTCAGTAGTTTCAAGACATTTTTATAGAATTTAATTTGACTATAGTTTGTAAAATTATTACGCATTAGTCCAGATCAAAGAGCTGGCGCTGTTTCAGGTCAACGGAGGTCCAGACAGTTCGTGTATTTGGTTTGCTATAAAGATAAACTGTACTGGATACTTTTGCATATACTTTACAATTGTTTTTATAAGTATATGTGCCATCTGCACCTTGCTTATTTACCGACAGCTCCTTTTTTGTAACCTGCCTATCTTCTGTCTGCACCGCTTTCCTTATAGTAGCGTTCCTTACTCTGATACATTCTTGCATCTGCAGCTTTTGAGATTTCATATGCACTACCCCAGTTTCTCTCTGTGCTGAAAACCCATCCGTACGAAACAGTCATTGAATCAACAAACTTTCCATGCCAGTTTGCCACATTGGAGTCGAAGCTATGTATCAACTCTTCCACCTGGCTTGGATTCTCTGTAATGATAACAGCAAATTCATCCCCACCAATTCTGTATACCTTTCCATACTCATGAAAGCTGTCTCTCATGCAATCTGCCGCTGCGCATATAAGTTCGTCTCCTGCCATATGGCCATAAGAATCATTTGCCTGTTTTAATCCGTTCAGATCTGCAGAAATGTATACCCATTCCTCACTAAGATTAAGCTTTTTCATATCATTTTCATAGGCATGTCTGTTTAAACATCTGGTAAGCTCATCCGTATTTGAGGTGTATATCAGTTTTTCTTTTTCCAGTCTTTCTTTCATCACTTTGGAAAACATATAGGTTATACAGCAGGATGCCAGTACCAAATATGCACCTACTATAAAAATAGCAATCATGCCGCCCTGCTGATAAAATGAATCCTCTACAGTTACAATAACAATATAGTTATCATTCTGGTGCATCATGCATCTGCAGTACTTTCCATCCATTCTGATCTGTGTTACAGTCGCACCGTCAGCACTGACATGATCCGCTGATATCCCCACATCTTCCAGTTTTTTCCCTAATTTGCTACTGTCCGTGGCTCCTTCTATTACCTGTGTATCCCCATCTGCAACCATAATTTCCATGCCTTTATATACCGGCATTCCGGCAACTACATTGGAAATGTTATTCTGCTTTATTTCATTGAGAAGTCTCTTTGGCTCAATTCCCACCTGAAGCATCTTGGTTCCGTCTTCATTCCAGGTGATGGCATACATCATTTTCTTTCCCTCTGCAGTATTTGGAGTAACATTCTGGCACATGGTCAGCGATTTGTCCTTAAGCATGGGCTTAAAATACTCCATCTGCGCACCGGAATCAAAATTATAGCCAAAATACTTGGGCGCAGAACCACTGTAAATAGTTCCCTGATCATCAAACAGATGTATCTCATCAACGGCCATTAATTTTGCTATTTTCTGCAGCTCATTCACATCATATTCTACCGCCGGATCAGCATCAATCATATATGACACAGCTTTAGCCCTTACAATATAATCGTCCTTTAACGATTCGATCAGCTCGTTCCTGCTCTCATCATTTTTATCAAGCACAGTAATCACACGATCAAGAAGCACCTTTGATGTTCTATGGGCATTTTTGTCATTAACATATTTCAGGATGCTCGCTTCAAGGAGTAAGGCAATCACAATTATCATAATAGATAAAATTATAATTTTTTTCTTCTTCATATTTCCCGTTCCTTTGTCAGATATGTGATTTTAGTGTAGCAAACGGCAGATGGGATGTCAACCTGGGAATCGTGCGCAGATATCAGAAAAATTCGCACGGTATGTCTCGGGATTTTGGTATATTCATGCCAAAACACCTCGCGGAATAGTGGAGTGTGAACAGTAACCATTGTTCAACCTTTACAAATTTCCTCATTATCATTGCTATTTTTTGGTAAAAAGAGTATACTTTGAAATACTAAACATCAGGAGTACAAAATTATGAACACACACTCATCCGGATATTACAGCATAGACAAAGACTATAATATCCTAAGCTATAACGACACTGCCAAACAGCTGTACCCCAATCTCCAGCCGGGAGTGAAATGCTATAAGGCACTTATGGGGCTTGATTCCCCATGCCCGCCCTGCCCTGTAGCACTGGGGATACAGGGACCAAAGACTTACCTGGATCCGATCCGCCATATTTATGAGACAGTTGATGCAGTAGAGACTGTACAGCCCGACGGCAGCAGAGGACATGCACTTGTATTCAGCACAGTAGCCGAAGGAGAAAGCCTGTCAAAGTCTATTCCCACAGGTGAGAACTCTCTCCGTCTGCTGGGTGCCATCAACCTGCTTGCTTCTGACTACATGTCTGTTTATGGCGTAAACCGGGAAACCGGGAAAATCTCCGTATATCGTTCCAGATTTACTGATGCTTTTGCGGATATTAAAGATAATGCAGACTATAAGCTGTCATTTAATTTTCTCATCCAGAAATATATTCATCCGGATGAGCGTTCCTATGTGTCCAGACACCTGAATTATGAAACCCTGCTGGAAAGACTTTCTCAGGAAGCCTCTTTCAAATTCCATTTCAGGGTTGTCACAGATACTGTCCATTACTATTATCTGCTCATTGCCAGAAACGGAAACGCCGATGACTATCGGGATTTCGTAATTGCAGTGGCCTGTGAAGACAATGATGTGACAGCACGCAAGATTTATGAAAACCAGCTTCACTCTCTTCTGGCATCCATTACCCATGCTGCCGGCTACTTTCATCTCGACCTTACAGATGATAAGATTCTGAAGATCGGAGGCACCTCTGCCCTGGCCTATAAGATAGATGCTGACGCTTCCATTGACCATTTTATTGCAGAGACTGCTGTTTTTATACCGGTATTAAAGGACAGAAACGATTTCATCAACGCATTTTGCCGCAGTTCCCTGATGAAAAGCTACGAGGACGGTCAGGTAGAGGTCACCAGAGTTTCCCGCTGTCTCTACGATGACAATATAACCAGGCTTTCCAAATATGCGACAAGACTGCTGCTCAATCCTTCCAATAACCATCTGGAAGCAATCCTCTACGGTGAGGATGTCACCAGAACACAGGAAGCCTATGAGACACAGGTAAGTATCGTCCAGACACTGAGCAGCAACTACCTGAACGTATACCTGATCAATCCCAGAGAAAAAACTCTCTCTGTGATCAAGCAGGAAGACCGCGATGTCCCTGCTCCAGACAAAAAACACAGCAATACATACCCCTATGATCTTTTCCTCTCAGACTATATCCGGCAGCGTGTATATCCGGATGACCGTACAATGCTGGAAGAATCACTGGAACTGGATAATGTAATGAATGTTTTGTCCGGTCAGTCCGAATACAAGGGGAATTACCGGATAAATGACAGGGATGGTATCCATTACTATCAGTTCCGCTTTATCAAAAACGAAGACTCCGGTATCATTGTTCTGGGATTTTTGAATGTGGACGATGTGGTGGAATCAGAGATCAGGCACCAGAAGCTTCTCAAAGAAGCTCTTGATACTGCCGAACGTGCCAATGCAGAGAAATCCAATTTTCTTTCCCGTATGTCCCACGATATGCGTACGCCACTGAATGGAATCATTGGTCTGCTGGAAATTGATAAAAAGCACGAAAATGATATCGGATTCCTGAAAAGTAATCGTGAAAAAGCATTCATTTCAGCCAGTCATCTGCTCTCTCTTATCAATGATGTACTGGATATGTCCAAAATCGAGGAGGGCGGACTTGTACTCAACCATGAACCTTTTGATCTGATCAGATATGAAAAAGAGACACAGATGCTGATTGATATGCAGGCACAGAAAAACGGCATTGATTTCACCGTTCATATCGCACCGGAGATATACGAACATCCCTTTGTATACGGCAGCCCTCTGCACCTCCGTCGTGCCATGATGAATATTTACAGTAACTGTATCAAATACAACAGAGAAAATGGGGCAATCCATACGGAGATCCATGCTCTCCCTTCCCATGATCATAAGCTGGTCTGCAGATGGACGATCTCTGATACGGGAATCGGCATCAGCAGAGAATATCTGAAAAAGATCTTTGAACCGTTTACTCAGGAGAACGTGGATGCCCGAAGTGTATATCATGGCACCGGACTGGGTATGAGCATTGCCAAAGCATTATTTGAGCAGATGGGCGGTACCATTGAGATTTCCAGTGCTCCTGGTATCGGAAGTACTTTTGTGATCACGCTACCTTTTGAAGAGGCAGAAGAAACGGATATCTCTTCTGAGACAGAATCTGAGCGAAACTCCATTCAGGGCATAAAGATCCTGCTGGCGGAGGATAATGAAATAAACAGAGAAGTGGCACAGGTACTCCTTGAAGAGGAAGGTGCTGTGGTAACTGCAGTATCTAATGGCAGGGAAGCTGTAAAACTTTTCTCCCGTCACCCTGAGGGGACATTTGATGTGATACTTATGGACATTATGATGCCTCTGATGGACGGATACGAGGCCACACGCCAGATCCGGAAGCTTGACAGGACGGATGCTTCTTCCATTCCCATCATCGCACTGACCGCCAATGCTTTTGCAGAGGATGTACGCCATGCACTGGTCTGTGGTATGAACGCACATCTGGCCAAACCACTGGATGTGAAAAAAATGGTCCATACGATTACCCTGTATCTGTAAAGCTGTAAAGAAATATTTTTCTGTAAATATTGCGCAGTAATAGATTCTATGTTATTATTCTAAAAAGCTTAAGGGATAAAGTATATATTTTACCTCCCCCATAGCATAACTATTATTTAACATTTTTATTTACAGGTAAAATACATTCAAAAAAGAGATAAAGGCTTTACCCTGGTTGAACTTGTAGTCGTGGTCGCAATCCTGGCAATTCTTGTCGGACTTCTGGCGCCTTCTTACACAAAATATGTGGAACGAAGCCGCGAATCAACAGACTTGGCAAACGTCCGCACTGCATATGGTGAAATGATGGCAGATATAAATCTGGATGGCAAAGATCCCGAAGAGGCTAAGAGAACAGTTCAACTAAAACAGAAAATATATGACTGGCAGTCCGCAGAAACTATCACCATCGCGGGGATTTCTCATACTGTAGGTGAGGATAATACTGACAACTGGGTAGGAACTCCGGGTGCTGGTGGCAAATGTGTGATTTCTCTTAATGCCGACAACAGTGTGAGATTTACATGGTCCGGTGGAACAGAAAGTGGCGAAAAGAAATATCCGTTTAATATTAATGAAGACCTACAGGCTCCTCTCCTCAAGAGTGGTGTATTAGATTTACTACTGCAGAATCCAAAGAATAACTATGAAATTGATTCTCGCTGTAAACAGTCAACGAATAATATGGTTAATAGAGTCAAAGAAAAAATAGAAGCTAATAGCTTACTACAACATGGTACCTGGGCATATCTGAAACGCCCCGACACTAAAGACAACTATCTGTTCTGGACTTCCGTCAATACTGATGTCGTTGGAGCAGGCAAGACTATCCCCGTGCTTATTAATAACGGTAACAGTTTCTATATTTCCGAAACAACAACTGCCACTCGCAATCCTGACAGTAAAACAAATAAATATGTCGCAATTTCAGGTCACCTCGTATCCGGCAAGGACTTTCAGAATATTCTTAGCAAAGGTCAACCGTACGAAACTTTGCAGGACGCTTACGATGCATATGAAAAGTTACTTGCCGAAGGTAAATATGCGGAATATAAGGATACTCTGCCGAAACCATAAAAAACTCCCTGCTCAGACCAGAAATTAAATTTTTCCGGTCGGGCAGGGAATTTCTTTCTTCACTGATTATCATACCGCATCCTTACACACTCTCTGAATATGCATTGCCAGATATCCTGTCTCTGTTTCATCCAGCTTATGTCCAATACATCCTTCCAGATTTTTACAGATGTCAGTGGCAACCTTATAGGCCTGAGGATACTGATCCAGCATATATTCATTCATATCCAGGTTCAGCTTCTCTCCTGTAGATGCACGCGCTACCATATACTTCATATGGTTCATCAGACGATTATAGGATAGTGACAGTACATCGATCGGCTTACCTGTTGCATTCTCGATCATGTCTATACACTCTCTCACTGCTCTCGCAGTCTGCATGGCAACAGATACCTTCTCGTCACCAATTGCAGAATGAATATGCAATGCCACATATCCAACCTCATGATCATCAATCTCTATCTGAAGTCTTTCTCTCAGAATTGTTTTCAGTGTTTCCGCAACTTTAAATTCACTGTAAAAAAGAACCTTGATATCCTCTGTCAGCGGATTGCTGATCTGCTCATTTCTGCGGATTCTGGCAACTGCAAAAGAAATATGGTCAGCAAGTGGAAAAAGAATTCCTCTGTCTATGGAATCTCCAAACACTTTCTGTGACTCTGTCAGAATTGCATCTGCAATCTCCAGATACTCCGGCTCTATTCCCTTTACCAGTTCCTTCGCAGATCCACGCTCTGTCTCCTGTTCCAGACGATATGTAGTGCATCCCTCCGGCTTATCAAAACGCTGGCTGACCTTTTTCCCAAAACCAACACCTTTGCCAAGAATCACATACTCCTTGTTTTCATCCATATCAATGGCTATAACACCATTATTATTTAATACCTTGCTAACTCTGTACATCTCTGTCATAATCCCCTCTATAAAAATTTATTGCCATTATAACAATTTTCCTTTTGCCCTTAAAGCATGTTTGATATAGTTTACCATATTTTGAATAAGAATCCTACCCGTCACACAAATTTGTTACATTTTTGATTCCCAGATTTCTTTTGCAAAAAGTCATGCTTTTCAATTCACATGCGTAAAAAAACAGCCAGATAATCAAGATATCATCTCTTTCGATCATCCAACTGTTTTTTGACATGTTTAACTTCGTTATTTCTATATTATAACAATATTATTCCAGCGTTTCCACCGCAAACAACGGTTCACCGGCCTTGATCTCACCGTTTGCCAGAAGTCTGATCCTCTGGTTGTCTTCCGGTTCAGTATCGAGAATCGGAGAAGTGATGGACGGAGCATTGGCAGTTAAGAACTCCAAATCCAGTTTCATCATCGGATCGCCTTTTTTCACTTTCTGCCCCTCTGTTACCAGGATTTCGAAGCCTTTTCCTTCCAGTTTTACAGTGTCGATTCCCATATGAAGAAGCATAGGGATACCGGAATCTGTCTGGAAACCTATGGCATGTTTTGTATCAAAAATAAACTCAACTTCACCGTCTGCAGGTGCATATACTGTGCCTTCTGTTGGTGTCACCACTGCACCGTCACCCATCATTTTTCCTGCAAATCCTTCATCCGGTGCAGTAGAAAGATCTGCTGCGATTCCGTCTACAGGGCTGTAAATGATTGCTGTTTTTCTGATCTTTTCTTCTTTTACAGGTGCCAAGGTCTGTGCTGTACCTGCATTTTTGTCCTCAACCTCTGCACTGTTCTGTCCATCTGCATTTCCTGCTGCAGCATTTTCCTGTACCTGTACATTATCCGATGTCTCATCCGCGAATTCGTTGGGAGCAGTCTCCAGATATTCTTCCAGCTTCGCCTTGATAACAGTTACATGAGGTCCATAGATAACCTGTACGCCCTGTCCTTTTTTCACGATTCCTCTGGAATCTGTCTGTTTCAGAAGTTCATCGCGGACTCTCTCAGGCTCTGCAACTGTGATACGAAGTCTGGTCGCACAACAGTCAACATCTACGATATTTTTCTTTCCGCCAAGGCCTCTGGTGATCAGTTCACTTACCGGATCACCGGAGATTGCTGCAGCTGCACCGGCTGTCTTTCCGGCTTCTTTTCTTGCATTTACATCAGCTTTTGTATAAAGCTTTGTTTCTGTATCATCATCTTCACGTCCCGGAGTCTTGAAATTAAATTTCCTGATCATGAATGTAAAAATCACATAATACAGAACGAAATAAATAATACCAACCGGGATGATTCTCAGCCAGCTTGTTTTTGCATTTCCCTGCAGGATACCAAAGAGGAACAGATCAAGGAAACCACCTGAGAAAGTAAGTCCTACTGCAATATTCAGCATATGTGCGATCATATAAGCCGCACCTGCCAGGATCACCTGAACTACAAACAGTGCCGGAGCTACAAACAGGAAAGAGAATTCCAGCGGCTCAGTGATACCAGTAAACATACATGCCAGCGCTGCGGAAAGAAGAAGTCCGCCAGCCGCTTTTTTCTTCTCAGGTTTTGCACAGCGATACATAGCCAGCGCTGCTCCCGGAAGACCAAAGATCATAAAGATAAACTCACCAGAGAAATATCTGGTTGCATCCGCACTGAAATGTGCTATATTTGCAGAATCAGCAAGCTGTGCAAAGAAAATATTCTGTCCGCCCTGCACCATCTGTCCGGCAACTTCCATAGTTCCACCTACTGCTGTCTGCCAGAATGGCATATAGAATACATGATGCAGACCAAAGGGGATCAGTGCTCGTTTGATAATACCAAAAATCAGAGTTCCCAGATATCCACTGCCCGTTACCAGACCGCCCAGAGCATAAATACCGTTCTGAACTGCAGGCCATACAAAATACATCAGGATTCCCACAAACATATATACGATTGTGGAAATAATCGGTATAAATCTTGAGCCGCCAAAGAATGACAGCGCATTCGGAAGCACAATTTTGTGGAAACGGTTATGAAGTGCCGCAACACCAAGACCTACGATAATACCGCCGAATACACCCATCTGCAGAGACTGGATCCCGCATACAGAAGTAATAGTTCCTTCCAGTACATCTGCTGCTATCTGACCGTCTGCTGTGATTTCATTGTTGATAAGAAGCATGGCACTGACAGCCACATTCATAACGAAATATGCAATCAGCGCAGAAAGAGCAGCAACCTCTTTCTCTTTCTTTGCCATACCAATGGCAACACCAACAGCAAAGATCAGCGGCAGATTGTCAAATACAGCACTTCCGACCTTGTTCATAATGATCAGAAGAGAATTAAGTAATGTTCCACTTCCCAGGATCTTCTGCAATCCATAGGTAGCGATAGTTGTTTCATTTGTAAAGGAACTGCCGATACCAAGCAGCAAACCTGCAACAGGGAGAATTGCGATCGGAAGCATAAAGGATCTTCCCACACGCTGCAAAACTCCAAAAATCTTGTCTTTCATGTTCTTTTGTCTCCTTTTCCTTATTCGTGCGAATAAACCGTCTTGTTTCCGGGAGATTAAAACCTTCTGACATATGATTATTCCGCGTTTTACCACAAAGAATACATCAAAAAAAGGCACTAACCCCCATAAACATTAAAAAATAACATTTATGACCGGTTAATGCCTGCCTGTCCAGTAACACACCAAATCTGTGCTATACTATAAAGGATTATTTATTCCCTGTCAAGATACTCAGGAAAATTTTTTACAAAATATTTTTGCATTTCATGAATCGATCTCTGTAATGACCATTTATTATTTTTCAAAGCCGCAACATTCTGTGCATCCTTCTGATCTGATAGAAATTTATTGATTTCCCACTGCCGCAGGCTGCACGTTCAACTTGATCACTCTGTCTTCCCATTTTAATCCATTCAGATCTACAGAAATGTACACCCATTCATCGCTGAGTTTAAGCTCTTTTCAGGGGGATTTTATCAGTTTCTCTCTTCCAGATATTCCAGACATTCATTCACATCTTTAATACCAAGTTCCTTGCGTACTTTATCCTGAATTTCCACCAGACATTCCAAAAGAAGAGGATTAAACATTCCGCATTCTCCATTTAGGATCATCTCCATTGCCTTTTCATGAGAATATGCTTTCTTATATACCCGGTCACTTACCAGGGCATCATACACATCTGCCAGTGATACCACCTGTGCAGATATAGGGATTTCTTCTCCCTTCAGGCCATCCGGATATCCTTTTCCATCATAACGTTCATGATGCCAGCGGCATATTTCATAGGCATATTTCATCATCTCTTCATCATGATACATTTCCAGCCTGTCAAGCATCCGGGCACCTATAATCGTGTGCTGTTTCATGGCTTCAAATTCTTCCTTTGTAAGCTTTCCGGGTTTATTCAGGATTTTTTCATCAATTCCAATCTTACCGATATCATGAAGTGCGGACGCTGTGGCGATCATATGCTGCTGAGACCAGGAAAGAACGTAATTCTCTGATTTTCGCGTCAGTTTCTCCAGCAAAAGCTGAGTCAGAATATTAATATGCAACACATGAAGCCCGCTTTCACCATTTCGGAACTCTACAATCTGACTGAGAATCCCGGTCATCATACGGTTGTTTTTCTCTTTTTCATAAATCTGATCTGTTACCAGATGGATCAGACGCCTTTGCTTGGCATAAAGCTTGATCATATTGATAACCCGCTGATATACCACCTTAGCATCAAATGGTCTGCTTATATAATCCGAAGCTCCCAGTTCGTAGGCACGGCGGATATAACTCTCTGATCCTTCACTGGAAATCATGATCACCGGTATATCCTCGATCCATTTATCTCTGTTCATATAGGCGAGTACTTCAAATCCATCCATTTTGGGCATAATAATATCTAACAGGACCAATGAGATTTCAGTTCCATACTGCTCTAACATCTTCAGAGCCTCTTCCCCGTCACAGGCCTCCAGTATCTGGTATTCTTTTCCCAGAATTTCCTTAAGTATCTCACGGTTCATTTCAGAATCATCAACAACCAGAAGCTGAGGCAGGTTTCTTTTTTCCATCTTGTCTGTATTTTGCTTCTGCTCCCACCGGGTCACTACTATATTTTTATGTCCCTTGGCCATATACATAAGTCTGTCTGCTTTGGTGATTGCTTCCTCCAATCTGCCATGGGTAAACATAACTCCACCAATGCTCACCGAAAGCTTCCGACGATTAAAACCCGGAATATGCGTCGCATGGATCTTCTCCTGGATCATACGGAGCTTCTGTGAAAAGACTTCCTTCTCAATTCCGGGCAGGATCAGCAGAAATTCATCTCCTCCATAGCGCACCAGAATATCCGTACGACGGATATAATGCCGAATTACATTCACTACGGTTGTCAATACCAGGTCTCCTCCATCATGACCATAAGTGTCATTGAACAATTTGAAATCATCCAGATCGATAACTGCAACTCCGGCATTCAAAGACATATTTTTGACTTTTTCCTCAAAATATCTGCGGTTATACGCCCCTGTCAGCACATCCTTATACAGCTTTTCGCTATATACAGTCAGCTTTTCCGTCAGTTTTTCATATCCTTCCTCATCAGTCAGTGTGTTTTCGTCCAGCTTTTTCAGCATTTCCATTACATAAGGCTCACTGTCAATCTCCAGATACCTTGCAAATACCTGATACATATCAGAATCAAGAAATTCAATTTTGGATGTCTGTTTCTTTTCGTCCAGTGCTTTAAGAGAAATGCAATTCTCACATCTTTTATCTTTATTCCAGAAAGCATAACACTGACAAAGATTTTTTCTTCCCGTAAGCTTACTTTCCATTCCGGAAGTCTTCAGATCACTCCCTTTCAGGAGACGGACTACATCAAAAATCTCCCGAAGCACCTCCATTTTATTCTCTGCTTCCTGCATCGTCATTTGTTTCCACTCGATCATTATTCCCAGCCTCTCACGAACAACAGATTTTTCCTGCAATATAAACTTGTATTATTATACCACTTACTCATCATGCAGTACAACAATAATATTTTTTCTTTATCTTCTGAGTTGCCTTACTGATTTCTGCTAATTCTTCCCATACCTGCACATAAATCCCAATCAGATAGCTGACAGCAGATGGGTGAAAAGCCACAGGCTGGGTGGGCTCCAGTCTGTGACTCAGTTAGATTTTTATACTTTCTTTAGAGAACTTTTAAGACAAATTTCGTTTCTTTATTTTCTCAACAGGAGGTGTCCCGACAGGGGATGCGACCCCGACAGGCCCTTACCCAGCGGCTTTAATAGCGGTTTTCGAAGAAACAGTCTGCAATATATTCCGGAGACTCTGCCCAAAGACCGTTTTCCGTGTTCTGCAGTGTCTTATAGGTATTGGAATGATAGAACTGTCCCAATGCCTCTATGAAATCAATCTTCCTTGCTTCTTTAATAATATCAACGACTGCCCGGATCTGAATGAACACGTTCATCGTGATATCTTTCCCATTAAAGGTATATATCTCACTCATACCGATCCCTCCCAACAAATCTCAAATATTCCAGTGCCTTTTGTGTGTGAAATGATACCTGGTTATTTACCTTATTGTATCGAAGTCTGTTTACAGCTTCCTCCGCATTAAGGATTCCCGCAATGTAAAGCTGAACCGTCTCCATGGTATTATCATCCGCCACCGGACCAATCACAACATCGTAGTCATGCTGCAATCTGCCTCTGGATCGGTTCTCTTTGATAAACTCCAACCATTCTATACTCAGGGAATCAAACCTCTTAATTTTCAGTTCCTCATTCTCTGCAAACAAAAACTTCATCACATAATAATCCTTGGAACGATTACGAAGACTAAGACGGTACGCCCATTCTCTTGCCTGTTCTTCAAGGATTGTTGTATAAAAACCTGTTCCAAAGTCACGCTTGTTGTGTGACTTATTCAACTGAATCTCCGTAAAATCCACGTCCGTTCCATGGAACAGAATCAGGTCGTGCTTATCGTCCTGGATCTCTTTATAAATGAATTCCATAACCTCATCCATTGATACCTGATGCAAATATTCATGCTGAAGAATAATTTTTTCAAAGATCTGATGACGATGAAACAACTCATACGTTGCATCAACTATCATATGATTCTGCGTGGCATATTCCTCCACCGCTGAAACAGATAGCATCTCTGTATCTGATTGTAAACTCATGTAAAATCACCGTTACTGAAAACTTATAAAAAGTTATAAACTTCTATGTTTCATTCCTACTTCAACGAGTATGCTTTTGATGATATAAATATCAATCTACTCACAAGTTCTTGTACTCTCCATAGGCGTAAATTCCGGACTAACGTATCCGTACATATTTGCATTAACGTTTCAGTGTCAGCCTGCAAATTTTTCTCCATAAGTCTTGAGATTTATAGATGCCTGGAAATCTCTGTCAATCATATTCCCACACGCACATCTATAAACTCTGTCAGATAACTTCAGATCTTTTTTGATGTTTCCACAACAGCTGCAAAGCTTTGATGATGGATAAAA
>ENA-OQKP01000219-OQKP01000219.1-human-gut-metagenome-genome-assembly--contig:-NODE-219-length-55866-cov-48.414198_pt1 | contig 55866 bp, 65 predicted proteins | sample MGYA00242780_ERZ504802 | MGnify/ENA primary metagenome ERZ504802 (study PRJEB26092, sample SAMD00036406) | human gut metagenome | host: Homo sapiens | study: EMG produced TPA metagenomics assembly of... | reverse complement strand
ATGTTGTTTTAGTGTTAAGCAGGTCATCTTCAACCGTTTTGGTTCGTGCAGTAACGCTAGTAATATTTTTAGTATTACTATCTATCGTCTTACTTAACTCGCTGACAGTCGACTTCGTACCGTTTGCTGTTTCTTCGACCGATGAGACACGTTTAGTTAGTTCAGACTGTGCGTTGGCTTGTGCAGTCAACTGTTGCGCTTGGCTGGTTAAATCTTGTTTCGCTGCGCTCAAATCGTCAGCCACAGTAGTGAGTTCTTGTTTAGCTTCTTCGACTGCTGCAAGCGAATCATTGCGCACCGTATCAAGTTTTTCTAGCAACTCTTGTTTAGTTTTGTCAATGGCTGCTGTAGCGTCAGCGTCTTTAGCAATGTAACTTATTTGATAGCTCGTAGTAGATTCACCGTTGGTATATATTATCACGGTTCGTATCCACAAATACATACCCTTAACTAAAGTAGGCACGCTGCTAGACCACGTTGCTGGCTCGGTGGTGTCAGACACACTGAGACCATACGTGACAACAGTATTCGCAATGCCGTTCCCCGTGTCACCCTTGTCACCTCGAGGTCCATCGTTGATATTGGTAAGTGTGATTTCAGTCGTGGCTACTTTGTTCCCGCTAACAAAAGCATCAACAGTTAGCAACGCGGTATCAGTGATATCCCTCGCTTGAATACGATACTGCATACCGTCTGTAACTATGCTATTAAGTGTCCAATGCCATGTAACATCTTTCGTCCAAGGAAGATTTCCTTTGTAAAGCGACGGCTTAATAATCGTTTCGCCTTCATTATTTTTGAAAGTAACCCCGCCTGTTGTTGCCAACTCAATTCGATAATACAGCCTGCTTTCGATCACTTGCTCAATTCGTGTTTGAAGTGCTGCGCTTGGCTTGTTATCAAGTTTTCGGTAATTCGTGAAGACGAACGAATTGTTAGCTGGATTATCAAAACTGATAATCATTTCTGACACGCGGGCTTCGAGCGCTAGACCACCAACGAAGTTCTTATCAATGATTCGAATGGTGTCCCCAAGCTTTAAGTCTGTGTAGTGACGAACAAAGCCAGATTGTACGCTTGCTGTATAAGTTACCAACGGATAAGCGTATTGTTTCAACGTACGCAGCGCATAAGCTTTTAAGTCATTGACATTTTCATACTCAGTTTGAAAATCCTTCCGAATCCAATTGTCTTGACCATCTGGCTTCATAGTAGCTGGATAGCGCTGCATTGAAAGTGGTGCGTATACAAAAATATCGCCTTTTCTGCTATAAAATTCCTCGACACCGTCAGCGTTTTTTTCAGAGAACTCAACATTAGCTAAGTTCACGCCATCTTTCCCATCGAAAACACCAGCGTTAAACATCTGTGTCTTATCGCTAGTGACTTGCACACCCTTAAGCCCGTTCGAATAATATAGAACGACGTCTTTACGGTCTGTGCCGATGTGGTTTTTCTGATAGATGTTGATGGCAATGCGTTTGTATGTGCCATCACGATTGAGCTCAGTTTTAAATTCAAACTCGGCATCAAAGTTCGACATAAGAGATTGCAAGCGTGCCATTTTTGTTTCTTGCGAATCGAATGTTAATGTACGCTTGCGGTCTGAAATCTCGTTGTTTCCGATTTCGACAGCTGCGAATGATAACAAATCCATGTGATTCAAATACCATTCAATCGATTGAGCGCTACTGCTGTTGAATGGATTAGCATATTCCAGCGCATACTCGAGATTGGTATTATTACATGTCAGCTGAATATTAAAGTCATCTTCTTGCAGTGTAGCAATGTAAAACACTTGATAAGAGCCATTCACATAAAATGACACGAAGCACTCATCATTGATAAGTTTGATGTCTTCGTGCAGTTCGCCGTTTGAGAACTTTGGGATTGTGAAGTCAAATGTACTTGTAGCTTGGTCTAAATAGGGATGCCATGTACTATTGGTGTACGATAGCATGTCTGGAATGTCGTTATTCAGCGCGGTGATTTTTTTCATTTTATTATCATGAATCCAAATTTGCATGCTTAAACACTCCTTTCATACCAAGTTACCTCAATGTCTGGTGCTTTACTAATCCAGCTTGAAAAATAAATATCAATTTCATTCTCACCAGGATCGAGACCAAACGGCTCAGCTAAGTAAGCCAAACCATCCATTGTTGGAAGATTATCAACGTATGTCTTCCCTTTTGACATGTCAACTTCAAGCACCGACCCTGCATGGTAGCGGTTTGGAACGTCTGCCCAACCAGGTACGAAGTCTTTCCGATAAAGAATCTGATCAAGATACATATGTGTCACTTGCTGAGTTGCCCCGATGTCGCCGAAGAAAACATGAATCTTAGCTGATTTGCGCCCTTTAATCTCTGGCACTCGAATTTTTGGATACCCGCCAAGCCAGTAAACTTGGATTTCGTCATCTCGGCGCATTAAGTCTGACCAGCCTCGTTTTGCATTAAACGGATTCTCGTTGTCTGCGTGCGTACCTAAAAACGTCCAATTCAGTGGCATACGATAGCCGCCCTTGCCATCCGAGACTAGAAAGTTGTATTCGCAACCAAGCCCGTTAGCACGCTTGAACGTTTCAACACCGTACAGAAACTTATCGTTCGTATCTGATACACAAATTTTCATAAAGCCATATTGATTAGATGAGCCCAGCCAAAATATTTGTTGCCACCAGATGTATTCGTTTAACGCTCCTTTTTCACCATTGGCGTCTGCCGGGATTTCCCACGTAATCGAAGCACCTTTGTTAGTTTGAGTGCCAGTTCCTCTGTCATGCAGAGCAAGGTGGTGACGCCCCCAAGCTTCATCAAGGAACAGCTCGCCTTTGATATCTTGGTTTGTGGTGTTCAAAATAGCAACGTTCTTAGTGCCGTCTTGGAAAGCTTTGGTGATTTTGCCATTGGTGTAGTCAAGCAAGACTTCTGAGTTTTTAACGTTCTTGCCATCTGCTTCTTCAGGATTGCCAATTTCGTAATTTTCCGTCTGGCTTTTGACGATGCCACACCAGCCATTGTCAGAGTTATGTTTAATTTTAAACTTCGGATAAGCTACCGCTGAGCCAAGATTGTTCAGATTGATCTTGTAATGATCGTTAGTCACTTTAGTGATTGTGCCGTACTTACTACTACTATCAGTGTCAACTAAACACTCGGTTTGCCCTTCGGCATACGATTTCGGCACATCAAAAGTCACTGTAATTGTAGCAGTGGCTGGCGACGTGCTGTTATCGACCGCTAAAGCCGGCTGTCCGCTCGCGATAGCTTCCCAGACTTTATCCGGCTCGTCACTGAAGACAAGTTTTTTAGGCCCAGTGACATTTAGGAACTTGCCAATTAAACCAGCTGCTTCATTGAAAAATGCTTGATTCCCGACAAGTTTAATTGTAACAGATACTTGTTTAACCGATAACGTGCTGTACAAGAATTGTTGGCCGTAACGGTGCATGCCTTGGTCTTGATAATTGTTATTGAAGTTGGCTGCAACATTTCGATTCGCATCTGTTACAGCAGCTCGACCAGTGCTGCTAATTTCGTTTAGTGATTCTAGCCAATCAACATTGTTGTATTTAATAGAAATGCCTGCCAAAAAATGTTCTCCTTTCTTAAATTATGCTTCCGCCATTTAAAAGTGTTTGGCGTTGTTCATAAGCATTTGTAGCTTCGTGCATGTACGGCGCTAAACCGTTTGAAACACTTCGACCATCAATAAGATTTCTAACCTCAATCGGTCTGTCGCCTTTAGAAACAAGCTGTGAAAGCAAGCCGATTACTGTATCGAATTTTGCTTCCAATTTCACGAGTGATGATTCGCTTGTGCCTGTTTGGCGCTCTGCTGGCGCTTCACCAGCAAATCTAGCCACCGCTTCAGTCAGTAATTGCCATGCCCTACCGCGCTTAGCGATGTCTGTTGGAATAACGTACTCTGGCATATTGCCTTCTGCGAGTTCATATACACCGTTTTTAGAAACCAAACCACCGTTGGCGTAACCATGGCCGTGGCCAATAACAGATAGCATGTTCGCGCCGTAGCGAGACTTTGCATAAGCAATACCAGCAAGAAGATTATCGTAGCCGTTAAAGATGTCCCCATGACCTGCGAATTTAAAAGCGTTAAATGTGCGGGATGTTGTTTGAACCAGTCCTTTCGCAAGGTCGCCAGTCAAAGTATTAATATCAGTATAACCACCTTGAACCGCTTTAGGATTCCCCCCAGATTCACTTTGGATTTGGCGTAACCAAGCATTTGTATACGCTTCGTTGTCAGGTAAGCCATTAGCTCTCAAAGCCTTTTTAACAAGGCTTGCCCATCGGCTAACCTCGCCACCCGCTGGATTGTCTTGAGGGCCACCTCCATCACCGTTTAGTGGCGCAAGCATTTTAGCAATCCAGTCAAACATACCGCCAACCTGACTCTTGATAAGTTTGCGAAGTGGTGATTTTTCTTCCTTCGCTTTGTCAGCTACGTGTACCCCAAAATCAAGGAACGTATCAACCCAAGACAGTGGTCTACCGGAAAATGCGTGATAAGAGTGTTGATTTAAGTAGTTATATTCTTCACCGCTGAACGTATCTCCAGAAACACCTGAAACCGTTGAAACGTGGTTTTGACCGTTCTTCGCATAGACCGCAACCATACCTGGTCTTGGCGTGCTGCTATGTGGAACTGGAGCGTTAAGCCACATATTACCATTGCCCAAATGGCTAAATAAGCTTGGATTAACACCTTGATTGGCTAATCGAGATGCAACGAATGACACACATTCCTTGAAGAAATAGCCCCATGGGTCAGCACCACTGTCAGCTGCTCTATCTTTAAATTGGTAATCGTCCCCAATAGCACCAGCCTGAACTTCTGGCGAAGCCTTTTCATTCGCCATAGACCAGAGTTCCTTCCACCAGTTCTTAGCATTTTCGACTGGTTTCTTATAGAGTGCATTACCTAAGTGTTTGAACATGCCATCCAGTTTGTCTGAGTTTGGATTGAATTTCTTAGCCAGTGTATCAACCGGATGCGTAACAGCATCAGTGATGAAACTCAACATTTTAGTGAACTTATCAACGCCGTCTTTCAAACCGTCCCAAACAGAGCCAGCTACGTTTGTTGCTGTGTTCCAAATCTTAGACCAGAAACCTGTACCTTTGGCAAATGCTTGACGATTGTTTAATCCTGCAAGCATTGCAAGCTCACTAGCGTTCAATACCTCTGAACCAGCTGGGAGGAGCATTTGAGCGTTCCTTCCTTGTGGCAAGACGGCCTTACCGTTTGGCAAAAGAACCATCTCTTGGTTATTAGTCTCTGGACTGTCATTGCCATCGTTTAGTGTAGCAAGCGTCGGTCTTGTGATTGCATTTCGATAACCATTAAAGAAACCTGTACCATTCGCGAATTTGACTTTTGGAATTTTACCGATTGCGTTCTTCGGTCCACCGAAGTCGTGGATTAGACTGTTGATACCGTCAATACCATCGTTCGGTATTTTGATGACTGCATTGATACCGTTACCAGCTAATTCTTTTAGACCGTCCCACATCTTTCTGAAGCCGTCTTTGATTGCGTTCCAGACTTCCTGAAATTTATTTCCGATGGCGTCCAGATTGTCAAACAATAGACCTTTTAAATCTTTTCCGAATTTCTTCTTAGTATCTTTGTTGATGTCGTCCCAGCGATTTGAAAGAAAATCTTTTGATGCTTGCCATGTTCTAGACCATCTGTAGTGAATTTTATCGTGTGTCTCTTTGACATTGCTAGCTAACTTAGAAACGCTTTCGCGCGTATTAGCTTTGATGTCTGTCCATGTTTCAGACGTTTTATCCTTGATGTCGTCCCAAACTTTTAACGTAGATTTGCTAATGTCGTTCCATGTTTTTGAAGTGTTTTTCTTAAGGCTATTCCAAGTTTTCGATGTAGACTTTTGAATCTCGTTGACTTTCTTGTCGATTCCTTTTCCAAGATCACCGACTGTCTTAACAACATCTTTAACAAATTTACGGAACTTCGCATTTTCTTTGTACATTTTTGCAAATCCAAGAACAACCGGATTTCCGAAGATCAAAATTTTGGCAATAATTTCAGCAACATTCTTAATAGTCTTGCCAACGTTTACAAAGAAATCACCAACTTTCTTAGCACCATTCTTGATGGCTTTAACAATGTTGTCTGTTCCTTTTGAAATTGACTCCTTGAAGTTTTCCCAACCTTTAGACAGGTCTTTGAACTTGTCTCTCAACCATTTAATAGCGCTGCCGATTCCGTCTTTAACGGATTTTGCAATGTTATCGCAGAACTTGTGGAATTTCTCATTGTGCTTGTACAGCATCACAAATCCAGCGATTAAAGCGGCCACCCCGGCAATTACTAAAACAAGCGGGTTAGCCACCGTAAAAGCGAAGGCTGCTTTGATTCCTCCAGCTACTTTTGTGGCAACTGGTGTTAGCGCTTCGAGTGCTTTTGTAGCAGCTTTTGTGCTAATCTCCGCAGTCCATTTCAATGTGCTTTTAACTGTCGCTGCATTCTCTTTGACAAGGTCGATATGTTTCTTGACTGCCTTGATTCCTTTAGCGGTCTTAGCTAGTCCATCTGTTGCGACATCATAGACTTTTTTTGTAGCAAAAGCGGCTACGAATGCTTTACCTAAAGCTTTGATAGCATCTTTATGTTTAGCTACGCCCTGCAAATTTTCGGAAACTTCAGCAAGCGGATCTTTTGCCTTATCGGCGTTTCCGAAGATGCTAGAGAATCCATTTGCAATAGTTTTAATTGTACCTGAAATAGCTTCCCAAACACCTTGGCCAAAGAGTCCTACAATTTCCGTCACGCTTGAAACGATTTGAATGATATCGCCAGTGTGATTGTTGATATAAGTGAAAAGTGCACCTGTTAAATCAGTGATTTTAGAAAGAGTATCTCTGAATATTCCCATCGGTGTTTCAGAGTCTTTCATGTTTTTCGAAATACTTCCAAAACCGTTTGCCAAACCAGCAACAATGTCTGCAGCAACTTGGAAAACCGTACTGCTTAAACTTAAAGCGATATTCCCAATATTTCCCGCGACATCTTTGATGGTGTCTTTTCCCTTTGCAAGTGAGCCGAACATTTCACCAAAGACAGCTTTTACTGTGTTGACAAAACGCGCGACTGGCCCTGTAATGAGTTTCCCTATGCCTTCTGTAATGTCTGAGAAGACTTGAACGATATCTCCAGTATGATCGTAAATGTAATCAAAGAAATCACCTGATGCCTTGGCAACTTTAGAAAGATCGTCTCTAAATACGCTCATCGGCGACTTAGAACCCGCCAAACTTCCCTTTATCTTCTCGAATCCATTCGAGATACCAGCTATTGCATCAGCAGCTAGTTGCCAAACCGAACCGCTTAGGTACATGGCGATGCTTTCAAAGCTTTTCAAAGAATCCCCAATAGCATCTTTACTTTTGGCGAGGGAATCAAATACTCCGCCAAACACAGCTCTCACCGTATTCCCAAATCGTGCCATTGGACCCGTGACGAGCCATCCTACATCTTCTGTAATGATTGAGAAGATTTGAGTGATGTCTGCTGTGTGCTTGTAGATGTAAGTAAAGAACTTATCTGATAGATCAGTGAGCTTAGAAAGGTCATCTTTAAACACGCTCATTGGAGACTCAGAACCCTTCAAGCTCTCTTTTATGTTCTCAAAACCATTAGATATGCCTGCTATGGCGTCAGCGGCAACTTGCCAAACTGAACCACTTAGGTTTAAACTAATGGTTCCAAGTTTGGCTAAGAAGTCGCCGATTGCATCTTTGCCTTTTTTAGCAGAGTCAGCTATTTCGCCAAAAACAACTTTCACTGTGTCGGCAAACCTTCCGAATGGTCCCATGGTGATGACACTTATGTTATCCTTCGCCCATGTAATGCCGTTAGCAACTTTCTCAAACGCCTTGCCGACAAGGTCACCAAATTTAGTAATGGCGCCAGTGATGTTTTCTTTACCGAAAGCGTCAACGATGTTCGTCAAACCGGTTGTAACCGTGGCCTCTAAATTACCAATCGCACCTTCAAACGTCTTGGTTGAGCGCGCCGCTTCTTCTGCTGCATCACTTGAACCTAGGTCTTGAATGGCCTTTAAGAATTCTTCTGCTGAGATTTGACCATCTGCCATAGCTTGGCGGAAATCGCCAGTATAAGCACCAGCATTCTTCAAAGCTTCTTGTAGTTTCCCAGAAGCACCTGGAATGGCATCAGCCATTTGATTCCAGTTCTCTGTCGTCAGCTTACCAGCTCCTGCCGTTTGAGTTAATACCATAGCGACAGATTTGAAAGTATCTGCATTACCACCAGCGACCGCGTTTAAGTTCCCTGCGGCAATCGCAAGTTCTTTGTAATTCTCGATACCGTTAGCAGCTAGTTGTGCACCAGTGTTAGTGATGTCGTTCAATTCATATACAGTGTCATCTGCATACTTCTTGAAAATCTTAGTCGCTTCTTCAGTTTCTTCCTTGGTCTTTCCAGCGAAGTTCATCGTCGACTGGAATTTTTCAATCGCGTCAGACGTGCCCATAACTTCGCTAGTCATGTTGCGCATAGCCCCGACAACACTTTGAATAGCACTCACGCCTAGGCTAGCAACCGCTCCGAGCGACAACTTCTCACGGAAAGTACCTAAGACAGAGTTGGTATGTGACGCTTTTTCTGCAAGTTCTCGCATCGCATTCGCAGACTCTTTAGCACCTGATGTGAGTTTTTCGCGAAAAGCACTAAAGATAGAATTGGTGTGCTCCACTTCTTTCGCAAGCCCCTGCATGCCATTCGCAGATTCTTTGGCCTTTGCTCTTATTTTGTCAAAGAAAGTCGGGTTAGCTTTTCTGAACTCTTCGTTAAGCTTTTCTTGTTCGTTTCTAGCATGCGCTAAGCTTGTTGCCGTTTCATCTAAACGCTTCTTTTGAAGCAGGTATTTCTCGCTTGTCTTTCCAGACTCAGCAGCGACTTTTTCGAGCATGCTCTCTTGAATCTTATATTGATTCGTGAGGTTTTCAATCGAGCTTTTTAGATACTTGGATTTTTCTGCATTTACTTCGCTCTCTCTTCCTTCAGCCTGCAACCGTTTGATGTATGTCTCAGAAGCCTCGTTTTGTCGTTTAAGCTGTTGCTGTAAGTCTGCCAAACCAGAATTAAAGTGGTTTGCGTTAGCTTTGGCATTAGCTAAGCTTGTTGCAGTTTCATCCAGACGTTTCTTTTGTAGGAGATATTCGCTACTTGTTTTACCAGATTCGGCACCAATCTTTTGCAGCATGTCTTCTTGAGTTTTGTACTGCTTAGTAAGATTTTCGACCGAATTTTTTAGAAGTTTAGACTTTTCCGCGTTGGCTTCATTCTCTTTGCCTTCGGCTTGAAGCCGTTTAATATATGTTTCAGAAGCTTCGTTCTGCTGTCTAAATTGCTGTTGTAGACCAGCTAAACCAGACTTGTAATAATCAAGGCTAGACTTAGCTTTCTGTTGTTGGCTTTCCATCGAAGCTAGTTTTGTTGTGGCTTGGTCGATTTGGCGTTGATACTTTAAGTATTGCTCAGCTGTTTCCGCGGTGTTACCTTTAAGTTCCGATTGTTCGCGTTTCAAGCTGTCGATTTTAGCTTGTTGGCGAGTAATCGATTCACTCAAACCATCATATTTAGCTTTCGCAGCGCCCAAAGAGTCACCAGCGCTCTTTAATTGTGCTTCTTGTGCTTTCCACGCGCTTGTGGCACTGCTGACTAATTGCGTCAAATGTTTGATAGACTCGCTGGCCCCTAGCGTGTTCAATGAAATCTCCGTTGACATCGTGGCGTTTATTTTGTTTGCCATATTTCCTCCTTTCCTCTAAATAATTAAAGAAGGGTCAACGGGTCAACAACCCTATCATCCGCTTCTTTCGCACTCATGATGGACATCAACTCATAATAGTCAGTATCATTACATTCATCGAGTGTCCATCCGAAGTTGATAAGCGCTTGTTTGATGATTAGCTTTAAGTCTTCAATCCTATTTTCAAGTTCAAAGACTTGTTCACCAGCAGATTTTATTTTTTTGGGTCTTTAGTGTCCTCTAGTTGTTCATCGTTCAAGCCAAGCATATAGCCAGTGATTTGTTCAGAAATCTTTTGAACACGTTCGCTGTCCAAATCAAGTAATTTCTCATAAGCATCATCATCAAGGTTTAGCACTGCACGAATGAATGCAAGTGTTTCATCCAAGCCTTTAAGACTAGCGCTGATTTGGCTAACCACATCGTCTTCATCAAGACCATCACTGACTTTAGCGACTGCTAGCTGATAAGCGAACATGCGTTTCATGTTACGGATGCTTGTGTGCACTTCAAATGCTTTCTTTTGTAGTTCTGGTATTTTAATTGTTTTAACTTCCATGTCTTTTTTCCTTCCTTAACTTAAAAATAAAAAGCTGGATTTTAATCCAACCTAAAAATTAGCTATGATCTGATACTCCTGGGCCTGCTGGAGTGGCTGTGTAACCACCGAATACTTCAGCAAGCATGTTAGCTTCTTGGAACCCATCTGCACCTGAATAATATTTCTTAAGTGGTTCACCATTAAACGCTTTAGCTGACAAAGCGTTGTAAGTCATGTTATCATCGTTACGTGTTTGCGCAGTATCCGTGTCAGTAGCCACGTTTTGAGCGTTTTCTTGCATGATACCATTGGCAAAACCAAAGTATACAGAGTGTGCGCGGTCAAGCGTTTCAGATTCAATCAGCATTGCTACGTGAGGTTTATCGCCAGAGAGTGTGTAACCACCTTTTGAATCTGAGCGATAGCCCAAAAGTTTTTGTTTGATTTCAAAGCCCAAGTTATTGAAGTCAAGTGCTACTGTTGGTGAACCTGGTGCGATTAAAACGTCTTGTACTGCGTTGTTGCCTGAAATTTTAGTAGCTGAACCTTCCATGTTAGAAATGTTAGCTGTTTTAGTACCAAGCATGTCAGAACCAACTTCTACGATACCTGATTCTGAAAGTCCGTTAGTGCCTTTAATGAGTTGTTGTGTTTTTGGATCTACTAGTGCTAGTGTCACCATTTTTAAACCGACAATTGCCATATAATTATTCTCCTTTTAAAATTTTTTCTCGCTCAACATAAAAGACACCTGTCATTTGATAGGTGTCTGGGTCTACGCTGTGCTCTCGAATGTCTGTGATTTTGTAATGCTCAGAAACAAGAAATTTCATTAGTCTTGTCTCGAATGCATCTAAATCAAAATCAACGTCCAGTTTATAAAAAATCTGGACTTCGATTTGATTCGTTTTGCCGAAAAAGCTATCATTGCCAAACATACCAAGAAAAGCGTCAGATTCTCTCAGCAACACAATCGTCTTATCAGTATTTTCTTGAACTTCTTTTGGCAAGTTGTTTGCATATGTCTCACTTATTTCACCAAATCCTTTGCCATCAATTAAGTTCTTTAATTCTAATGTTGCTAACATCACTTAGCTCCTTTCTTTCGAATGATTTTGTCATATTCAGCTTTCTCAGCCAACAGCACTTTCTTTTGAACAGTGCTGTCATTCTGCACTTTTGTTACAAAGTGGTCTGCTTTATATTTCTTTGTTCCGTCATTCAAACGTCTGGCGTTTTGAGCATGAAAACGATTTTTCCAACCAACGGTTGCTTTGCCGTTTTTCGTGCCATCTACGCCAGTTTTCTGGACAGACAAGCTATCTGCCATGTGCCCATATTTGGGGTCTTTATGATTCGAGTAGTGCTTTTCTTTTGTGGCTTTAGCAAGCTCGTCTTTGAAAACCTCTGCACCCGCCTTAGTGATTCTCGATTGTTCCGCAAGCGATAAGTTTCCGATTTCTTGAACTGTTTTAAGCCATTCTTCTAAAGCTTGATCTAACTCAACCATCTTGTTTTCCTACCTTTTCCGATTTTTTCAACGTCACAAAGTCATATCTGTTTAATCCAAAGTTTTCGTCAGGACTAACTTTTGAAATATTGTAAACAGTACCGTTTAAACGCACTGCTTGTCCCTCCACCACCTTTGAATTGTGTCTTATGACAATTACCCTCGACTCACTTTCGCCTGCTGAAATCGCTAAATATTGCTGATTCAGCGTACGTGTATGAGGCTTGTAATGCAATGTGAATTTTGGTACGAACTTAGGAACGCTAATACCTGTGTATGGATTAGCTACTGATTCGTAAGCGCCAAATTCAGCTTTATTTCTAAAATCTGTTGGCTTGTACTGTTTTCTACCCATTGACATCACCCCTCGCAATAAACAGCGTATAAGCCACGCAATTGGCCTATAACACTGTTCAAAGTCAAATTGATAGGATAAGTCATAGTATCTGTTAAAGCCACTCTGTACGTGTAATACGAGCTTGCTAATGCAAGTACCGCTGTGTCATAGAGTGACTTAACGTTTTCTTGCTCAAAAAAGCCGTCAGCGTTACCGACAGCATTCTTGATATATGTTTCAGCTGTTGTGATGTATGCTTGGATAAGCGCAACGTCGTCACTCTCGTCTAAGTTTAGTGCTAGCATCACATCGTTTTGGGTAACGCTCATTGCTTAACTCCTTTTATTCTTTCGCTGCAGCTGCTGCGGCTTGGAAGTTAGCTGTTTGGTCTGCAATTGCTGTGAACGATGCAGGGACAAAAGCTTCACTATCAACAGTGACCACGTCAAAGCGGTCGATTACGCGGATTTTAGTAGTGTCAGTTTCAAACGCACCAGCACCAATATTTGTAGCAAGCAATGACATGTTTTCGCGGTCAAACAAAGTGACAGCTTGTTTCAAATCGCCGAAGTATAGTGGGCGCGCTGTAGATTTGTTTGGCAACCAGCGGTCTGCAACTTCTTTAACCGGGAAACCATCGATTGAGTATCCTGTAGGCGATTTTACATCACGTTCCATCAAATAATCACCCATAGCGTTTTTAACTTTTTTAAGCGCTGTGAAACCAGAAGTGTTAGTCAAGAACATTGAAGTTGGTTTGATAGCTGGATCAACTTTACTTTCAAGGTCAATAATGTCGTCCCATTTAGCCAATGTTGGTTTTGTTGGCAATTTCTCAATTGCTGCAATGATTTTAGTGTTGCGAGTAACGACCACTTTCTTGGCAATCCAGCCAGACAACCATGCGATAATGTTCTCAGCTGTGTCTTTCAAAAGTGAGTTAGTCACAGTAGTAATACCTGCATAACGTTTAATAAGGTATTTGATAGTTGTCAATTGCGGGTCAGTGTTGTCGCCAATTTTTGCACCCTCTTCGTCGATTTCAGAAAGGGCTGTAATGTCAGACCATTTTTCGTAAACACGAGAACCTTTAGAAGTTGAAACGTGCTCTACGTTAACATATTCTTGCAAAGAGTCGTATTGGCGAACTAAAGTGCGAATCGTAGTTTGAACATCTTCTGGAATAGTCAAACCTGCATTGCCAGCACCTTCTGTTTCATCAGATGAAACCATGTTTTTAATTTGTGCGTAATTACCACGAACTAAATTTTTGAAATCATTAATAAATTGATCTTTGATTTCTAATTCTTCATCATTAAGCGGTGCTTTTGGCGCTTCGATTGCAGCAATTGCTTGCGCCTCAGCTAATTGATCTTTCAAAGCGTCACGTTTTGCTTTAGCGTTTTTGTATTTTGTTTTCAAATCAGCGAACGCTTCTGGCGCAAAATTATCATCATTCAAAGCATTATTCATCTGTTCATATAGGTCTTCAGCGTTGTGACCTGCTTCAATCCAAAGATTGTTAAGTGTGTTAATATTCATTAATTTTCTCCTTTTTTGTCAAATAAAATAGCCAGCTTACGTTCTCGTACAGAGTTAGTAGGCTGACTTTGTTGTGTTTGAGTAATTGTTTTGGCGCTGACGATTCGTTTTTCAATTTCATCTTCGAGCGCTTTGTTAGCTTCTGCATTCTTTTCTTTAAACTGCATATTATAAAACTTATTGAGCGCTTCGCGACTTGGTAGCACATGCAACGAATTAGTGATAAGTGGCTTGTTTTCGTCCACAAACATAATTTCGTCAGCAAAGCCTTTATCAACAGCCGTTTGAGCATTCATCCACGTCTCGTTTGACATCAAATGAATCAAATCAGATTCTTTCATGCCTGTTTTTAAAATGTAGGCATTAACAATCGATGCATCAATACTATCTAAAACATCAGCGTTCTTCCGCATGCTGTCTGCATTTCCACAAGCATCATTTGATGCTTTATGAATCATCAGTTGAGCTGTCGGACTGATGCGGACTGTGTCGCCTGCCATTGAAATGACAGAGGCCGCAGATGCCGCTAAGCCTTGAATATTAACAACGATGTGTTTTCCACTAGCTTTTAGCATTGTATAGATTTCGCTTGCTGCGAATACACTGCCACCATTAGAAGCGACGTCCAAAGTGATTTCTTCGTCAGTGTCAGCTTCTAGCGCTTGTTGAATTTTCTTAGGATAAACGCTATCCATACCCCAGAAATCATAAAAAGGGCCATATTCATTACTAACGATGTCACCTTTAATATCAATCTTTCCCATCTTCCTCACCCCCTTTCAATGATTTAGCGGTATTAAGATTCTCGCCAATTGGCAAATCCTTAGGTAAAATCTCTGCTTGTTGTAACATGTATAGGCCTTGATTTTGAGCCACTACACCAGTTTTAACCAACTCGCTAATACGCTTGATATAGTTTGAACCTGTTGGATCAACCGCTGGAAAAATGTCCGAATCAATGTCGCACCCAAGCTTGTTACTTAGTTCGCTAACAAAGGGTCTCAAGTATCGTGCGACTGCTTTAGCATAGACGTTCATAGACATATCAAGTGATGATTGCTGGTCACCTTTTCCACCGACAACATTTTCAGGAATGCCATACACCTTAGCGAATTGCCCTGTCGTCCAATCTGCTTGACTAAGCAGTTGAGCCACGTTCGATTTAATTTCAAGTGGTTTAAATTCTTCTAAGTCGTCCAAAACCAAAGGGCCGCCTTGCATTTGTTTCATAGCTTGACGTGAGCGAGATTGTTTGGTCTTAAAGTCCAAAAGGCCGCCACCCTTAATTGTCAAAATACCGTTTGCATTTAGCGCATTCTTGAGTGAGTTAAGCGTTAGATTATCACTCGCTTTTTGGATATTTAGTTCTCTAGTTAGCGCCATCAGCGGGCTCACGCTGGTCTTGCCACCATCGACAGAAAGCAGACGGAAATGCAGAACATCGTTCTGCGGAACATACATTTTAGACCCGATTTTGGGGTCATCAAATGTGATATTGTAATAAAGTCCGTTCTCATAATCGATAGGATTCATACTGACTTGCGAAGGCCTCAAGAATTCCCATTTGACGTCTTTCCCGTTAACGTTTCGCCAGCGATAAGCGAACGCCTCGCCACCTAAAAGCAATTGAGCAAAAATAGATTGATAAAAACCAAAACTGTTTGAATTATTCGTTGGATTATCGATAATCCCTTGCATACGCTTGTTAGCAGTGAGCCGAACTGTAGCCAAGTCGTTTGATAATTGATTAATAATGCTGAACAAATCTGAATTTTTTAACGCTTGCTTGGCTGACACCCATTCGTTGCCTGTCAAATTAGCTGTTAAATAGTTGTAATCATCATCACCAAAGAATTGTGTAGCAGGTGGACTCTCAGTCGACTGATTCATAAAATTAAAAATCGGCAAATATTCTCACCTCCTTTCTAAAGCTCACTGCTTAATCAAATTTTGACTTAATCCACTTGTAAAGTTCTGCGATTACGCAATAGATAAAAGCCAAAATAGGCAATAATGCGAAAAAACTGAGAACAAGAAACACTAAGAACACAAATACGCCCATCATTACTAGTGCTGCATTTAAAATTGCTGATACCATCATTCCCCCCCTTTCCCAGAAATTAATTCGCTGATTAAACCAGCTAAAAAGAATGTGATTGTCATACTAATGCCAAAAGCAATGTGTTGCTGATAATAAGTCGTTAAATTAGCAGAAATTGCTGCTAAAACGAACATAATTACGTCGAAAACATCCCAAATTGCTTTAAAAAGCTTTAAAATCATTGTTTTTCACCTCTAATAATCATCTAACATGCCACTTTCTGGGTTCTTAAGCCAATCCAAAACGGCTTCTTGCGACATGTGTTCTACTTTCCATGTTGGATTGTTAGTGATTGCATAGTCTTCAAACGCATACATACCGTCATAAAAGCCGTCAATAAGCGCGTCAACTACGTCAATCTTGTATGTAGATTTCATCTTATCTACTTGGATACCGATGTTATCCTCTTTGATAACGGCATTTATCAAGGCTTTACGCATGATTTCATCATCAAGGCGTGTTATATTGCCTTCGATAAATAGCGTCTGTAGGAACTTGGTAGGGTCTTTTAACTCACTTGTCCGTTGTCTGATTGGCATCAAAGGGAAACTTGTATTAGCCTCTAACGCCTTAATAATCTTAGACACGCCCATTGCGTCGTAACCAAAAAAGACAACGTCAAGTGCGTTGTCTTCGACATAATCTAAGAACCAGCGGTAAACCTCCTCTGGGTTGATAAGGCCTTGTGGATGGCTTGTAATCGTACAAAAGCCCTTGGCTTCCAAGTCTCGATAGTTAACGCCGTCTTGCTCCATCTTAGCTTCTAACGAACCTGCTTGTTGCCATGGAATAAAACTGTGCTGCTCAACGTGCCACTTCTGGCTACCGTCTTCACCTAAATATGGATAAACAAAGCCAATTGCCGTGTTATCGCTAAACATTGACGCATCAAGACCAACATAAACACGTTTGCCACGTTTATCAAATTCAGGGATAACCGCATTTTCTATATCTTTTAAATCAAGAAAGCTATTGCTGTCAGCAAGCAACCAACAATTCATGTTTTTAACTTGGAAATCAGCAAGCTTACCCATAAGCATTTTTTTATCGCGCTCAGAAAGCAATCCTTTCATAAGACTATCTTTCAAGTCTGGGTGATTCAGCAGCGGATTGCTTTTAGCCCACGTTTCTGGTTGAAACGTTTCTTCTAGATTATCTTGTGACCAAATCAAGCAAAGTTGGTCATCTCCAGACCTATCAAAATCACGTTCCATGATTTCAATCAATTTCTTTTGTTCTTGATGAAACGGCACGTCTGGCGTTTGATAAGATGTTGAAATCTCGATAAAGCGAGAACCCTCCGTATTGACCTGGCCAGAAGTGATTTTAGATATTCCTTCATCTGTTTTAAGCTCTCCAACCTCGTCGGCTACCGCTAATTTAAAATGTTTCGAGTCGAACTTACCAGATTCAAAAGAAATTGTTTGAATGCTGTTGCTATCAACCGTTGCTTTAATTTCTCGTGTATACAATTGCAAACCAGTTTCGACTGCTAACGACTTGAACGGTTCATTCTCGATGATTCTTGACATCATACTTTTAACATATGTGTAGAGTTTCATCGTTTGTTCGAAGTTTAACGAACTGACCAAAAAGTCTTGGTTACTAAGCCCGATTGTTTCAATTAAGAACGAATAGTTAAGACTGATACCAGCTATCATGGTCTTACCTTGTGCACGAGCCATTGAAAGAATGATGTTAACAAAACGTGGCAACCCATCTAAATCAAACCATGCGAAAATTTGACTGAAGATAAATAACTGCCAGTCCATCGGCTCTAGCTTCTTGCTCAAATCATCAACGTTTGGTACTAACGATAAGAACTTCAAGAAGCGGTTAAAAGCGTCAATAGAATAGACATAAGGAAAATCATTTTGCCCTTGCCTTTGTAAGTCTCTAAGGTGACGGAAACAAGCTAATTTGATATTGTATCCAGCCACTATTTTTTCGTCTAACACATCAAAACAATATTCTGTTCCTACGTCTGTATATTTTCTGCGAACAAAAGAAAAATCGATACTTTGATAAGCACCGATTACATCTTTTGTTTTTGTTAAATCAATCTCAACTATGTTTCCTCACCTCTTTCTATTTAAAAAATTCTTTCATTTTATCTTTGATTGAGCCTTCATCTGACTGTTCACCAGCAATTTCCATAAGCTCTTGACGCCCTTTAGGAGTTAAACCAAGCTGAACACCGATTTTATTCAAAGTGTCCACGGCGTCTTTCATTGTGGCAACTGCTGGATTCTTTTTAAAGCCAAGCGACTGCTCACCTAGAATTTCACCAGACCCTTGAGCTTGAATTGGCTTTTTCATTTCCTGTTGAATCCCATTTTGTTTAATGTCCTCGTACGCCATTTTGTAAATCTCATAATTCGTACAGTAGGTTTCAACTAAGAACGCATCAATGCGTTGAACCTTGTTTGTACTTTCTAAAAACGGAACGATTTTGCGCCAAACCTCCCTTGCCACCGCCCCCAAGTGGTTTGGTGGGTCGCCGGGTAAACGCCCATTATTCTGCTGATAATATGGATTTTTAACCACCCATCATTTCTCCTTTCAAAACTCCTTATGACACCCCTTAAAAATCTGAAAAATGGCGCGTGATACAAGCGAACACCTTGTGGTGGCTCTCCTTGTCCCAAAATAGGGGGCGGGGGTCATTTTAAAACGTCTCGAATATAATTATATTCCCGAATGTTAAAACTCGATACAGGGCGTTTTAGAGACCTTCTCGGATGTCTTTCTTTTTGCGGGCTATCAATCCAGCCCACTGGCTCACTGAGAGCCTTAATTTCGTGTTTTTATGCGTGTTCCCTTGCCCTGTCCCATAAATATCCTGCTCTAGCTTACGTTTGACGTTATCGCAGTCTCTGCACGCTGTTGCGATGTTTGATAAATCCGTGCGTATTTTTGGAGCTATTTCCGCTGGCGTGATGTGGTCGCCAACTCTCGAGTTAGGTCTTTTGATACCATTTGCTAAACAATACTGACAAAGATAACAATCACGTTTTAAAGCTTGCTCGCGAAGCGATGTCCATGTTAACGAATGATAAAACTTATTACGTTCTCTATTCGCTTCATCTCTGTTGCGAACTCGCTTATTGTAATACGTACGACTGTAAACCTCACGCTGCTTAGCATATTCAGCCTCATATTGCTTGTGCTTGTCACAATAATATGCAGGTCTTTCTACCAGCGCGTGACAACCTGTATATTTACACCTTCGTACCATTGGCAACCTTATCACCCCTTTCTTTGCATAAATAAAAGACAATAGCTGTTGCTACTGCCTTATCCTTATCATTCGATACTACTATATTACCACTTTGAAAGTTACCTGCGTTTACAGTTACTGTATATTTACACACTATTACACTATATTTATTAGTTATATCGTTACTTTTTGTAACCTCTAGGTACACCACAAGCTGTGGGATGCCTACGACCACCTAAAGAACCTTTACTAGGTTTATGGATTTCAAATGACAAAACCCATAAAAAAGAAGATTGATTTCTCAATCTTCCAAGAAAGCCTCTGCTCGTCTAAGCCAAACATAATACGTCTTACGTGTCGTCCAGCCTCTGCGTTCACATATTTCATCGATAGACAAACGATCAATATAAACCATCTGCAACAGACCTCTTGCCTCTGGCTCTGGAATTTCAGCAATACGTTTTCTAAATTCACGTTTCTGTTTCATTGCTTCGATTGTATACTCTTCAATCTCTTCTCGTGTTGCAATTAATTCAACATATAGATCATCACGTTTTTTTCGATTTCCATTTTGGACTTTATCAGCTTGTAATGGACTGGCGTTGATTTTGAGCGCTTGAGATTCCAATTTCTGTAATTGATTCATTTGACTTTCGATGTAATCATCTAGCCATTGAATTTTTCGTAAACGTTCAAAAGTTTTCATGAAAACCTCTCCATATTTTGGTATAATATAGGTAGTTTTCTATATGTGTTAGTCTGCTTGCCCGAGCAGGCTTTTTTTGTGTTGTAATGGCTAGCGATAACCGCATCACACTTTAAAAGAAAAATAGTATTAAGGTACCTCTTTTCTATTTTTAAATTTCGCTATTTGTTTCGCCAGTAAAGTAAACCAGATAAACTCAGCTAGCAATTGTACTAATCTTTGTGATGATTAAAGTTTTGTAAGAAGGAGTGCTTTAACCACCTCTATTCCATTTTTATTTTTTCTGGTTTAACGACTGCAAATGGATTCGAACCACCTGCAGCCCTTTTGCGAAATACGCTGTTCCCAATAGTATCTGCGAATCTTCTGGAAAATCTAAGGTTTTAGAGAATACCTTAGTAATGAGCCATTTCCCATGAATCTAGAATAATTTAGAGTCCTAGAGTGTCGACTAGGAAACACTCATCATAGGCCTGCTTTCTATTTTTATTTTTTCTTTCTAGTCTAATACCCACGCAAGGATTCGAACCTTGCTAGTACCAAAGTGGGTTACTGATTATTAGCCATTATTTTTTCTCCAAAAACTTGTTTTATATAAAACCATCGCTTGCGTACTATAATAGCCGGCTGACGACAGGTCAACAGCATATGAAACATTAATGATTTTATGTTTTAACGCAAATTCGTTGATTTCTTTTTCTATTTGATTACCGTTCGTATCGTAAAAAAATTTAACTTTATTCATTTCATTCTCACCTCAATTTCAAATTCTTTGTCTTGAAAGGTTGCTGGAATAACAACACCTTTCATAACACCGTCTCTAAAATACATTTCAATCATGCTTTCGAGAACTGCTTTGCCAATGTCTAGCTGTGGTTCTAATAATTGTTCTTGTAATGTTTCCATTTTATTCTCCTAACGAATCAAAGATAAGTTATCATAAATGTTACCAATGACCTTAATATCTTTAAGGTCTGTGTAAAACTCCTCTAAATAATCAAAAGATGTTAACATATTACTTCCCCAGTCTACACTAAAACAAGCATAGTCATTATCCCACACCACAGGAACTGTATAACCATCACCATCACAGTCAAAGAACCTAATGATGTCTCCCTTGTAAATCTCTCTGCCGTTTTTATCTTTAAGTCCTGTGAATCGCATGAGCTCAATTTCATCAAAATCCCTTTCGCACCAAAGACCATTAATTTCCTCAATCATCACATATGACTGACCAAAATCAATCATCATCACAGGAAACATTTTCTTGCTTATTTTATCCCACGCTCTAAATTTTGGTATCATTCATCCACCTCTTTCGCAAACTGCCAAGCCCATTCAAAATCTTGCTTGATTTCTGCTTCGGTTAGTTGACAGTCTCCAAATTTTTCCCATTGTTCTATACAATACCTGTTGACAATAATTTTCCCATTTTTAAGTCTAGAAAGTATATAATGGTCGTCTGTTTGGCAGTTAGGACTAGGAAGTTCAACTGTGTACAGCTTCTCTTTCTTGACTTCATAGCCATAAAGCTTCATTTTCACAAGGGTTTCAATAGCTTTATTCCTTACATCATCAAACCATTTAGAAAACTCTTCTTTGGGTAGTTCTCTCTGATAACTCCTTATACACAGCGTATATATATTGCGTTCAAGACTATACTCATTCTTTTCATACCAATCAGCAACAAACTTTGGTACTACAGTTTTCTCTGGCTCATCAAGCTGTTCGACAATTTCTAAAGCTTCTCCCTTCGGTATCATTTCGATAGCAAAGTTAAAATCTTTATCTTTAATGGTTAGCCCATCTAGTTTTTCAATCTTTTTAAGCGCTTCTTGTTTATTCATTCCTCTACCTCTCTATACCAATAAACTAAATCTGCTAATTACTCATAACCATCCTCATTCAACATATTCCAATCAACATCTTGTTTTGACAGCCAATCAGAGAAATTTAAATAGTTGTCAATCTCAAGCTCAAGATAATCACCCCAACTCCAAAAGTAGCCATCAATTTTCACACGATCACCATATGGATTTTCAAAGATTAAAATTGGATTATCACACCACATTGAGCCAAAACATAATTCACACGTTCCAGTTTGCTCTGTGCGCGCTTCAGACAAATCTACATCTACTAATTTAATTCCTTTCATCTCATTAGCTCCTTCATACGTTTTAAAACTGCGCTGTCAGGTTCTGGCATTTTAGCCAAATCTAAATATTTTTTCGCTTCGTTTGGTTCAACGTGCAGCATTTCCGCAATATCAACATAGCTTTTTAATTTATTTTTAATCGTCCAATTTCTAAAATTTCGACATACATCGAGCGGTGTTCCTGTTCTTGTTTCCACGAACGTAACTGCGTACATTGCTCGACGTTTATTTACTGTTTTCCCCATATTTACTTCAGCCTTTCTGCTATCGATTTAATCACATTTACTGTCACACTATTCCCAGCTTGCTTATATAATTGCGTTTTCGAATTGACTTCTTGCGCTTTATCAAAAGCCCAATCTGGAAAAGCTTGTAATCTCCAGCACTCTCGAGGTGTTAGCTTTCTGATTTTCAAATCCTCTGTCACTACGCCTTGATTTCCACTAGTCAGTAAAGTATTAGCTACTTGTCTGCCAACTCTTCCTCGTCTTGTTTTGGAAGTTGGAAAATCCAAATTAATATAATCGCCAACTCCAGCTAAAGCGTAGCCTTGTTTCGTGCCTTGGCGAATTGCTATTTTTGGCTCGAGACCACCGCCTTGCATAGTGTTCAAGGTAGGCGCCAGTCCAGCTGGTGAATAAATTCTATTCGACGATTGGAATTTACCTTCTAAGCTCCCTACCTGAATAAGTTTCGGCTCTTTATAGTCACTGCTTAACAGAGCTCCTATTTTTCTTCGTGGGTCAGCGTTGCCAATTATTTGAATTGGAACCTCTGCATTTTTTCCGAAGATAGGAAATATTGGTCTGGTACATTCTCCTCTAAGATGTCCGACAATATACACACGTTCTCTGTTTTGTGGGACACCGAAATCTTTGCTGTTAAGCATTTGCCATTCCATATCATACCCCAGTTCATCAAACGTTGAGAGGATTGTTTTGAATGTTCTTCCTTTGTCGTGGTTAAGGAGTCCTTTAACGTTCTCGCAAAAAATATATTTAGGTTTGAGAATACTTGCGAATCTTGCAATTTCAAAGAAGAGAGTTCCTCTTGTATCTTCAAAACCTCCTCGTTTTCCAGCAATTGAGAAAGCTTGACACGGAAATCCTCCGCAGATAATGTCAACGTGTCCGATTTTTCGAACAAGCTCATCTGGTACGCTTGTGATGTCATGTAATTCAATTTCTCCTTCTGTGTTATGTATAGCTTTATAACTTGCTCTGGCGAATTTGTCTATTTCGCAAAATCCTACGCATTCATGTCCTGCTGACTCTAGCCCAAGACGAAAACCGCCGATTCCTGCAAATAAGTCTAAAAATTTCATTCAATTTCCTCGATTTCAATTTCAATTCGTGGGTTTGGACTATATAGTTTTCTAGCTCTCAAATCACAGACGATGGCGTCATCTGACCAAACAATTTCAGATTTTGAAATGCTGTCAAACAATGATTTGATCAGGTTGTCCAAATCTGGCTTTTTAACGTGCCACAACAGCCGCGAAATGTATTTTGAATATAATTGTTTAGCTTTATCTTTCGCACGCTTTGATGGTTTTTTAGACACGTTCTGCGGTGCTTTCATATAAAATGTAATTTCTACACGAACAGCACCATCAAAATAGTGTCCGTCGTAATTCTCTTTGATGTAATCTGTGACCTGCTTTCGCCACTTCATCATTTTAGGGTCTTCATACACTGTAGCGTGTCGCCCTCTGATTGTGGCTCGTGGCCTTGATTGTGGCTTTGGTTCAAATGGTATTAAAAACATCTATTCTCTTTTCTTCAAAAAAACAAAAGCGGGCACATTTAAAAGTGTGAGTATAAGGCTTGCGCCCGCTGAAATTCTTTACATGTCGTCCTGTTAACCGACACGTACTTTCTAGTTCGCTTTTTTAGTCGTTCACGGGACTTCTTAATAAATTTCAACTCGTTTTGTGAGTTTCTTCTCTCTGCAATAATCGCAATGTCCGCACGGTTTTGCTTGCGCTCTGCCATGCTTAACATCGTCTAAGTGTTTGATAACCTTAGCTAGCTCGTTTAATTCGTCTTGAATAGCGTCTATATTTTGAATTCGAATAGCTCGAGTATCGCTTGGACTTTCTTTTGTGACCGCATAGATGATTGGTTCGAACGGTTTGTTGTATTTTGTTTCAAGCATTGTCTTATAGACTGCCATTTGCAAAATATAGCCATACGCTTCAAACCAGCGAACTTTGTAATTATTGCCGCTTTCATCTTTAACCCAAACCTCGTCATCAATTGGACCTTTTGTGGTTTTAATGTCGACAAAGTAGCCGTGTTCAATATTTAAGCAGTCAATCTTGCCTTTAAATTCAACACCTGCAATCTCACCCGTTACAGCAGCTTCTTTTTCACCTTGATACAGCGCCGTGAAATTCTTATCTGTTGCAAGTGCGTTAATCATGCTCTCTGCTGTTTCAAACGGTGCGTATAAGTTGCCATTCTTTTTAAAGATTGATTTTTTGTTCTGTTCAATAAACGCCTCATGCGCTTCTTTACTTTCAAATGCGCTGTGAACGTAATTGCCTACTAGTAAAGCTGTCTTATCTCGATTATCTTTCCAGTCGTCATTAAGCTCTGCTAGTGCTCTAGCTTCGCATTCCTTAAATCGTTTAACTTGTGAGACAGACCAATAAGCTTTTGCTGAGTCAAGACTGTAATAATCTTTGCCAAGTAAATCCTTAGTCATCTGTTAAATCTCCGAGCTGGTTGAACAACGCTGTTTGCTCCTCTTGAATTTCGCCAGTTTCTGGGTTAGCAATCGGCAATTCTTCTTGTGGCGCTTCGCCAATCAAATCTGACAAGCTTTCTTCTTGTGGTGTTACGTCAAGTGGTGCTGCTTTCTCGTCTTCGGTTTCGTTATCATCTGAAATTGCTTTTCGCATTTCAACTGATTTTGGACCGTAAGTGCTGATGATGTTTTTCAACAATGTTTTTTTAGCCATAGCGTCAAAGTCTGTTTGCCAAGGTCCATTGTTAAAACTTTTTGAAAATCGTTTACCATGATTATAAGCTTCTGTTTTAGTCCAATAAGTCATCTTTCTAAAACCATTTAGCAACTCAAAGCATGCAAAATATCCTACAACTTCATCTTGCGGTTGACTGAAATCAACTTCTAATGTTTCAAACAATGGGTCATATGACTTGAATTGTGCTTTGTATACTACACCTGCATTGATGCTCTTGTATTGTCCACTACGTTGAGCCAATTCGATTAAACCTTTGTACCCAAGCTGGAACTGTGCTTGACCTTTGTATGGAACGATATAGGCACTTCCCAAACTTGGCTCAATTGGCAAATTTAATACTGCTGCTTTCATTGCTGCTGCTAAAATGGATTCGTTTGTAGCTCGCTTTAAACTGTTATTTCCTTGAATAACTGACAACACACTAGTTGCGAACTGTGCTCCTGCGCCTTTCCAGACATCGTCGAATGTTTTTTGGACATTTGGTGCGTTAAAAAATTGTTTATGTGTGTAAGTAGATACTTGATTTGTCATTATTTTATTCTCCTTTTTCATCTATAAACATTCTGCGTTCCCATCAAAATTCCGAATTCGAATAAGGTATTAATTCTGAATCAATCCTTGTTTTATCAATCGTATTGTCGTTGGCTAAATCAAAAATCAGCTTCCAGCTAGCCCTGTCAAGTTTTCCGTTAACCTTGATATCTAACTTAAAGCCACAATCATTCGTTACCTTGACTCTCATTTTTGTTTTCCTTTCGTTTTCTTCAAATTCCATATTTCACGTTTTAAACGTTTGTTTTCTTGCTGCAAGCTCACAATCTTGTCTTGATATTGATTGATAATCTCACCGTACTCAGTAGCAAGATTGAGATAGTCGCTTGTCCTGTCGTAATATGACTGCTCAAAATCTTCATTCAAAGTTATCATGCTGACCTCAATCTAAAATGTGCTGTTTAACATCTACTCGATAATCGAGCGGAAAGTTAAAGATAATCGCTAAACGCTTGTCTGTTAAATCTTGAATTTCTTCGATAAGGTCTTCATCTGACCAATTTCTATATTTTTTGTAAATTTGGGCTAGTGTTGCCGTTTCATCAACCGCTAAATTGTCGATTGCTTGCAGCAATGCTTCTCTTAATTCGTCATAGTAGCCGACAAGTTCATTGTCCAATCTAATCTCAATCATGCTCGCACCTTTAATTTCTTCAAACAGCTTTCAAATTCATTCAGCGCGTCCTCGTATGCTTCAATTTTGACTTCTTTCTCTTCAATCTCTGCATAGCAGCGATGCACTTCTTCGAGAAAACTAATTCTATTCAATAAGCTCTGTACGTCCATATTTTCCTCTCTAATAAACTATTTTCTTGAGCTGATACATTTTACTGTCTCTAGCCAGCTTTGCTATTAGAGCCTCTGTATCGAGCTTTAAAAGCATGTTCCTAATTTCTTTTGAGTAGTTGTAATAATTCTGCTCGAATTGCTGGATAAGGAGCTCGTTCATACTTGCCAGCCTTTCCAATACTCGTCAAGGTTAACAGACGTGATAGCTGTAACGGTTTTCTGCGATGTTAAAATTTGTTCTTTGTACGGCATTAGACCTGCGTTGCGTTCCATATCGTTTTTTGGCAAGTAGTATCCGCCTCGCCTCGTTCTACGGCTTGCAATGACTGGTTGTTTGAACTCACATCTCAAGCGCTCTACAACCTCTTTAATCCCTCGCTCGCTGATGTCAAATTCAGCTTTCAGCAATTTCAGCGGTACTGGTCGCTCAAAACTGCCGTGATTTTTTATGTAATTCAAAATGTTGATTTCTTGCTCGTTCATCGTTTGCTTTCAGCTCCTTCCGAAAATTTAAAAATACGGTCTTTGTCTCCTCGCATGCCTTTTGTTAAGCGGTCAACGAATGCGTTGTCATAGATTTTTAAAAGCTCAGCTCGTGAGAAATTCGTGTTAATTACTGTTTTAGTCCGACTGTCTAAAATATTGAACAGGAAGCGATATGTCCATTCATTGACTGGTTTGATGTAATTGCCCGTACACGTTTCTTTTCCTAAATCATCTAAAATAAGATAATCACAGCTTGTTAACAGTTTTGTAGCAAATTCTTCTGTAAATCGTCCTCCACCATTAAAACTAGCTTGGACGCGTTGGATAAGCCTTGCGACTGGCATAAAGATAACGCTTTTTGGTTCGTTATAAATTTTAAATGTGTCATTTAGCTGTTTAGCAATCGCTATTGACAGATGACTCTTTCCAACACCCGGACGACCTTGTAGAAAAGTATTGCCTTCTCCACCTTTACCGTAATATCGCACCGCCCTTTGAGCAAATGCGTGTGCTTTCTGGTCTTCGAAATTATGTTCTTCAAAATTCTTCATTGTCGCATTTTTTAAATCGTCTGGAATGATACTCACGGACTCAAACATATTCCATGTTTTAGCAAGCATTCCGTTAACTGTTTGCTGCTCAGCGCTAGACTGTTTCAATCGTTCTAGTTCGTCTTTTTGACATTCTAAACAAAAGGCTGTGCTTGTGTATTCTCCTTGCTGTTTCATGCGTCTGTAATACGGTTTGTTATGAATCGTGCAGACGTCGCCGGTATCTACTAAGATGCCGTTGTTAATCATATATTCATAAGACATTAATTCCATATATTACCTCTAAAATCCAAAGGCTGGATCAACAATATTATGCAAGTCTTCTGTACTACCTTTAGGAAATCCCTTCGATTCCTGAAACTTACGCTGTTCTTCGTCAACTTGTGTGAGAGTTTTGATACCGTTTTGTTTCCAGCCTCTCAAAATACCATTTACATATCCAAAAGAGCGCTTGGCAGAATTAGCAGCTTTATCAATAGCTCTTTTAATGACATCAACTTCAAAACCATCAATTTCTAGATAATCTAATAATTGCTCAAGCTGATTTGGGGTTAAAATCCCTATTTCTTGTTGGAAGTAATCTGAAATATTTTCGATGTTGGTTGCTGGTTGGTCGCTGGCTTTCTCTACTGCACTCTCCTTACCTAACCTAACCTTACCTTTACTATCCTTACCTATCCTATACTGGGTTGCCATTTGGTTGCCAAGTTGGTTGTCATCTGGTTGCCAACTGGTTGTCATTTGGTTGCCAAGTTGGTAAGAACCGGTCGGTGATACTGATAATAAGCTTTTTTCGTTTTGGTAAATGGTTGGTTTAAAACGATCTTTGCGGATTTGATTGTTAATTTTCCAATCGCGGACAACGGTCACGCCACTTTCGAAGATAATGATGAATCCTTTTGCTTGTAACAATTTCAAATCGTCATTGTTAGCTCCGTATGCTCGACTAAGCATTTTTGCATTGCCGATAAATCCTTCGTCATCTGCTTCCATGCCCAGTTGAAAATAAAGGAGTTGACTACTTGCCGGCATATCGACAAATAAATCGCTAGACGTGATGTCTTTGCTGAACATTCTTCTTTGCGCCACTTAATCTTCTTCCTCTCTTTCGCCCCAGCACCCGTGCCAGCCGTCTGTGTCAAAGCCGATTAGCATGATTTCGTCTGTGTCAAAGTATTCATTCCCCATTTGTAGACTCCTCTGATTCTAATATCATTTTCTGCGTTTGCACTATTAGCTCTGCTGTTTCAAATCCTGCCCAGAAAGCTTCTTTGTCTGTTTTTTCAAGCAACGAAACACATGCTGTGCGCATCTTATAAAGAAGATTATTTAAAGTGTCAATTCTGATTTGCTTTTCAAAATTATTGTCATACCCCAAAAGATAAGAAACAGAAACATTGAAATAATCAGCGATTAATTCCCATGCATCTTTTCTTCTCGGAGAACGCTTGCCGTTTTCGAAAGAAGATAATTGACTGGTAGAAAATGTTATGCCTTGTTTATCCTTTAACTCCTCTCTTAACTCCAGAAGTGTTAAATCCTTTTCTTGTCGTAATTCTTTCAATCTAATCATTGTCGTTCCCCTTAAATTGCATCATCTGGTAAACCGTGCATGCGATTGTACGCAATTTGACTCTCTTCGTGCGGAAAATGTTTTGAATACCCACGCTTTGGTTCTTCTTCCTTATGTGCTCTCTTGCCGACAAATGGCAACGTTAGCACGTATAGCAGTGCTGCTAAGCTAAAGCAGATAATAAATAAGTCCATGTTAAATCTCCTTGATTTCTAATTTTCCAGAAAGTGGAAGGTCATGCTCTTTTAAAAATTTAATGTACGCTTTTGCTTCAAACTTGCTTCTAACGAGTGCAAGAAGCTTTTTAGTTTGTCCTTCGCCAAAATCAACCCAGACTTCATAGTCGAAAAAATTGTATGCTAGCTCGTCTGGTGTTAAATCCATGAAATCAGCGAGTTTTTTCAAATTTTTATCGTCTGGGTAATGCAGACCTCGCTCCCATTCGTAGATTGTAGTTTTTGAAACTCCGAGCATCTTGCCAAATTGTTCTTGTGTCAAGCCTTGATTAGCTCGGATTTTCCTAACTCTTTGCCTAAAATACATGTTAAATATTCCTCCATTCATTCTTAATCCATTCTTTTACTGCATCCCGTGGGATTCGATAAATTTTGTCGTTCTTCTTAATGACAGGCATTCCTTTTAAAATGTAATACTTCAACGTGTCATCTCCGACGCCAAGCCACTTTCTTGCTTCGCTTTGCGTCATCAGCGGGCTAAATTGATTATCTTTATCCAAGAAATCAAGTTTGTTTGCTAAAACGGACGTTACTACTGCGTCAATCTTAACTTCAATTAATTCAGCAATATCATTCATTTTTGGACTCCTTTCTGGTATACTGTAAGTAAGTTATTTTTTGTAAGTCACTGATTTCTCAGTGGCTTTTTTTGGTATAATCATCTCGAAAGTCAGTAAATCTTAATAAAATCATTTACTGTTTTAATCAACTCAGAAACTGCTTTGATAGTTTCTGGGTCTTTTTTATCAGATTCCTGAATGACTTCTTTTAAGTACGTAAATGACACTTCTGTGAATTCAGTGATTCTTTCTTTTGTAGCCATATTTACCCCTTTTATTCTGTTAATTTAATCTCAACACCATCAACCAAAAAATATGCTCTGCCTTTCTTATCTTTGAACGCATCGTATTCAAGGGCTTGGAACATATCATCGATGTCGTCGGCTTCAAGAAGAAATATTCTTTTGAAGCCTTTTTTGTAAAAAACGATAATACTTTGGCTTTTCATGTGTTATCCTTTCTGAATTCGTCTAAACTGACTTCTAAGACGTCAGCGATTTTGACAACATCGTCAAATTTTAAAGATTTTTTTCGTCCTTTTTTTAAATCAATCAAGCTGTTTTGATTTAAACCAGCTTTTTTTGCTAACTCATATTTGGTCATCTTCTTTTCAGCTAATAAAATTTCAATTTTTTTCCACATGGTTATTCTCCTTTTTAAGTTAAAAACACAATATATTGTGTGTTGATACTTTTAAAGCAACTACATATTGACTATTCAATATAATTTGATATAATTATATACATGACAAACGGTTGAATAAGGCCTCTCGTCTCCTTATGAAAATCGCAAGTCAAATATATTTAGAAAGGAAAATAATATGGAAGAACCAACTTTTGATTTTTATTTATTAAACACGTATGAAGTTCCAGAGGGACAAGTAATGGGTGAGTTAAAAACAGACTCAAAACTTATTTATGAATTCTTGAATTCAAATCCTGGAACATATTTTCAACGCTTTTATGTTTTCACTGACAATTTAGTTTTACTAGAAGAACGAATCAATGATAAAATTTGTTTCAAATCTAACAAAAAAATTGTTGTTGACAGTGAATACAATATCAGCTTTGAAGATTAAGGACACAACCTCTTCTTAACGCTCAGTAACGGCGAATAGTAGGTTTTTGTTACTTTTGAGGAGTCAAGCGCTAATTTTACAATAGTGTTTGACTCTTTTTTCTTTCCGCTATACGGATAACGTTTTGGTTTCATGTATTATCCTTTCTGTATTTGGTATAATGTAATAAAAACTAATGAGGTGCTGTATGATTATCATTTCACGAAAAGCTAGAAAATTATTAAAATCATTGCTTGATATTCGAAAATCCCAAGAATCTCCTCGCATTAAGCCAGAACAGTATGAAAAACTGATAGATAAACAAGGTGAAGCGCTTGGCGAATTGATTTACCACAAATTAGTGGTTCAAGACATTGGTCACGACATCGGCGTTACCGACGAGGGGATTTATTTTTATCAAGCTTACAAAGAACACAATAAATTTATTTGGTTGACTTCGTTTTGGTTTCCGCTAGCTGTTGCTTTCGCAACGACTGTTATCACACTAATTGTTAATTTTTTATTTTTTAAATAAAATCCAAAAAATCAACGTTCCTAGAAACACCCCTATAAGACTTCCGATAATTGCCAGTGCAACATCGTATCCGTCTAAATTCCACTCAAAGAATTCTTTGAGTTTTTTTAGTTTTTTCATGTTTACTCCTTTCTAACCTGCTGATAAATGTTTGTTGAAATTCTGTTTTAAAACGAATTTTTTACCTAAAAAAATAAAATCTTTATTAACGCCATAATACTTAGCTAGTTTTTCTAATAAACTCAAAGGAATATCTGTACTATCATTTTCGTATTTAAGCAGTGTTTGTTGGTGGATACCTAATTCTTTAGCCACTTCTTTAGCTGTTAAACTATAGTTTGTGCGTAAAGCACGTAACGTCATTTTTTGCATATTCTCACCCCTTTCTAATTATTTGTTACACCTTGTTAACATTGTTAAGGCCTATCTCAACCTTACGAGTATATTATAATCCGTTTTAAAACGAATGTCAATACTTAAAACGATAAAAAACGAATTTTTTTCGTTTTTTATGTTTACAAATCCGAAAAAAATCGTTATTATATAAGTATAAAAATAAAAGGAGGAAAGCTGAATGGCTAGAGGAAGAGGAAAAGCTACTCCTCAAGAAAAAGAAGCAATGAAATTTATTTCTGCTAAAATACGACAGCTATTAGATGAAAATAATTTAAAACAATCTCATCTTGCTGATAAATTAGATATTCCACGAAGTAGTTTTAACGAATACGTTAGAGGGAACGCTCTGCCTCGTCCGGGAAATGTTCAAAAAATCGCTGATTATTTTGGTCTTTTAAAGTCTGACATTGATCCTCGTTTTAAAACTGAAAAACAGGAAGATATTGATGACTCTTTAATTTCTCAAATCAACACTAAAGTGACTAAATTGCATAAGGCACGTCAAAAAAAGGTTTTGACATTTGCTGACAAACAACTAAAAGAACAAGAATTAGAAATAAATAATCAGAATACAGTAAATGAACCCCAAACTATATACTATACTTATAACTATTACGATCAACCGGCTTCAGCTGGTACAGGACAATATTTAAACGATGTACAAGTTGAACAGATTGAGTTACCAGTAGATATAGACGCTGACTTTGTCGTTCCAATTTATGGAGATTCAATGGAGCCAGAATATCATTCTGGAGACTATGTTTTTGTGAAATTATCTGTAGAACTTTCAAACGGTGATGTTGGCGTCTTCGAATTATACGGTGATGCCTATATTAAAGAATTAATTATTGATGATTCTGGGGCTTATTTACATAGCTTAAATTCTAAATACGATGATATTCTAGTTGATGCCGATAGCGATTTTAGAATTATTGGCGAAGTTGTTGGGAAATATTCGGAAAATTAAAATTACGTGCAAAACTGAACCACGTTAAAAGCTGATGGAGGTATTAATATCATGAAAGACGAGAAGAAAGTCTTAGGTATTTTAGCTATTGTTTTTGGTGGATTTGCTCTTGTAGGCTCTTGGGTGCCTATTTTAAATAATCTATCATTTGTAGTTGCTATAATTTCACTAATTTTGGGAATTATTGCATTAGTGGTTAATCGCAAAAATAAAAAGGTTCTTGCAATTGTTGGAACTTGTTTGTCACTTGCTTCAATTATTATTGTTTTGGCTACACAATCAATGTATGGTAGTGCTTTAGATAAGGCTAGTAAAGCTGTTGATGAAGCTAGCTCGTCTATTGACGCCGATTATAGCAAGTCATCTTCCGAAGAAGCTAGTAAAGAAGCAGAAGCTGATAAGAACTTCAAGTGGACTGATGCTTATTTTGATAGCATTGTAGATGGCACTACTACTTATGACGAGATTGTAGCAACTGTTGGTGAGCCAAATACAACTGAAACAGATACTGATTATGATATTGATACCGATTCGGAAGTTCCATCTATGGATTGTGATTGGGATTTAGACGATGGTTCATACTATGCTAGTGTTTCAATTCACTTTGTTCAAAAAAACGGAACTTATGTAGTTGATTATAAAACCGGCACTGGTCTTAAATAAAACAAAAAAATCCCTCACACTCTCCTTCGCCAAAATTTGAGTGTAAGGGTTAGATGATAAGTACAAAAAACAACTTAATTAATTACTTAAAAATTGGAAATGGAAAAGTCCAGGTTCGTTGCTTTTTGTATACACTATTTTACCAAAAAAGCGAGGTTAAAGCAATGGCTTCTTATCGTAAACGTTCAAACGGTTGGGAATATCGTATAAGCTATAAAAACATGTATGGAAAATACAACCAACTAACAAAAGGTGGCTTCAGAACCAAAGCCGAAGCTGTTAATGCTGCAGCAATCGCTAAAAAAGACTTATTGGACGGCGTTAAAGAAAATAAAACAATAAGTCTAGCTGATTATTTCGGCAATTGGATGGAAATTTACAAAAAACCCGAAGTTGATCCTGAAACGTATACTAAATACAAATTCTCTCACAAAGTTATTAAAGAATATTTCAAAGACGCAAAGATGGTTGATATTACAGCTACACATTATCAAAAAATCTTCAATCAATTGGGAGAACGATATGTAAAAGACACAGTCAAAAGAGTTAACTCAAACATCAGACAATCACTAAAAGTAGCTTTGCACGAAGGTAGTTTAAAAAAAGATTTTACAGCACTGGTTAAAATCCACTCTTCTATCGAATCTTCAAAAAAAGGAATGAACTATCTTGAATTAGAACAGCGTGAAAACTTCATTGAAAGTGTTAGTGAGACAATTCAGTATCAATCAAGCTTCTTCTGCTATGTTGTAGCAAAAACGGGGCTACGTTTTTCTGAAGCGCAAGGTTTGACGAATGATGACAAATGTATCAACCGAAAAGAATTATATATTTACGTTTTTAGAACCTACAAAGTTAACGGTGCAAGGCGAGGGTGGGGGGAAACTAAGAACAAGCAGTCGGAACGAAAAGTTCCAATTGATGAAGAGTTTATTCAAAAACTCGACGAATACTTAAACTCTGGTTTTGTAGCAAACGAAGATAACAGATTATTTACTCACGTTTCAAATAACATGGCTAATAAATTAATTAAAAAACGAACTCAAACGGAAGTTACTTGTCACGGTTTGAGACATACGTATGTAAGCTTTTTGATTTATCACAATATTGACGTTGTTTCAATTGCACGACTTGTCGGGCACAAGGATGCTACAGAAACACTTCAAACGTACGCCCATCTATTTGAGAGAAGACAAGATGAAGTGTTTGAGCTTGTTAGAAAAATTATTTAAATATTTTTTGGACTAATTTTGGACAAAAGCTATTTTTAGAATTAAAAAAGCCTTGAAACAAAGGCTCTTTTTATATAGTTGTATCCACCCTAAGGGAATCGAACCCCTATTTCAAGAACCGGAATCTTGCGTGATATCCATTACACTAAGAGTGGCAACTACTATATTATACCATATCGAAACAAAAAGAAAAGACTTGGAAATCAAGTCTTTTCTCATTTATAATTACAATTCAATGTCGCCAAACAAGTCAGCCATTGAGAATCCAGTTTGAGTTTCTGGAAGTTCGTAATCACGTTTAGCTTCACGTTTTGGACGACGTGGACGTGATTGACGTTTTTCTTCGTTTTCAGCTTGTGCTGGACGTTCTTCAAGAGCTTTGATTGAAAGTGATACACGTTCTGCAGCAGCGTTAACATCAAGAACTTTAACGTTAACTTCTTGACCTACTGAAAGAACATCTTTTGGATTTTCAACACGTTTGTGTGAGATTTGTGAGATATGAACAAGTCCATCGATACCAGGCAATACTTCAACGAAAGCACCAAAGTCAGTCAAACGTTTAACTTTACCTTCAACAACATCACCAGCAGCAAGTTTTTGTTCTACACCATCCCATGGTCCAGGTGTTGTAGCTTTAAGTGAAAGTGATACACGACCTGCTTCTTCGTCGATTGAAAGAACTTTAACTTCAACTTCTTCACCAACAGAAACAACTGATTTAGGTGAAACGTTGCGTTCGTGTGACAATTCAGTTACGTGAACAAGTCCGTCAACACCACCAAGATCGATGAAAGCACCGAAGCTTGTCAAGCGAGCAACTTTACCTTTAACGATTGCGCCTTCTTCAAGTTTAGAGAAGACTTCTTTACGAGCTGCAGCAGCTTTTTCTTCAACAACTTCACGACGTGAAAGGATGAAGCGGTTTTCAGCTGGAACAACTTCTTTGATTTTAGCTTCGAATTCTTGACCAACGAATTTTTCAGTGTTACGTACGAAACGTGTATCAATCATTGAAGCAGGGATGAATCCGCGAAGTCCTTCAAATTCAACTGAAAGACCACCTTTAACAGCGCGTGTACCTTTAACAGTAACAACTTCGCCTTCGCGACCAACAAGTTTATCCCAAGCTTTGCGAGCTTCCAAGCGTTTTTTAGAGACAAGGAAAGTAACTGTATCAGTATCTTTACCTACTACTTGACGAAGAACAAGTACTTCAACTGTGTCGCCAGTTTTAACAAAATCGTTAATATCAGCATCGCGATCGTTAGTTAATTCACGAAGTGTAAGAACACCTTCAACACCTGTTCCTTCGATAACAACGTTTGCTTGATCATTATCAACAGTTAAAACTTCCGCAGTGACAACATCACCAGGGTTTACTTCGCTAACACTGTTTAGCAAATCTTCAAATTCATTCATTCTAAAAAATCCTCCAACAAAAGCTAGCTTAAGCTAGCTTTTGACAACAATAATATTTCTCAAGGTAACCCGCAACGACAACAACTTTTATCTTTGACGGTGTCAAGCCGAAACTCGATACCTTTGACTGGGGTAGCTGGATTCGAACCAACGCATGAGGGAGTCAAAGTCCCTTGCCTTACCGCTTGGCTATACCCCAAAAACAAGGTTCAATTAATTCTAAGATAAGATCTTAGGAATGGAAGGGGAGGGATTCGAACCCCCGAACCCGAAGGAGCGGATTTACAGTCCGCCGCGTTTAGCCTCTTCGCTACCCTTCCGTTACGACAAAAACTATTCTAGCATAGTTTTTGTTCTCTGACAAGTACTTTTCGCTATTTTTTAGCGATTTAAGTTGTAATTTTCAATAATACTTTCAATTGCTTGCTCTAAAGTTTTGAAAAGTGCTTCCACTTCTCCATTTTTGACAACGGCAAATTTGTTATCAAGCTCAGCAATTTCACCGATAACTTTTTTTCCAGCAGTCAAATTATAACCATCGACATTAGCATTATTGATGGCAACTTTGGCGTCAGCAAGTTGAATTTCGATTTTTTTATCTTTTTTGCTCATTTTTCCACCTCACGCTATTCATTTTACCGAAAAACAAAAAAGCTTGCAAGAGCAAGCTTTAATTTATTAGTCAACTTTGTAAATCCAGCCTTCTGGAGCTTCAATGTCACCGAATTGGATACCGACAAGCTCGTCGTACAATTTACGAGTAACAGGTCCTACTTCTGTTTCACTGTAGAAGATATGGAAGTCATCACCGTGTTGAACACCACCGATTGGTGAAATAACAGCTGCTGTACCACAGGCACCTGCTTCAACGAATTTATCCAATTCATCAAGTCTAACATCACCTTGGATAGCTTTCATGCCAAAACGGTGTTCTGCCAAATAAAGAAGTGAGTATTTTGTGATAGATGGCAAGATTGATGGACTAAGTGGTGTGATAAACTCATTATCAGCTGTAATACCAAAGAAGTTTGCAGAGCCGACTTCTTCAATCTTAGTGTGTGTCGCAGGATCTAGGTAAATAACATCAGAGAACTTACGATCGTGAGCCATTTTACCTGGAAGAAGACTTGAGGCATAGTTACCACCTACTTTTGCAGCACCTGTACCATGTGGAGCAGCACGGTCATATTCGTCTTGAATCAAGAAATTAGTTGGTACCAAACCACCTTTGAAGTAGTTACCAACAGGCATTGCGAAAATAGTGAAAATGTATTCATCTGCAGGGTGAACACCAATAATGTCACCAACACCAATCAAAAGAGGACGTAGATAAAGTGTTGCACCAGTGCCGTATGGTGGTACAAATTCTTCATTAGCACGAACGACTTGTTTTGCAGCATCAATAAATTTTTCTGTAGGCACTTGTGGCATAAGAAGACGATCTGCAGTGCGTTGCAAACGTTCAGCGTTCATATTTGGGCGGAACAATTGTACTGAACCATCTTTTGTACGATAGGCTTTCAACCCTTCAAAGGCTTGTTGACCATAGTGCAAAGCTGGTGATGCTTCAGAAATGTGGAGCATTGAATCTTCTGTTAATTTTCCTTCATCCCATTTACCATCTTTGTAGTAAGAGATGTAACGAAATGGTAATTTACGATAGGCAAAGCCTAGATTATCCCAGTCTAAATCTACTGTCATAACTATTCCTCTTTCTTTGTTTTTATCCTATTGTACGCTTTTTAAATCTTTTTTCAAGTGCTTTTTCATAAAATTCTGAAAATTTGTTCAAAAAATAAATCGGAGAAAATCTCCGATTTATTATCGCTATTTAATTCTTGCGCTAAAGACACCTTCATCTGAAATTTTATCTGAGATAAAGGAACCATTACTTGTGCGTTCTGACAAGGTCAAATCTTCAAGAATGGCTTGATAATGATTGCCTTTATTTGAATAAACTTCTAAGGTTTCGATTTTATCTGAATCTAACGTCTCAATAGTGAATAAATCAATATTTTGCACGTCATTTGAGGCATGGACTGGTCCTGCCATAAAGACGCGATGTGGTTTTGATTTGAGTTCACGAAGGACTTGCAAGCCTCGATTAGCACGACTTGTTGCTGGAATTAGCTCAGTTGTCATACGTTTAAGGCTACCACGTTGTGTCAAGATAAAGAAGCTTTCTGTATTGGCGATAAAGGCTGACACGACAAAATCCTCATCCTTAAGGTTAATTGATTTAACCCCTGCCGCTTTGGCACCAACTACTGGCACTTCGTCAATATTGAAATGCAAGGCATAGCCATTATGCGTAATGATCATGACATCATCAAGTGCAATTGGCGCAATAGTCACGACCATATCATCGTCTTTTTTCAACTTAGCATACTTAACAGCTTTTGATTTGTAGGTGCGCCATGGCGTGAATTCTTTGCGTTCAAAGCGTTTGATTTGACCATATTTTGTGGCTGCAAAATAAGTTTGCGGTCCAAAGTCATCGACAATTTCAGCATACAAGACATACTCGTCTGTCGCAAAATCAGTGATGGTTTGTGATAAATGTTCCCCAATATCTTTCCAGCGAATATCTGTCAATTCATGGACTGGACGATAGATGACATTGCCAAGATTTGTAAAAATCAACAAATGTTGAGTTGTCTTAGCTTGTGAGACGAAGACCAGTTCATCATCATCACGTTTACCAATTTCTTCAACCGTAGAAGCATTGTAAGAACGCGGACTTGTACGTTTGATGTAACCACCTTTTGTCACACTGATATAAGTATCTTCTTCGACAATCAAGCTTGCCACATCGATTTCAATCGTTTGTGCTTCGGCTTGCAATTCTGTCAAACGTGGGTTAGCGAATTTCTTCTTAACTTCACGTAGTTCACGTTTCATGACATTGTACATAGTACGTTCGTCACCGATAATTGCTTTAAGCATAGTGATGCGTTCACGAAGCTCTGCTTCTTCATTTTCAAGCGTCACAATATCAGTATTTGTCAAACGGTACAATTGCAAAGTCACAATAGCTTCAGCTTGTTCTTCTGAAAATTCATAGCTGACTTTGAGGTTTTCTTTAGCGTCAGCTTTATTTTCAGACGCACGAATAAGCGCAATAACCTCATCCAGAATTGAAATAACACGAATCAAGCCTTCCACGATGTGAAGACGTTTTTCAGCTTTTTCCTTGTCAAATTTTGAACGGGCAACGATGATTTCCTTACGGTGAGCAATGTAACTTGTCAACATCGGAATGATACCCACTTGGCATGGTGTATAGTTGTCAATAGCAACCATGTTGAAGTTATAGTTGACTTGCAAGTCAGTGTATTTCAACAAATAGTTGAGAATCGTTTGCTCGTCTGCATCTTTTTTAAGTTCGATAGCAATACGAAGTCCATCACGGTCTGACTCATCACGAACTTCTGCAATGCCAGGGACTTTATTGTTGACACGAACATCGTCAATTTTCTTAACGAGTACGGCTTTATTGACTTCATAAGGAATTTCAGTGACGACGATTTGTTTTTTACCGCCACGAAGACTTTCAATGTCCGTTCGTGAATGAACAACAACACGTCCTTTACCAGTTTCGTAAGCCTTACGAATACCATCCTTACCTTGGATAATCGCCCCAGTAGGGAAATCAGGTCCCGGCAAGAATTCCATCAATTTATCTAATTTTGCATTTGGATGGTCGATAAGGTAAACAACTGCATCAATGACTTCAGCCAAGTTGTGTGGCGGAATATCAGTTGCATATCCAGCTGAAATACCTGTTGCACCATTCACCAAAAGGTTAGGAAAAGCAGCTGGCAAAACCGTTGGTTCTTTTTCGGTATCATCAAAGTTCCAAGCAAACGGAATAGTATTTTTTTCAATATCGTGAAGCAAATACCCAGCAATCTCTGACAAACGTGCTTCAGTGTAACGCATGGCTGCCGGTGGATCACCGTCCATAGAACCATTGTTACCATGCATTTCAATCAAGGTTTCACGATTTTTCCAATCCTGACTCATGCGCACCATGGCGTCATAAATTGATGAGTCACCGTGTGGGTGAAAATTACCCATGACGTTACCGACTGATTTAGCCGATTTACGGAAACCTTTATCAAAAGTATTGCCGTCCTTATTCATTGAATAAAGGATACGACGTTGAACAGGCTTCAAACCATCACGAATATCTGGCAAAGCCCGCTCTTGAATAATATATTTGGAGTATCGTCCAAAACGATCCCCCATAATGTCTTCAAGAGACATATTTTGTACATTTGACATAATTATTATCCTTTTTTAATCAATTTGTCTAACAGTTATTTTAAGGCTCCCCACAAATTAAGTATTAAAACCACCCCTAACAAAATAAGTATTCCCTGAAACTCTAATGATATAAACGTCCATAAGCATCCATTAGCTTTAATAGCTTTTTCGTATACTCCCGAAAGAATATCAGCAAACCTGCTCTGGTTCTTATCACCTTGTTCTTCAGACTTTTCTACCATCTTTTTATTTATCCTTTCAAGCAAATCATATTCTTCATGATCACTTCCTAAATCTTTGCATATATTGTTTGCATTCTCAAATGTCTCACGAATAAAGTCTCTCGGTTTTGAATAACTATCTTTTAAAAATTTCAGTGGAGCCACCATTGAAACATTGTACTCCCAATGATTCTTCAATAAGCACCTGATAAACACCCTAATAATTTCTTGTTCTTGATATAAAAGTCTTTTAGATTCATGAGGTTCCGAGTACTTCGACGTGATAGATTTAGAATAGTCTATCATGATATTAGAAATCCAAGCAAAAGTATTTTCTTTAACTTCTTTAGCTGGTGCATATCGTAAAGCCGTTCTCATTACCTGAACCTCTTTAAGTGTAATTTCATCAGCAGAAGCCGCATCAAAGAGCTTAGAGCGCCAACCTGAAATACTATCTAAAGAACTTCTATAGTTAGCATATAAGCCAACTGCCGACACGGTTGCACCAGCAAAAGCACCAATCAAACCGCTTACTAGCTCACTTGTCAAATTATTATCCATTTTCTAACTTTCTAAAAATATATGGCTAACTAATTATATTGGCCATTAAAAGTAAAAATATCTTAAAACACTGTATTTTCTTCCAAGGTGAATTTAACATTGTCTTCAATCCATTTGCGGCGTGGTTCAACTTTGTCACCCATAAGGACATTGACACGGCGTTCGGCACGCGCCAAATCATCAATAGTCACACGAATAAGCGTACGTGTTTCAGGGTTCATGGTTGTTTCCCACAATTGGTCAGCGTTCATTTCACCAAGACCTTTGTAACGTTGGAGTTGAGCTCCTTTACCAAATTTTTGACGTAGTTCTTCTAACTCACCATCTGTCCAAGCATACTCAACTTGCTCTTTCTTGCCTTTACCTTTAGACATTTTGTACAAAGGTGGCAAAGCGATATAGACATGACCTGTTTCCACAAGCGGACGCATGTAACGGTAAAAGAAAGTTAGTAACAATGTCTGAATGTGAGCACCATCGGTATCCGCATCGGTCATGATAATAATCTTATCGTAGTTTGAATTTTCAACTTTAAAATCTGCACCGACGCCTGCACCAATTGTGTAAATCATGGTATTGATTTCTTCGTTTTTCACAATGTCAGACATCTTAGCTTTTGCTGTATTTAAGACTTTACCACGCAATGGCAAAATAGCTTGGAATTTACGGTCACGTCCTTGTTTAGCTGAACCGCCGGCAGAATCCCCTTCGACCAGATAAAGCTCATTTTTCTTAGGATTCTTAGACTGTGCTGGTGTCAATTTACCAGAAAGGAGTCCTTTGTCTCTCTTGTTCTTCTTACCATTACGAGATTCGTCACGCGCTTTACGAGCTGCTTCTCTGGCATCACGCGCTTTAATCGCCTTACGAACAAGGTTAGACGCCACTTCACCATTTTCCAAAAGGAAGAAAGTGAGTTTTTCAGAGACGATACTGTCTACAATCGGACGTGCTAGAGGACTACCGAGTTTATCTTTAGTTTGTCCTTCGAATTGCAAGTGTTCTTCTGGAACCAAGATTGAAAGCACTGCAGATAGCCCTTCACGGTAATCTGACCCTTCAAGGTTCTTATCTTTTTCTTTCAACAGGCCTGACTTACGAGCGTAGTCATTCATCGCCTTAGTAATGGCAGATTTCAATCCTGTCTCGTGTGTTCCACCATCTTTAGTACGAACATTGTTAACAAAAGAAAGGATATTATCTGAGAATCCGTCATTGTATTGAAGTGCAACTTCGACTTGGAAACCTTGGTCTTCACCAGTCACCCAAATCACAGGTGTTAATGTTTCTTTGTCTTCGTTAAGGTATTCAACAAAGTCCTGCACTCCATTTTCATAATGGAATTCCAGATGTTCTGCTTCTTCTGGACGATTATCCGTCAACGTCAATGTAACATTCTTAAGCAAAAAGGCAGATTCTTTTAAGCGCTCAGCAATGGTGTTAAATTTAAAGTCAGTCGTTGAGAAAATCGTATCATCAGGCATGAATGTTACCATAGTACCTGACTTAGATTTTGGTGCTGTTCCAATCTTTTTAAGGGTTGTCACGGGTTTACCACCATTTTCAAAACGTTGTTTGTAAACCGCACCGTCACGAGTAATTTCGACTTCAAGCCATCTTGAGAGGGCATTAACAACTGAAGACCCCACACCGTGAAGCCCACCAGATGTTTTATAACCACCTTGACCGAATTTACCACCTGCGTGAAGCACAGTGAAGATAACTTCTACAGTTGGAATCCCCATAGCGTGCTTACCAGTTGGCATCCCACGTCCTTGGTCTTTTACGGTCACACTACCATCTTGATTAAGAATAACATCAATCTGAGTACCAAAGCCAGAAAGAGCTTCGTCGACGGCATTGTCAACAATCTCCCAAACTAAATGATGTAGTCCTGTCGCATCTGTTGAACCGATGTACATTCCGGGGCGTTTACGTACGGCATCTAGCCCCTCTAACACTTGAATGGCATCGTCATTATAATTATTTACATTAATTTCTTTTTTAGCCAAAAGCGACCTCCAAATAATTCATCTTTTTTATCTTACAAGTTTTTTCAAATTTTTGCAAAAAAAATCAAATCGAATAAGGATTTTACAAGGAAAATCACTAATTTTTTCATGAAATAGTATAACAAATTTAAAGCGTTATCACAAATTTAACTTGATTCTTCAAGTTATTTATTTTTCAAATTTTACCTTTTCATAAGAACTGATTATGTTATAATGAGAACATGAAAATTTTAGTTATGATTGTGATTGCATACTTGTTGGGGTCAATCCCAACTGGTCTATGGATTGGAAAATTCTTCTATCATGTTAACCTCAGAGAACATGGTAGCGGTAATACTGGGACAACCAATACTTTTCGAGTTTTAGGTGTCAAAGCAGGAATTGTCACATTTGTGATTGACATGCTAAAAGGAACTCTGGCAGCACTCCTTCCTCTTATCTTTAGCGTTAATGGTGTGTCACCTGTTCTTATTGGTTTATTTGCCATTATTGGTCATACCTTCCCGCTATTTGCACAGTTTAAAGGTGGTAAGGCAGTTGCGACAAGTGCTGGTGTTCTTCTTGGATATGCACCGCTATTTCTTCTTTTCCTTGCCGTTATCTTTGTCATCACCCTTTACCTCTATAGCATGATTTCATTGTCTAGTGTTGTTGCTGCAAGCGCTGCTGTGGTTAGTGTGCTTGTCTTTCCAGCATTTGGTTTCTTGCTTAATCACTATGATTTGCTCTTTACATTATTGATTATCATTATTGCAGGCATCATCATTGTACGACACAAAGACAATATTACTCGTATTAAAAATCATGAAGAAAACCTCGTTCCTTGGGGAATGAATTTAAGTCATCAAGAACAAAAAAGAAATTAGCAAAATGCTAATTCTTTTTTTATGCTTTATAAACAATGTTACCATCGCAGATAGTGTATTTGACAACACCTTGGAGTTTTTCACCGATAAATGGTGAATTTGAAGCTTTAGAAGCAAAATGGTCAGAGACAACACGTTCTTCTTTGTCAGCGAAAATCACGATGTCAGCTGGGCCATTTTCAGCCAAATAACCTGCATCGAAATCATACATAGATGACGGATTGATGGTCATCTTAGCAAGCAATTCTGAAAGCGTCAAGTCGCCTGTCGCTACCAAGTTTGTCAAACCAAGTGATAACGACGTTTCAAGCCCTGTCATGCCTGATGGGGCTTTTGTGATGTCTTCAACATTCTTTTCATCGGCGTGGTGTGGCGCGTGGTCAGTCGCAATCACAGAAATGACACCAGATTTCAAGCCTTCAATAACCGCTAAGCGATCCTTTTCTGTACGAAGTGGTGGGTTCATCTTAGCTGCAGAACCTTTGATCAAAAGTAAATCCTCTGTTTTTGAGAAATGTTGCGGTGCTGCTTCTGCAGTGACGTTTGCCCCCAATTGTTGAGCAAATTCAACCACTTTCACTGATTCAGCTTTTGACAAGTGTTGGATATGCAAATGAGCTCCGCGGTCATAGGCAATCATAACATCACGCGCAATCATGCTGTATTCTGCCACACCTGTTGCTCCGCAGAAATGGAATTTATCACGTGCGATACCTTCGTTAAATCCAAGGATGCCGTTTAATTCTGGGTCTTCTTCGTGCACAGCCACAAATGTGTTGTTTGCTTTAGCCAAATCCAAGGCTTCTTTTAACACTTTTGTGCTTTGAAGCGGAATACCATCATCAGAAAAGCTAAGAGCACCATTTTCAAGCAAAGCCTTAAAATCAGTCAAAGTCTTGCCGTCAAAGTTTTTCGTTACGGTTGCATTAGTGTAAACGTGAACGTTCTCCTTAGCTGCACTTACTAAAACTTCTTTCAAAGTCTCAACGTCAGAAATGGTAGGGTTGGTATTTGCCATCATCACAACTGATGTGAAGCCACCAGCTGCCGCTGCTAATGCACCTGTGTGAATGTCTTCTTTATGCGTTTGACCTGGTTCACGGAAGTGTACATGAATATCCACCAAACCTGGTGCCACAACAAGACCAGTAGCGTCAATCACTTCAGCACCAGCTTCTTCAATTGCATCCGCAATTTTAACAACTTTTTTACCATCAACAAGTACATCCGCTACCTGATCAAAACCAGATTTCGGATCAACAACACGACCATTTTTAATAAGTAACATGTTAAACTCCTATTATTTCAACCAATCAATTGGTTCAAGGCCATCCTCTGTCAAATATGCGTTAGCTTTTGAGAAAGGGTGGCTGCCAAAAAATCCTCGATAAGCCGAGAGTGGACTTGGATGCGCACTTTCAATGACATGATGGATAGGATTGGTAATGAGAGCTTTTTTCTTACGTGCAAAACCACCCCACAGGATAAAGACAACAGGTGTTTCTTTTTGATTAACCACCTTGATAATCGCATCTGTGAAAGGTTCCCAGATTTGCCCCGCATGACCATTCGCACGACCAGCTGGAACTGTCAAGCAAGCATTTAAAAGAAGCACTCCTTGCTGTGCCCATGGTGTTAAATCGTGGTGATCACGTTGCCCCAAATCATCTGCCAATTCTTTCAAAATATTTTGAAGAGATGGCGGAGCTGGGATATCTTCTGGTACTGAAAATGATAAACCTTGTGCTTGATTCGGACCATGGTAAGGATCCTGACCAATGATGACAACTTTTACATTTTCTAGTGCTGTTGTCTGAATCGCGTTAAAGACTTTTTCACGTGGTGGGTAAACCAATTCTTGTTGATAGACCAAGTCCATAAACTGATTGATTTGCCCAAAATAATGCTCTGGTAATTCCTTTTTAATTAATTCATGCCAAGTTGAATGCTGCATGTTCACTCCTCGTTAGTTTTAGTATTTCCCTACTAAATCTAGCTCCTCTTTTGCCAAGACATGTCCTTTTATCGCATGTCGCAAATCATTCATGTAAAAACCATTTTCAAGTGGCAATTCACAATCCAAAGCATAGACCGTAAGGGTATAAACATGGTCTTTATCCGGTGGATATGGTCCCATATAACCATCATAAATATCTGAGTTATCCTCATTTAAAAACTTGCTAACCAAGCTATTTTTACCATGAGTGTGCTTAGCATCTAGACGAGAAAAATCCTCTGAGATAGCTGTCATATCATTAGGAACATTAGCCACTACCCAGTGAATGTAAGCAAAGCCACAAACTGGAATAGAATCATAGTCGACAAAGGTCCAAGCAAATGTCTTTGTTCCTTTGGGAACATCCTCAATCATAAAAGGAAAAGAAATCACAGCGTTTCCTCTCACTTGAACACTAGCCCCTTTAGCATAGGTATCTGGTAAAACATTATCTTTAAATGGTGATGATAGTTTCATTATAACCCCTTTCCATGTTTAAACCAAGAAGGCCACCAAAGTTTTTCACCTTAGTAGCCAAATACTAACTCATTTAGTCACGCCAAGTTTCTTGATTTTCTTTAAACTTGCGTAACAATGTCAAATCATCAGCAGTGATGTAACCTTGTACTTTAGCCACTTTGATAAGCTCTGTGTAGTTAGAAAGTGTTACAAGTTTTACACCTGCTTTTTCAAAGTTTTCAGTTGCTTTTGGCAATTCATAAGTGAAGATGGCTACCACACCGATAACATCAGCTCCTTCACGTTCGGCAGCTGCTACAGCTTCAAGAACTGAACCACCAGTTGAGATAAGGTCTTCAACGACAACCATTTTTTGTCCTTTTGTTACACGACCTTCGATTTGATTTCCAGCACCGTGATCTTTTGGTTTACTACGAATGTAAGCAAATGGAAGATTCATTTTATCAGCGATAATGGCACCATGTGGGATACCAGCTGTTGCAGTTCCGGCAATTACTTCAACTTCTGGGAATTCTTCTTTGATTTTGTCAACAAACCCATTTTCAATCAAGGTACGTGTTTCTGGGTAAGACAAAGTTACACGATTATCTGTGTAGATTGGTGATTTAATCCCAGATGCCCAAGTAAATGGATCATTTGGTTTCAAGTAAACTGCTTGAATATCAAGCAAATCTGATGCAATTTGTGATGCTAAAGTCATTTTATTCCTCTTTTCTAAACTCAAAAATCAATTGTCGTCTTAGTATTAAAATACTAAGCGTTCCATTCGTTGTAAATGGCTTTGTAAGCTGTCACTGGATCCTCAGCTTTAGTAATTGGTCGTCCAACAACGATATAACTTGATCCGATAGCTGATGCTTGACTTGGCGTCATGACGCGTTTTTGGTCACCAACCACAGCTCCTGCTGGGCGAATACCTGGCGTCAAGCAGACAAAATCATCTGACGTTTCCTCTTTGATAACAGCAACTTCACAAGCTGAGCAGACAACGCCATCAAGACCAGCTTCTTCTGCTTTTTTCGCATAATGAAGCACAGAATCAACCAAGCTTGTTTGAATGTTTTGGTCTGCTTTCATCTGTTCATCTGATGTTGAGGTTAATTGAGTTACTGCGATCAGTTTTGGACCTTGTCCAAGCCCTTCACGCGCCGCTTTCATCATCTCAACACCACCAGCTGCGTGAACATTGGTCATGTCCACACCTAGATTTGAAAGCACATGCATTGCTGATTTAACCGTATTCGGAATGTCATGCAATTTCAAATCTAGGAAAACTGAGTGTCCAAGAGATTTCACATAACGAACAATCTCTGGTCCTTCAGCATAATAAAGTTCCATACCAATCTTGACATAGAGCTTCTCATCTGCAGGGAACAAAGCAAGAAATGACTTCACATCATCAAATGATGGAAAATCAAGAGCAATAATCGGACGACTTTCGTGCATTTTTTCTCCTTTTTCTATAAAGAAAACCCCGCCCGAGGGCGAGGTTACACGAAAAGCAGGGTAGCAAACACCCCATTATCAAAGATTATATCTTCTTTTTTTCACGAACCTTTCTCGCCTCTCTGGACTCAATTAAAGGTTATTCAGTTGTTAATATTATATCTTTTTTTACAATCAAAGTCAAAAATTTACTGACTTTTTAATCAAATAGCAGAGCTTATTTGCCACATAATTCTTGGCGAGCTTCGCGACGTAAAGTTTCAAGATCTGTGATGCCATACTGGTCCATGACTTCTGGCAAACGCTCGATGATATTTGGACACGCGTAAGGATCTGTAAAGTTTGCTGTTCCAACACCAATAGCTGATGCACCAGCAATCATCATCTCAATAGCCGCTTCTGCCGAATCAACACCACCCATACCAATAATTGGCAAATCAGAACTTTGCGCTACTTGACGAATAAGCTTAAGAGCTACTGGAAAGACCGCTGGACCGCTCATACCTCCTGTACCATTGGCAATGATTGGTTTACGTGTTTTCAAATCAAATCGCATACCAACCAAAGTATTAATCATGGTAAATCCTGTCGCACCGGCTTCTTCAACAGCCTTAGCAACTGTCGTAATATCAGCAACACTTGGTGTTAGTTTGACGTAAACTGGCACATCTGAATTCTCAACACTCGCTTTAACGGCAGCGTAAGCCAACTCAGGCACCTGACCAATCAAAAGACCGTGATTGCCGTGGTCAACATTCGGACATGAGATGTTAAGCTCAATTGCTTTGACGTTTGGAGCTTTTGAAATCTTTTTTGACACATAAGCGTATTCGTCATTTGAGAATCCTGCAACATTAGCAATGATTGGCAATTCTGGGAAATGCTCAGCTAACCAAGGAAGTTTTTCTGACAAGACCACGTCGACACCAGGGTTTTGCAAGCCAATAGCGTTTAACATGCCTGATGGTGTTTCTGCCACACGAGGTGTCGGATTTCCAAAACGCGCATCCTTAGTCGTTGCCTTAATCATGATTGAGCCAAGTTTATCCAAATCATAGTATTTGGCGTATTCTTGTCCAAAACCAAAGCAACCTGACGCTGGAATAATCGGATTTTTTAAATCAAGTCCTGGAAGTTTGACCGCTAAACGATTTTCTGACATGATTTTGCCTCCTTACAAAATGATTTGACCAGTTTCAAAGACTGGACCATCTTCACATACACGCTTGTTGGCTGCTTCTTTGGCATTTCGCAAATGCACCACGCAAGCGTAGCAAGCACCCATGCCACAAGCCATACGTGATTCCATTGACAGATAAGCATGTGGGTGATTTTCAAATTTCTTGTCCACATATTTCAGCATGCCAGGCGCACCACATGAATAAATGGCATCAAATGACTGCTTTTCAACCAAATCATCGACAACCGTTGACACATAACCCTTAATACCATATGAGCCATCATCTGTTGTCACATAAACCTTAGCGTAAGCTGATAATTCCTCTTCTAGAATCACAGCATCTTTAGTCGCAAATCCAAGCACAGAAACGACTTTAACACCTTTAGCAGCAAGCTGCTTAGCTGTTTCAACCAAAGGTGGAACACCAATACCCCCACCAATGAGAAGAGCTGTTTGACCAGCTGAGATGACTGACAAATCAAAGCTATTACCCTGAGGTCCCATGGTATCAACGCGATCACCAGCTTTTAGCTGAGATAAAATAGTCGTCCCAGCACGTTCTACTCGGTAAACAATTGTTGCCACTTTATTGACCTTATCAATCTGACAAATCGAAATCGGACGTCGTAAAAGTTTGCTAGGGTCCGGCACACGCAAGTGCAAAAATTGACCAGGTGCCATGTCCAAGACCATCTCACCAGAAAGCTTCATCTCAAAAATGCGTGGGGCAATCTCACGTTGACTAACAATCAGCAAATCTTCTTTTAACACAGAAGTTTTGTCTTTACAACTTGAATTCATAGTGTTCCTTTCACACAAAAAACCTCGCCAGAAGGCAAGGTTACAGCAAAATAAGCAGAGCACACCAAAGTACACTCATACCCTTTATCAGAGATAACACTCTTTTTACAGTAACCTTGAAAGTCTCTCTGGACTTAATTAAAGGTTTTCAAATTTTCACTATTATAACGCGTTTTCATTTGCTTGTCAATTATTTTTGTAAGTTTCTGATACTTCTCTTGTCCGCAGATAATTAAATCAAACCATGACAAGAGGAGTTTAAAGTAGCTTAGAAACATGCTAAACACACTATTCTGTGACATCCTTCCTTATGACATGTTATAATATGGTCAACGCTAAAGTTCGAAGATAAACTTAGCACAACGCAAAAAAGACAGTAGCTACAACTACTGTCTTTTTTTGTTTTCAGAGAAAACTCAGGTTAATGGTTGTCGCGTTTGTTTTGAATGTACTGAATCAACCACTCAGCAACTACTTCTGCAGCAACGCCAACTACAAAAGGTATCAAAACAAGTTCGAAGATAACATTCACAACGCTTACCTCCAAACTAAGTTCGTAACTTGGTTAAAGATTGTCGCGACCCTAACATTATACCGAAAATGGTTCTATTTCAAAAAAGAAAATCTGATTTAGTCCCTTAAGTAAGCCAATTTTTCTTAATTCCAAGTTCGTGAAAAACCTGTCCACTGGACTTATTCGCCTTTCTGTTTTCAGGCTCATGAAAAAACAGTCCACTGGACTGTTTTTTTAATCTAGATATGCTGCATAAGAATAGATTTGTAAATCAGAGTATCCAGTAAATGGGGCGATTTCTGACATCAAGGTTTCAAAGCGACTATCTTTTAGTAAGATATTTTGACCATAAATCAATAGATTAATTGGTTCAGTCGGTTCGCTAATCAAATTACCTTCTTCATCAAAGACTTCTTTCTTGCGGCGACGTAATTCATCTAAAACATTTTCAAGGATAACCAAGCAATCTGAGATATTATCTACTGCACCATAAAAACGATCAAACGCATTGTAGAAGTTAATCTCGCGCTTCAAATCATCTCCAGCATCCAAGACACATACCAAGCCTTTATGGTCGAAAAGGAAGTGACGGAACTGCTTAACAGCCTCATCACGACTGATTACTGGAAAATCAGACTCTTTTGATTCTTGCTCTTCAGATTCTTCGTCAAGAAATACTTCCTCAACCACTTCGTTATCGCTAACTTGCTTTTCATCGCTCGTGGCAACTTCATCAGCTGGTTCTTCCAACTCAACTGTCTCAGGCTCTTCTGCCTCGACAAGGTCGTCTTCAACTTCTAGTTCTGCAGTCTCTTCAATTTCTTCATTTTCATCAGAAACTTCCTCAAGCTCAGATTCTTCTATAGCTTCTTGTTCAACATCTTCTTCAAAAGATTGACTAGTTTCTTCTTGAACTTGCTCTTCACTCTCCTCGTCAGAAGTGTCCACCTCTACCTCAACAGCTGGTTCTTCATCAAGTGATTCACTTACTTCTTCTGGGCTTACTTCAGTTTGAGGAGCATCTTCTTCAGCATCAGTAGTTTCAACAGTTTCTGCTTCGTCAGCAACGACAGGTTCAAGGACTTCCTCAGCGTCTTCTTTGTTGTCGGCTACTTCGTCATTTCCTTTAACAACTTCTTTTAATTCATCTGGTCCAAGAACTTTTTCGGACTTAGCTGCTTTTTCTTTAGCTAATTCTTTTTCTACTAATTCTGGGATAGACTCAACTTTTTCGTCTTTACTGTCATCATAAACTTCTTCAGATTTTCTTGGCGTCAAGGCATCAATCTTAGCCATTAGCTCTGCTTTTTTGACTTCTCTTTTCTTGTATTCCACAACTTGTAGCGGATCAACCAAAAGAGGGTATTCAGATTCTTCTTTGATCGATAAATTTGTTACACGAAGAGAGGTAAAGACATCAATCAAAACACCAAAAACGCGTTGACGATTATCACCCAAAATCGCATGGAAAACAGACTTAGACTCACAAATTTCCAAGACGTTATCAATCCCACGAATCCAAGTACCGACAATATCCAAAGAGTGATTCATCAATCTGAATGACGCTTCATCATACCAGAAAGTTGACTTAATCAACTTTTTTTGCTTAGAAAGCGCATCTACTGCTGACAAAATTTCACCTAACTCTGATTGCACGATATTTGGCGAAAAAGAAGCCCCCAATAAAGATGGGGTCTTCTCAACCAAAACAATTTCATCTCTGAAAAGTGTTAGGTAATGAATGCTGACAAGTAATTTTTGAATTAATAAACGATGCCCATTTGAATTTGTATCTTTCATCGCTACCACCACACTCACCTTATAACTTATATTACATTTCTATTACAGTACGTTACTACTAATATATCACATAATAGGTAAAAGGACAATGAAAAAAGATAAGAAGCCTGAAAATAAAAAGAAAAACCGAACGATATATTACTTGACAGGAAAAGATTCTTCCCATACTCTATACCTAATGAGAAGGTAGTTTTTTTAATGGCCTTTACAGTAAAACCAATAAAGCTTAATAAGAGCAAAACAATTCTAAATTGTTAACAACTGAACTATCTAACCCTTTCAAGGAAAAAAGTAACTTACATATGATGGATGATTTTGAAGGCGCAACAATCCTAAATCACGAATAGTTAACCTTTGAAAAATATAACAAAGACCTCCTCCTGAAGTACCAAAAATTAAAAGGAGGTTTCTTTTCTTAATCTACTTAAAAAGTTTCACATAATCGCTTTTTATTGAAAATAAATTTGTAACAGCTACACGTCTTTGATTATCATCAATAAAATATAAAACAATATAATCTCTTTTTAAAGTGATTCCCCTCCTTTTGTTATTGGAATCTATTACCTTTCCAAATTTCTCATCTGCATCAAAACCAGCTTCAGGAAACATTTTCAATATAGATATATTATCTCGAATTTCTTTAATTTTTTTCTTTACAGTAATCGGAGCAGAAAGCATTCTAGCTATATAGTCATATATTTCATCTAGTTTTGTAATCATATTACTTTGGAAAACAATCTCATAAACCGTATCGTTCATTTAAATCTTCCTCAGTATAATATTTTCCAGTTTTATATTCTGCTATACTTTCATTTACCTCTGTCTGAAGTTGTCTAAACAATCTTTCTTTTTCAAGCTCTTCTTCACTCATCAGGTTAATTTTTCCGGTAATAGCCTCTTGCTTAACAAATAAATCAAGTGCCTTCGACAAAGTAGTTCCCTGTTTTTTCGAATTAATCTTTGCCTGCTCTAACAATTCCTTATTAGTCAAAAACTTAAAATCTCGATTCCTTTCAATAATAGCAACCATCATTATACCATCTATTTTTTATGGCTCTGTTCTACCATTTTTTTGTTGTACTAAAATTATTACTGCTTTTACGCGTAAAAAAACGAAGGCTTACACCCTCGTTATTAATCATCATTTTTTAACGTCTTGTTTGTAGAATTCTTGCAAAGCTTCTTGCCATGTTGGAATGACAAAACCAGTAGCTTTTGCTTTTTTAAGACTCATTGTTGAGTTAAATGGACGTTTTGCTTTTGCTGGGAATTGGCTTGAATCAACTGGTTTAACCACAACATCAGTATCTTTCAAGATTTCAACCGCGAAATCATACCAAGTTGTATCTTCATCAGCGTCATTTGACAAGTGATAGTAACCAAATTCTTTTTGGTTTTCTGTCAAGTATGTCATGAATTCAGCCAATGTACGAGTCCATGTTGGACGACCATGTTGATCATTAACAACAGTCAATGTATCATGAGTTTTGGCAAGATTTTGCATTGTGAAGACAAAGTTTTTACCGTAGTTACCAAATACCCAAGCAGTACGGATAATGTAGAAGTTTTTAGCGTATTTTTCAACTGCTTCTTCACCCAAACGTTTTGTACGACCGTATTCAGTTTGAGGATCTGGAGTATCATCAACTTCCCATTCTTGACCAACTGGTTTTTCACCATCAAAAACATAGTCAGTTGAAATGTAAACAAGAGTTGCACCATATTTTGCTGCAGCTTTAGCTATGATTTCAGTACCTGTCACGTTGATCGCATAATCAAGTTCTTTACCTTCATCTTCAGCCGCATCAACCGCAGTGTATGCCGCACAGTGGTAAACAAGTGTTGGTTTTACTTGTGCAAATACTTCATCAACTTTTTCAGCATTAGTGATGTCCATTTCTGCAACGTCAACCGCTACATACTCCTCACCACGTTCATCCAAAAGATAACGTAACTCTGTTCCTAATTGCCCATTGGCACCTGTAACTAAAATCATTTTAGCACTCCTTTTATCATATCTAAAGGCTTTCAAACCTTTTAAATTATTCCCTACTATTTTACACTATTTTTTCAGAAAAAGCAGTAATTAATGAGATTGTTCTGGTGTAGTAAATTGGTAACACTATTACTTAATGAGTTAAAATAGGAAAAGTGTCACAAAACACTATCCAAATGAAGTTCATCAAAAGATTGTTTAACTTTATATTTGATTAAACGTTAAAGAGCTTAGCTGCTAAATATGGTATATCTTCAGCCTCAATCTCGAATCAGGTACGTGCTTATCGTAAAGAATACCAGTCAAACCTAAATGGAAAAATCAAATCTTGAACTTATGAAAAAAGTTCGCAAATGACACCAGAAAAAAACTGAATCAGAAAAAGCAAATGACTTCTTAAAAAACTGTGTCATTCTTTGCAAAGAGAATCGAATAAAGACATATCATTTTATTGATAATTATAAAGAAAAATAAGTCTTGAGATGTCTATTTCTACATATGAACATTCATTCTAACGCTCATTACAATTATTTCAAAAAAGAAACAAGCGACTATCATTGATAAGAGCAAACTCTTCTTCGTCCAATTCAAATTATTTATCATGAGTACAATGAAAATATCGCTCACAGATTCATGAAAGTTTTTTCTAGAAAGACGAGATATCTATCTTTCTAAAACTACCGTTCACAAATATATGAATAAATTACTAAACTTAGTAAGTATTTCTCGAATAAGGAAATCGAACGATAGAAAGGTAACATTCATAGAGTTTTTCTAAAACTCCTCAAGTAAATCTTTGTCTCAACTGAACCTAATTACATGTGATGTATAGCAGAACTATTCAATATAACTGTACAATCATTGATTTATATAATCGTAGTGTAGTTGCAAGTAAAAACGTGAAGAAAATTACGGCTGATTTAGCTATTTCCCCTTTAGCAAAACATCCTTGTGAGCAATCAAAGTTCAGATAAATATGTTCAGTTCAAAAGAATTTCTTCATCATTATGCATTTCACAAAATATGAGTCGTCAGGTACTCTAAGTGACATACCACAATAGAATGGTATTACCATTCATTAATTTAGCCAATACTGATATGATACTATCGAGGAATTGAAACAAGTTTTAAACGAATTTACCTATGTATGGTACAACCAAATCAGACAAAATTCTGATAAAATACCTAACACCTCTAGAAAAACGATTCGAATAATTCTATTTAGCTAATCACGTTATAAAAAGATTGCCCCAGGGCAGCTTATTGATATCTAAAAAATATATAATCAAATCTTTATAACATTGAAATTTAAAATAGTCTACTTTAATCGCATAAAAAAGGCTCTATAATTTCTGTAGTGGGTAATGCCACTTTGGAGATTATAGGACTTTTTTGAGTATCAAAAAAGTCCCATAAGACTTATAATGAAAAGCGATCAAACCATTATTAGAAAGTATCTTATAGAACAGATTAATAATACCACAGAACTCATCGGAATTAAAGACAATAATATTACCATTCAAAAGGCTCTTGATGGTGGCAGCCACCGTGAAATCTACGCTAAACTAGATTATACGCCTCCCTTGTGCCCTCATTGCCAAGGCACAATGATTAAATATGATTTCCAAAAGCCTTCTAAAATCCCTATCCCAGACACTGCCTTTATGCCTACGGTACTCCTACTCAAAAAGCGGCGCTTCCAGTGCAAAGCTTGTAAACGGGTGACTGTCTCTGAAACCCCACTGGTTAAGAAAAATCATCAAATCTCTGAG
>ENA-OQKP01000213-OQKP01000213.1-human-gut-metagenome-genome-assembly--contig:-NODE-213-length-56675-cov-7.385106_pt1 | contig 56675 bp, 47 predicted proteins | sample MGYA00242780_ERZ504802 | MGnify/ENA primary metagenome ERZ504802 (study PRJEB26092, sample SAMD00036406) | human gut metagenome | host: Homo sapiens | study: EMG produced TPA metagenomics assembly of... | reverse complement strand
CTACGAAAACCAAGTAGCAAAACATAAAATATTAAGAAAGGAAAAACTACTTAGGTGAAATCTGTATCTAATCAAATATATGAATTTACAGATGTGTACCGATGGCTAAGTCGGGAATTTACGACTGTGGAGTGTACAAGAACTTGTGAGTAGTGTGTTACTTTTAACCACCAAAGCATACACGTTGAAACAGTAACTATAAATCGTGAGATTATAGCAAATCATCTAGCATATGCATATTTGTATATGTTTTTAGTAGCAGGAAAATAACAAATGAGCAGATTAATGGTAATTGGATGTGGGGGCGTAGCTTCCGTAGCAGTACATAAGTGCTGCCAGAACAGCGGTGTATTTACAGAACTTATGATCGCAAGCCGCACAAAATCAAAATGTGATGCTTTAAAAGCACAGTTAGAAGGAAAAACAGATACAGTGATCACAACTGCCCAGGTGGATGCAGATAAGGTGGAAGATCTTGAGGCACTGATCCGTTCTTATAAACCAGATGCAGTATTAAACGTAGCTCTTCCTTATCAGGACCTTACCATTATGGAAGCATGTCTGCGTACAGGTGTGGACTACATTGATACAGCTAACTATGAGGCTGAAAATACAGATGATCCACAGTGGAGAGCTATTTATGAAAAGCGCTGTAAGGAAAAAGGCTTTACTGCATATTTTGATTATTCCTGGCAGTGGGATCTGAATGAACGTTTTAAAGAGGCTGGTCTTACCGCTCTTTTAGGAAGCGGATTTGATCCGGGTGTTACCAGCGTATTTTCTGCTTATGCTTTAAAACATTATTTTGATGAGATCCATACCATTGACATTTTAGACTGCAACGGCGGAGATCATGGATATCCATTTGCGACTAACTTTAATCCTGAGATCAATTTACGTGAAGTATCTGCAAACGGCTCTTACTGGGAGAATGGCCACTGGGTAGAAACAGAGCCAATGGAGATCAAGAGAGAGTATGACTTCCCACAGGTAGGAAAGAAAGACATGTATCTTCTTCATCACGAAGAGATCGAATCTCTGGCAAAAAATATTCCAGGAGTAAAGCGGATCCGCTTCTTTATGACCTTTGGACAGAGCTATCTGACCCATATGAAATGCCTGGAAAATGTAGGCATGCTTTCTACTTCTCCCATCAACTTCCAGGGACAGGAAATCGTACCGATCCAGTTTTTAAAGGCATTGCTGCCGGATCCTGCTTCTTTAGGACCAAGAACTGTAGGTAAGACCAATATCGGCTGTATCTTTACCGGCGTAAAAGACGGAAACGAGAAGACCATTTATATTTACAATGTATGTGACCACCAGGAGTGCTATAAGGAAGTTGGCTCCCAGGCGATCTCCTATACCACCGGTGTTCCGGCTATGATTGGCGCTATGATGGTAGTGACCGGTGCATGGAAGAAAGACGGCGTATTTAACGTAGAGGAATTTGATCCAGATCCATTTATGGATGCGTTAAATAAGTGGGGACTTCCATGGCAGGTATGCGAAGATCCTCAGATCGTAGAATAGGGAGAACCAAAAGATGAGAATGGATCAGCTACCCACTCCCTGTTATGTGATCGATGAGGAAAAATTAAAAGAGAATTTAAGCATATTAAAAGAAGTAAAGGAAAAAGCAGGTTGTAAGATCCTGTTGGCCCAGAAGGCATTTTCCTGCTTCTATGAATATCCCATGATCGGGCAGTATTTAGATGGCACTACAGCCAGTGGTCTGTATGAGGCAAGACTGGGAAAAGAGGAGATGGGGAAGGAAAACCATGTATTTGCACCGGCTTATAAGGACGCAGATATGAAAGAACTAGGACAGATATGTGACCATATTATCTTTAATTCCTTCGCCCAGCTTCGCCGCCACAAGGACGCAGTTTCAGGAAAAAGCCTGGGACTGCGCATCAATCCGGAGTGTTCCACACAAGGGGATCATGCTATTTATGATCCCTGTGCCCCAGGATCACGCCTGGGTGTAACAAAAGAGGTGTTTGAGCGGGAGATAAAGACAGAACCAGAGCTTTTTGGTGTTCTGGACGGACTTCATTTTCATACACTCTGCGAGCAGAACGCAGATGATCTGGCAAAAACCCTGGAAGCAGTGGAAGAAAAATTTGGTCCATGGCTGCACAAAATAAAGTGGCTGAATATGGGCGGCGGTCATCATATTACAAGAGATGACTATGACAGAAAACTGCTTATAAAATGCATCAGACATATAAGAGACACTTATGGAGTGGAGGTGTATCTGGAGCCGGGAGAAGCCATTGCCTTAAATGCCGGTTATCTGGTGACAGAGGTAATGGATATTGTGGAAAACGGGCTGTCTGTTCTGATCCTTGATGCCTCTGCCGCCTGTCATATGCCGGATGTGCTGGAAATGCCTTATCGACCGCCGTTAAAAGACAGTGGAAAGGCAGGAGAAAAGCCATTCACTTACCGTCTTTCTTCCTGCACCTGCCTGGCGGGAGATGTGATCGGGGATTATTCTTTCGATAAACAGATCCATGTGGGAGATAAGCTGTATTTTCAGGATATGGCCATTTATTCCATGGTGAAAAATAATACTTTTAATGGGATCCCGCTTCCGGGGATCGCTGTAATGAAAGAAGACGGAGATTGTGAACTTATCCGTACTTTTGGATATGGAGATTTTAAGGGGAGACTGGCATAATGGTGATGGTGGAAAAGACAGATATGACCGCTGAAATGGATAAAGCAGATAAAACGGTTCAGGTAGAAAGACTAAAAACACTGCCGGCAGCAGATGGATTTCACATGCCGGGAGAGTTTGAACCACACAAAGGAACCATTATGATCTGGCCGGAACGTCCCGGCTCCTGGGCCTATGGAGCAAAAGATGCCAGAAAAGCTTTTGCAAAAATCGCAGAGGCTATAGCAGAAGGAGAAGAGGTTTACATGTTAGCAGGACCTTCTGCCATGGCGTCTGCAAAGGCAGCTTTTTCCGAAAAGCCAGAAAAGATCCACATTTTGCCTGTAGAAACGGACGATGCCTGGGCCAGAGATGTGGGGCCTACTTTTGTAAAAAATACCCGGCAGGAAGTTCGGGGCATCAGCTGGCGCTTTAATGCCTGGGGCGGAGAAGTGGACGGACTTTATGCAAGCTGGGAGAAGGATGATGCAGCAGCAGAGGCGATCTGTAAAAGCTTAGACTATCCTGTGTATGATGCAGGGGATTTTGTGCTGGAAGGCGGTTCTGTTCACAGTGACGGAGAAGGAACGCTGCTGGTAACAGAGGCATGTCTCTTAAGCGCAGGAAGAAATCCGAAGCTTACAAAAGAAGAAATTGAAAAAAAGCTGTGTGAGTACCTGGGAGCCCAGAAAGTGATCTGGCTGAAAAACGGTATCTGGCAGGATGAGACCAATGAGCATGTGGACAATGTATGCGCATTTGTAAAGCCAGGAGAAGTGGTTTTAGCCTGGACGGATGACAAAGAGGATTCTCAGTATGCTCTTTCTTTGGAAGATTTACAAATTCTGGAAAAAGAAACCGACGCAAAAGGACGTAAGTTTATCATACATAAACTGCCGATCCCAAAGAAACCGGTATGTATAAAGGAAGAAGATTTAAAAGGCCTTGTTTTTGAGCCAGGCGAAGATACAAGAGAAGCAGGAGAACGCCTGGCAGCCAGCTATGTGAACTTTTATATTGCAAATCAGGCAGTTTTAGTGCCACAGTTTCAGGATGAACATGATAAACTTGCCTGCGAGATTTTAGGAAAGCTGTTTCCAGAGAGGAAAATCTGCCCCATTGACGCAAGAGCCATTATCATTGGCGGTGGAAATATCCACTGCATTACCCAGCAGATTCCGGCAGGAAGAGGAGAATAAGGCCAGAAAACGGACTGCAAAAATAACAACAGATGTAAACGATTGATTTGTTGTAAAAACAACGAATTGGCAAAATTGAGAAAGTTCCCTGAAAAATCGTGCAAAGCAATAAGAAGCATGTGGAAATTTTTGTGGAAAGAAGGAAAATCAGAAAGTGAGAAACGTAAGATGTGCCGCAGTTCAGATGCGCTGCAGCAGAAATGTGGCGGAAAATATAGAAAAAGCAGAAGTTCTGGTACGTCAGGCAGCCGCAGAGGGAGCACAGGTGATCCTTCTTCCTGAGCTGTTTGAACGGCAGTATTTCTGTCAGGAACGCAGATATGATTATTACCAATTTGCCACACCGGTACTGGAAAATCCGGCAGTACGGTATTTTCAGAGAGTGTGCGCCAGCCTTGGTGTGGTGATCCCTGTAAGTTTTTATGAAAGGGATGTAAACCGGCTGTTTAATTCCGTGGCTATGATCGATGCAGATGGTTCTATTTTAGGTGTTTACCGAAAGACCCATATACCCGATGATCATTTCTATCAGGAAAAGTTCTATTTTACACCGGGAGACACTGGATTTAAGGTATTTGATACAGCTTATGGAAAGATTGGCGTTGGGATCTGCTGGGATCAGTGGTTTCCGGAGGCAGCCAGAGCCATGGCAGTAGAAGGAGCAGAGATCCTTTTATATCCAACAGCCATTGGAAGTGAGCCCATCCTTTCCACAGACAGTATGCCTCACTGGAGAAGATGTATGCAGGGCCACAGCGCTGCTAATCTGGTGCCTGTAGTTGCGGCCAACCGTGTAGGAGAGGAAAGGGTAGAGCCTTGTGCTGAAAACGCAGGCCAGAGATCTTCCCTGGTTTTCTATGGTTCTTCCTTTATTACCGATGGCTGCGGGGAAGTGCAGGTTTCCATGGGACGTCAGGAAGAAGGTTTTATTGCGGCAACTTTTGATTTAGACCAGCTGATGGAAGACCGTCTTTCCTGGGGACTTTTCAGGGACAGACGGCCGGAAATGTATAAGAAATTGCTATAAGATGAGAGAAAGTACTCCACTCTTTTCGCTCAGAGTTCTCCTTGGGGTCGTTTGTTCCTATATTGCAGAACATTTCGCAATATGACGTAAGGCTGATTTAGGGTTACTGTGCACGGATAGGCATTTGGGAAACTAGTATGATTTTTACTCGGATACAACCGACTCGGATGCAACCGAATAAAAATTGACATAAGTGCATATTTTTAATATACTGGTTATGAGCAAGTAATCGTTTTATTTGATTGGAGGAGATAAGAGTGTTTTATGGCAGAGAATCAGAACGGAAAAAACTAAGCAGAATGTTTCACTCAGATGGGCAGATGGTTTCTCTGATTTATGGAAGGCGCCGTATCGGAAAAAGTGAGTTAATCAAACAGGTTCTTAAAGAAGCGGAACAAAAAAGCATTTATTATGAGTGTAAACAAACGACTGAGCGGAATAATGTAAACAGTTTAGCAGAGCTGATTGGTGAAGCGTTTGATTTTCCTACACCTGCATTTGGCGATATGGAACGTTTGCTTCAATTTTTGTTCAAAAAATCTCAACAGATACCATTAATTCTCGTTTTGGATGAATATCCTTATTTGCGCGAAAATGCAAAGGGAATTGACAGTATTCTTCAATCTGTTATAGACAGTTATAAAGATACTTCCAATATCAAATTAATCATTTGCGGATCCTATGTGGATACGATGAAGGCTCTCTTAGAAAAACAAAATCCTCTGTATGGCAGAATTGATCTCACTATCCGCCTGGAACCAATGGATTATTATGACTCCGCATTATTTTATTCTGGCTTTTCTGCAGAGGATAAAGTCCGGCTTTTTAGTGTGTTTGGCGGCATCCCCTATTATAACAGACTGATCGATAATAAAAAAAGTGTGCGTGAAAATGTGATTGATCTGATTGCTTCGCCTGGAGCAAGGCTGGAAAATGAAGTTTCTATGTATCTTAATTCAGAAATTTCTAAAATTACAAATGCAAATGAAGTATTTGAGGTATTGGCAAAAGGCTATTCCAGATATAAAGATATTCTTGACCAGTCAAATGTTTCAAGTGGTCCAGCTTTAGTAGATATTCTCGATAAGCTTATGCGAATGGACATTGTAGCAAAAGAAGCTCCAATTAATGATGAGAATAACAGAAAAAAGGCAGGATATTTTATTTCTGATAATTTGTCCTTGTTTTATTATAAGTATATTTTTAGAAATATATCCCGTATGAATATTATGGATCCGGATGTTTTTTATGATAAATATATTGCCGATGATTTTGAAAGCAAACATGTTCCAAAAATTTTCGAAAATATTTGCAAACAATATCTGATTTTGAAAAATCGGCGTGGCATGATGGATCAGATTTTTGAAAAAATCGGTAAATACTATTATGACGATCCGATTGAACGAAAAAATGGAGAATTTGATATTGTTACATGGGATGATCTTGGTTATATTTTCTATGAGGCAAAATTCAGAAAAGATCCAGTGACAGAAAGTATGATCCAAAATGAAATCCGACAGGTAAAACAAACAGGTTTAAAATGTTATAAATATGGTTTCTTTTCCAGATCAGGGTTTTTATGTGAACAGACAGAAGACCGTATATTGATTGAGTTAGATGAATTGTATGTAAAGAACTATACAGTACACTAGGAAAAACAATAGTGGCTTATAAATTTACTAATATCTTCCGTAACAGAAGGACCAGTTGTAGATACCTTTAAGGCTATGGTAGAGAGTATGTTTGTTACTACTCCGGGTGCTGATAACAAGAAAGAGATCCAGCAAAAAATTAGAGCATACACTAAAAAATTAGATAGTAACTTCAAAAACGACCACCTTCAGGCTATAATGAATAAAAAGCTTGAAGGTGGTTTTATTATGGCACGCAGTTCTGGCGGCAACATTAAAGAAATTGATCACGAATGGAATCATAGACCGGGGATCCTATGATGAGATTCCGCCAAGGGTTGAGTATTCTGAGTATTCCGGGCGATTCTGAACCGCTGTTCCGTTTTCGGCGATACCGCGATTCCGGTCAGATGATACCGATTCCCTTTATAATGAATTCATACGCTTTGCAGCGTAAATTCATTACGAAGGAGCAAACCAATAAGCAGTTTTCATGTAGGTGGGGGATTGTATTTAAGTACGGCATTTTTTATGTGACATATCCAATACAGTAGAAAGGGCTCACCCATGTATAATAAGCATTCGGTAGGCAATTTTGTCCATTTTGTGAGCATAGCTGGTAGGTTGGAGGCACTGTCTGAGCGAACGCAGTGAGCGAGTTTGCCGGAGACCTACCTGATCAGCGGCGGAGCAAAATGGACAAAATTGCCGTGAATGCGTTTATACATGGGTGAGCCCTTTCGGACCCTATTGAACTAAATTCAAAGTTTGACTCATAAAAATGGATCAGACTTGGAAATATATTGCTTTAGAAATCAATTTGTCGGTACACTAGAATATTTGTAAAAAACAGCACTTCATGGTATTATTAGTTATAGAAAAAATTCCGTGTACACATAAACATGAGAAGGAGAATTCAAAAAACATGATCCGTTTACACAATGATTACAATCGTGGTGCATGCAAAAAGATATTAGAGAAACTAGCACAGATTAATGGGGAAAGTTATGATGGATATGGGGAAGATACATGGTGTGAAAAGGCGACAGAGCTGATCCGGGAAAAATGTAAGGCACCGGAAGCTGCTATCCACTTTTTACCAGGAGCTACACAGGCTAATTTCATTGTCCATGCGGCAGCTTTAAGCCCTATCCAGAGCGTGATCTGTCCGGACAGTGGCCATGTATATGCCCATGAAGCAGGTTCTATTGAAAATACCGGACACAAGCTGGTGCCTCTTCCCTCCACAGACGGAAAGATCAGCGCAGAGCAGATCCGGGAGGTGGCAGCTTCTTATTACAATAGTGGTGAGCCAAACTATATCTGCGAACCTAAGATGGTATACATTTCATTTCCAACAGAATGGGGAACTATTTATTCAGAGCAGGAATTAAGAGAGATCCGCAAAGTATGTGATGAGTATGGAATGTACCTGTTTGCAGACGGGGCCAGACTGGGATACGGTCTTGGTTCTGTAAAAAATGATCTGACGCTGGAAAAACTGGCAGAACTGACGGATGTATTTTACATAGGCGGTACTAAGTGCGGTGCATTGTTTGGGGAAGCTCTTGTGATCACTAACAAGAAGCTGGCACGGAAATTCCGTACTTATATGAAGCAGAACGGAGCAGTTATGGCGAAAGGCTGGCTTCTTGGCATGCAGTTTTGCAGCCTGTTAGAGGATGACACTTACGAAAAAATGACAGCCCAGGCAGACGCCTATGCCTTAGAGATCAAGGCTGCTTTTAAAGAAAAAGGGATCCGGGAATATGTGGAAAGCTATACAAACCAGCTGTTTGTAGTTCTTACAAAAGAACAGGCAGAGGTACTGGGGAAAGAGTACACCTTTGAATATCTGCAGGATCTGTCGGATGGAAGCATGGTAGTGCGTTTTTGTACCAGCTGGGCCACAACAGAAGCTGAAAAAGACCAGCTGATCAGGGATATCAGGGCATTGTGATGTTTAAAACAGAAATATAAGCAATATTGAAGATGGGAATCTTGTAAACAGATGATTTTGCAGGATTCCCATTTTTTGAATAAAAATGAGTGGATCACGAATGGTTTTAGAATTGCGGGAGTGTAAAGCACGTAACAATTTTTTAGAAATAGTATGAAACAGCGATGTTTTATGCTATACTAAACCCTAAAGTGGAGAACTATGGTCATGCACGCATGAACAGTACAAACTATGCGATAGAGATGGAGAAACATATGTCAATAAATGAGCAGGGAAAGGAAAATGCCATCAGTGTCCAGGATGTGACAAAGGTTTACAGGCTATATGATAAGCCTATCGACCGGCTGAAGGAATCTATAAGTATTTCCCATAAAAATTATCATCGTGATTTCTATGCCCTTAAGGGATTGTCTTTCCAGGTGAAAAAGGGAGAGACAGTAGGTATTATCGGAACCAACGGCTCCGGTAAATCAACGATCTTAAAGATCATTACCGGTGTACTGACACCTACATCTGGTCAGGTGGATGTAGACGGAAAAATATCCGCACTTCTGGAACTGGGAGCCGGATTCAATATGGATTATACCGGAATTGAAAATGTATACATGAACGGTACCATGATGGGTTATACGAAAAAAGAGATGGATGCAAAGCTTCAGGATATCCTGGATTTTGCGGAGATCGGTGATTTCGTATACCAGCCGGTAAAGACCTATTCCAGTGGTATGTTCGTGCGTCTGGCTTTTGCACTGGCTATCAACGTAGATCCGGAGATTCTGATCGTAGATGAGGCGTTGTCTGTAGGTGACGTATTCTTCCAGTCCAAATGCTACCGGAGAATGGAAGAAATCCGTAAAAAAGGTACCACGATCCTGATGGTTACCCATGATATGGGAAGCATCATCAAGTACTGCGACCGTGTGGTACTGCTGCATAAGGGTGAATTTATTGCAGAAGGCCCGGCAGGAAAAGTAGTGGATATGTATAAGAAGATACTGGCTGGAAAGCTGGATGATCTTCGGGCAGAGCTGGCAGCGGAAAAAGCAGCAGAAAACGGGGAAACAGCAGAACTTCCAGATGGAAAAAGCAGCGCAGAGACTGGTGACAGAAATGCTGATGGCACAGAAATGTCTGATTTTTCCGGTGGTATGAACTTATCCCATACCGGTCTGATGCGTGACCAGCTGGCCATCAACACGGACCGAACAGAATATGGGGACGGAAGAGCTGAGATTTATGATCTGGGTCTTTTAGATGCCAGAGGAAATGTGACCAATCTGCTGTTAAAGGGAGAGATGTTTACCATTAAAGAGTGCATCCGCTTCCATGCAGATATACAGGCTCCTATTTTTACCTATACCATTAAGGACAAAAAAGGAACCGAGCTGACAGGAACAAACACCATGTTTGAAGGCGCGGACATTAAGCCTGTGAAGAACGGGGACGAGTATACCGTAGAATTTACCCAGAAAATGAATCTTCAGGGCGGTGAATATCTGTTAAGCATGAGCTGCACCGGCTTTGAGCAGGGGGAACATGTGGTGTATCACAGACTTTATGATGTAACCAATATTACCGTTATTTCCAATAAAAATACCGTTGGCGTTTACGATATGGAATCACAGGTAAAGGCGGAAAAGAGGAACGCAGATGAATGACATAAGTTATGAAATTCTGGACTTATTTAAGAAATATGGCGCAGATAAACAGGGCATCCAGAAAATATTAGAGGCAGACAGCCGCCCGGAAGTCCTTTATGCTCTTTCTGACATCCGGCGCAATCTGATGGATTGGATGGATTTTTCAGGACAGGAAAATGTGCTGCAGCTTGGATCAGACTATGGTGTGATCACCGGGCTTTTGGCAGAGCGCTGCAAAGCAGTAAGCGTTGTAGATGAAAGAGACGAAAATCTGGTAGTAAACCAGAAGATGAATGGGGCTTACACCAATATTTCCTATATAAAAGCAGCAGATTTCCAGAAAATGGAAAATGCATCAAAAGAAGGAAAATATGATCTGGTAGTTTTACGGTCAGACCGCCCGGAGATGGATATTAAAGCTATTTTTACACAGGCTGCGGCTTATCTTTCAGAGAAAGGCAAGCTGATCTTTGCCTGTGAAAATGCTCTTGGCTTAAGCTTTCTTTCCGGTGCTGTCCATGATGAAGAGGAGACTGCATTTACAAAGGGAGAGCTGGAAGAAGCCTTTAAGGAAGCAGGACTTTCCAAGGTGGAATTTTATTATCCTATGCCGGAGTATAAGCGGGCCGGATCTGTATATTCTGACCGTTATCTTCCAGGAAAGGGAGATATTCCCCATGTGACGGCTGTGTATGACAGACAGCGCTGGGCCTGCATCCATGAAGATGAGATATCCGACAAACTGGTGCAGGAAAAGGCCTTCGGGCTTTTTGCCAATGCATATCTGGCAGTGGCATCTAAAAATGCAGAAAACTTTTTGGCAGTATTTGCAAAATATAACCGCACCAGAAAAGAGGAGTTCCAGATCAGAACGGCTATTTGGGAGGAAAATGGAGAGCGGTATGTGGAAAAAACTGCCCTTACAGAACGGGCAGAAGCCCATATCCAGTCCATGAGTGAGAAGTACGAAAAACTGTCTGAAGTAAATCCGGGGGTAAAGGTTCTTAAACCTTATTATTCTGAAGATAAAAAGGCAGTGCGCTTCACATTTTTAAAGGGAAAAACTCTGGCTGAGATCCTGGGAGAGCAGATCAAAGGGAAAAAGGCACCAGTTGAAGCATTAAAGTCTGCTATGGACCAGGTATTTGGCCAGGCAGTATTAAAGAAAGAACCATTTTCACCGACCAAACCGTTTACAGAAGTGTTTGGAGACAGCGAAGAAGTGATCTCTCTGCAGGATGCTTCCTACGAAGTAAGCAATATTGACGGCCTTTTTGAAAACCTTATGGTTACTGCAGATGGTCTTTATTGCATGGATTATGAGTGGGTATTTGACTTCCCAATCCCGGCAGGATTTGTCCGCTATCGGAATCTGGTTTACTTCTATTATAAATATGAAGGACTGATGGAGTATGAAAATGCAGCACAGTTCTTAAAAGAGTTTGGATTAGATGAAAAGCTGGCAGAAACTTACGCTTCTATGGAAGTATCTTTCCAGACCTGGGTGCATGGTGATGGTACGCAGGGGTATATGGGAAATTATAAGCAGCGTCTGGTGACACTGGAAGAGCTGAAAGCCCAGGAAAAAGAACTGGCTCAGGCAAGAGAACGGATCAACCAGCTTCAGGCAGAGGTAGAAGAACGCAATATCCAGGTGAAGAAGGATCAGGAGATCCTGCGCCTTACTAATAACCATGTGACCAATCTGGAAGTAATGATCAAGGATCTCCGCCATGAGATCGATGAACTGGGAAAACTGGCGACTTACTTAAATGGTCATGAAGCACTTGTATTTAAGATGCGCCGGAAACTGGGACAGCAGGTAAACAAGGCATTTCCAAAGGGAACCAGAAAGCGCAAGATATTAAATTATAGTTTTAATACAGTAAAACATCCGATTAAGTACGGAAAAATGTATGCTACCAAAGAGGGACGCAACCTGATCGAAGGTGATTTTAAGATCGGTGACGGTTATCTTACGGGCGGACATTTGTCCTTCCCGCAGTATGAGAAACCTATGGTATCCATTGTGATCCCATGCTATAATCAGATCCATTATACCTATGCATGTTTGCAGTCTATTCTGGAGTTTACAAAAGATGTGACATACGAGATTATTATTGCAGATGACGTTTCTACAGACGCTACTGCAGAGATCGGCCGCTTTGTAGATGGACTGGTGATCTGCCGAAACAAGACAAATCAGGGCTTCCTGCGCAACTGCAACCAGGCTGCAAAAGCTGCAAAAGGCAAATACATCATGTTCTTAAACAATGATACCAAGGTAACAGAAGGATGGCTGTCTTCTCTGGTAAACCTGATCGAATCCGACGATACCATCGGTATGGTCGGCTCTAAACTGGTTTACCCGGACGGAAGATTACAGGAAGCAGGCGGTATTATCTGGAGTGACGGTTCCGGCTGGAATTACGGCCGTCTGGATGATCCGGATAAGGCAGAATACAACTATGTAAAGGATGTTGACTATATTTCCGGCGCAGCGATCCTGTTATCTGTAGATCTGTGGAAGCAGATCGGCGGCTTTGATGAGCGCTTTGCACCGGCTTACTGCGAAGACTCCGACCTGGCATTTGAAGTAAGAAAAGCAGGCTACAGAGTGGTTTATCAGCCACTTTCCAAGGTGATCCATTTTGAAGGTGTTTCCAATGGTACAGATGTAAATGGTACCGGCTTAAAGCGTTATCAGGTGGAAAACAGCCAGAAATTAAAGGAAAAATGGGCAGACGAGTTTAAGAAACAGTGTGTCAATGACGGAAATCCAAACCCGTTCCGTGCAAGAGAGCGCAGTCAGGGTAAGAAGGTTATCCTGGTAGTGGATCATTATGTTCCTACTTTTGATAAGGATGCTGGTTCCAAGACTACCTATCAGTACCTGAAAATGTTCTTAAAGAAGGGCTATGTAGTCAAGTTCTTAGGAGACAATTTCCTTCACGAAGAACCATATTCCACCACTCTTCAGCAGATGGGAATCGAGATCCTTTATGGAGATCACTGGGCAACCGGTCTTTGGGACTGGCTGAAATTAAATAAAGACGAGATCGATGTGGCTTACTTAAACAGACCCCATATCGCTACAAAATACGTAGATTTTATCAAGGAAAATACCAATATCAAGGTGATCTACTATGGTCATGACCTGCATTTCTTACGTCTGGGCCGTGAATATGAGCTGACCGGAGATATTGATATTAAGAGAGAAGCAGATTACTGGAAAGCCATTGAACTTTCCATGATGCGCAAGGCGGCGATTTCCTATTATCCGTCTTATGTGGAGATCAACGCCATCCATGCTATTGATCCAGAGATCAAGGCCAAGGCTATTACGGCTTATGTATATGATCACTTCCTGACAGGTATCCAGGAAGACTTTGCCAAGAGAGAAGGACTGCTGTTTGTGGGTGGTTTCGCTCATCCGCCAAATGCAGATGCTGTGCTCTGGTTTGCAAAGGAGATCTTCCCTCATATCAGAGAACAGCTGCCGGATATTAAATTCTATGTAGTAGGTTCTAAAGTAACAGATGAGATCAAGGCATTGGAGCAGCCAGGAAACGGCATTATCATCAAGGGCTTTGTCAGTGAAGAAGAACTGGCAAGTCTGTATGCTTCCTGCAAGGTAGTGGTTGTTCCGCTGCGGTACGGCGCAGGTGTAAAGGGCAAAGTAGTAGAGGCAATCTACAACGGTGCACCGATCATCACAACCAGTACCGGTGCAGAAGGCATTCCGCAGGTAGAGCAGGTGCTTGAAGTAGAAGACGATCCGAAGGCATTTGCAGACAAGACTGTGGCGCTGTATCAGGACAATGACCGCTGCCGCCAGATGTGCGAAGGAACCCAGAAATATATCCGTGAACACTTCAGTATGGACGGTGCTTGGAAAGTGATAGAGGGGGACTTTTCGCGATAGCAATGAGCAGTGCGAAAAAGGTTATCAAACGGAGCAGAGGAAAGTTTACTTTCCAAAGAGCAGTTTGAGAAGCTTTTTCATAGGGCGAATGCCCGCGACCGAGAAAATGCGAAGCATTTTGGAGGTTAGCACTGCGGGAATGGCGGAAAAGATTTCAGATAGAACAGGAGAACAGAATATGCAGGCAATCTTATTAGCCGGCGGTTTGGGCACAAGACTTCGCAGTGTTGTAAGCGACCGCCCCAAGCCAATGGCACTGATCGAGGATAAACCATTTATGGAATATGTGACCAGGGAACTGGTGCGCAGCGGCATTACAGAGATCATTTTCGCTGTAGGCTACAAAGGTTCCATGGTAGAGGAATATTTTAAAGATGGAAGCGATTTTGGTTTCCATGCATCCTATGCCTATGAGGAGACTCTTTTAGGCACAGCCGGAGCTATTAAAAATGCAGGTAAATTTATTACAGAAGATCGTTTTTATGTGCTGAACGCAGACACCTTTTACCAGATCGACTATACACGTCTGGCAAAGCAGCAGGACGATCAGAACCTGGATATGGCTCTGGTTCTGCGCCAGGTGCCGGATGTATCCCGTTATGGCAAAGCCAATTTAGATGAAAATGGTATTCTCACCGGATTTAATGAAAAAACAGAGGATCCAGTGCCGGGGACCATCAACGGCGGCATTTATCTGATGAAAAAGAGCCTGTTAGAGGAGATACCGGAAGGAAAAGTTTCCCTTGAAAATGAGATGATACCAAAGTGGCTTTCAGAAGGAAAGAAACTGGGCGGTTTTGTAAACGACGGCTATTTCATCGATATTGGCATCCCGGAAGCATATTTCCAGTTCCAAAAAGACGTAAAAACAGGTGTTGTACATTAAAACAGATCTGAAAAAGGAGAAAAATTATGGTGATCAGAGGCAGAGCGCCCCTTCGCGTCAGCTTTGGCGGCGGCGGCACCGATGTAGCCCCATTCTGTGAGCAGCAGGGCGGCGCTATTATTGGAAGTACCATTAATAAATACGCATATTGTTCCATCGCACCAAGAGAGGATGATCAGATCATTGTCCACTCTCTGGATTTCGATATGACAGTAAAATACAATACAAAGGAAAACTACGTTTATGACGGACGCCTGGACCTGGTAACGGCAGCTTTAAAGGCTATGGATATCAAGCAGGGCTGCGAAGTATATTTACAGTGTGATGCACCTCCTGGTTCCGGCCTTGGAACATCTTCTACAGTTATGGTAGCCATGCTTACAGCCATGGCACGGTGGAAAGGTGTTATGTTAGACGCTTATGCAATGGCAGATCTGGCATATGAAGTGGAGAGAGAAGATTTAAAGATCGACGGCGGTTATCAGGATCAGTATGCGGCAACCTTCGGCGGCTTCAATTTCATGGAATTCCATGGACGCAACAATGTGGTAGTAAACCCGCTGCGTATTAAAAAAGATATTATCCATGAACTGCAGTATAACCTGCTGTTATGCTATACAGGAAAAATCCATGTTTCTGCCAATATCATCAAAGACCAGGTGCAGAACTATGAAAAGAAAGACGCTTTTGATGCTATGTGTGAGGTAAAGGCACTGGCTTATGCCATGAAAGATGAGCTGTTAAAAGGCAATCTTCACAGTTTTGGAAAACTGCTGGACTATGGCTGGCAGAGCAAAAAACGTATGAGCAATAAGATCTCCAATCCGCAGATCGATGAACTGTATGACGAAGCATTAAAAGCCGGAGCATTAGGCGGCAAGCTGTTAGGCGCTGGCGGAGGCGGATATCTGCTGATGTACTGTCCATACAATGTGCGTCATAAAGTAGCAGCCCGTATGGAGTCCATGGGCGGACAGCTGGCAGACTGGAACTTTGAGCTTCGGGGCGCCCAGAGCTGGGTGGCAGACGAAGACCGCTGGCAGTATGACAAAGTAAAAGTGCATATGCCAAACGGAGAATATTGTTTTGATCTGAAGTAAGATTTGGACTGCAAAAAAACAGACCGATGCAGTATAGACATATAAAAAATGGTTACAGTTCAGCCTTGCATCTTCTTGCCCGCTTGCAGCGGACAAGAAGCTTTGGGCGTCCGCCTTATGAAGATTTAGTGCCCAAAGCACTTATGAAAACAAGTTTTCAACGTACTTTTGACCCTAAATCTTCGCAAGGCTGAACTGTAACAAAAAATGTAAAACAGGAAAAATGGGAAACAATCGCGTGGAACATACATTAAACAAAGTAGTATTTCTGGATCGGGACGGCACCTTAAACGAAGAAGTGAATTATCTTCATAAAACCGAAGATATGAAGCTTCTTCCTGGTGTGCCCCAGGCACTAAAAAAGCTGAAAGATGCAGGATATAAACTGATCGTAGTCACCAATCAGGCGGGAGTAGCCAGAGGTTATTATACAGAAGATGATGTAAAGAATCTTCATCAGTATATGAATCAGGTCCTGCAAAAAGACGGGGCCTGGATCGATGCCTTTTATTACTGCCCCCATCACCCGGTACATGGGATCGGTATTTATAAAAAAGAATGTAACTGCCGCAAACCGGGGACCGGTATGTTTGAAATGGCAGAAAAAGACTTCCCGGTAGATAAAGCGGCTTCCTATATGATCGGGGATAAGCTTCTGGATACCGAAGCAGGACAGAGATTCGGTGTTGCTTCGATTCTGGTAGGAACCGGTTACGGGGCAGAGCTTCATAAAGAAGCCCAGGAAAAAGATGAAAAGCCGCCTTATGATCATTATGCAGATACACTGGAAGAAGCGGCACAGTGGATATTGGAAAAAAATGGAAAATAAAAACCAATGATGATTTTTCAATATCAAAAGGAGAGCAGAATATGAAAGAACTTAGATTTTTAGAGGAATTAGTGCAGCGTTATCCGGTACTTGAACCGGTAAAAGGAGATATCCTCAAAGCATATGAGCTTATAAGAGACTGCTATGAAAATGGCGGAAAACTGATGATCGCAGGAAATGGCGGCAGCTGTTCCGATAGTGAACATATTGTAGGAGAACTGATGAAAGGATTCGTAAAACGCCGTCCTGTATCAGCAGAACTGGCGCAGGCTCTTAAGGCAGCAGATCCTCAGATGGGAGAAAAACTGGCTGAAAATCTTCAGGGTGGTCTTCCTGCCATTGCACTGACTGGCCATGGAGCATTGACGACTGCATTTTCTAACGATGTAAATGGGGATCTTACCTTTGCACAGCAGCTTTACGGATATGCAAAAAAAGGGGATGTATTCCTGGGAATCACTACTTCCGGCAATTCTAAAAATGTACTTTATGCGGCAACGGCAGCTAAAGCATTAGGTGTGACAGTGGTCGGCCTGACTGGCCGTGACGGCGGAAAGATCAAAGGATTTTCCGATGTTTCTATTGTAGTTCCGGAGCAGGAGACCTTTAAGATCCAGGAACTTCATCTTCCTGTATACCATGCATTGTGTCTGATGCTGGAGGACCATTTTTATGAGTCATAAGCATGTATATGCAATACCTGCCTATGGAGATTCCCCTTATCTGGAAAGCTGTATTCAGTCTCTGAAAGCGCAGCAGGTGGCTTCTCCGGTTATCCTCTGTACTTCCACACCAAGTCCGTTTTTAGCGGATATGGCTGAGAAATACGATCTTCCCTACTATATTCGGGAAGGAAAGAGCAACATCAGGGATGACTGGAATTATGCCTATTCCATGGCAGATGCAGAGTTTGTCACCATCGCCCATCAGGACGATATGTACTGCAAAAATTATGGAAAAGAACTGTTAAAAGCAGCTGCAAAATATCCGGATATGACAGTATTTACCTCCGATTATGCCATTGTGAAAAATAAAAAGGTGATCACCGGAGATAAAATGCTGTGGGTAAAGCGGATCCTGCGGCTGCCGCTGCGTTTTCACAGGCTTTGCAGCTTTACATGGATAAAAATGCTGCCGCTGATATTGGGAAATCCTATTTGCTGTCCGGCAACCACTTACAACAAAAGAAAGTTAGGAGAATCCTTTGTCCAGTCAGAATATCAGTTTGCGCTGGACTGGGATCATATGGTTCAGCTGGCAGGAAAAAAAGGCAGGTTTATTTGTGTGGAAAAACCGCTGATCTATTACCGGGTTCATGAAGGTGCTACCACCAATGCCTGTATCAAAGACAACCGGAGAGCAAAAGAAGAGGCAGAAATGTTTGCCAGATTCTGGCCAAAACCGGTGGTAAAACTGATCATGAAAGGGTATTCCCAGGCTTATAGGGAGTACGATGTACCAGGGTCAAAAAGATAAAAATAAAGGAACAGTTAAAAATGGGGAGTAAACGAGGAAACAAAGCCCTGATACTTGTTGTATTCTGGCTGATAACAGCTGTTCTCATAGGAACTGCTGCAAACAAACTCATGTTTCATGGCCCTGTGGGGGATACATTGCGAAAAAAAGAAACAGGGCGGATGCTTGTGGAACTGGCTGTCCTGTTTTTGTGGAATCTGTGGTGGCTGTGCCTGGCTGTAAAAGCGAAAGAGAAAAAGGTGCTGGCGGTGGCTGGTCTGATACCTGGCTGGCTGCTTTTTCTCTGGGGACACAGGATCCTGGTTCCGCTTATAGGAGCGGCTGTCTGGATGGGAACACTGATCGGATATGGAGCCTGCATCAACAGCTGTTTTTGGCGGTCTTTTGGCAAAAAAGACACAGATCTGCTTCCGGTCTGGGAAAAGATCGTTCTTGGTCTGACTACCGGAAGTGCTGCATGGATGGTGTTTGTGTGTATGGTTTCCCTTACAGGACATGGCGGGATCGGGCTTTGGAGAAAGTGCGGAATGCTGCTTTTTGTGGGGATTATGGGGATCTGTCTGTGGAAAAGCAGAGCAATTTTTCAAAAATCTGTGGACAACCATCACAAGATAGAGAAAATATTGCCTGAAACAGTGCTTCAGGCGGCACTCCTTGCTTTCATCCTTACCATGCTGTTTCTTCAGGCCGGGCGTTTAAATCGTGAGTTAGATTACGATTCCCTTCACTATGGTCTTCGTTCCGTTTACGTATTGGACAACGGAAAAGGTATTTATGAAAACCTGGGAATGATCAATCTGGTCTATACCTACAGCAAAGGGGCAGAAGTACTGGTACTGCCTTTGGCAGGCACACCAACCTATGGTTTTGTGCTTTCCTTTACATTCTGGACAACCGTGATCAGCGTGATCACTGCTGCAGTGATCGGCAGGCGCTTTGGAACAAAAACAGCAGGATTCTGGACCGGAGCGTTGTTTACTGCCATTCCAGGGATTATGAATATGGCGGTTTCCGCAAAAAGTGACAGTATCACGCTAATGTGTCAGCTTATTATTTATGATATGCTTTGTCTGGCTGCTGCCCCGGATCTGAAAGGGGAAGATGGATGCAAAATGGAATGGAAAGGTACTGACCAAAAGAGCAGTACAGTGCCTGGAAAAGGAACCTGGCTTATCTTTGCAGTGTCCGTATACATCCTTTCCCTGGTTTATAAACCAACGGCGCTGGTATTTTCCACTGCTTTAGGCGGTGTAGGGCTGGTATGTCTGCTTATTTTTACAAAAACAGGTAAAAAGGATGAAAATCAGGCCAGAAAGCTGGATAAGCGGGGATTTTTAACATGGATCCTGCCGCTTTTTGCAACAGCAGGGCTGTGGTACCGAACCTGGCTTCTTACAGGAGTCCCGGTGACATCTGTATTTGCCAATTTCTTTGAAAAAATAGGCTTTAAAGTAAAATATCCCTATAACTTTTCACATGTGATCGGTGATCCTTCCGTTCTTTCCCGGCAGGAAAAGATAAGCAGGCTGCTGGCACGTTTAAAGGGAATCCTCATTTCTCCTGTAGGAGAAGACATGGATCATGTGATCATTGCCTGGGGAACGGTGCTTGTAACCGCGCTTTTGTTATTCTGGATCTTCCAGGTAATAATAAGAGTTATAAAACGGCAGAAAATCTCACAGCTGGATTTTTTTGACGGCTTTCTTATGATCACACTGTTAGCTGGTTCTGCTGCCAGTATTTATACACTTTCCCAGGTAGATGGAAACTATTTCATACTGGTGTATGCAGTGGTAGTTATCAGTACTGTGCGGATCACAGGACACTGGTTCAAAATAGAAGAGGAAGAAGATACTGCTCCAGCTGCGGCAAGAATGGGTGAAGGTGATTTCATGAGCCGCAAAAAGGAGCTGTCTGGCGGCTGTTTCCTGCGGATCGGCATCTGCCTTCTGGCAGTTCCGTTCCTGCTTTTTAATACGCTTATCACTTCCTCAACCAGTTGGGCGAGCTGCCCGGGTTTTACCCCATTTAAATTAGTAAACAGAGGATATTATGATCACCGCCATCACAGGCACGAAAGCTGGGAGCGAAAAGGCTGTAAGGAGCTTTGCTCACGTCTTACCAAAAGAAACCGGGTAGTGGCTTTTGGTTTCCATCCCCAGGTGCTGGATATGCCCTGCAGCGTGCAGAGCTATTATGACATAACAGGAAGCGGCGGGGATGTATATCTTGTAAAAAAACTGGCCTACTTTGAGGAATATTTAAAGTGGGCAAAAACCGAATACATCTATGTACAGGCGGGCTACCTGGCAGATCAGCCAAGAGCCTGTCAGATCATTGAAGATATGATCGCAGAGGGAACCTTAAAAGATATTACCTTTGAGTGGGGAAATATGCTGGCAAAAGTAGATCTGGATCATCCATTTAAAGAACCGGATGAAAGATTGGTACAGCTGTTTCGTGATACCTACAGCATGGAGAAAAACGGAGAATAAACGACGGAGCGCGTTTCAAATATAGGGCTGCAATAAGGAGGCGTAAATTTTGGACACCAGGGAAAGAATTAAATTCAGGATCGGATTTTCCAGAATGGAAAAACAATACCAATGGAAGGACCATGTGATCTTTATGGGACTTCTGTTAGGGTTAGCAGTGTGGGTGAACCATGGGATACAGATCAAAGGTCTATACATGGACGATCTGTATTTTTGGTCCTGCTATGGCGAACAAAGCTTCTTTGAGTATGTATTTCCCATGGGAAGCACCCGTTTCCGCTTTCTATACTATCTTGCAGCATGGTTTGAGATGGCAGTAGTAAGAAACCACGTAGCACTTTTCGTACCTATTAACATATTGCTAAATGCAGCATTGTCCTGGTATCTGTATTCCATTGGATGGCGGCTTTCAAGGGCAAAAGCCATCGGCTTCTTTACAGGAGCCATGTTTTTAGCCAGCCGCATGGCATATTACCAGATTGGACAGGTTTTGGGACTGATGGAGACTATGGCCCTTTGGATGGCTGTTTCCATTCTCTGGAACCTGTACCGTTATATCAATGAAGAAAACAGGGAAAACTGCTGTTACTTTGCCAGCCTGCTGTATTTCGGAGTATGTTTCGTACATGAGCGATATATGGCGCTGCTGCCATTATTATTACTGGCTCTTGTGGTAAAAAAATGCAAAAAAATCTCTCTTTGGTTTAGCGCACTCATTTCTTTTGGAATGGTACAGCTGATCCGTGCCTTTACCATTGGCTCTGTCCTTCCGGCAGGAACCGGCGGAACCCAGGTGGCAGACACCTTAAACATTCCCCAGGCGATCAAATTCGCCTTCAGCCAGGCGGCCTATGTATTCGGCGTAAATGCAGGTCCGGAGCATTTAAACGGCTGTCCCTGGAGCGAAAGCCCCATGTGGGTCAAAGGACTGATCGCAGGCGCGGATGCAGTGCTTTTGATCATGGTTCTGGCATTTTTGGTGAGATTCGTTACAGAAAAACAAAAAGAACACAGATGGGTCATGCTGTTTAACACCCTGCTTTTCGTAGGTTTCATCGCCTTAAATATAGCTTCTTCCAGTGTGACGATCCGTGTGGAGATGCGCTGGATCTATGTATCTTTGGCAGGCGCGCTGCTTTTCCTTTCCTACATTTATGGGGAATTGACCCAGGGAGTAAAAAAAGAACTGTACTTAAAGCGGCTGTGGCCGTGGGGGATTCTCTTTGCCCTTTACGTAGTTCTTATGCTTCCGGCAGAGCTGTTCTATCGCAGCTGCTATCCAAAGCTGTATCTGTGGCCGGATCAGCTGCGCTATAATTCCCTGGCAGAGCAGACCTATGAAAAATATGGGGATGATATTTTCGGAAAAACCATTTATATCGTGGGAAATACCTATGAGATGAGCGATTTTACTGCCCGCACATTCTTTAAAGTATTTGATCCCAACAGGAAGGCAGAAGGCACAAAAGTAGAATTTATCGACAGTATCCGCGACATTGGCCAGGTAGATGGCCAGATGCTGGTTTTAAGAGAAGATCCGGGTCATAACGCTTTTCAGGATATTACAGATTTTGTACGAAGTCTGAAATTGCAGGTGGACTATGGTTATTATTCTGATGGCTGGATGGATGAACATGCTTCTCTTACTGTGATGGCAGGTTCCACCGGTGAAATAGAGCTGGAGATCATGTATCCGGGAGTAATGAGCGGCGGAGAATCCATTTCTATTGCTAAAGATGAAGAACCGGCCCGCATACTGCCTCTTCGTTCCAGTGTAGTGACAACTTCGATCCAGGCAGAACCGTGGCAGTTAGTCCAGCTGAAGTTTGACTATAACTTCTATATGCAGAATGCCAGAGAGCAGAGGGGCGAAGACCGCCTGGCAGCCATCGTGCATATTACAACACCATAGTACAGCATTCATGAAATCTGCAAAACGCTGCACCAGAGGTGATTCAGGAGGAAAATACATGAAATGTTTCAGCAACAGGGAGAACCATAAAAACAGTGGGATCAAGGAAGCTGCCATCTGTCTGCTCCCGCTTTTGGGTATGGTCTTTCTTTTGTGGTATATCAAAAATGCGGCCTGTGATGTGGTCTATTCCGACTATATCCGTCTGGTAAACAGCTATCTTCCGGATGTATATAACCCAAAGAAATTCTTTGTGGCTGATGTGCTGACCCGTATCCCTGTTAATTACCTGGGACGTATCATCAATGTTCAGTTTTTCGGATTTTCCATTACTTTTGACCGGGTATTAGGCGTGATAAGCGTAGGACTGGCAGCCTGGTGCTTCTCTGCTTATTCCCGACAGTTGAAAATTTCTGTCTCATGGTTTATCGCCCTTATGGTGGTCATGTTCAGCCTGAATAAATGGGAGATGCTGACAAATGGAAGCGGCTGGTCTCATTTCTTTGCCTTTTCCTGCTTCTATTATCATCAGATCCTTTTTGACCGGTATTACCGGGGAGAAGAAAAAAAGTGGGACAAGATCATACGGATGATTCTTCCCTGGATGATCATCCTGGGAACAGCAGGCCCTTACTGTGCTGTCTATGCGGCCACTATGATACTGGTCTTTGGCGCAGCAGCGTTTCTGGACTCTGGGCCAAAAAGAAAAAGCTATATCTGTTTTCTTTTCTGCACCCTGATTCCGCTGCTTCTTTACATTTTAAGCAATTCTTTTGCAGTAGAAGAACACGCAGGAGCTACAGGAAGGTCGCTGGGACAGATATTAGCCGATCATCCCACATTTCCCCTGCGGTTTATCCTTAAATCCCTGGCAGGAATGTTCATAGGAGGAGAAGAATTACAGCAGTGGATCCAAAATAGTTGGATTTCCAACGAAATTGTCTATTTATTGGGTGCAGTTTTGATGGCGGGCTATTTATGGTCCCTGTGGCTGAACATAAAATTTGAGATTTATAAAAAAACACTGTTCCCACTTATACTCCTTATATCTGGCGGGGCGAACCATCTTCTGATCTTCCTTTCACGCTATATTTTTGAAAAAGAAGACTATGCTTTAAGTTCCCGTTATGCCCTTCAGTTTCAGGTGGGTGTGCTGGGGATCCTTCTTACATTTGCACTTGTAAACAGAAACTTAAAACGTTTTGCTGTTGTTTTTGAAACAGCCTTCTGTATTGCAATCCTTTTAGGAAATGGTTATACTACTTATCGTGAGATACAAAAGGCACCTTACAGAGAAGAAAACTTTGAGAAAATGGCAGTGATGGCACCGGCCATTCCGTCCATGACAGAAGAAGAATTAAAAGAACATTCTAAAGAGATCGATGCTCTTTATGAATATAAAAAAGGAACAGACAAAATCCAGGAAGCATTTCGTATCCTGGAAGAAAACCACCTGAATATCTTCAGGGATAAATAAACTCTTGGAGGAAAAAATGAAAGTTGTTATCTTAGCAGGCGGCTTCGGCACCAGGATCAGCGAAGAAAGCCATTTAAAACCAAAGCCAATGATCGAGATCGGAGAAAAACCGATCCTGTGGCATATTATGAAATATTATTCCGAATTCGGATATCATGATTTTGTGATCTGTCTGGGGTATAAGCAGTATGTTGTAAAAGAATTTTTTGCAGACTATTTCCTGCATACATCTGATGTTACCTTTGACCTGGCTAATAACAGCATGGAAGTACACAACAATTATTCTGAACCATGGAAGGTGACGCTGGTAGATACCGGTTTAAATACCATGACCGGCGGCCGTGTAAAGCGCATCCAGCCATACATTGGAAATGAGCCATTTATGCTCACCTACGGTGACGGTGTTTCCAACGTAGATTTAAATGAACTGGTAGCTTTCCATAAATCCCATGGCAAGATCGCAACCATTACCACAGTGAATCTGGGACAGTCTAAAGGTGTGTTAAATATTTCCGATGACAATACGGTTCTTTCTTTCCGTGAGAAAGATGATAATGACGGCGCTCTCATCAACGGCGGATTTATGGTAATGAATCCGGAGGTCTTTGATTACCTGGAAGGCGATTCAACCATTTTTGAACAGGGTCCTATGCAGAAGCTGGCAGCAGAAGGCCAGATGAAATCCTTCTATCACGGCGGATTCTGGCAGTGCATGGATACCCAGAGAGAGATGAAGAAACTGGAAGAACTGTGGCAGTCTGGAAAGGCACCATGGAAGATCTGGAAAGACTAAGGAGCGGTTATGACATTAGAAGAACTGAGATCATTCTATAACGGAAAAAAAGTACTGGTCACAGGACATACCGGTTTTAAAGGTTCCTGGCTGGTACGCATCCTGACACTGGCTGGCGCCCAGGTAACTGGTTATGCATTAAATCCGCCTACGGATCCTGCGCTTTTTGAGATCGCAGGACTGGAAGATACTATCCACAGTATAGAAGGAGATGTGAGGGATCTGGCACATCTGCGCCGCGTGTTTGATGAGGTAAAACCGGAGATCGTATTCCATCTGGCAGCACAGCCTATTGTAAGGGAATCCTATAAGGAACCGGTTTATACTTATGAAACCAATGTAATGGGCACTGTGAATGTATTGGAGTGTGTGCGCCTTACAGACAGTGTAAGATCCTTTTTAAATGTAACAACGGACAAAGTATATGAGAATAAAGAATGGGAATACGGATACCGGGAATGTGATCCACTGGATGGTTATGATCCCTATTCCAACAGTAAATCCTGTTCCGAACTGGTGACACACAGCTATAAAAAGTCTTTCTTTGAGGATGGACGCTGTGCCATCTCCACTTCCCGTGCAGGAAATGTGATCGGAGGCGGTGATTTTGCAGCAGACCGTATTATCCCGGACTGCATCCGCGCAGCAGCAGTGGGAAAGCCGATCCAGGTGAGAAATCCACATTCCACCAGACCGTATCAGCATGTATTAGAGCCTTTGGCTGTTTACCTGACCATCGCTATGGAGCAGTATAAAGATGGCAAATACCAGGGATATTATAACGTAGGGCCGGATGACAGAGACTGCGTTACGACTGGTGATCTGACTGATATGTTCTGCAAAGCCTGGGGAGAGGGCATGACCTGGGAAAATCACTGGGCTGGCGGACCTCATGAGGCAAATTTCCTGAAATTGGACTGCTCAAAGATCAAAACTGTTTTTGGCTGGAAACCAAGATATACTGTAAAAGAAGCCATTGAAAAAACAGTGGAATGGTCTAAGGAGTATTTAAACGGGGCAGATATGTTAGAGGTAACAGACCGGCAGATCCGGGACTTTTTCTCTTGAGAGTTGGAATTAGAATTAAAAATATGTAACAGTTCATAGGATGCAGGGCAGAACTGTAATAACCAAATTAGTAGGAGATAAAACTATGTTTGAACATACAACGGAAGCAGAGGCAAGAAAACAGATCCTGGATCTGGTAGCTGATTACTGCGATACTTTCCATAAGAAAAAAGAATACAAAGAAGGGGACCGCATTCCGTATGCGTCCAGAGTTTATGATCACAGCGAAATGGTCAATCTGGTAGACAGTTCCCTGGAGTTCTGGCTGACTTCCGGTCGTTATACAGATGAATTTGAGAAGAAACTGGCAGAATATCTGGGAGTGCGCTATTGTTCTTTAGTCAATTCCGGTTCTTCCGCAAACCTGATCGCATTTATGGCACTGACTTCTCCTCTTCTTGGAGAGCGCCGTGTGAATCGTGGGGACGAGGTTATTACTGTTGCCTGTGGTTTCCCTACTACGGTAGCACCTATGATCCAGTACGGGGCAGTGCCGGTATTTGTGGATGTGACGATCCCTCAGTATAATATTGATGTAAATATGTTAGAAGAGGCAAGAAGCGAAAAGACCAAAGCAGTGATGATCGCCCATACACTGGGAAATCCATTTGATCTGCGGGCTGTAAAAGCATTTTGCGATAAATATAATCTGTGGCTGGTAGAAGATAACTGTGATGCATTGGGAACACAGTATACGATGGAAGAAGACGGAAAAGAAGTGGTGCATTTCAGCGGCACAGTAGGTGATATCGGCACTTCCAGTTTTTATCCGCCTCATCATATGACCATGGGAGAAGGCGGTGCTGTGTATACAGATAACCCACTTTTAAATAAGATCATCCGCTCATTCCGTGACTGGGGAAGAGACTGTATCTGTCCATCCGGCCATGATAATATGTGCGGACACCGTTTTGACCGTCAGTACGGCGAACTTCCTGTGGGATATGATCATAAGTATGTTTATTCCCATCTTGGATATAATCTGAAGGCAACAGATATGCAGGCTGCGATCGGATGTGCCCAGTTAGATAAGTTCCCGTCTTTCGTAGAACGCCGCCGTCATAATTTTGCAAGATTAAAAGCTGCGTTAGCTGACTGTACGGATAAGCTGATCCTTCCGGAGGCAGCACCTCATTCTAATCCAAGCTGGTTTGGATTTTTGATCACTTGTAAAGAGGGTGTGGACCGTAATCAGACGGTTCAGTATATTGAGAGCAAGGGCGTACAGACACGTATGCTGTTTGCGGGAAATCTGATCAAACATCCTTGTTTTGATGAAATGAGAGCTTCTGGAACGGGATATCGTGTTGTTGGTGATCTTGAGAATACGGAGAGGATTCTTAGGGATACATTCTGGGTTGGAGTTTATCCGGGAATGAATGATGAGATGATTGATTTTATGGCGAAGACGATCCGTGAGGCTGTGAGGTAGAGAAAGGTCCGAACTGTGAAATGGGGGCTTGATTTTTCAGTGTATCATTGTCCACTGGCTTTCGCTTGCGTCTGTTCGCCTGCATCGGACTTTGTCCGCTGCATTCGAACATCCACGCTCAAGATGTGGACAATTGATAAACTGAAAACGCCCCCTTTTCCCAGTTCTAGGTAGTAGAGTGAGTAAGTTGCTGTTCATGCAGCGCATGAACAGCAGCAGAAATGTATTATATAAAGGTGTGAAGGAGGGAGATGGATATATGGCTGAGGATGTGAAGGTTATGCAGGAAGAAAAGCAAGATGAGGCTGTACAGACCGCAAGTCTTGGCAATGGCGGCGGGATTGTGGATCATGTAGGTTATGATATGAGTCATGTTCACAGGGCGAATCTGAAGATCCTTAAGGAGATTGACCGTATTTGCCGCAAGTATAAGATCCAGTATGCTTTGGATGCGGGAACTTTGATCGGGGCAGTACGCCATAAAGGATTTATCCCCTGGGATGATGATGCGGATATTGTTTTTACCAGAAATCAGTTTGAAGCTTTTAAGAAGGTAGTGAGACGAGAACTTCCTGATACAATGGAACTGGTGGAACCGGACAGTTTCCATGGTGGAAAAGCGTTTTTTGATTTTACTCCGCGTATTATTTATAAAAAGAGCCGTATGCACCCGGATAGTGATAAAATGGATTATTATGATGGAAAGTTGAATCACTTATGGGTGGATCTGTTTATCCTGGATAAGCTGCCTAAGGGAAAAGCGGCAGCAGAGATGACCCGTTTTATGCATAAAGCGGTGTATGGCCTGGCAATGGGACATCGTCATGATCTGGATTATAGTAAATACAGCCTTATGTATAAGATTTTTGTAGGCGGGCTTGCAACCGTGGGAAAATTGATCCCTATGAAGGTGATTTTTGCTATGCAGAAGGCGATTGCACGGAAGGACAAAAACAGTAAGGGTGATCTGCGCTATTATAGTAATTATCAGCCGGATTATCTTTATGTTACGCTTCGCAGGGAATGGTGTGAGGATGTAGTGGATGCTCCTTTTGAAGATACGGTTTTGATGATCCCTAAGGGATGGGATCCGGTTTTGAAGGAAGTGTATGGAGATTATATGCAGCTTCCGCCGGAGGAACAGCGCGTACCGACCCATTCCAGTTTACAGATACAGGTATATGATGAATGAACACTACAGCAGAGAATAATATAAATAATAGTTATGGAATAAGCGAGAAAGCTAAAAATAAGTGCAGGTTATCGGTGGTTGTATCTGTATACAATGAAGAGAAGGCACTGCGGGATTTTTACAGGGAAACGAATAAGGTTCTGGAGCAGATTGAAACTTTGGGCTGGGAGCATGAGCTTGTATTTGTGAATGACGGCAGTAAGGATCAGAGTCTGAATATTTTGGAAGAACTGGCGGGAATGGACAAAAATGTGAAGGTTGTCAGTTTTTCACGGAATTTTGGACATGAAGCAGCTATGATCGCAGGAATTGATTACAGTACCGGGGATGGAATTATCTGTATGGATGCGGATCTTCAGCATCCACCGGAATGTATTCCAAAGATCATAGAGAAATTTGATGCCGGTTATGAGGTTATTAATATGGTCCGCACGAAGAATCAGTCTGCGGGTCTGATAAAGAATATAACATCTTCTGGTTTTTATTGGCTTATTAACCATATTTCGGATGTCCATTTTGAGCCCAATGCTTCTGACTTTTTTGCCATCAGCCGTCATGTAGCCCAGGTTTTGAAGAATCATTACCGGGAAAAAGTAAGATTTTTACGGGGCTATGTACAGAATGTAGGCTTTAAGAAAACCAATATTGAGTATGAAGCCAGGGCAAGAGTAGCAGGAGAGAGTAAATACAGCATTAAGAAGTTATTTATTTTTTCTATTAATACCATACTTTGCTTTTCGAATATGCCGCTGAAACTAGGAATTTATGCAGGTGTATTTTCAGCAGCATTGGGTGTGCTGGTTATGGTGTACACTCTTTGTACCCGCCAGGGAGCTCCCAGTGGCTATGCGACGATCGTGGTGCTTTTATGTTTTATGTTTGCAATGATGTTTTTGTTGATCGGGATCATTGGTGAGTACATTGCGATCCTTTTTACGGAATTAAAGGACAGACCGGTTTATATTGTGGAAAAAACGAAAAACATATAACGTAACAGTTCAGCCTTGCGAAGATGCAAGGCTGAATGGTAACGGGATTATAAAGGGGGCTGTGGCTGATATGCGGGAAAATGAATATATAACCGTTATTTCGGACAGAAAAAATATCGCATTGAAAAGCAGCGAGATCCTCTATGTGCTTATGGACGGAAAGACAGCGCAGCTTCATATATCAGATGGTTATGTATATGAAACGCGGAAAACTTTAAATGAACTGGAACAGCTTCTGGGAGATGAGTTTATTAAGCTGCACCGGGGCTGTATTGTATCTGTACGTGCCGTTCATGGGATCACGGATAAGGTTATTTTAAATAATGGGGAACTTTTGGAATATACTCTGCGCAAGAAGCAGCGGATCATAGATGAATTGTGTATGAAACAAAAACGGATGATCCAGAGTATTTCTGAAAGTGAGGAGCAGGTCCCGGATACAGCGGAAGAATACCATCAGCATTATAAAAGTTTCGACAGACTGCCCTTTGCATTTACGGATATAGAAATGGTATTTGATGAGGACAAGCATGCCATAGACTGGATCTTCCGCTATGGGAATCTGGAACTGGCCCGTTTGGAGAAGCTGCCTTTGGAAAGTCTGATCGGAGGTTCTTTTGCCAATCTGTTTCCCAATATGGATCCAAAATGGCTGCAGAATTATGAAAGGGCGGCTCTTTATGGTGAGACATTGACGTAGAAAAGTGGATCTGCGACGAATACGTCCAGGATGAAAATGGAAACTGGCCTACTGAGGGCGAGTTTATCTTCACCGCAGTCCTTCCGGAAGACTATGAACTGGCAGAAGGCGTAAAAGGTCTGGAAGTAAAGGTGACACTGGTGGATTCGGGAGTGGCCTTGTTGGCAGACTATAGTGCTTATAGCGATTACATCGAGATTGACGAAAAATATACAAGTGGATATTCAATCAGCAAAGATGGTAATGGATATGTGCTGACTTTGAATAGTGATTTCAATTTGTCAGAAAGTGAAAGCTCCCCTACCTACAGTATTAATATTAAGAGTGGGAAATGGAAAATAGAGGTAGAAGGGACAGTTAATGTTAGAGGCAGCTTAATCATTGCTGAAGGAGCAGAGGCAACAATCCAGGGATCTACGATACAAATCTGTCTAATTGGTTCTATGCAGACGCGAACCAGGGAATGAAGACCGGTTGGCAGATGATCGATGGTAAATGGTACTATTTCCACATGGTATCTGATGGAACCAAGGGTCGTATGTATACTTCTTCACGGACTCTGGATGGCTATTACGTAAAAGAAGATGGCAGCTGGGATGAAGAAAAGGGAGTATAAGACAAGAAAACGAATACAGAAACGGATAAGTAAATCCTAAAAAAGCGACAGTATATAGCTGCAAATCAGCAGTATATACTGTCGCTTTTTGATAAAGCATTAAAATAGCTATAGATTCCCAACAATCTGTTGATCTGTGTAACCTAGTGGGATTTTCTCATGTTTTTATTAGATGCTCTTCAGAAAATCCTCCTCAGAAGTAGCCTTTGCCGCCTTTTTTAGCCATATTAGCAGGCGAGCGGTGTCCGTTTCAGACAAAATCATTTCACGGGTCGTTTTGGATACAGGACCATTTTCTTCTAATAAATTTAAGATTGATTCTGTTTTACCTAAATTTTTACCTTGTTCAATTCCAACCGATAAAATGCTCATTTTTACAGCCTCCCATTCTTCCGATTGCTTTACTTCAGTGACGATCTTGTCCAGCTGGATGAGCCGCTCATCGTTTACGATGATCTCTGGATTTTGAAGAGTAGTATGCTTCATGTATTGAAGCAGGCTGACAAGCAACGGTTCCCCATTTTTACTGGACATGTTTACAAAGATTTTCGTAGTGCCGTCTTCTAAATGCAGATCTTTGATTTCTTCGCATTGTTCGGTAAAAGTATATTTTGCCAGTCCTTTGCCGAAAATATCCTGTTGTGTGATAAAGGTGATAACTGTAGGCGGCAGATTTTTGTAACGTGTCTCTCTCCCGGACTTTAAGAGGGGAGTATCAATGAGTCCCTGGTAAAATCTGGCTCTGCGTCTCATATCGTCCTGGGTAGTGTCATTTTGCATTTCCGTAGCAAAATTCCGTCCAGTTGTGTCAGTAGATCTGGCATCAAGTCGTATGGCACGATGCCCGCCTTTGTTTAAAATGACTTCTTCTACATGCACTTCTTTCAATTGTAAGTCTGCTTCACCTGTAATGATGCTCAAGATCGTCTGGTGTGCTGTCTGGTTCTTCATAACCGACAGAAACAAGGCAAAATCGCAAAGATTAAATTCCATGTTTTCAAGCTGTAAAGATTGTAGGTCTGCTTCCGTTTGCCATAAGTTTTTTTGCATATGCATAGTCCTTTCCTGTGTGGCAGGAAGCGTTTTTATCTAACTCCCTGCCGAATCCATAAATATGAGAATTAAGCAAAGAGTTTCAAATAAGATGCTGTTTTCGATACAGCTGAGAAAAAAGAAATATTAGATAATCTATGAAATCTTGCTTGTAATCAGAATAGCAGTTTTCAGAACAAAAGTCCAGAGTACGGTGGGGGATTTTTAAAATTATTTCGGATTTTTGAATCCATATAACGAAACTGCGGGTTGCTTTTTTTGAAATAGAATTTCCTGTATAATATACATATTAATAAGCAGTCATTTTTTCGCAGAAAAATAGCGCAATGTAGAAAACGGAGGGAAAGAGAATGGAAAATGAGAATATTATTTATAAGCTTCGTACACAAAAAGGAATGTCACAGGATGAACTGGCAAAGAAAATTATGGTTACACGACAGGCAGTGTCACGTTGGGAAAATGGTGAAACCATTCCCAATACGGAAACACTAAAGCTTTTATCAAGGGAATTTGATGTATCGATCAACACACTTTTGGGGGAACCAAGAAAATTGATCTGCCAGTGCTGTGGAATGCCTCTTGAAAACGATTCTGTTATTGGCCGGGATCAGGACGGTGCATTAAATGAGGACTATTGCAAGTGGTGTTATGCCGATGGAACTTATACTTATGATAATATGGACAACTTGATCGACGTATGCGTTAAACATATGGTTCATGAAAATTTTACGGAAGAACAGGCACGAGTTTATATGAAAGAACTGCTTCCAAAATTGGACTATTGGAAACGATATGATGAACTGAGTGATCACGGCCAGTTTGAAGAGTTTAAGAAACAGCTTGTTCAGGAGATCAATGATCTGCATATAGAAGGTCTTCCAAAAGTTGAGACTTTATATGCACTGGCAGGAAATGATATAAATCTTGAGTATATGCTTCCAAATGGAAAAACAGTTCAATTTTTAGATGACCGGAAGACCTATCTGGGCAACCAGCTGGAATGTGAATTTGGAGGAGAACGATATTTCGGGGTTCTTGCAGGTATGGACTTTTTACTGGTATCTACTTATGAAGAAAACGGAGTAAATCCAGAACTGGTGCTGTATAAAAAGAGATAATATCTTAGTGAGCCTTGTTTCTTTACAAATATTTAATACTTCCAAAGCTTGACATTCCACCCAAACATCTATATAATCTCAAAAGTGACAATAGTGACAATGTGTCATAAATAACAACCTGTCATTTTGTGATACCAGGGTCAAAAGGTCAGAAATCCGGTATCATTTTACTATTTCACAAAAGAAAACAAGGAGGCTTATAAATGCCAACCCAGCGTTTTTTAAATTTAAAAGAATCCAAAAAAAATGCTATCCTGGAAGCAGCGGCTCACGAATTTGCCAGAGTTCCTTATTCCGCCGCATCCATAAACCAGATCATCAAAGAAGCTGAAATATCCAGAGGCAGCTTTTATACTTATTTTGAGGACAAAGACGATCTGATGCGCTATATGCTTCGAGGATTCCGCGATACCTTAAAAAAGAAAGTATTTGATTATCTGGAAGAAGAAAACGGCAATCCTTTTCGCCTGTGTACCCGCCTGTTGAAAGAATGGATGAAAACAGGAAGCGAAAGGATCACATTCCAGATACACAGAAACCTGCTGGCAGATTTAAGCGTATCCGGACAGAATCAGATGTTTGGCATCCGTGGTTTCCTTATGAAGGACGAACTTTATAAGGCTTTTGTTCAGGAATTATATGAACGCCTTGATAAAGAACAATATCCGACCACTCTGGAAACACTCAGCTACGTAGTAGATATGGCGATGATGATCCTTCTCAAATCTATGGCCATGTATTACCAGAATCCTTCTGAAAAAGAAACTATTGTCCTGGTTTTAACGGAAGAAATGGCCATTCTGGAAAGAGGAATGTGTGTCCGGCATTAACAACATGTATAAAAGCTGAACTGTTATTAAAATATATGAGGAGACTTAACAATGAAAAATGTCAGAAAAAAAATAACCAGACTTTCAACTATACTTACGGCATCCATTCTGTCAGCGGCTCTTCCAATCACTGCACTGGCAGCGAAAAACAGCCCGGATGATAACACCTATCAGCCAAAGGACGTTCAGACCGTAGATTACAAAAAAAGCATGACGCCAGATTTTGCCTACTCTGCAGAAAAATGGGCATCTCTTCGGGACAATACCATGGAATACGGTGAACTGGCAGATCTGATCCACGAATACAATCCAACTGTATTAAGCAATCGTTCCACCTACAAAGATCAGAAAAACAAAAACCTGAACGATATTTACGAAGATTACATGAGTGATATCGATGATATCTGGGATCAGGCAGATAATGCAGACAACGATGTAACCTGGGCTTCCCTGCGCTACTCCGCAGGTCTTTTGACCAAACAGGCAGACAACAACTATGAAGATGCAGATATGGAAAAGATCCAGTACGACCAGCAGGAAGCAAAACTGGTATACCAGGCCCAGGAAATGATGGTTTCCCTGCAGCAGTCATCCTACAACCTGGAAAATCTTCAGAGTGCCAGAGACCTGCTTCAGAAACAGTATGAAGCAACACAGGCACAGTTTTCTGTAGGAATGGCAACTCAGACAGATGTGCTTACCGCCTTAAAGAGCGTTCAGGATCAGGACACAGCTATTTTAACAGCAAAAAAGAGCCAGGAAAATGTACACAGAAATCTGTGCCTTATGTTAGGATGGAGTGCAGATGCTCAGCCTGAGATCAAAGAAGTGCCGCAGCCAGATTTATCCCGTGTAGATACTTTAGATCCAAACGCAGATGCTCAGACTGCCATTGATAACAATTACGATGTAAAATATTACACCAAAAAAGCGGGCAACTTAACCAGTCAGGATCTGATTGAATCTAACCAGGCATCTATTGTCAATGCAAAAGATACAGCCATCCGTTCCTTAAAAACACAGTACAATACGGTACTGACTACCAGAGATTCCTTAAATGCAGCAAAAGCCCAGCTTCAGGTAGCAGAAGCAAACTTAAATATCGCACAGGCAAATCTGGCAGTAGGAAGCCAGACCAGCCTGCAGTATCAGAGCACACTGAATACCTATACATCAGCAAAGAACGATGTAAACACCAAGGAGCTGCAGCTTCTCCTTGCATTAGAAGCCTATGATTGGAACGTAAAAGGCCTTACTACATCAAATTAATAGATTTTAAATGCGCATAAAGAAAGGACGAAATAGATGAAAACCAATCATATGAGATCCATAACAGCAGCCACTATGGCATTTTTGCTGGCGGCATCCGCTCCTTTTCAGGTATTTGCAGCAGAAGAGAATCCCTCCAGCGACTATGCGGCCAAACAGCAGCGCCTTGCAGATAACCAGTTAGATTATGATGAGATCAGCGACAGAGTCAAAGAATATTATGCTCCCATCAAAAGTGCTTACAATATGGTCCGTGGAATGAATGAAGACCAGGGACAGATCACAGTTAACGAAAGAACCATGGCAGATGACCTTATTTCTCAGGCAAAGGCAGCGGAAGATCTTGCAAAAGAGCAAAGCGGCATGGAACAGATAATCTCAAAAGCCACTGCCCAGGCACTGCGCAAATCTGCAAACCAGATGCGTACAGCAGCCAATATCATGGATCACTCCCTGGAAAAGAAATCTTCTTCTGAAAAGCAGGTAGACCGACAGGTAAACAGCCTGGTCCTTAATGTAGAAATGATGATGAATCAGTATCAGCAGCTGCAGTCCCAGCGTACCATGGCAGCAAAGGGAGTAGAACTGGCAACAGCAGCAAGACAGCTGCAAAATACCATGCAGGCTCAGGGAATGGCAGTAGATGCAGACGTACTTTCCGCATCAGCAAGTCTTTCCTCCAGCCAGTCCCAGTTAAATACACTGGATGCAGGGATCGAACAGATCCGCAAGATGCTTTGCGCCTTTACCGGATATGAGGAAGCTTCAGCTCCGGTATTTGGAGAAGTACCATCTGCAGATCCATCCTTTATTGATACAGTCAATGTAGCAGAAGACAAGGAGAAAGCAGTTAATAATAACTATGACCTGATCAGTCTCAGAGGAACGACCGGCGGTGGAATGACAGATCTTCAGACCCGTACTACAAAGACCACTACTCAGACTGCTAATAAGCTGAGAAATGTGGAATATTCTGAAGAAAATGTCCGTTCCAATATCCAGGCATTATATGATGCCATGGAAGAAAAAAGATCAGCTTTTGCGGCAGCCCAGACAGCTTACCAAAGCGGTCAGATCTCATGGCAGGCAGCCCAGGTTCAGAAGGCAAAAGGTATGTTAAGCAACATCCAGTATATGCAGCAGGAATTAGCGTGGCTTCAGGCACAGTCTGGCTATCGATGTGCAGATCTGGCACTGCAGCAGGCCATCCAGAATTACAAATGGGCAGTAGCAGGTGTTTCCGTATCTGCAGATACCCAGTGATCGTATACATGAACCCCCAATATCCATATTCCAAAGAAAAGCGGCACCTGTTCCAGTAACATCTGCTGCTTTTTTGCTATAATATATAGAAAAATGTAATTAGTAACAAAAAATATGAGAAAAATAATATAGAATTTCGTTGTTTTATACAAAGAATAGTGTTATCATAAACGAAAGGGGAATATAATAATTCAGTAGAGGGAGTGGAACATGCTATAGTTTTCTGAATTGAGGTGATGTGAATGGTAACCAGAAATTTGGACGTAAGAAAAAGGGCTCTGAATCCGATTCCAATCTCATATCTGATCCAGACCGCAAACCGATTTGATTGTGACATTTTCGTAACCAATGACCAAAAAACAGCAAACCTGAAGCATTATGAAGAATTAAAAAATTTAAGTCTGTATGGTTTTCTGACCATTTGTTTCAAGGGGAGAGATGAGACAGAAGCAGATAACTGTATACGAAAAATCTTATGGCAGGACGAATATCTGCAGGAAAGATAAAAGGAAGTGTAAAAAAATGCACAGTAACGTATAAACAGGAGACCTTGAAGGGAAAGTCTCCTGTTTTTGTTTTATGATATCCAGGGTTCAAAAGTCGAAAGTCCGATGCAAGCTTGCTTGCAAGAGGACTTATGACCTTGGAACCCGCAAAAACATGAATAAGAAGCCATTTTTCGCAGAAAAATGAGCGGATTATTCATGTTTTTCAGGATTGTGAGAGCACGAAGTGCGAAACAATCCGATATCATTCTAAGACTGCTTCTGCTTCAGGTATGCATCTGCATCCTTAAAAAAGCTCCATACGATCATCAGGATGATAAATCCAATAGGAAAAGCAGCTACAATGGAAACAGACTGAAGACTGCTCATGGAGTTTTCCGAGAAGATCAGGGCAATCGGGAAAAGCATCAGGGTAACAGCCCAGAACAGTTTTACCTTCTTATCAGGTTCTTTGTCTGCATCCAGAGAGCGGTAAGAATAGGAGCTTGCAACCATGGTAAGAGCATCAAAAGTAGTGGCATAAAAAGCGATCATGGTAACAGCTAGCAGGATCAGCCCCAGTTTAGCCGCAGGCATTGTCTCAAAAACAGCGATGATCGTCTGGTACAGATCTCCGGTTTCACGGTATAATCCCATCAGATCTAAGATTCCGTGTGTCTGCAGTCCAAGACCATAATTTCCCAGTATGATAAAAGAAGTAAAGGTTCCGGCAAGACCGAAGAAATAGCCGCCTAAAACAGTCTGGCGGATGGTGCGGCCTTTACTGATACTTCCAATAAAGAAAGGAGTAGCTACACACCATACCATCCAGTAAGCCCAGTAGAAGATGGTCCAGTTCTGAGGGAAGGAAGAAGTGCGCAGTGCATCCGTCCAGGTTGCAAGGGAGATAAAATTCTGGGCCAGAGTTCCTACGGCACTGATGCCTGTTTCTATAATGTAGCGTGTCTGTCCGCCTAAAAACAGGAAATAGGCTAACAGTACAAAGAACAGGTAGATACAGGAAGCGGCTAACCTGGCAACGCCCTGCATGCCAAAGTAAACAGCCATTGTGTATATAATGCAGATGATCACTAAAATGGCAATGGTAAGCAGAGGAGTTTCCGGGATTCCTAAAACACGGCTTAAGGCCATGGATAAAAGAGGAGTAGCCAGTGAAAAGGTAGTGGCAGTTCCTGCTAAAAGCGCAAAAACAGCAGTCAGGTCGATTAGCTTTCCGATCACTCCATCCACTTTTTTCCCAAGAAGAGGACGGCAGGCTTCAGAATATTTCTGCTTATTTCTGCGGCGTACATGGATCATAAATCCGAAAGCAACAGCCAGGATGATGTAAAAACTCCAGGGAATAGGTCCCCAGTGGAACAGAGGATAAACAGAAGCCCAGTCCTGAACGGATCCCATTTCAGAAATGTGAGGTTCATCTGCATAAAGCATCCATTCGCAGAGAGAATAGAAAAGGATATCAGCGGCCAGACCGGCGGTAAACATCATAGACCCCCACTGGAAAGCAGTGTACTGGGGTTTTTCCACATCTCCCAGTTTAATAGAGCCAAAACGGGAAAATGCCATATAAAGGGAGCAGATCACGGCACCCAGTCCCATTAACAGATAATAGCTTCCAAGTTCGTCACCCAGGAAAAAACGGATAGATGCCAGGACACTGGCAGAACCTTCCGGAAACATCATAAACAGAGCACATAACAATGCAATACACCCAAATGGCAGTATCGTAGTAACCCAGTCAAGGTTTTGTAAAAAAGATTTTTGCTTCGGTTTCATGATCAGGACCTCCTGTTAAATAAATAGTATGTTCAAAAAAATAAAAAATCAAATCATATTGAACATGATAGCACGGATAAGATTAAATAGCAAGGTCTATTTTCACAGAAGTTTCACATACAGTAACAATTTTGTAAGAAAAAACTACTGTTAAAATTGCGCTTTCTTCGTTATAATAGTACCGTTGAAATTTAAGGAGGTTTTTATAATGTTTAACTGGAAAAAAGTTTCTCTGATCCTTCTTGCGTCAGCGGCTCTTTTAAGCGGCTGTACCAAGAGCAACATCGTTTCCCCTGACAGCGGAAAGATCGAAGGCGATGGACAGCCGGATACAGAGGTTAATAAAGATATCTCAATCGACTGGGAAGAAGTACGTTCAGATCTGGAAGAGCAGTACTTAGAGCCATATGGTCCATTTGCAGATTATGTAATGGACTTAAATGTGGCCTATGATGATGCAAGCGGTGTGCTTACGGTTCTGCTTCCTGTTACCCGCAAGACCACCAGCGATGTAGCGGTTGTTTATGCACAGGACGTTTTAGGAACCATTGGCGAGTCCGTATCTACCCAGAACTTCTATTATACAGCACCTGAGGAAAATGAAGACGGCTATACCACCAATTACGGAAGCTTCTTTAATGAACATGATGTAAAGGTACAGGTATTCCCTTATGATAAAGAAGGGGATGAAAGTGCTTATCTGGTAAATGATACCATTAAAGCAGGTGACGTAAGAGCCGTTGAGCCGGTTCAGTAAGGAGAAAAAATGAGACGTATTGACAGATACTGGAAACGCTGCGCAGCTGGTGTAATGGCAGCAGTTACACTGATGCTTGGACAGGGAGGAATGCAGTCCTTCGCCATGAATGCGCAGACCATTACTTCACCCAATAAGATCATTGTTCAGGATGAAACACAAAATACAGGAAGTCAGGCTAATACCAGTAATCAGACTGCAGTTTCCAAAGCAGAGGTAGTTGGTTTTGGAGAAGTATCTACACCTGTTACAGATTCTTCCTCTTATTTCGGAAAAGGAAAACTGACTCTTCTTGCCAACCATGACACAGCAGCTCAGCAGCTGGCAGCCATTATTGAGACAGGAGAAGGCGGTCTGATCGTAGTAGACGGCGGCTGGACTGACAACACAGATTATGTATTAAACCAGATCAAGGCGAAAGGCGGACATGTTCAGGCATGGCTGATCACACATCCGGACTCTGACCATGCAGGTGCCCTGGCGGATATCCTGTATAAGCATGCAGGTGAGATAACCATTGACGGCATCTACTATTCTTTCCTGGAAGACAGCTGGTATGCGGAAAAAGATGCAAATGTTGCTTCTATGGTAGCTTATATAAAAGGTGCATTTGCAAAGGTTTCCCCATCCATCCTTCACGGCGATATCGTAGCCGGACAGGTGATCAATGCCGGACCTGCAAAGATCCAGGTTTTAAATCAGGCTTATAAAGAAAACAATGACTTTGTGAACAACAGCAGTGTTGCTTATCTGGTTTCTTTAAATGGTACCAATGTGGTATTTTTAGGAGACTTAGGACGCAGCGGCGGTGAACATCTGATGCAGGATGTAAACCTGACTGCTTTAAAGTGTAAGATGGTACAGATGTCCCACCACGGACAGAACGGTGTAGACTATGAGGTATATAAGGCATTAAAGCCGTCTGTATGCCTGTGGCCGACTCCACAGTGGTTATGGGATAATGATAATGGAAATGGCGCAGGAAGCGGCTCCTGGAAGACCCAGGAGACCAGAAACTGGATGACCCGCCTTGGCGTAAAAGAATATTACGTTACCAAGGACGGGGACCAGGTGATCCAATAGACCAGCGTTACTGTTCGTGCGTTGCATGATCAGCAACGGAATTGTACAGTAACAGATCAGCTGTCTTTGTCATTGCAGACAAGACCGCTGTGATAAGAATAATTTCCAAGTTCGTCCAGCATCCGCTCAAAGGATGCCGGGCGAATATTTTTTTCTTCTATAACAGAGTTGATCATGTAATAGATAGATGCATGTTTTATAAGACACTGACGGAACAGATCAGGGAAAGAGGCCTGTGATGCAATGCTCTTATCCCATGGATTGCACCAGATCTCATGGCGCAGATTCAGGCTCCATACAGGATCTTCTACTACGTCAGTTACCATTTTGCTGGAAGCAATGGGATTTCTTAAAAACAGGGATTCTACAAATTCAATCCCGTTCTTTTTCTGGCTGTTGGGATCAGACAATGTCCTGCAGCCAAACCGCAGTGCCAGGATCGAGCGGTGGATTATCCCCGGAGATACCTGGTAATGATTTTTGCTGCTTAAAGGGTAGAAAGTATCATTTAAGCAGGAAGACAGAAAACGGGAGATGAACTGAGTCTCCATCCCATTTAAACAGATGGTGGCCGCCTGGTTGAACTGGGACGGCTTTTTCTTTTTGTATTTCATTAGTAATAAAGCGTCAATATCATTTTCCAGCTTGGCGTGCAGGCCATGACAGGCGGCTGTGGGGTGCATGGCGTCATAGTGGATGCGGCCGTACACATAAGGATGGCAGATAGAGTCACCGATGTAATGGCTGATAAAACCACATAGGAAAGCAAGGCCTTCTTCACGCTGCTGTTTGGATTCGATCTTTGCAAGCCGCGTAAAGGCGCAGCGGAAAAAATCATTTACATGGTGTTCGTGCATATAGGAGCCGATATTGCGGTGGTCTCTGTGGCGCAGGATCGGCAGATTGTAGAAAAACATATCAGGTCCCTGAAGACCAAGCTGATAGAGCCAGCGGTATTTTGCAATGATGAATTTTAAGTTGTTCTGAGGCATATCGTTGTATGCCTTCATACCGAGGATGTAGTGAGTAGTGAAGCCGGGCATGAAAACGCCTCCTTTCGTCCTTTACAGTATAACACATTTGTGGATAAAACAGGCATACAGCGGGAAAAAAGTGCATAAACCTCATAAAAAAAGAGTGCGATGAGGGGTACTGTACATGGTCATGCAAACCATGAACAGTAACCGGTGGGGTGTGTATGCAGGTTCTGGAAATGGTACATGGGATCGTATGGGGGCCGTGGACAGCAGGGGCATTTCTTGCTGTGGGAATGATATTGTCGGTGCGAAGCGGATTTTTTCAGATAAGAGGATTGAACGTATGGTGGAAAGCGACGGTCGGCAGTTTATTTTCAGGAAGAGAGAATACAAAAGAAGAGGATGAAAAAAGCAGACAGAAACAGTCAGGCAATACACAGGTGCGGTCCCACGGGATCACCCAGTTTCAGTCAGTCTGCACAGCTCTTGCGGCAACCGTGGGAACCGGCAATATAGCAGGTGTGGCGGCGGCTGTTGTATCAGGCGGGCCGGGAGCCGTGTTCTGGATGTGGATCTCTTCGCTGATCGGGATGGCAGCTGCTTATGGGGAGACGTATTTAGGATGCAGATACCGATTTAAGGACAGCCGGGGCAAATGGGTCTGCGGTCCCTTTATTTACATGGAAAAAGGGCTTGGGATCCCATTTATGGCAGCTGGTTACAGCTTGTTCTGTTTTTTATGTGCGTTTGGCATGGGAAGTATGGTGCAGGCAAATGCAGCGGCACAGACACTGGAATTTACCTGGGGGATACCAGCTGTTTGGGGAAGCGGTATTCTGGCGCTTCTTACGGGAACTGTGATCCTGGGAGGTATTAAACGGATCGGAAAAGCAGCCCAGTACCTTCTGCCGCTGGCATCAGGGATCTATATTGTATTTTCTCTGATCGTTCTTTTTTTATGTGCAGACCGTATACCAGATGCATTTTTCAGGATTTTTCAGTCTGCTTTTGGATTTCATCCGGTTTCCGGTGGTATAGCAGGCTTTGGGATCAGCCGCAGTATCCGTTATGGGATATCCAGAGGTGTATTTTCCAATGAAGCGGGACTTGGTACGTTAGCAATCCTTCATGGTCCGGCAGAACACACCTCACCGAAAGAACAGGGAATGTGGGCCATGTTTGAGGTGTTTTTTGATACGATGGTGCTGTGCAGCCTTACGGCCTTTGTTATTTTGTGTACTGTACCGAAGGATATGGAAACACTTTCTCTTACGGGAGCTGCTTTGGCTGCCGCCTGTTTTTCTGCAAAATTGGGAATAACCGGGGAGTGGTTTATCAGCATTTCCATAGTCGTATTTGCTTTTGCCACGATGATCGCCTGGTATTATCTGGGGCAGCAAGCGGCAGCGTATTTAAAAAACAGAATGGGGTTTTTAAGCAGACTGTATCCTGTTTTATTTCTGTCGGCTGTGTTTGCCGGCGGTCTGATCCGGCTGGAGGCAGTATGGATGTTGTCCGATCTTTGGAATGGATTGATGGCATTTTTTAATCTGACGGCATTATTATTTTTATCCGGAGAGATCCAGGTTCCGGATGCAGGGGAGAAGGGCACAAAAAAAGCACCTCACGCTTTGTGATGTGCCTTTTCTGGAAAAAAGTATTATTAAAAGGGAGGAGAGCTGATAAAATATACCAGCTCGAGTATTATGAAAAAAATCTTGTAAGCTTAGTTAGGTGTTGCATTTATGGATGAGTTTCTATTTATTTTATCCTTTTTCTCTGTCCCTCATCTATGACTAAAGTATAAAAAGAAAAGATGAAGAAATCATGTTCATTGTGTAACACTTTTTTGAATGATTTATGAACGAAATATGAATGACATTTTGGGGGAAATCAAGGAATTAAAAATCAGCCATCATATGAGATTGACAGCTGGAAAGTACTTTTGCTAGAATGACGTTGTCATTTTCTTGTGTACTAGTATAATCCACGATAATTACCGATCCCTTACACGCAGGATAAATTTTCATAAGGCGGACGCCCAAAGCTTCTTGTCCGCTGCAAGCGGGCAAGAAGATGCAAGGCGGAACTGTAATATAATTTAAAGGAAGATTTCACATATGACTTTAATGCAGATGAAATATGCCATTGCGGTGGCAGATACAAAATCCATGAATGAAGCGGCCCGCAGCCTGTTTATTACACAGCCCAGCCTTTCTGCGTCTGTGAAAGAGCTGGAAAATGAGATCGGTATGGAGCTTTTTAAGCGTACCAACCGGGGAATCACTGTGACGCCGGAAGGAGAAGAGTTTTTAGGTTATGCCAGACAGGTGGTGGAACAGTACCGCCTGATCGAGTCAAAATACATTGAAAAAGAGAATGTGCGTAAGAAATTCAGCGTGTCCATGCAGCATTATTCCTTTGCTGTCCAGGCCTTTGTGGAAATGGTGCGCCAGTTTGGAATGGACAAGTATGAATTTGCGGTCCATGAGACCAAGACGTACGAAGTGATCGAAGATGTAAAGAATTTTAAAAGCGAGATCGGCATATTATATCTGAATGATTTTAACAGCAAGGTGCTGACTAAATTGTTTACTGAGTTTGGACTGGAATTTCACAGGCTTCTTGACTGCGGGATCTACGCTTATATGTGGAAGGGAAATCCGCTGGCAGACCGGACCTCTGTTACCATGGATGACCTTCAGCCATATCCATGTCTGGCTTTTGAACAGGGCAATTACAATTCTTTTTATTTTGCGGAAGAAGTGCTTTCTACTTATGAATACAAGCAGCTGATCCGTGCCAATGACCGGGCAACCATGCTGAACCTGATGAAGGGGTTAAATGGCTATACCCTTTGTTCCGGTATTATCTGTGAGGAATTAAACGGCGGGGATTACTGCGCAGTTCCTCTGGAGTCAGATGAAGTGATGACTATTGGCTATCTCTGCCGCAAGGGAGTTGCCATCAGCCCCCTGGGCCAGAAATACCTGGATGAGATACGCAAGTATAAAAATGAAGATGCTCGTTATAGGTAAAACCTATAACGAGCTCTTTTTTTTGTGTATTAGACAGATAAAAAAAGACGTGCTATTATTTGTTCATAAACAAAAACAAACCAAAACAGTAGGTAAGTAAAGAAAAATAACGAATCTGTTTTTTATTCAGGAGGATAAGCACATGGGAAAGAAATCTTACAATGAAAGAAACTTTAAATTCGAGACATTACAGCTTCATGTAGGACAGGAACAGCCGGATCCGGTAACAGATGCAAGAGCCGTACCGATCTACCAGACATCTTCCTATGTGTTCCGTAATTGCGACCACGCAGCAGCAAGATTTGGTCTGACCGATGCAGGAAATATCTACGGACGTCTGACCAACCCGACAGAAGATGTATTTGAGAAGAGAATCGCAGCTTTAGAGGGCGGCGTTGCAGCTTTAGCAGTAGCTTCTGGTGCAGCAGCCATCGCATATACCTTCCAGAACCTGGCACATGCAGGTGACCACATTGTAGCAGCTGAAAACATTTACGGCGGTACATACAACCTGTTTGCTCACACTCTTCCAGAGTACGGCATCAAGACCACTTTCGTAGATCCATTTAACTATGAGCAGGTTGAGGCAGCAATCCAGGAAAACACCAAGGCGATCCATGTAGAGACTCTGGGAAATCCAAACTCTGATGTAGTAGATATTGAAAGACTGGCACAGATCGCACATGCACATAAGATCCCACTGGTAGTTGATAATACCTTTGCAACTCCATATCTGGTACGCCCGATCGAGTATGGAGCTGATATCGTTGTACATTCCGCAACCAAGTTCATCGGCGGACATGGAACCACCATCGGCGGTGTGATCGTAGACAGCGGTAAGTTCGACTGGGAAGCAAGCGGCAAGTTCCCGTCCTTAGTTGAGCCAAATTCAAGCTATCATGGTGTAAGCTTTGTAAAGGCAGCAGGTCCTGCAGCATTTGTTACCAAGATCCGTGCTATCTTACTGCGTGATACCGGTGCAACCCTTTCTCCATTCCATGCTTTCTTCTTCCTGCAGGGACTTGAGACATTGTCTCTTCGTGTAGAACGTCATGTGGAGAATGCATTAAAGGTAGTTCAGTATTTAAACAACCACCCACAGGTAGAGAAAGTTCATCATCCATCTGTTTCCAATGATCCAGAACAGCAGAAGCTGTACAAGAAGTACTTCCCGAACGGCGGCGGTTCTATCTTTACCTTTGAGATCAAAGGCGATGCACAGAAGGCAAAGGACTTCATCGACAATCTGGAGCTGTTCTCCTTACTTGCAAATGTAGCAGATGTTAAGTCTCTGGTTATCCATCCAGCTTCTACTACCCATGCACAGCTGACAGAAGAAGAACTGAAAGAGCAGGGCATCTACCCGAACACCATTCGTCTTTCTATCGGTACTGAGAATATTGATGACATTATCGAGGATCTGGATGAGGCATTTAAGGCAGTAGCTGGATAATAAGAAAATTGAAAAATAATATCAGCATTTTTCAGGCGTATCTTTTCGTAAGAGGAGATACGCCTGTTGGATTTTATGGTACAATGGGAAAAAGAAGCAGATAGAACAGGAAGGGGGAACTTTATGAATCAGCAGCAGCTCGTCAGTATCCGGCATATTGCGTCAATGGGAAGTATCCGTGAGGCAGCAGTGCTTTTGGGGAGAAATCCGTCTACACTTACAAGAGGACTTAAAAGTGTGGAAAATGAACTGGGCTGTCAGCTGTTTCGGCGGATACGGGGCGGCATGGTGCCCACACCGGAAGGAGAAACGGTACTTTCCTGGGGAGAAAAGATAGCAGAGAGCCTGGAAAAACTTCCAGGAGACAGACAGTGGTCGGAAAATGAGATTCGCTATCTATTATGTATCCGGGAAAATGAAAGCATCTGTGGGGCAGCAGAAACCTTATTCATTGCCCAGCCTTCCTTAAGCCAGGTACTAAAAGAAATAGAAAATGATCTGGATTTTGAGATTTTTAAAAGAGACCGAAGCGGTGCCATGGAAACGGAACAGGGAAGGCTTTTTCTGGATCAGTTAGAAGAAGTGTGGAAGCTGTGGAAGGCAATGAAGGATGAACTGGGAGAATTTAAAGAGCTGAAAAAGGGAACGGTTACCATAGGCATCCCTATGAACCTGGGGGCATGTATCCTTCCGGTGGTAGTGCCTGTGTTCCATAAACATTATCCTGGTGTGAACGTATTTATCCGGGAAAACAATTCCCAGGAACTGGAAAAAATGATGCTGTCCCATAAGGTGGATTTCTGTATTATGCATTTTCAGAAAGCATTGGAAAAAGTATGCTATGATGAATTTTCAGAAGATCCTTTTTATCTGGCAGTGCCGGAAAGCTTTCAGGCACAAGTGTCTTGGCCGGAAGGAAAGCCATTAAATGCAGAGGATGTAAGACAGTTAAAAAATATCCCCTTTGTTATGGTTGCAAGCAGGCAGAAACTGCGTCAGGTAGCAGATGAGATCTTAGGGAAAGCCGGGATCAGACCGCAGATCTGCTGTACCACAAAGAGTATGGAAACAGCCAAGCGCCTGGCAGCTGGGGGAATGGGAGCTACGTTTCTGCCGAAGTCCTATATGACCTTGTATTCCGGGACAGATGGGCTGAATTGTTATCCGCTGGATGAGGAATTAGGGGCTTCCTGGAAACTGGTGGCAGCGTATCCGGCAGATGAGAAACTTTCCAGGGCTTCCAGGGAATTTCTGCGGGTTTTAAGAGAATGTCTGGAGTAAAATACGGGGAGACAGCTGCACGGAATCTGAAAATAACGTTGCATTTTAACTATATAAAATCTGGTATGAAATGTATTTTACCTATTACAAACATTGTACTATCATAAAAGTATAAACAAGTATAGAAATAGTTACAGTTCAGGCAGGTGGTTTGGTGATCAAATCATATCAGAAAAGGAGAAGAGAAAATGAGCGCTATTTCACAGGCACAGGAAAAATTTGGAGAGTTGATCCAGTCTGAATTTGAGCGGATCGAACGGATGAAACAGGACACAGAAGTAAAAGATTTTTCAAAGCTGGATAAGATCATTGTAGGTATTCTTCCAGGAGACGGCATTGGCCCCATTATCATGGAGCAGGCAGTCCGGGTGATCAAAGCACTGATCCCGGAAGAGATCGCTTCCGGAAAAGTAGAACTGCGTCAGATTGAAGGTATGACTATTGAAAACAGAGCAGCCAGACTGCAGAGTCTGCCGGATGATGTGTTTGAAGAGATCAAAAAATGTGACGTTATCATTAAAGGACCGATGGTAACTCCAAGAGCTGGGGATCCGTGGCCAAATCTGGTATCAGCAAACAGCCTGCTGCGCCGCGGTCTGGAGCTTTTTGCAGCCGTTCGTCCAATCCGTATTCCGGATAAGGGAATTGACTGGACCTTCTTCAGAGAGAATATTGAAGGCGAGTATATCTGGGGCAATAAGGGCATCCAGGTAGATGAAAATCTGGCAGTAGATTTTAAGGTACAGACCAAACAGGGAAGCGAGCGTATTGCAAGAGCTGCTTTTGAGTTTGCAAGAAAAAATGGAAAGAAGAACGTGACCATTGTTACAAAGGCAAATATCGTAAAGCTGGCTGATGGAAACTTTATTAAGGCAGTGCGCAAAGTAGGTGAAGAATATCCGGAGATCGAGATCCAGGAGCGCCTGGTAGATGCTATGTGTGCAAAGATGCTGGATCCTGAATTCAATAAGGGGATTGAAGTAGTTGTACTTCCAAACCTGTATGGTGATATTGTAACGGATATTGCTGCGGAGCATCAGGGCGGACTGGGAACTGCTTCTTCCTCTAATATCGGTAATAAATATGCTATGTTTGAGGCAATTCATGGAACAGCGCCATATCTTATGAGCCACGGCAGAGGCGAATATGCAGATCCAAGTTCATTGATCCGTGCAGCTGGAATGATGTTAGCCCATATTGGCTATGCAGATAAAAAAGTTCTTCTGGAAAAGGCACTGGATGTATGTACTACAGAGCAGAAAGTGGTATTGACTACCTTTACAGAGGATGCAAGTGCAAAGGAATATACCGATTATATCATTGAAACCATTGAAAAACTGAAATAGATATTCATGGTTCCTGCCGGTGCAGAGTCCTTTTTTTGTAAATTGCATACCATGGTAGTAAGTATGAAATACAGGAGTTTTCTATGCCTGAAGCCTATATTACACTAACACCGGTCCACTGGTTCTATCTTGTGGGCGTGTTGGTGATCTTATTGACCATGATATTGCGAAGAGACACTCCACTGGTCTGCATTGTCTTTCTTTTCGGGATCGGCCTTGTGGGGCAGAGAAGTCTGGCCGGGGGGATACAGACCATTTTCAGTTCTATTATCTATGCCATCAGCGAATTTAGGGAGGTGATCGCTACCATTGCCTTGATAACAGCATTTTCTAAATGTCTGCAGGAGTTAGGAAGCGATGCCCTTCTTATAAAACCGGTGTCAAAGATCATGAAGACACCGGCTGTTTCCTGGTGGATCTTGGGCGGCATCATGTTTGTGTTTTCCCTGTTTTTGTGGCCATCACCGGCAGTTGCACTGGTAGGTGCGATGATTTTGCCGGTTGCAGTGCAGTCTGGCTTAACACCGCTGACAGCAGCTATGGCAATGAACCTGTTTGGACATGGATTTGCCCTGAGTTATGACGCTGTGATCCAGGGGGCACCGGCCATTTCAGCGGGAGCAGCAGATATTTCCACAACGGATATTTTAAGCAAAGGATGGCCGCTATTCTGGATCATGGGTATTACCTGTGTGTGCAGTGCTTTTTTGATCCATCGTGGAGCAATGACCGGTCAGAATGAGAAAAATGTGGATAAAATAAATATGAATGAGAAAAATGTGGAAAAGAAAAGGAAGGATCAGGAGCTGAGATCAGAATATCAGGGAGAAAAGAACGGGAAAACGGAAAAGAGAAAAAATGCTTCAGGGAATGCCATAATCCTGGCGATCCTTACACCTGTGGCTTTTTTGGCAGATATTCTGTTTATGTTTCTGCTTCAGTTAAAAGGAGGAGATGCTACCAGCCTGGTTGCGGGCACTGCGGTGCTTCTCATGTGCGTAGGTGCCGTTATGGAGTTTAAGGTAGCTTCTCTTGAAAAAGTAACAGAATACGTGACAGATGGATTTTTATTTGCCATCCGCATTTTTGCTCCGGTTATTGTTATCGGTGCGTTTTTCTTCTTAGGCGGTGACGGGATCAGTCATATTTTAGGAGATTCCTATGAGCGTGGTATTTTAAATGACTGGGCCTTATGGCTGGCACATCATGCACCTTTAAACCGGTATATGACAGCGCTGCTGCAGCTGATCATCGGCGGTCTCACAGGACTGGATGGTTCCGGTTTTTCCGGTCTTCCTCTTACAGGTGCTCTGGCCCGTACTTTTGGAACGGCCACTGGCGCTTCCATACCGATCCTTGCATGTCTAGGGCAGATCAGCGCTATTTTTATCGGAGGCGGAACGGTAGTGCCCTGGGGATTGATCCCGGTAGCGGCTATCTGTAATGTGGATCCGGTGGAATTAGCAAGAAGGAATATGCTGCCGGTCTCCATTGGACTTGTGTGTACGTTTTTTGCGGCATGTGTGCTGTTGTAGGAGGTTATCATATGTGCGGGATCGCAGGATTTTATCAAAGCCACTTTGACTATCTCACCAAAGAAGACCATTACAGACAGATACTGGAAGACATGGAAAAGGTACAGAAGCACCGGGGACCAGATGAGCAGGGCAATTATCTGTATTCCCATTTTGGGCTTGCTCATGTGAGACTGTCAGTGCGGGATCTGATATCCGGCCGCCAGCCTATCATTAAAAAAGCAGGAGATAAGACCTTTGGGATCGTATATAATGGGGAACTGTATAATACCAGGGAATTAAAAGAAGACCTGATGAAAAAAGGCTGGGAATTTTCTACCACCAGCGACACAGAAGTAATTTTAACTGGCTATATAGAATATGGACCGGATTTTGTAAAGCAGATGAACGGCATTTTCGCTTTTGCCATTATGGACCCGGTAAAAGACACGTTAGTGCTGTTTCGTGACCGCCTTGGAGTAAAACCATTATTTTATACCTGCTTTAACGATCAGATCATTTTTTCATCAGAGATCAAGGGCCTTTTTGCCTATCCGGGAGTTACGCCCAAGCTGGATAAAAAGGGTTTAAATGAAATATTCAGCATTGGACCTGCAAAAACCTACGGCTGTGGCGTTTTCAAGGATATAGAAGAGCTGCTTCCGGCACATTATCTGATATGCAATGCATCTGGTCTGCATACAGAATGCTACTGGAACCTGGAAAGCAGGCCTCATGAGGATAGCTATGAGAAAACGGTGGAAAAAACGGCCTTTCTGGTCCGGGATGCCATCCGCCGCCAGATCATTTCTGATGTGCCGGTGTGTACTTTTTTATCCGGAGGTGTAGACAGCAGTCTGGTGTCTGCAGTGTGCGGGGAAGAACTGAAGAAGAAAAATAAGCAGCTGACCACATTTTCCTTTGATTTTAAGGATAACCGGAAATATTTTAAAGCAAATGCTTTCCAGCCTTCTATGGACCGGCCTTTTGTGGATATCATGGTAAAATATTTAGGTTCTGACCATCATTATCTGGAATGTGATAATGTGACACAGGCAGATATGCTGTATACATCTGTGGAAGCCAGAGACCTTCCTGCTATGGCAGATGTGGACTCTTCTCTGCTGTATTTCTGCTCTCAGGTAAGCCGCACCCACAAGGTAGCCCTTACAGGAGAATGTGCAGATGAGATATTTGGCGGGTATCCGTGGTTTCACAAAAAAGAATGTTTTGAGGCGAAAACATTTCCGTGGACGATGGATCTTTCTGCCAGAAAAGTGTTGTTAGCCGATGATTTTATCCAGGAACTTCACATGGATGAGTATGTGCAGGCAACTTATGAAAAGTCAGTGGCAGAAACGCCCAGACTGGCAGAAGACACTCCAGAGGAAGCCCGCCGCCGAGAGATCGCATGGCTGAATCTGAAATGGTTTATGCAGACTTTGCTGGATCGCATGGACCGCACCAGCATGCATTCCGGTCTGGAGGCAAGAGTGCCCTTTGCGGACCATCGTATTGTGGAGTATTTGTGGAATGTGCCATGGGATATGAAAACAAGAGATGGTGTGGCAAAGCATCTTTTAAGGATGTCCGGAGCAGGCCTGCTGCCTGATGAGGTGCTGTGGCGCAGAAAATCCCCTTATCCCAAGACCTACGACAAAGCCTATGAAGCTCTGTTAGCAGGCCGGGTGCGGGAGATATTAGAAGACAGTACGGCACCTGTTTTACAGTTCTTAGATAGGAAAAAAACAGAAAAATTCCTGGAAAGCCCTTCTGACTATGGAAAACCATGGTATGGACAGTTGATGGCGGGCCCCCAGATGCTGGCGTATATGATCCAGGTAAATTACTGGATGAAGAAATACAATATTGAGATAGAGGTATGATCCATGCTCCTGCACACTCAAATCCGCATCCTACGTGATCAGTATAGTTATTTACAAAACGATGTACCAGAGGACATTTTGGCGGATGGGGCGTCAAATGCTGCTTTTTATTGGCTGCGAAAATTTCTGTCGCACCAGCTCAAGGAAATACTGATCCGCCCTAGATAAAAATCCGCCTTTTAAGGAGGCGATACTCAGATCCCAGCTGGGGCTGTAGGACTCATCAATGGATAAAAGTACCGGCGGATGGTCAGCGGAGGTCAGGGCAGCATATTCCATAGGCAAAAAGGTAATGCCTATGCCCTGACCGGCCAGATGCTGTGCCGTTTCGTAATTTTTCAATATCAGGACGATATTAGGGGTGATCCTGGCTTTTGCAAGAATAGCATCCGATACGTGGCGGATGCGCTGTTGTGGATGGAGAAGGATCAATGGTTCATTTTTTAATAGACGCACGTCTAAGACCGGGAATGGATAGCCCGGTTTTTCTTTTGCTTTCTGGATCAATGGATGCCCCTGGGCCAGTGCGATCACAAAGGGGTTTTCTGATAAAATTTCATAATCCAATAATGGATTTGGCGCCAGCTTTGGGGCATGGAGCAGAGCAAAATCCATAGCACCTGTAAGTACCTGTTCTTCCAGCTTTCCAGTGTTATCTTCGCGGATATCCAGTTCAATAGAGGGACTGTTTTTCTTAAATTCCGGCAGGATCTTAGGAAGAATAACGGTTCCCAGATGGTTGGTCGTTCCCATAACGATCCGTCCGGATTTTAGCTGCTTTATGTCACTTATTTCTGTCTCAAAATCGCTGTATATCTTAAGAACCTGACAGGCCATCTGATAACAGCGTTTTCCTGCATAAGTAAGGGTCAGTCCGGAAGGTGTCCGGTTGAAAAGATGGGCACCCAGGTTTTCTTCGATCCGCTGCAAAGACTGGCTTAAGGAAGGCTGGGCAATATAAAGTTTTCTGGCGGCTGCAGAGATGCTTTTTTCATCGGCTACTGTTTTAATGTATTCCAGTTCACGGCTTGTCATAGGGGAAAACTCCTTCGTATCCATTGCATAGGTAAAAATATATATCTGTTATTATATATATAGTATTTGCCTATAAAAGTAAAGGGGTGTATAGTTAAAATATAGCAAATGGATATGTCACCTGCTGGTGACTAGTATAATCCACGATAATTACCGATCCCTTACACGCAGGATAAATTTTCATGTGCAAGGAAGCTGAATGAGGCGATGCCGGTAGCATCGTCGATTGAAGCTGACGCGGCAGATGGAAATTTAGACAAGTGAAAGGGGCGGATAATTATTGTGGATTATACTAGACATGGGATAAAAGGAGAAGAATCATTATGGTAAAGTTATATGATGAAGGAATTTATCTTGTAAACGGCACAGAGATCGTACCTGAGTCTGAAGGAGCAAAGGTACAGGCTCTTACAGGAAAAGCTGCAGATAAAGAAGAAGCAAAGAAAGGCACTATGGCCTGTTCTATTTTAAGTGCCCACAACACTTCTGGGGACATGGAGCATTTAAAGCTTAAATTTGACGCAATGACATCCCACGATATTACATTCGTAGGGGTTATCCAGACAGCAAAAGCTTCCGGAATGGAGAAATTCCCTGTTCCTTATGTACTGACTAATTGTCATAACTCCCTTTGTGCAGTAGGCGGAACCATTAACGAAGATGACCATATGTTTGGTCTTTCCGCAGCAAAGAAGTATGGCGGCATCTATGTTCCACCTCACATTGCGGTTATGCATCAGTATATGCGTGAAATGCATGCAGGCTGCGGACGTATGATCTTAGGATCTGACTCCCATACCCGCTATGGTGCATTGGGAACCATGGCCATCGGTGAAGGCGGCGGCGAACTGGTAAAACAGCTGTTGTGTGATACATATGATGTGGCTTATCCGGGAGTTGTGGCTATTTATCTTACCGGAAAACCTGGACCTGGCATCGGACCTCAGGACGTGGCACTTTCTATTATCGGTGCAGTATTCAAGAAGGGTTATGTAAAGAATAAAGTAATGGAATTTGTAGGACCTGGTGTTGCTTCTATGACAACAGACTACAGAAACGGTGTAGATGTTATGACAACAGAAACTACCTGTTTAACATCTATCTGGCGCACTGATGAAGATACAAAGGCATTTTTAACAGCTCATGGCAGAGGTGATGATTACAAAGAGTTAAATCCGGCAGATGTAGCTTACTATGATGGCTGTGTTTACGTGGATTTAAGTACCATTAAGCCAATGATCGCCCTTCCATTCCACCCAAGCAACACATATGAGATCGATGAGTTAAATGCAAATCTGGGTGATATTTTAAGAAGTGTAGAAAAAGAAGCAGAGAAAGTCAGCGGCGGAAGAGCACCATTTACACTGACTGATAAAATTGAAAACGGACATTTAAGAGTCCAGCAGGGAATCATCGCAGGCTGTGCAGGCGGTAACTTTACCAACGTAGTAGAAGCAGCCCATGCATTAAAGGGAAAGAGCTGTGGAGACGGAGAATTCTCACTGGCTGTATATCCATCTTCCCAGCCTGTATTTATCGACCTGGTAAGAAAGGGATTTATAGCAGAGCTTATGGAAGCAGGCGCTGTTATCAGAACTGCATTCTGTGGACCATGCTTTGGCGCCGGTGATACACCTTGCAACAATGGATTAAGTATCCGTCATACAACCAGAAACTTCCCGAACAGGGAAGGCAGCAAGCCAGGAAATGGCCAGATGTCTGCAGTAGCTTTAATGGATGCACGTTCTATTGCAGCAACCGCAGCAAACGGCGGTATCCTTACACCAGCTACCGACTTAGACTGCTGGGGTGATGTTCCTGAACACGATTTTGATAAGACTGTTTATGACCGTCGTGTATACAATGGCTACAATGCAGCCCATGAGGAGGACAGCCTGGTATATGGCCCAAATATCAAGGACTGGCCGGAAATGAGCCCATTAACTGATAATATTCTCTTAAAGGTATGCTCCAAGATCATGGACGAAGTAACTACCACAGATGAGCTGATCCCATCTGGTGAAACATCCTCCTATCGTTCCAATCCACTGGGACTGGCTGAATTTACATTATCCAGAAGAGATCCTGAATATGTAGGAAGAAGCAAGGCAGTTGATAAACTGGAGAAAGCAAGAAATGCAGGTCAAGATCCGTCTGAGCTGGATACAGATCTGAATGGTGTATTTGATGCCATCCATACCATTTCAGGCCAGGAAAATGTAAATGAAATGGAAACAGAGATCGGAAGCATGATCTATGCTGTAAAGCCTGGTGATGGTTCTGCAAGAGAACAGGCTGCAAGCTGCCAGAGAGTGATCGGCGGACTGGCAAACATTACAAAGGAATACGCAACCAAGCGTTATCGTTCTAATGTAATGAACTGGGGCATGATCCCATTCCAGATGGTGGAAGAACCGGAATTTGAAGTAGGCGACTATATCTACGTTCCAGGTGCAAAAGCAGCACTGGATGGTGATTTAAAAGACATTAAGGCTTATGTGATTAATGCAGATACCAAGGCAGTAAAAGAAATCAGCCTGTATGTGGCAGATATGACGGCAGATGAAAGAAAGATCGTAAAAGCAGGCTGTCTGATTAATTATAACCGTGCAAAAAAGGGATTAAAGTAGTATCATATAATGAGCGAAGGAAAAAACAAGCGGCTGCGCAGCAGACATTTGTTTTTTACGAGCCATTAACGAAGGTCTCGCCTGCGCAAGCAGGCAGTGGAGCGCGTCAGCGCGGGAGACCTGAGTGTAAACATAGTGCCATGCATTTTTCGGTCTCTAAAAGGCAGGAAAATGTGTGGCAGTACCTGTTTGAAATCTGTTTATCCATGGGAGAACAGCAAACATAGTAAAAGATTTTGAGAGAACAATGAAAATCAGGAACAAAAAGATTCCAAGAGAACATAAAACAGGAGGAAAGAAAAATGGAGATCAAGAAACCGGCCATGGCAGGAACGCTGGAATCCAGTGACTGTCAGGTAACCGTAGAACCGGGAAATGGTTCTGTTGAGTTTAACCTGGAAAGTGCTGTGATCAATCAGTATGGCAACCAGATCCGCAAGGTAGTCCTTCAGACACTGGAAAACCTGGAAGTAAAGAATGTAAAAATTTCAGTGGTGGACAAGGGCGCATTGGACTGCACCATTAAGGCAAGAGTAGAAGGTGCAGTATTCCGTTCTGTTGACCAGATCGAGGACATTCCATGGGGAGGTGCAGTAAGATGATCAATGCAAATAAGAAGCGCTTAAGAAGGACCATGATGTTCTTAAATGCACAGAAACCAGGTCTGATCAAGGATCCATATATTTATAAACCAGACTCTATTATGCTGGATCTGGAGGATGCAGTTGCTGAGAACCAGAAGGATGCAGCTCGTTTTTCTCTGTATCATGCATTAAAGGAAATCAATTATCGTGGCTGTGAACGCGTAGTCCGCATCAACGGTCTTGATACCCCATACTGGGAAGAAG
>ENA-OQKP01000201-OQKP01000201.1-human-gut-metagenome-genome-assembly--contig:-NODE-201-length-58308-cov-7.707344_pt1 | contig 58308 bp, 80 predicted proteins | sample MGYA00242780_ERZ504802 | MGnify/ENA primary metagenome ERZ504802 (study PRJEB26092, sample SAMD00036406) | human gut metagenome | host: Homo sapiens | study: EMG produced TPA metagenomics assembly of... | reverse complement strand
TTCCGCGTCCGGCTTCTTCGTCGGTGTCATGTTTCCCATTGTCCCAGCAGACATCGTCCACCAGCCTTTCCGACCGGCCACACGACCGGCCAGTTAAGGCCAGTTACACACTTCGAGAGACAGTCCCCACCATTCCGATAGCTGCCACGTATTTTTTTCTAGACAGTAGTAGTGGTAGTTACGGGTGACGCGTACATGCTTCGGTTTGGGTGTGCATCCGCAGATGGGGCATGACTCCACTGCCGGTGGTTCGGGCTTCGGTGGTTCGACCGGTTCCGGTTCCTCCCGGTGAAACAGTCGTTTCAGCCAGTTCATGCGTTCCTCGCTTCCATCGACTCATTGAATGCCTTTACGAAAGCCTCAGCGCCGGCACTGAGAGCGGCATCCAACTGGCGCAGGCTGAAGTCTCCCCGCACTCCCACGACGCAAGACTCATTGGCGCTGGGGAATTTCATATTGGGTCCCGCACCGGTCGTATCTACCTTGACCGGAACATTAACCTTGAGTACCCCAAGATTCTCGTCTTTCCAGTTCAGGTTCAGCTCCAGCGGCACGGAAGCATCGAACACATGCTTGTTCTCCTCGCTCACTTCTTCCTCCGCTTCTTCTTGCCCAGGCCTGTCACCTGAATGCTCGGATACTTCTTCTTTCCCATGTCAGCCTCCTAGGTAAGGGGTCTTCTGAATATCCATGCCGTATTCGGTGATGCCGCGAGTGGCGACCACCGACTGATATTCCGGGGTGATGAGGTGAATGTCCACCGTGTTGTCCTTCATATCGTCCAATGACGTGCAATCCACGAAGATCACGTAAGGTTTGCCGCCCAGCACTTTCGACAGTGCCTTGCGCACGTCGGCTTTCAGGTCAGGGTGGCACGCATTCTCTTCATCATCCAGCAGGCCGCTCATTCGCTCGCCTTCACCCACAGGCAGACGAACAGCACCACGAGCAACACAAAAACCAATGGCCCGTACAAGGGGAGCAATACCAGCCACCAAGCCCAATCAATGACATGGCAGAGCTTCAAAACGATGAACACAATGCCCAACAAGGCGAAGAAACCACCGCTGATACTCACGTTCACACCTTTCTTTTCCAATGAGAATCCTTTCAGTCCTTGGATTGGTTTTGTGCGGCTTGCATGATCTCCCACACGTCCGCGTTCTCGGACAGGCCGGTGGTGAGACGGTAGAAATCGCTGAACCTGTAAAGCGGATTGCTGTACGAGTCCTCGCCCTGCTGGGGCAACTGGCCTCGATGTATCCAACTGCGTAAGGTGCTGCGGTTCACGTGCATTCCGCACGCCTTGATGATGTCCAATAGTTCGCCACGGGTTCTCACCGCATCCGATTGGAGGAGACGCTTCACCCGTTCCGCCCTGATAAGGGCGACCGGCATACTGAAACCGCATTTCGGGCATTTCGCCGTCGCCGCGTCCGCATAGCCGGAGAGCTGGCCCAGGCACCCGTTGGCGGGGCATGGACCGTACAACACGGTTTCCCCGTCATCGTCCGCGAGGAAACGACGCAGTTTGCGCACCAAGCTGTGAACCAGTTCCGCGTACACGGGCGTGGACGGGTGCTCCACGAGTTTCGGATGATTGGCGATACGGTGAACCATGTCCGATAGTGGCGTGGACTCGGGCAGATTGATCTTCAGACTGCGCATCCACTCGTACAAGGTGCCTTGCAAGCCCGGATAACCGTGGTCATCGTCCGCGTACAGCAGGTCGTGCAGGGTTTCCCTCACGGGCGCTGGAGCCGTGCCCGCGTTCCCGCCGCCACCGTTCTTGTGCCCGTAGGCGCGGTTGATGCGATACTCGGTCAGGTCGGGCAGGTTGCGTTCCAACCATTGCAGGTCGTTGGAGAGCTGGCGTTCATGCCATGCGCACAACAGGCTCCGGTTCTCGGGTATCCCATGCCCGATGAGCATGGACGGCGCGTCGGTCACGATCTCCCGCCAGCAACCGTCATAGCGGCAGAGCCTCGTGTTTTCAGGGGAAAAAGACAAACTGACCTAGACCTTCACTCATTAAGAGCTTCGGACGTGTCAGCAAGACCAATAATGCACGGGCGTCTCTAGTTTTCCAAATGTGGTTCGGCGTGTCGCGGCAGTATGTCACCCAACCCCAAGTCGCCCGCGCCGAGGAAATGCCGTACCGGTGTACGCCGCTTCGGCTTCGCCGGCTCCAACTCCAACGGGTTGCGACTCGAGGCCGTGATTCGAGCCGCCTCCTCGGGTTGACGGCCCAACATGCGCTGACGCCGGTACAGCCACGCCGCGTCACCCTCCAAGCCCCGCGCATCGCACTCACGCGCGATCTCCGCCTCCGAGGGCTTCGCCTTGCCGCGCAGTCGGCGGACGATGGCGTTGATGTCACCCGAACCACACCAACGGCCGGTATCGTTCTCCGCATAGAAGCGTCTCACCGCCTCCTGAGCCTCGGCGGCGGTGATGTCCGTCCTCAGTTCCGAATGGAACGCTTCAAGCTGAACGTCATCCCATTGCGCGTTGCCGTGATGCGCGTTGATAAGCGACAATACGGCTGCTGCCTCACCCCTGCTGAGCATTGAAACCTCCCTGCTGCTGGTATCTTGCACGTTCCTCGGGTGTCATGTACTGCCATGTTTTCGCCAGATTCGCCTCAAGGTTCTGCTGGCTTCGGGATTTCAACGGTTGCCCTGGTCGTGGCTTCGGCGCTTCGGGCTTGGGTTTCTCCCAGTTGCGGGCGTACAGTTCACCGCCGATGAACCGGCTGAACGTTTTCACGTACTGCTCGTCGGTGGCCTCCGCATACGCTCGAGCCTTGGCTTCGAGAAACATGCTCGGGTCGGAGTCTCCAGCGGCTTTCACGATCTTCGGCCAATCGACCTCCAGCTGCATACGGGACTGGGAGGTTTTCCCGTCAAACCTGTTCGTCGGATAGAAAGCCTCGATACGGTCAAGCAGATTACCGAAGTCCGGCTTCGAGGGGGTAGGGGGAGTTGAATTATCTTTAGATAATTCTTCTGGTGTTCTGGTGTTCTGGTGTTTGTCCCGATTCAGACGCGATTCAGCCGTCTGAAAGTTATCTGAATCGGAGGTTTTCGCCTCGTTTTTATCTTTTCGGTAATTTTCAGCATTGCTTTCGCGCTTCTTCTGCACCTGTTCGCGGCTTCGATTGTGTGCGAGATAGTCGTGAATGTAGTACCCGTTGTTCCCGTCCGGCTCGATCATGCCGACTTCGCAAAGCGCATCGATTTCTGAATCGGTGATATCCAACACGTAAAACGCATCGTCTTCGCTGATATGTCCGTCTGAAAGATTGTCTCCGCAGAAAGTAAGCATCATCGTGAACGCGCCTATTGCGCTCGGGCATGTGTGCCTGAGCTTGCGTACCTTACGGTTCATGTAGAAGCTGTTGACCAGTTGAACGTATCCTTTGCGTACCATTGTCATGCTCCTATCAGCCAGTACGTGTAATCGGGGAACACCATTTGCATGAACGCCCAGCAGACGCCATGCGCTGCGAAAGCCGCTATCAATCCAAAGCTGAAGGCAACGATCGTCATCACGTCGCCGCCTTCATCGGATAGGGATATATTCCATTTCCTGAATAGGTAGCGGAACGCCTGTATCCCGATGATGAAGAACACGGCCAGTTCGATGAAATGCGCCAAGCCGACGATGCTCATTCCGCCTCCTCCAGCAGCCGTTCCGGGTTCACGGGGTCTGACATGATCGTCTCCTGAACGTCTTGATGAAGTTGTGGCGGCTTCGCCAGTCCGATGGCGTGCCGCTCGTCGCCGTGAGCAGCACGCCGTTGTCGTAGACTTTCCAGTGGCCGGTCGTGGCCCTGACCACCGTGTATCCGTGTGAGGCTATCCAGTGCATGAGTTTCCGGTCGTCCCCCCCCGCGGTCATGCTTTGAGCCTCATCTTCAACGCGAGACCGTTTTCATGCACGCTGCCCTTATCGAAGCCCATGAAACCGTTGAATAGTTCGTATTCGAGCAATACGGTGTCCACGCGGAACTCGTCGTACTGATGGTTTTTGATGCGTTCCATGACAAGCCTCATCGATGCGACGGTATCCCTGCGGTCGGCCTGTATGGGAATGAGATACGGCCAAAGATTCCATTCGCCCGGATGATCGTTCAGCCAACGGGCGAAATCAACGAGTTTCCTATCTTCCATCATTTCCCCTTAGGAGCGTTCCCTCACGATATAGTCCGGGTGTTCCCGGCAATAGTCGTATATCAGTTTCAACCATGCGATGGCGCTGTCCACGCTGCCCCAATAGTTCGGCGGATTGTATTTGCCGCGCAAAACATACAATGGTTCCAAGTAGATGTCTTTCAACGCCTTGTCGATACGGGCTGCGGCCTCCCCGGCCGTCAACCCGTCCAGGTCATGCTTAGGATGGACCTTGTAATCGGTGAAAAACGCGGATAGATTATACGTGTAGTTGAAATAATGGCCATGAGCGGTCCGCACATGCTCGCCGTCCCGTTCGCATACGTCAAACCATTCCGGTTCCGGCACATCCTTGTCCACTATGAACAGGTCGTAGCTCATTCTTCGTCTCCTTCGATGATTCCATGTCCTGCTATCAATGCGAGGGTCTTCAAGTCGGTAAGCACGGGCTGGTTGTCCATGCTTGACAGCGAGTCCAAGCCGAGACCCTTCTGCTTGAACACGACGAACCAGTAAGGTGCGTCCGCGTTACCCGCCTCGGTGCGACCCTCCTGCATCCACTCCTTGAGTCTCCCAGCGTAGGTGCTGTAGTTTTTGCACTCCAATACGACCGGCCGGCCGTGGATACGCAGACCGGTGATATCGCCCTGGTCTTTCGTGCCATGCAACACCTCACGGTGTATCGTCTGCTCGCTGTCACCCAATCGGGCGCGCAAATAGTTGACCACCTTGGATTCAAGCAGTGTGCCTTTGGCTTTCTGTCGGCTCATTCGTCCCTCCACCATTCAGTCGGGTCGTCGTGAAACTGGCAGTCCATGCAGTTTCCGAAAACATTGATGATTCCTCCGCAGTACGGGCAATGCTCGTACTGGACGGGTAGATAACTCGGACGCATAATCAGAACTCCGGGTTATCTCGTAATCGTTTTTGCACGTCCGCGCGCATCTGCTCGATCACATCGACCCGAAGTCCGGTAGCCAAGCGAATCTCCTCTGCCGGACGGTTCGAGTCTTCAATGAGCATCTGCCATGCTCTACTTGCCGCTTTGCTCAACATGAGCCTCCTTCGCCAAGTTGGTGCCGACCCGCACCCGGTAGTCGGTGATGTTCCAGGTCAGATGGTTCAGATGCCAGACGGTGAGTCCAAGAAAAAGCAGCAGATAGAACGCTTGGACGATGATCGTCATATAATTCCTTGACATGAGGCCCACCGCGAGCCAGAACGAGGAAAACACGTCCCACGCCAAACACCAGTACACTCTCCACAATCCGGGTTTGCTGCCGTCACGTCGTTCGTAAACCGTGACCATATCCTTGTCACTCATTTCAATTCCTTCTTCGCGTAGGGGTTTGGCGTGTACGTGGGCGGTTCCTCGCCGGGCATGGGATTCATGTTCTTGACGGCTTGGATATACCCTTCCTCCCATGCCTTTTCGGCTATCTGCCGGTCATGCTCCTTGAGCCATGCTTGATAGGCGGCTCGGCCTTCCTCGATGGTTGACTGGCCTGTACCGAAGCAACTCAATTCGACGGCGGATTGGACCAAACCGTCATACACTCGTGGTTTCATTCCTCCACCTCGGTTTCCGTGCCGTACTCGCCGTAGAGTTGGTCTGCCGCATCCTTGGTCGTGTAGAGGCATTTCGCGGGCGCTTGTTCGTAGTCGTAGATGGCGGCTGCGACGACCTCTCGAAACTCATCGCGGGTGAATATCTTCGCCTTATAGCTCATCGTCTGCCTCCGTAAAATCGTTGAACGATGGGCTGGCACAGCTCATATCCCTTCTGGGCCCACATCTCCAGTGTTTTGAGGATCACGAGAATCGACAGTGAGTCGAGCCCGTCGTCAACCAGTTTGGGAATGTTGCTGTACTGTGCGTTCAGTGTCGTATGCCCGTTCTTGCCGCTGGTGAACGTGAATCCCAGCATGTCCACGGGCGTTCCGGTTTCCTCCGGTGTGATGGTCAACCGGACCTTGAACTTCTTGCCCAACGGCATCGCCTTGTCACTCATCGTCCGCCTCCTTGATTGCCTGTTGCAGTGCCTGCATGATTTGTTTCGCCTCGTCCACGCTCAGATAAGCGCTTGCAGATTGGCCAACGGTCTTGTGCTCCGGGCGGGAGTCGTCCCGGTCGAGGTGAAACGTCACCAAGCTGGAAGAGCCACGCCGATGATTGGCGATCTCTACCCGATAAACCATGTATTCGTCATCGTCAATCGGGATAGTGAGCCTCGTGCCGGCATAGTGGATGCTGCCAAAGGTCAAGTCGAACGATTCCGTCTCAATGCTCAAGGTCCATCTCCTTTTGTCCGGGATTGTGCAGATCGAAATGCTTGCAGCCGGTACGGTTCACTCCGTCAGCCGTTACCACGGCCCACAATGCGGCCGACAAGCCCGCGATATACCCGTCATTCCAAGCACCCTGCACGCCATGCTTGGAGTGCATCACAATGCGGTCGTGAATGGTCTTCTGCACGTCAAACGGTTCATTCATCGTCCGCCTCCCATCTGTCTTTCTGCGAGTGCGATTTCCATTTCCTGCCAGCGGGCTAGCATTTCAGGGGTCGCGTTGCGCGGCACATCGGATGGCATGGAGCCGCTGTAGCCGAGCATGGACTGGCATTTGCAAATCACACGCAGCAGAACATCGCCCTGCATGAAGTTCTCGTAGCAATTGCCTTCCTTATCGTTGTAAAGCGCATTCGCCCAGTTAGTGCAGAAGTCGATGACTTCCTGCAGGGCCTCGTCTTTCTGGGTGACGTTGGTAGCCATATCAGTTCCCATTTGCCATTCGCTCGTAAATATCATTGATCTGTGTCATTGGAATGCGGTTTTGCAGGAGATTGGCGAGTGCATCTCGTCCGGTTTGGGTGAGTGGCCTGGCCTGCATCATGATGCGTCTGATGTTCCTCAGATCATGCACTTTGGCGCAGTTGTCGCTCAGCTCATCGGATTGTGAGTCGGTGAGATCGTGCAAGTATTGGCTGAGCAATTGCCAGTCCTGCTCTCTGTCACTGCATGGGTTCCATGCTGGCTTGTTTTCGTTCCAGGCGTTGAGAATATCTTCCCATTCATCGCTGTCGGCGTCCCAGTATCCTAATTCGCTGACTTGGGTGATGCTTCCGGTCTTGTTGGTCTTGCCGGATTCGTCAATGTATTCGATGATTAGGGATTCGGCGGCGATCTCGTTGGTGCCAAGGTCACGCCATTTCCTGATGGTCAGGTTCGTAATGGTCTTAATCATTGCCATACTCCTTGGGGACACGGGCTAATCCTGTGAAACCTCACCAGACTCACCTCCCTCAAGAGGCGCGTTCAAATCCACCTGTTCGATACGCGCACGCTCCTGTAAGATATTCGCGTATGTCCCCATCGCGTACAATTGGCTTTCAAGGAGCTGGAAAGAACACGCGGGCGTGAAGTCCAACGTGCCCTCCGCGTAGCCCTCAAGCATGTGCGCCAGCTTGCCGATACGCTCCTGCAATTCTCGATGTTCGCGGATCATCCGCTGCTTGTAATCACTCATTCTTCTGTTGCCTCCTTCGGCTTGGTGCCATAGCTGATGTCGATGATGCGAGTCACGTAGAACTCTCGTCCGCAGTCCTCGCACTCCTCCTCGAAGTATTCGTCATTGCCGCCGCATTCATACGAATCTTCGTATCGGTGCCCGCAGTAAGGGCATACGATTCCGTCGGTATCATCGAACTCGGTCGGCTCACCCGAATCGATGAGACGCTTCTTCGGAACGCAATCACGGCAATACGTCTTACCGTCAATGGTTTCGCTCCAACGTTTGGTCATGAGGTAGCCGCACATATCGCAGTGGATAAGATTGTTCATTCTTCCGTTGCCTCCATCGGGTAATTGATGTTCTCAAGCGAGTACGCGGGATAGGTCCGCTTCACGCGTCCGAACGGTTTCTGCGTCTCCGGGACTCTGAACGGTGGCTCATATTCCCACCATTCGCTGCCGTCGTATTCCTCGCGGCGCAGGAACCCGCCATCCGTGAACACCACGACCAGATCGGCGGCTATCTCCTGACCGCCGTATCCGTCGTCGTAATCGATGTCGAGCACCTTTTCGGCCTGACTCCACGGAATTCCCAGCTTCCCGTCGCGGGAGCCGACGAATCGAACGTCATCGGTCGAATGCCCGCTTTGTGAGATTTCACCCTTGGTCTCATCTAAAAGATTCATTCTTCCGTTGCCTTTCCTTGGTTGACTTCGTAAACCGCGCGGGCGAAGCCGAGCGGCGTCTTGCTTCGGTTGTTGGCTCTGTCCTTGCCGCTCATGTACCAGATACGATTCCGGTCAGGAGCCGGCAGGCTCATGTCCTGGCTGCGAGGCGGCATCTGGAATCCCCCCCGTCCAAAGACAGGTTTTCTTCGTGTAGTTGTCCTCTGGCGCATACCGCGTGTAATCACACGGGTTGAACGTGTGGGAGGGCTTGCCGAACACGTTGGAGAGAACCGACACCGGGTTCTCCACCATGTAGGGGACACCGCTCATCTCACCGATCACCCGGCACTGCTCCGCCACGGAAACGGCCTTCGCCTGAAACAAATGGTCGGCCTCGTACTTGCGGGCGAACCATTGAGCGCCGCTCACCGCCATGTCCGTGCAGGGAGGGAAACCGGCCACGAAAGCGAGACGCCCCGAACGTACCAGCACGCTGATCTGGTCGAACGCCTCTTCGATGGTGCAGGCCAGTTTCAGCATGGCACCATCCTCATGGGTGGTGCCATGCTGCGGGTCCACCAGCACGGCCTTGTAGCCGTGCTCAACCCATGGGCGGGCCATAACCCCAGTCAGGTCGCACAGGCACAGGATCGTGTCACGCATCTTCCGTTGCCTTTCCTCGTATCGCGTCGATGACCTTCCGCACGATTTCCTGGCCGGGATATGCGCCGGTTGCCTTCGTGAGGAAATCGAACACCTGTCGTGACGGCTGGGCCATCACATAGGGCATGATTGCCAGACAAGCCGCCTTGATTTCCTCTTCCGTGGGCTGGCGCGTGGCACCGGCGATATACGCCTCCTGCAGGAGCGCGTTGCTCTTGTACACGTGTTCCGCCTTACTGCTGATGATGCTCACATTCGTCCCCTTTCCTGATTGTGGACGAGACAGTCGTCCATGGCCTGAGCCAGTTCCTCGTCGGTGATGTCGAACGCCGCCGCCACGTTCGCCAGTGTTTGCAACACGTCCGCCCATTCGGCTATCAGGTCTCTGCGGGCCTTGGAATCGCCCTTGACCAGACGTTTCCCGGCCTCCACCATCTCCGCCGCCTCCTCAAGTGTTTTCAACAACAGCCACTTGTCGGGCGTGAGATGGCCGAAAGATTCGATCGGAGGCAATTGGACGATACGATTGCTCATGCTTCCACCGCCTTGGCCGGACGGAACGGAGCTTGAGAGGTCACGTGCTTGCTGTTGAGGCCCGACCAAACAGACCCGGTGACGGGGGATTCCGGGTCACCGATAAGCAAAGCGACCAACTTCGAATTGTCCAGGCCGGAGATGGCGACGCTCCACAAGGCATTGTCCTTATCCCACCACAACCCGTCATGGTCGGGCAGCTTCGGCTTCCGACGCAAAGCGTAGGCGAAATCATCGGAGTCGATGCAGTACTCACCGTCTATCTCGCTGATGCGGATACGCAGGAGCATGTCGCCTAGAGGGTCAGGCTTGAGATCGATGACGCGGAAATGGTTTCCCTCCGTCGTGCAGGCAATATCGCCCACCTGCACATTTTCGATATTGTCGATGCGCTCATACTCGGGGTCATCCACCAATTCGATGGTATCGACGTAACTGGGAATGACGGGCGGCGTATCAGATGATTCAGCCGAGAACACGTGTAAATATGTTCGATGCGCGTCGAGCTGCATCGAAAGGTGACATATACCGTCCGTGTCTCTGGAACGCCGTATGAGCTTCCCTATGAATACGTCTCCGTTCTCCATTGTCACCTTGACTCGCTGATCGAGATTCTGAATCTCCATAAGGGTCTTGCCTTCCCAGAATGGTTTCTCACTGCTCATTGGTTTTCCTCCTTTTTGCCTGCTTCGAGCGCATCCAACAGGTCGTATTCGGCGAGCATGAGATGCGCCTGGGCACGGGTCATTGATTTCAGCGTCTGCGAGTCGCTGCCGGCATCCAGCCGAGAGAGCCCACTTTCTCCTCGAGCATGTTGGCCTGCGCCGCTAAGACGCGCAATCGTTCGTCAAGCAGTGCGGTCATTCGGCGTTCTCCGTTTCCAGAATCTGCTGTAGCAACGAACGCTTCTCCTGAGTGCGCTTAATTTTTTCCTCTGCGTCACGGAGGGAATCGGCAAGACGCTGGAACAACGGGGCCGCGATAACCCTTATCTCCAAATCATCGACGGGGAACAGGGTCATGTCCTTGTTGCCGGTGAACGCCACCGACTCCACGATTACGTTGTTACCCCACCTATCCTTCTTCGCTTCGATGACACTCACCACGGTCTGTTCGCCGTTGCTGCCAATATCCATGACCTTGCCGATGATTACCGTCGCATTACTGTTATCGTCCTCTTCCACACGCTTGTAGATGTCGCCCATGTGCAGGGTCTGCACTCGTGTGACGGTTGCCGACTGTTCGACTAGGTTCCTGATTTCCATTACCGTTCTCCTTTGATTTCAGTTTGAATACGTTGATATGATCTGCTGTTCGTGTACCGGGTGAGCGCCTTGTGCAACAGGGGCAGGTCTTCTGGCAGGTACGCGGTTTTCTGGCTGGAATCGATTCTCACCGTGTAGGGGAGTGTGCCCGGATGGGTTTTCGCCCACTCGTCGTAGACCATGCGTCCGAACGTCTGCGCTTCGGCGGCTCTCAGTTTGCGTCCCAGTTGGGTTGACAGCCACGGGCCGGCAAGTATCGCCTCACTCTGACGGCTTAACGGTAGTCGCGGGCCTTTCCTCGCCTGTGTCATAGTCGAATATCTCCGTTCATGAATCTGGACGCCAACACAGGGTCGAACCCGCATAACGCGATATGAAAGGACGGGGCACGGCAGAACAGTTTGTAGAGCGCTTCGACTGCTTCGTCTAACTGCATAGCGTGAAGCCTCCCATGTTGTCCAAGAGCACGAGACCTTTGCCGTAGACGAGTACGGGCACCTGTTCGGGGTGGTCGTTGAAGCCGCTGACCAGCCACCCGTTGTCCATTGCCTCACGCTGATGGGTATGCACCCACAAATGGCAACCCTCGTTCGAACCGCTGCCGCACAGCAGGATCAGATTCGACGGCAAATGCAAGCCGGGGAACGGGTGGCTCCTCAAATGCCGGTGATGACGTGAGAAACCCGCCCAGTTGTAGGTGGCACCGCATCTCACGCACCGTTCACCATCCCGCCTATCCACAAGACGGCACGTCTCACGTGAAGGGTTAGAACTCGCCATTGCCGAACTAGTCCTGCGGTGCCGATGCCTGTGGCGTTTGTGGCGTCTGCGGTTGGCCCCAAGGGTCAACTGCCGGCTGACCGGTCTGGGAAGCCTGTGCCGCACCATAGGCGGGGGTCATCGGATTGGCCGGCTGACCATAGTTCTGAACTCCCTGACCGTAATTCGGCTGACCGTAATTCGGCTGGAAACCCTGCTGCTGTTGCTTCGCCTTGGGCAGGTTCTTCGAGATATGCGCGAAACGAACCTCACGGCTGATCTGGGTCTGACCCTGCTCGTCCTGATAGAGACGAATGTTTAACACGCCTTCGACGCGAATCGAATCGCCCTTATGCAGTTCACGCATATAGGTTTCCATCTGCCGGGTGTCGAACTCGGTGGCCTGCCACCATTCCGTCTCACCGTCCTCATACTGGTTGGTCTGACGGTTCTTCCTGTAAGGGGTGATGGCGAACCTCATGCTCAGATACGGTTGTCCCGATTGTGATTGCTTCTGTTCCGGGTCAGCGCCCAGGCGGGCGTTCTCCAAGATGACTCGTGCCTCTCCGGCCATCAGCTGTACCTCCTATACGGATTGACCTTGTGTTTCTCGCTGGCCGTCCGATTACAGACCAGCATGTGCGATTGGGCTCCGGCGCAATCAGTGGCACCACATGTTGGGCATTGAGGGAGTGTGATCTTGTCCCCGTGAGCCCACAGGCATCTGGCGCACTTGCAGCCGGGTTTCGGTGTGAAGTTCACTGGGCCTTGGCCCCCTGATTGCGTTGATATGATTCGATGAACATGGCCGCGTCCGCCTCCGAAAGCTTCCCGTAGGCCACGTTGCGTTGCAGTATGCTGCTGATGAAACCGTTCTCCTGACCGTCGGGAACCCGCATAGATTGGAGAATCTGGTCGATCGTCTGCTGCTGCTCGTCGGTCATGCCCTTGGTGGAACGCTTCTTGTAGCCGCTCGTCTCGCCGTCATCATCCGTGGTCGCCAAGCCGAACGCACCACACGTGCTGTAACGCCGCGCATACGTCAACGCGGAACCCAACGCCTGCATGACGCTCATGCCACGCGAATCTCCCACCTCTACAGGGATAAGGCAATTACTGGCAATCCACTTGTCCGTGCCCTTCTTCTTGACGGCCGTATCCACATACAGGCGTCCGTCAATCAACTGGGTCGGCCATTGCAGCTCGTAGCCTTGCTCGTCCACATAGTTCACGACCTGAGCCAGGGTCGCATACGTGCCACGCCCGCCCTTAGCGTCCTTCTTGATTACCGCCATGATTCGATTTCCTCCTCTTCCTGAACCAATCTCCAATCGGGGAACGCGATCTCCTGCGGCACCTTCGACAGCCCGTAGCCACGCATCGCCTCCAACGGGTCGGGATACAGGTCACGGAACGACTTGATCTGCTTCAACGCCTTACAGATTTTCGGTTCCGCCAGTTCGGTGATGATGGGCGAATGCTCGTCAAACCGCCACACCCTCCAATCGAACGGCGGATTCTTCTCCTGCACGACGAACTCGAAACCCAACGGCCCCTTATATTCGGGCATCGTCAACCGGTAGAGACGCATGTAGAACGCGGCCTGAATGTGATACCCGTACTGCCAGCAGGAACGCTCGAACTCGTCCGGCGACTTCACCGTGGTCTTGTAATCACGGATACGCAGCACACCATCCGGGTCGGGAGTGGACGGCAACCAGTCCGCCTTGCCCTTAATCAACAACCCGGTATCAGGGTCGGCGGCGATCATCGCCACCTCCGGCTGACCGTCCAGCTTCGTGAAAAAGTCTCCAACCATGTCCCGCATGGCCTGAACCTTCTCCACATCATCGGCGGACAGCCACACGATGTCGTCAGCACCATACTGTTCGACCAGCCTGTCACGAAGAGCCTTGCCCTCCTTGGTACGCAGATTCGGTTTAGCCACAACCTGCGGGCCACTGCCCAAAACCATGCTGTGCGCCGCCTTGCCGAACTCCAACGCCGAAGAATACCCATGCTCGCCGGTCAGGTAATCCGAATACGCCAACGGGCTTACCAGCATCTTCTTCAACGAAGTCTGGTCTATCGCGTCCAACGCAAAATAATCGTCATCGGTCATCTGCTCAACGGTCATTGCCCCTCCTTTCTTGCTTTGACTGCTTCCTTGCCTAAAACCTCGATGGTGTCGGCCACCGAATCGAGAAAATCGTCAACGTCCTCCACGTCGTAGACCTCGCCGTGAAGCAGGGAACGATACGTGCGGAACTTTCTGTGTCGTACATCATTCGGAGTCAACATGAGAACCCCTCGACTGCATGGACAATTGCTCCTCGCGCTCCATCAGATGACTGTGACGCCAAGTACGCGACTTGCCCTGCTTGTGTGACGCCTCCGCATAATCGGCCACATGGTCACGGCCAACGTCCCCGACGACCTTCGACGCCTCGTTCCAATCCGAGTACACGCGATCGTTCACGGCCACATACTTGTCCGCGAGATAACGGACGCAATCACCGAGATAACGGATGGCCCTGGCGATAGAGTTGAAATCAGATGCCATCAGTCCGCGTCCTCCGTCTGAATCTGAGCCCATGTCTCCTCCATGAGAGGCCGGTCGATCTCGTAGTAGATGTAGGCCTTCCCGTGCTTGAGCGGGTAGGCGCCGAACTTCATCTTGTAGTTCTCGGCCAAACGGGAACCGAAGTGCAACGCGCTTTTCCTCATCGGCTCGAATCCTTTCGAGCGTAGGAAGTCGCTGATGATGAGTCGCGGGGAGTCCGGTGTCTGTGGCGCGGGATGCTGGTTCGGCGTATATGAGTCGAGTATCTGCCTCGCCCGGTGTTCGAGCTCGTCCTGCGGCAATAGTCCACGGGCCTCGTTGAGCAGTCTCATCTGGTCTGATGGTGTGATTTCCATGATTGTTTCCCTTCACTGGGTTTGATTGTTTGGTTGTCCTTCTGCGCCGGTGCTGACACGTCCGAAAACCCTTGTATTGGTTTTCCGACGCAGGACGCGAAGGGGTTAAATTTTCTGAGCGCCAAGCCGGGAGTCGAACCAGGTGCACCTTGGAGAAGTCCATGACCATTGGAAGGCTTCGTAGGTGCGGCACCATGCGCTTGGCTACCACCGGACGAGTTAGAAATGAGGAAAAGACCACGCCCGGAAATCTTCAATTATCCGACGTCCAATGCGAAGCACAGGGCGACGGGCGAGCAGCACATGAAGCCTCCGAGAACGCTCCATATACCCGCATAGGGTTGGAAGAGAAGCGTGAGAACACCAAGAACCAAGCCGACAACGCTAAGGCACACGGCCCACGTCTCGTAACGTGTAGGCTCACCGTCAGGACGCTGATAGCCCGAACAGTGATGTCCGTAATCCTTGGTGTTCATCATTTATCCTTTCCGTAGCCCGTGGAAGATTTGAACTTCCCACGCCAACCGTCATGCAACTTCAAACGGAGACAGGAGTGTCTAATGGGTGACGGTTTGTCGGCGTCTCCGATTCCCCTAATCGCCAAGGGACGGGCCGATGGTTGCCGTGAACGGTCGCAGTATGGTCAGTATTTGTTCGCCTGTAGTCGTTTTGGTGAATAAGGGAACCGACCGGACACGGCAAGTGTTTATTCCTCGTTCTTCTCGTCGGCTCGATCAGCCAACTCCTCCAAGGCGTTGGCGATGAAACGAGCCTGACTCGGGGTGAGGGGACGGGCACCGTAATCGGTGTCGATTTCCGCGTTGATAAGCCCCTCGTCGGTGACGCTTCCCGTGAAGTATTCACGGGTGCGACGCTCCTCGACAACGAGCTTCTGGGAGAGATTACGATTCTGATTGCACATTGTTTTCTCTTTCCTGTGAGAGGAGGTGATTCTTATGGCTAGTGAAGCGGAGAACTTCGCAAGTTCCGCTTGCGATGATTTCAATGCAGCAGCAAGGATGTCAGCTGACCCAGCTCAGCGGAAGATGGCGTACGGTCTAGCGAATCTCGCGGCTGCAATCGTCCATATCTCTCGTGAAAACGCCGCGCTGCAATCTCAGTTGCGGCAAACCCGTTCGTGAGACGGCTGGCGTTCATGTCGCTACGTGGGTCTGACTGGGGGGAGCCAGTCAGTCTCGCGTGGCGGCGAGTCCAAGCTGAGGTCTGATAGACGCTCATGCCGTCACCTCCAAGTCAGAAGCCCTTTCGGATTAGGCTTGTAATCGCCAAACCACACGCCAAACCCGAAAGGAAGAATGAAAAATGCGTGACGCCTCTACCAAAATCGGTGAAGCGAAGTCCGCCGCGAACGCCGCCGCCAGCAACTTCAGCAACCCCGCTTTCTATACCGAGCGAATGAAAACCGCTCTTGTCGATATGGCGGACGCCCTTGAAACCATCGACGCCAACCAGCGCGAGCTTTCCGACCGTCTGAAGAAACTCGGAGTCTGACTCACGACGTTTGGCTTGTTCTCCCCAGATTTCCGCCAACTGCGCGGAGATTTGGGGGAGTCCGGTCTCCACGATCTGAGCCATCCACTTATTGAGAATGTTCAGTTCGTCGGCAACGCTTTCAGAAACATCACTCATGCTGTTACCTCCAAGTCAGGAGACTCAATCTTGAAGAACCGCTCCTGCATGTCCGTTGGGATGGTGAGCAGTTCCTCGAAGCTGATTCCGAGGATTTCGGTTATTCGGTCAATCTCGATGACGTTGAAAGCCGGGGTTCCCTTGAGTCGGCGAGATAGCTTGCTCACGTCCCAGTCGAGTTTCGATGCCATCCATCGAAGGCTTTTGTTCCTGATGAAGAGCTGGTATCGAAGTCCGGCTGCTGTAAGTTTCTGTGTGCTGCTCATGCTTCATATAATATATGTTATATAAACAAAGTCAAAAAGAGACACGCCGTATCGTATATGTTATACTGACAATATGGAAAATACAGATAAGACAAGGAAGCTGAGCGACTTCGGTATAGCGTTCGCAATGGAATACCATGCCTATATGAAAGCTCATAATATAACACAAGTGCAGATAGCTGAAGTGCTGGACCGAACCCAGCCTTATATCAGCAAAGCGATAAAGCTGAAAAGACCCATTGACGTTGACGATGTAGACGCATTGGCTCAGTTATCTGGTACTACTGGCCGTTCTCTGATGATCGAACTCGCCCGCTTGACCAAGGAGACGTTGCGCCAGCAGTCGGAGACCGCTTCTGTCGCCTCCCAGCTTGAAAAGGTCATGGGCAGGAAGATTGAGGTCGAGAAAGCGGCCTACAGGGATGAGAACAAAAAAGCGGAGTCCGGGCGTGAAGACGTGGACTGACCTCACCCTTGAGGCACGTCACATGGGAGTCCTCATAGAGGATAAGACGTTTGACGGTTCGCAGTGCGGGGAATACGATCCCGATACCCGCACCGCGTTCATAGACCCCACCATGAGCATGGAGCAGCTGGTATGTACATTGCAGCATGAGCTTATCCATGCCAAGCACTTCGATGACGGACTCAGACTATTGAGCCGTGAGAAGGAAGAGCGTCTGACGCGCAAGGAAACCGCATTGGCGTTGATAAACCCCGTGGAATACATGCATGCCGAAGACCTGTACGGGGGAGAACCCTACGCGATGGCCCAGGAACTCGGCATCACCGTCAGCGTCCTGCAGGACTACCGGCACTGGCTGCACGACAATATATCTGCACAAGCCGCGTGATTGTTATCTCTCAAATTATTTGAGTACATTGGCTCGTAGCACCTCTTCCGAGGTGACGGGCCAATGCCTATATTTATCCAAAAGGACGGCAAGTGAGTGTAGATCATGGTTTGACGGCAACATCGTTTGGACGGAAGGCCATGCATATTCCTCGATGAACCACTCATCGAACCAACATTCAAGGTACAGGCGTTTCCCGAGTCCGTTGTATACAGCGTACTTTAGTTCAATCATTTCTTGGCCTGTCCGTGCGGCAAAAGGTTTGCCTCTGTATTGGAGCACATATCCGTCGCTAGTGGATTTCTCCCAGTGATTATCGTATTTGGCGCAATCAATGATTCTGGTGGTTGTGTCTACGAGAGCCGTGAACTTTTCCCCCCTAAAGATACGCCGAAGAGGCAGGGGATCATATGTGTTGACTTTTCTTTGTGAGTTACCGGTAATGATTATTCCGGTGGTTCCTTTCGGGACAATTAAATCCCTCAAATACTGCGCATACTTAGCGGAATATTTCAGCTCGTCCACTTATTCAGTATAAGCATAGGGCTTGCTTTTTCTATGTTAACGAATATCTATATCCGGTCACTTCCAAGATACAATTAGACTATTAACTCGATAAAGAGAAGAGGATTATAATGAGCTCGTCAGAAAACCAGAATGGCTGCTATCCGGAAACATCAAATTTACCGCTGCAATCAACTTCGCCTCAAACCGCAGCACAAACACAGTATGGACAAGTTCCATACACACCCCAGCGGCTGACGCCGCAGTCGGAATACCAGATACCTTCCCAGCGTAGTCAGCATAAGAAACCGGCACGCACTATCACGTTGAAGATATGGCAGTTCGTCCTTTGTCTTTTAGGAGCCGCGGCTGCGAGCCCTCTCCTGATTATCGTGATTGCGGGATTCGTGATAATGATTCAGGGTTATACGGGAGCGGTATCTTCTCCTACGGGCACCATCGGCAAGATAGCCAGCGAATGCGATGTTCCCGTCAACGAGGGTGGGGAGATCGTATACCAATTCAGAACCATGGGCGCGCAAGACCAATTCGATAAGGGGATATGCGTACTCGATAAATATCCAGGTGGAGAACCCGATTATGCCACCAATACGTCGGGGTCATTGGAGAAGAACGGCGTCATTTACGAGTGGTCGGTTCTTATAGATGATGAGAGCGCTCTCGGCGCCGATTATATGGCTACCTTATATATCCATGAAAAATAACAAAATGGTCTCGTTCTCCTGTATTGGAGGACGAGACCATTGCGTTTGCATAAGAAAGTGCCGTGGTCCTGTTACGGGCCACGGCACCTGACGCATACCAGACGCTCACCATCTAAGTATGTTTTGCTTATTTCGGTTGGTTATTAACGTTTCATGAGACACTTCAATTATGCTTGGCGACACGCATGGTGTCAATTTCGGTCCTGACCAGTGCCCAACCCCCACCACATGAACCATCGACGGTATCTGAGCGCGTTTTCGCCTCTTGAAGTTCGAGTTTCTGAAATTCGTCGGATACTTGTGTGGCGTCGTCCTGTTCATTCTCAGGCGGTACATCCGTGGTGACATCATCGGGTATGACCTCTGAAGAGCTGAGAACAGAATCGATATCGCCGGTCATCAGATTGCCAGATACGGGTCGAAGGTATGGTCATCGGCCATGTCACGGCTACCGACGAATCGTTTGCTCTCGGCATTGGCCTTGCTCCATGCGGAACCGGGGATGTGCGTGATGCGGGACAATTGGACTGCGGTGTAGTTCTTCATGTGGGACCAGACCTCATCGAGGGCCTGCTTCAACGGAGGGTTGGAATCCTCGTTCGCCGCGTATGCGTTGCCTCGGGCGTCGCGCGCATAACTGGTGATGGGACTGCCGCCGAATCCCTTGAACTCGTCGTGCACACTGCGGACCACAGGCCCGTACTTCCATGGCTGGAACGATTCGGTCAGGAGCCGCACACTGGTGTTCCGCTGGTACAGACATGTGACGAAGAACAACAGTTTCTGAAGTTTCATGGGGGAGACCGGAATATTGTCCCTGAACGCGCGGACGAGAATGCTGTTCGCCACCAGTTCCGGGTTCATACCGGTGCCGGGAAGACTATCCTCTGCCATACGGCCCCACCTCCTATATTTCATGGTATCAACGAGGGTGTATGCGTGATCGGGCGCTTCCACGCTCAGGCCTTCCATTCGATCTGTTTCAGGTCGAGCTTGTCGCCTATCGTCTCCATGCCCTCGAACAGTTCCTCCTTGGGGACGCGCCGATAGTATTCGCTCATGGCAAGCGACGAATGGCCGATGATGCGCTGTATCTTGCCGGGGTCAACCCCCATGCTGAACAGGAGGGAGACGACCGAATTGCGGCACTCATGCCCGTATCTCGTCTCGGGGGAGGGGACGCCCGCCTTTGCGAGCAGCGCGCGGAACGAGATGATGTCATCGTTCTTGTCGATGGGGGTGCCGTCCGACCGGTGGAATATAAGCCCATACGGGTTGGGTTCGTCCTTCACCGCCTCAAGATACCGATGCACGACCGTGCCGAGCTGGGGGATTATTGGCACGATACGACCTGTATGCGATTTGGGTCGGGTGAGGAACCATCTGCCGCTCAACGGAATCATGTCAAAGCCCACCGGCACGTCCGGTATGCCCGAAGGACAAAAACGGCCCTGCTTGTAGCCACAAGGGTACCGGCCATCCCTGTCGGGGGAACCGCATCCATGCAAACGTCTGACGGCCTCCAGCTTCCAATTGACCGTGTAATAGCCCTCCCACATGGTCGAACCGTTCGCCTCGCACGGGAACAGGGAAAGGTCGTCGAGGCTGGCACCCAGTATCTCGCCCTGCCTCATGCCGGTGAGGATACGCCACCATTGGCGGGTGCCGTCGCGGATGTCGGATGAAGCCTCGCGCAGCATGGCGAGAAGCTGCTCGTCGGTGAACGAATCATGGGGGCGTCGTGCAACGAGCTTCGGGTCTTTCCCTGCCGGTCGTTCCACCGCGTCCATGGGATTGGTGGGTATGAGCCTGTCGGCCACCGCCGCCTTCAGCACCATGTTGAGGGTATTGTACAGGTTCTTCTTGCTGCCTATGGACGCCTCCCCGCCATCGCGCAGCTTCATGCCCTGTATGATTCTGCGTGCGACGCTGGGCGTCACCTCCGTCACCCTGAGCGACGGATAGTTGTGCAGGTGCGCTATCATCGCCCGATACCCGTTCCTCGTGGCCGGGTCGATGAGGTCTTTGTGTCCTTCATACCATTGCTCGGCGTAGTCGGCCAGCTTCGTGGAGCCACCGGACACCAGACCCCAGGTGACTTTCTCCTTGAGCGCTTTTGCTATCTTCGCGTCGCATTCCTTGTATGTTTTGGCGGACACCCATTTGCCGTCCACTTTGGCGTGCCAGCCGGCATAGGTTTTCACGCTGCCGTCCTTGAGCCTCTTCCGGGTCTCGTATTTGATCGGGTAGATGGCTCCGCTTTTCCTGATTCTTGGCATCAGGGCCTCCATTCCGCAACATTCCGCAACATCCATTCCGCAACGAATCGTATTCCAATGGTATACCAATCGTCGCAAATCGTTGGAATCATGCGGTTCTTGCCAAGGGGAGGGCGGACTGCCCGTGAAGCTATTTCTTCTTGGTGTACATCTGGGTGTTGAGGAGGGTGGAGTAGCGCTTGATGACCTTGGGGCGGATGACCTTCATGGAGGCGGTCATCAGGCCGTTCTCCTGTGTGAACTCCTCAGGCAGGATGATGAACTTACGCACGGATTCGGCGCGGGAAACGCCTTCGTTGGCCTGATCGATCCACTTCTGGACCTCAGCGCGTACGGCGGCGTTCTGAGAGGCGTCCTCCAGAGACATGTTCTCGTCCAATCCCTTGGCGGCCAGCCAAGGACGCAAAGACTCCTCGTCCAGCGTAATCAGCGCGGAGATGAACGGACGCTTGTCGCCCAGCACCAGTGCCTGGGACACGAACTCGCAACGCTGAATGGCCTCTTCAATCGGACCCGGCGCCACATTCTTGCCACCTGCGGTGATGATGAGATCCTTCTTGCGGCCGGTAATGTACAGGAAGCCATCGTTGTCGATACGGCCTAAATCTCCGGTGGCATACCAGCCATCTTCGGTGAACGACAGCTCGGTGGCCTCATCGTTCTTGTGATAACGCGGGAACACGGCGCGACCCTTGACCTGGATCTCGCCGTCCTCGGCAATACGCAGCGAGAAGCCGGGGAACGCGACGCCCACGGACCCGGCGTGGAACGGGGCTCCCAGCGGGTTGAACGCGCATGGTGCGGTGGTTTCGGTCAGACCATAGCCCTCGTAGACGGGCACGCTTGCGCCGCGGAAGAACGCAAGCAGTTCAGGATCAAGCGGCGCGCCGCCGGCCACAATCCACTTCATGCGTCCACCCAGCACCTCACGCAGTGAGGAGTAGACAATCGGATCGAAGGCCGCGCGGCGGGCACGGGTCAATGCACTGGCCTTGCCGTTGGCGGAGATTTCCTTCATGTAGTTCTGGGCAGCCACCACGGCGGAGGCGAACACCACGCCCTTGGGGCCATGGCCGGCCTTCTGGGAGGCGGCGTTGTACACCTTCTCCAGCACACGCGGCACCACAATCATGATGGACGGCTTAGCCACCTGCAAATCACTAATCAGCGTCTTGATGCCGGCGGCGATGTAGATATGCATATTCGAGGCCACGACGATGTAATTGATGGCGCGGGCAAAGGAGTGGGCCTGCGGCAGGAACAGCAGGATGGTGTTCTTCTTGTTGTGCAGCAGCTCGGGCATGTAGTCCGGCAGGTTCAGCGCGGTCTGGCAGTAGTGCTCGTGGGTCATCTCCACGCCCTTCGGCGCGGCGGTGGAACCAGAGGTGTACACAATGGAGCACAGATCGGTTTTCTTGACCGAATCAATGCGCTCATCCAGTTCCTCGTCCGAGATGCCGGCACCATAGGCCTTGATCTCATCAAGAGCGCCGGTCTCGATGCATAGGATGCGCTCGAGTGAGGGGCATTCCTCCACGGCGCCTTCCGCCTTCTCTCGCATGGCGGAATCCTGCACGATGAGCAGACGCGCGTCAGAATTGTTGACGATATTGCGGATTTGTTCGGCCGAGTCGGTGTCGTAGATGGTGGCCAGCACGCCGCCGCAGGCCATGATGGCCGCATCGGTCAGATCCCAGTCATAGGAGGTGCGGCACATGAACGCCACGCCGTCGCCCTTCTTGATGCCGTAGTGCAGCAGGCCCTTGGCCACGGCACGCACTTCGGCGAGGAACTCATTGGCGGTGACGGTCACCCATTCGTTGTCGGACTTGTAGGTATACAGCGGTTCGTCACCCATGCGCTTGGCGCGATCCGCATACAGGTCGTAGATGGACGTGCCGTCGTCCAGAGGCGGATTGCCGGCAGTGGACGTGGTAAGCAGTCCGGTTTCCGGGTCGATGTCGGTGACGGTCAGATGGCCGTCATCCCAATCGTCGCTGTGCGGCAGTTCGATGTTGGCTTCCTGCGGCACATCGGCATTGGACAGATAATCGGGCTCGTCCGGAGTGTCGTCGTGAACCGGGTGAACGAAGTCGGATCCCAACCTGAGTGCCTTGCGGGTCAGATTGATGGTGTGCTGCGTAAAGGAATTGATAACCGACAACTCTTGCTCCTGTAAACCTTTCAGTGCCGTTCGAGCATAAGCCGAACGCTCTCAAACCTTAGATTGTAATCGTTCACATCGAACTCGTCACCTTACGCAACCGTAGGAAAAGCCTACGCAACCGTAGGTTTTGGGAGGTTCTATGTGGTGGATGGACACTGGCGCTCTGATTGTTGGGTAACAGACTGCCGATAGTGGTTGGAGATCGTTCGACTACTGCCTAGATGTCATCCAATCGAGTTGACGCAGCAGGGATGCGAAGACGAAAAATGCGGGTCTTTTGCCCCGATTGTTCCGCCTAACGAGTCGAATCGCCCATATCCTTCACTCTTCGGCTACAATTGCGCCTTGGATAACCATGTCCATTCAAAGTAGAACAAGAAAGGGCTCTCATGGCGCAAAACCCAGAAGCCACCGTGGTGTTCGGCGTTTTGAATGAAACGTCTGAAACGGAATCCCGCGTCGCGTTGACGCCGGATATCGTCACCCGGCTGAAGAGGAGTGGAGTCTCCTCGATTATTGAGGTCGGTGCCGGCATTGCCGCCGAATACACCGATGAGGATTACGAAAAGGCCGGCGCAAAGGTGACCAGCCGTGACGAAGTGCTCGCTCAAGCCGACGCGCTCGGTTTCGTGGACCGTCCGTCCACCGATATCGTGAGCAAGCTCAAGGCAGGCCAGTGGGTGATTGGTATGCTCGGTTCCTTTACCGACGCCGATTACGTGGCCGCACTCGAGCAGGCCGGTCTGGTTGGTATCGCCATCGAGAAGCTGCCCCGCAAGCTTTCCAGCGCCCAGTCCATGGATGAGATGACCTCGCAGAACTCCGTCATGGGATACAAGGCCGCTATCACCGCCGCCGATGCCTATGGCGCATTCCTGCCGATGATGACCACTGCTGCCGGCACGATTCGCCCGGCCAAGGCTCTGGTGCTCGGTGCAGGTATCGCCGGTCTGCAGGCCATCGGTACATTGAAGCGCCTTGGTGCGGTCGTCACTGCATACGACGTGCGTCCCGCTTCTCAAGGTGAGGTCGAATCCCTGGGCGCCAAGTTCCTTGATCTGGGACTTGACTTTTCCAAGGGCCAGGACGAGGGTGGTTACGCTCGTGCGCTGACCCCCGAAGAGCAGGCCCAGCAGCAGGCGGCTGTCGATGAGAAGGCCGCTGGCTTCGACATCATCATCACCACCGCTAAGGTTCCGGGCCGCAAGCCTCCGGTGCTGCTCACTGCGGCCGGTGTCAACGGCCTCAAGCGCGGTGCCGTGATTGTGGACTGCGCCGCTTCTGATCTTGGTGGCAACGTCGAGGGGTCCGCCGTAGGCGAACAGGTCACCGAGGGTGGCGTCAAGCTGATTGGCGCCCCGTACCTGGCCTCCGGTGTGGCCACCACCGCGTCCAACCTGCTTTCACGTAACGTGGCTGACATACTCGTGCACTTCGTGCGTGACGGCAAGCTCGGCCAGGATCTTACCGAAGAGCTCGACGACGCACTGGTGGTCGCCGGTCGCGCAGGGGCTCCGGCTGCTGCCGCCGAGTCCGAGCAGTCCGAGAAGTAAGGAAGAAGGAATATTATGCCTACTCTCGTTGTTTCCATTACCCTGTTCGTTCTCGCGCTGCTTATCGGTATCGAGGTCATCGGCAAGGTGCCCGCCACCCTGCACACGCCGTTGATGTCCGGCGCAAACTCCATCCACGGCATCGTTATTGTCGGTGTGGTGATTGTGGCCGCCGAGGCCAACACCTCGCTGGCTTACGTGTTCATCTTCCTGGCCGCAGTGCTCGGCACCATGAACGTCGTCGGCGGTTATGTGGTCACTGACCGCATGCTCGAGATGTTCAAGTCCAGCAAGAACGAGAAGAAGGGGGAGTCGAAGTAATGACCTCCGCGACCGTTGGAGCCATCGACATCGTCGCATGGTTCGTCTACCTGTTCTCCGCCGTCCTGTTCGTGGTCGGTCTGCATTTCATGAACTCGCCGAAGACCGCCCGAAAGGGTAACCAAATCTCCGCGTTCGGCATGGTCGTGGCCGTGCTCATGGCATTCATCGTGCTCTTCGCCAAGGGCTTCGTGAACGTCGTGGCCGTGGTGGTGCTGGTCGTCGGCATCCTGATCGGTGCCGTGGCCGGTGTCGTCTCTGCCAAGAAGGTGAAGATGACCGATATGCCGCAGCTGGTCTCCGTGTTCAACACCGTGGGTGGTGGCGCCGCCGCGCTCGTGGCCCTGAACGACATCCTGACCAAGGAAGGCACTCCGGACATCGTGGTGCTCATCACCGCTGGCCTAGGCATTCTCATCGGCTCCGTGACCTTCACCGGCTCGCTGATCGCAGCCGGCAAGCTGCAGGGCATCAAGTGGGTCAAGAAGCTCACCATGCCGGGCAAGGGCGTGTGGAACATCCTGTTCATCGTGCTGACCATCGCCAGCTTTGTCATGCTGTGCGTCCAGCCCGAGCAGCGACTGCTCTGGTCAATCCTGACCACCGTGTTCGCCCTGTGCTACGGCCTGGTCTTCGTGATCCCGATCGGCGGCGCCGACATGCCCGTCGTCATCTCCGTGCTCAACGCCTGCACCGGTACGGCCGTGGCCATGTCCGGTCTGGCGATTGACAATGTCGCCTTGATCGTGGCCGGCGCGCTCGTCGGTTCCGCCGGTGTGACCCTATCCATTCTCATGGCTCAGGCCATGAACCGTCCGCTGCTGTCCGTGCTGGCCGGTGGCTTTGGTGGCGGCTCCGATGCCGCCGCTGCTGGCGACGGTCCGGAAGGCACCATGAAGGAAACCACTGCCGACGATCTGGCTGTTCAGCTTGTTTACGCGCAGAAGGTCATCTTCGTACCCGGCTTCGGCTTGGCTCAGGCCCAGGCCCAGCGCGAGCTCGCCGACCTCGGCGAACTGCTCAAGGGCCACGGCGTGGAAGTCTCCTACGCCATTCACCCGGTCGCAGGCCGTATGCCCGGCCACATGAACGTGCTGCTGGCTGAAGCCAACGTGCCTTACGAAGAGCTCGTGGATCTCGATGAGATTAACCCGCAGTTCCCGCAGGCCAACGTGGCCTTGGTTGTGGGCGCCAACGATGTGACCAACCCGGCTGCCCGTCGCCCTGGCACCCCGGTTTCCGGTATGCCGATTCTCGACGTTGACAAGTCCCAGAACGTCGTGGTCATGAAGCGTGGCCGTGGTATGGGCTATGCCGGCATCCAGAACGAGCTGTACTTCGAAGGCAACACGCAGATGTTGTTCGGCGACGCCAAGGCCAGTCTGCAGGCCGTGATCGCTGCGGTCAAGGAGCTCATCAGCTGATGGTGCCGCGACGTTCGCGCATTGATGAGAATAGGAGTGGGGGTGTGCCTTCGCAAGAAGGCACACCCCCACTCATTTCAATGGGCGGTCACATAAAGCCGGTCAGTTCGATTGAGCGGCGGCGCGCTTGTCCTTCGTGCCGAGCACCACGGCGATGATGGACGCGAGAGCGATGGCGTACAGCACGGTGATGATCGGGATCAGCGCGCTGTAGCGGTGGGCCGCGTCCGCCGTATGGGAGACGACGAAGGACGCCAGCTGGTTGCCGGACAATCCGGCGAACGCCCACGCGCTCAGAGCCAGCCCGTGCACGGTCGACACCGACTTCATGCCGAAGTGCTGCTCAAGCAGCACCGGCAGCGTGGAGAATCCGCCGCCGTATCCGGCGTTGACGAGGAACAGCATCGTCACGATCAGCCACAGGGTGCCGTTGTCGATCGAATGCGTGAAGATCTGCAGCGCGCACACCGCGATGGACATGATGAAGATCACCAGATATGCGGTCTCACGGCGCTTACAGTGGTCGGACAGCGTGGAGAACCCGACACGTCCGGCCGCGTTGAACACGGCGTCGATGGCCAGGACGACGCTGATGCTTCCCGCGATGGCCGTGGCCAGCTGGGCCGCGTTCAGCGATGCGTACTTCGGAAGAATGGACAGCGCATCGTGCAGGATGTCCTTCTCCTGGGAGATCAATGCCAGACCGCAGGTGATGTTGAGGTAGAAGGCCAGCCAGATCGCCCAGAACACCGGCTTCTTCATGATGTCGCGACGGCGGATGCGGGTCTCAGCGGAGTACACGTATCCGGCGGGGCGCTTGATCAGCGCGAATCCCAGCAGCATCATCACCGCATAGACGGCTGCGAGGATGTAGAACATGGGCGCCAGTCCGACGGTGGAGATCAGCCACTGCATGACCGGGCTTGCGATGGCCTTGGCCAGACCGAATCCCGCGACGGCGATGCCGGTGGCGAGACCCTTATTATCGGCGAACCACAGCATCAGGTTCTTCACCGGCGTCAGATAACCGACGCCGAGTCCGATGCCCATGATCACGCCATAGAAGATGAACACGCCGGGGAGCCATCCCGCCGCGATGCTGACTCCGGTGCCGGCGAATCCGCAGACGAAGCAGACCGTCGAGATCAGGGCCGATTTCTTGATGTCCTTTTCGACGAAGGGTCCAAGGAAGGCGGCCGACATGCCAAGGAAGAAGATGGCAAGCGAGAAGCCCCATTCGACGATGCCTGGCGCCACGTGCATCTGATCGGCGATCAGTTGTTTGAACACGCTCCAGCAGTATACGGTGCCGATTGAGATGTGAATGAGCAACGCCGGAATAACGGCGCGCACCCAGCGGTTTTCCCCATGCTGTTGATTGACCATGTACTATTCGTTCCTCTCTTGTTGTGTTCGCCCTGCGGCGAACAAGCAACAACGTAGTTGGAAGAGTGGCCCGTCTCGATATGCGTGGACGGTGGCGGAGGGGGCTTGTGAAACGTTGGTATCACTGGGTTTTTGGAAAATGAACATCGTTGATGTTCGCTCCGGGAGTAATCATGAGGAAAATCTCATGTGAGTATCGTCACGGTTCTCACGGGGCGCGTCGGGCCGTCGCCGCCATTGTCCGGCGCGTGCGTATAATTCATCAATGTTGTCTTGGCGAGGGAGGCGCATGCTTCCGTAATCGACTCGGCGTGTGGTTCGCAAACCCCCTTGGGGTTTTCTTCACGGCTCGTTGATGCGCCGAAACACCATGAACGAAACACTCAAGGAGATATATATGGCTACCACCATTAAGCTTGAAGGCGAAGTCCGCAACGAGTTCGGCAAAGGCGTTGCCCGCCGTCTGCGCGTTGCCAACAAGATCCCGGCCACCATTTACGCCGGTGGCGCCGACCCGGCCTTCGTGACCCTGCCGATGCGTGAGACCGCCCTGGCTCTGCGCCACACCAACGCCCTGTTCACCATCGAGTTCGGCGGCGAGTCCAAGATGGCCGTTGTCAAGGACGTGCAGAAGAACTCGGTCAAGCGCATCATCGAGCACATCGACTTCTTCGAGGTCAAGGCCGGCGAGAAGATCGACGTTGAGGTGCCGGTGTTCGTTGAGGGTACCCCGAAGGGTGCTGCAGTGGCATTCGTCGACATTCAGGAGCTCAAGGTTCGCGCCGACGTCTCCAACCTGCCCGAGAAGATCGTGGTCAACGTCGAGGGTCTGACCGACGGCACCAAGGTCTTCGCCAAGGACATCGAGCTGCCGGAAGGCGCCGAGCTGGACGTTGAGCACGCTGAGGAATCCGTCGTCACCATCGAGGTTCCGGAGGACGCCACCGGGTCCAACTCTGCTCCGGAAGCTGCTGCTCCGGCTGACGCCGATGCCGCTGCTTCTGCCGCCGGCGCTGACGCCAAGTGATGAAACCGGTCGTCTTCATGGCGGCCGATCTGAATCATAATTGCAACAGAGGAACCCGTAACCGTGGAAACGGTACGGGTTCCTCTGTTTTCACCATGTGAACTCTGCCACACGAGCAACACATGGGTGTGTAAAAGTATGCAACAGAGCTCGCGCCACAAGCGCACAGCACATACCCCATCTGGTGGCCTTCGGGCCGCCAAAGTCAAGAAGAAGTAGCCAAATGACTGAAAACACGCACCACGATCCGGCAGCGCTCGATAAGCTCACCGAACCGTTCACTGTACTGCCGAACGACAACCCCGCATCCGATGAGAAGCGTCAGTCCCTCATCGACAAGCCGGCTTTCGGCCAGGTGTTCTCCGACAACATGACCCACATGACCTGGACCAAGGGCGAAGGTTGGTCCGATCGCCGCGTCGAACCGTACGCACCGCTCAAGATGGATCCGGGTGCTTCCGTGCTGCACTACGCGCAGGAGTGCTTCGAGGGCCTCAAGGCTTACCGTCATGCCGACGGCTCCACCTGGCTGTTCCGCCCGGATGCGAACGCCGAGCGTTTCCAGAACTCCGCCAAGCGTCTGTACCTGCCTGAGCTGCCGATTGACGACTTCCTCGGTTCCGTGGCCGCGCTGGTCAAGCGCGACGCCAACTGGGTGCCGTCCCGCCGCGAGTACACGCTGTACATGCGTCCGTTCATGTTCGCTTCCGAGCCTTTCCTCGGCGTGCGCGCTCCGCAGGAAGTCGACTACTGCGTGATCGCTTCCCCGTCCGGCCCGTACTTCCCGGGCGGCGTCAAGCCCGTGAGCATCTGGGTCGAAGACAAGTGGTTCCGTACCGGCCCTGGCGGCACTGGTTTCGCCAAGTGCGGTGGCAACTACGCCGCCTCCCTGCTCGGTGAGTATAAGGGTATCGAGAACGGCTGCGAGCAGGTCTGCTTCGTGGACGCCGCCACCAAGACCTACCTCGAAGAGCTCGGCGGCATGAACATGATGGCCGTGCACAAGGATGGCCACGTGGAGACCCCGTCCCTGACCGGTAACATTCTGCCGGGTGTGACCCGTCGCTCCCTGATTCAGCTGCTGCAGGACAAGGGCCACGACGTAGTCGAGACCATGATCGCCCTCGACCAGCTGCTCGAGGACATCAAGTCCGGCGAAGTCACCGAGGTGTTCGCTTGCGGTACCGCCGCCATCATCACCCCGATCGGTCGCTTCAAGTCCGAGAAGTTCGATGTCACCGTCGCCGACGGCGGCTCCGGCGAGCTGACCGTTGCCCTGCGTGACGAACTGCTCGGCATCCAGCTTGGTGAGGTCGAAGACCCGCACAACTGGATGTGGAAGGTGTGCTGAAACAGCGCATTTTATTTCTGACTAAGACCCCTTGGAACAGCAACAATTCCAAGGGGTCTTGGTGTATTTAGAATATTCTGTATCTGGAGAGATTCAGATGAGGGAAGCAATATTTCGCAACAAATAATATGATTTAGGTTTCTGTGCGTTGCGGAGGCTTGTTCTGGTGCGTCCAGATGAGAAAAGGAGCAAAAAGCTATGAGTAAGATCAGTGACGAGACAGCGCTGCGCAACCGCTTGCGTGATATCGAAGAAAAAGTTGTTCAAATCGAATCAGAAATCAACAACGGTTAGGTCATGAGTGGCTTTTGATTTTGATTATTACACCTAGCGGTGCTGTCTGCCAAAGACTGGCAGGTTAGCAGCGTTCCATATGTCTCAACGGTGCTAACTTGCCAGTGCTTGGCAGATTGGTCCTATTTTCCCTAGCTCGCTCATGCTTTGACCGTGTGCTTTTCTCCCATTCCTCTGTCTCGGGCAAGGCTTGGGGTAGGCTCAGGCACGACGGACGGCAGCGCCGAATGAGGATGAAAGAGAACAGAACGAAGACGGACTGAGACGAACCGAAGCGGTACAAGAGGGGAGCGGCTCATGCAGGTGGCGTTGGAGAACAACATCGTTTTTGTGGTCATCGACTACCTCGCTATTTTGTGTTGGGGACTGTCCGGCGGACTTGCCGCCATTCGCAAGGGCTATGACATCTTCACCATTATGCTGTGCGGCTGGCTGACTGCACTCGGCGGAGGTCTCGTGCGCGATGTGATGCTCGGTGCTCTGCCTCCGGTCGGCATCACCGATAAAGGGTATGTACTCACCACGCTGTTCTCTGGCGTCATCGCGGTGGTGGCTCATCCGGAAATCACCAAACTCAAATGGACGATGACTGTCATCGATGCCTTGGGCCTCGGTCTGTTCGCGGTCAACGGCACTGCCAAGGCACTGGCCTACGGATCTTCAGGCATGACCGCCGTATTCCTCGGCATGTTCACCGCTCTCGCCGGTGGCCTTATTCGAGATCTCTTCATCGGTGACGTACCGATGATTATTCGTGATAAGCATCTCTATGCCGTACCTTCGTTCATCGGCTGCATTCTGACCGTACTGGTATGGCGTGGCGTGAGATACGGCTGGTTTGATATGCGCTCGGAAATGCTGCTTGATGTGCTGATTGTCATCATTGTGGTGGCATTGCGACTGCTTTCGGTCGGTTTCAATGTCACCTTGCCCGGTGCCATCGAACGGCGACATGTGTATTTGCCTAGCGAAAATCGGCATATTCAGCAATCAGGTGGCCGAGGTAACGCTAATACCGTGGATGATGAGGATACGCCTCAGGATGGTTCAAGGCTATCTCAGGGCTAACTGCCTTCAAAGAGGTATATTTGGCCCTCTGCGAATGCTAACTGCTTTCAAAGAGGTGTCTAAAGCACGAAACGTTGAGTATAAGTGTTGCAATGACGGTGTTTATACTTGGGTTTTCCGTATTCGGTACCTCTTTGAACGGAGATATCATTTCGCAAGAATGCCAATGTACCTCTTTGAACGAAGATACAAAAAGTCCCGCAAATCACATGACTTGCGGGACTTTCTAAAACCTTAAGAGGCTTATGCTCACAGAGCGTTGATCGCAACAGCGAGGCCGGACTTGCGGTTGGCGGCCTGGTTCTTGTGGATCACGCCAGCGCCAGCAGCCTTGTCGAGCTTCTGGGCGGCAACCTTGTAGGCGGCCTCGGCGGCAGCCTTGTCACCGGCGGCGATGGCTTCGCGGGTGGCGCGGATGGCGGTCTTCAGGCCGGTCTTCACAGCCACGTTGCGAAGGTGCGCCTTCTCATTGGTGAGCACGCGCTTCTTCTGCGACTTAATGTTTGCCACGTTTACTCCAAACGATGTGTGTTATAAGGACATACAAATAAAAGAGGATAGCATGTGCCCCGGAAAAACCCGTGCAATGCCACGCCGAATACAGTCCCTCGGCTACACTAGGTGAAGTTTGAGTATATGCCAAGAGGAGGAATGCGTTGGTCGTCCAACACAATCAGCCGGGTTCCACCGATCAGTCGGTGATTCGCAACTTCTGTATTATTGCGCACATCGATCACGGCAAGTCCACCGTGGCCGACCGCATCCTGCAGCTGAGCGGCATCGTGCCTGAGCGTGAGATGCGCGACCGCTTCCTTGACCGTATGGATATCGAGCAGGAGCGCGGCATCACCATCAAATCCCAGGCCGTACGCGTGCCGTGGACCTTCGATGGCACCGAATACACGCTTGGCATGATTGACACCCCCGGTCACGTGGACTTCACCTACGAGGTGTCCCGTGCGTTGGCCGCGTGCGAGGGTGCGGTGCTGCTCGTCGATGCGACCCAGGGCATCGAGGCGCAGACCCTGTCCAACCTGTACATGGCCATCGACCATGATTTGGCCATCGTCCCCGTGCTCAACAAAATCGATTTGCCGTCCGCCGAACCGGACAAGCACGCCGAGGAAATCGCCGGCCTGATCGGTTGCGAGCCAAGCGACGTGCTGCGCGTCTCCGGCAAGACCGGCGAAGGCGTGGCCGATTTACTTGACCAGATCGTCATGGATGTGCCTGCTCCGCACGGCGATCCCGAAGCGCCCGCCCGCGCGCTTATCTTTGATTCCGTCTACGACTCCTACCGTGGCATCGTCACCTATATTCGTATGGAAGACGGCGAACTGCGCGACCGTGAAAAAGTGCACATGATGGGCATCGGCATGACCCACGATCCGATCGAAATCGGCGTGATCAGCCCCGACATGACCCGTACCAAGGCACTTGGCGCCGGCGAAGTCGGCTACATCATTACTGGCGCAAAGGATGTGAGCCAGTCCAAGGTGGGCGACACCCTGACCTCGGCCGTCCGACCGGCTACTGAGCCGCTGCCCGGCTACCGCGACCCCAAGCCGATGGTCTATGCCGGCTTGTTCCCGATCGACAACGCCCAGTTCCCCGAACTGCGCGACGCGCTCGACAAGCTCAAGCTCAACGATGCCGCCCTGATCTACACGCCGGAAACCTCCGTGGCTCTGGGGTTCGGCTTTCGCTGCGGCTTCCTGGGTCTGTTGCACATGGAAATCGTCAACGAACGACTGTCACGCGAATTCGGCCTCGACCTTATCCAGACCGCTCCGAACGTCACCTACGACGTGACCGCCGAGGATGGTAGCGAACACCACGTGACTAACCCGAGCGAGTTCCCGGACGGCAAGATCAAGAAGATCGTCGAGCCGATGGTTGCCGCCGACATCATCACGCCGAAGGAATTCATTGGCGCGGTGATGGATCTGTGCCAGGACCATCGCGGCATTATGGGCACGATGGAGTACATTTCCACCGAGCGCGTGGAAATGCATTACCGCATTCCGCTGGCTGAAATCGTGTTCGATTTCTTCGATCAGCTGAAGTCCCGTACCAAAGGCTACGCCTCCCTTGATTATCATGAGGACGGCGAGCAGTCCGCCGACCTGGTCAAGGTGGACATTCTCATCCAGGGTGAGAAGGTGGACGCATTCAGCGCCATCGTGCACCGCGACAAGGCCTACAGCTACGGTGTGATGATGACCAAGAAGCTGCGTGGCCTGATTCCGCGTCAGCAGTTCGAGATTCCAATTCAGGCCGCAATCGGTTCGCGCATCATCGCCCGCGAGAACATTCGCGCCCTGCGCAAGGACGTGCTCGCCAAGTGCTACGGCGGCGATATCACCCGTAAGCGCAAGCTGCTCGAAAAGCAGAAGGCCGGTAAGAAGCGCATGAAGATGCTCGGCCATGTGGAGGTGCCGCAGGAGGCGTTCATCGCAGCCCTGTCCACCGGCGAGGACTCCAACGACCGCGACACCAAAGACAAGATCCGCGCCGCTCAGAAGACCGAGGGCTAGTGTTCGAGGTCTACATCCACGTCCCGTTCTGCTTGCGGCGCTGCGGTTACTGCGACTTCAACACCTACACGGCTACGGATCTTGGTGCGGGGGCCTCGCGCGGCAACTATGCCAATATGGTCATTCGGGAAATGAAATCGACCAAGCAGTGGCAGCTCGATCACGGCATCGCGGAGCCGCCGGTTTCTACCGTATTCTTCGGGGGTGGTACACCCACGATTCTTGCCGCTCGTGACTTGGTAGCCATGCTGGATGCTATCCGCAAGACTTGGGGTATCGCGTCCAACGCGGAAATCACTACCGAAGCCAATCCGGACACCGTCAACGAGTATTACATCAATGAGCTCGCAGCCGGCGGCTTCACCCGTGTTTCCTTCGGTATGCAGTCCGCCGTACCACATGTGCTCAAGACTCTCGACCGCACACATGCGCCGGCCAATGTGGCCGCAGGCGTCAATGCGGCGAACAAGGCTGGGCTGCGCTCAAGCGTGGATTTGATTTACGGCGCTCCGGGGGAGAGCCTTGACGATTGGCGTACCTCGGTTACGGCCGCCATCGATCTTGGCGTGAACCACATCTCCGCCTACGCACTGACCGTGGAGCCGACCACGAAAATGGGCCGTCAGATTGCCGCCGGCACGTTGCCCAAACCCAATGACGATGACGAGGCCGCTAAATACGAGATCGCTGACGACTTGTTCGCCGCCGCCGGCCTCGAATGGTATGAGGTCTCCAACTGGGCCCGCCCCGGATACGAAAGCCAGCACAACCTAGGCTACTGGCGCAATGTCGACTGGGCTGGCGTAGGGCCGGGTGCTCATTCTCATTACAACAATGTGACTGAGATTGACCGCCCCCAGTCAGCTTTGCTGACAGCCCCCGCCAGCGGGGGCACAACCGAGGCCATCGCCCCCGCTGGCGGGGGCTGTCCGGCGGAGGCCGGACTGGGGGTGGTTCCCGTCTCCCACGGCCTGCGCAGCTGGGATATTGCGCACCCGCGACTGTGGGGAACTGCCATCAACGAGCATCGCATACCGTGGGCCGATAGCGAGGCAATCACTGCGGAGGAGAACCTCGAAGAGCTCATCATGCTTGGCCTGCGTTTGCGCGAAGGCCTTGACCTCGGCCGCATCAATCAGGCCATCGCAGCCAACGAGAACACTTCATGGCAGACCATTGCCGTCGATCCGCTTCGACCGATGGTTGACGAAGGTCTGATCACCATATCCGGCAATCGTGTCATCCCCACCCGCCGAGGGCGCCTGCTCAATGATTCGGTTATCGAACGGTTCTTCGGCCTTGCCGGCATCTGACCGGCTCGTCCTCGATTGCAGTGGAATCAGGGGAGAATCACGGATGCCATTGCCAACGCCATGGCTTGCCTCTGATTACAGTGGTATCAATTGTCGGATGTCTTTTTCATAGCGGGAGATTTCTTGCTTACCGACTCATAGGGCGGAGTCGGCGTAACGAAATGAAGATGCCGGTTGGAGAAATTCACAATTACTAAGAAATAGAAAAGTATATATGGACGCCGTTGTCCGGTTATCGTTCAGTTATTGCGATATTCAATTATCGAATTGGCGAATTGACGCCGGGGGATTGACGTTCATTAATAACGTGCAATCTCATATGGAACGCTGTGCTGAAGTGATTCAGCGAGCGTCCTTGTCGTCACCCTTCATGAGGTCAACGAACACCTTGGAGCTGGCGCGACCGTACTGGCTCATGGAGCTCAGACCGTACATAGCGAAACCGCGAATCATGGAATCCTTGAAGGACATGGCTGTTTCCTTTCATTGGTCAAAGCCTTGCAGCTTTGATTTATTTCTTTGGCTTCTTTCTGAAACCGGTTTCAGAATAACGCATATCAATGACGAATGCAAGAGATACGGCCAACCTTCGGTGTTTCTCGCTGGTTCCGCGCATGCTACGGAGTCAGCACCCGTTGTCTTGCGTGTACATTTGTATGAGAAGCGTAACGACTGAGACGAGTCGGCGAACAATGGGGGCTCGAAAACAATGGCGAGAAGTACGGGACGCACCCGTCCGGTAATCAAAGACGTGGCCAAGCTGGCTGGAGTTTCAGCTCCCACGGTGTCTCGTTATCTCAATGGCACGGTCAATGTGACCGAGGACAGGCGTGCGCGCATCGCCAAAGCCATCAAGGAACTGGGCTATGAACCCAGCATCGTGGCCCGTGCCTTGTCGAACCGGGAAATGGATTCGGTAGTGGTATTCGCTGCCAATCCCGCCGCCTTTTCCACCTCCGAAACGAATCATGGCGTTGAGGCCGCCGCCCGCAAACGTCGATTCCTGCTCAACATCGTGTCCCTGGATGAATCCGACATGGAATCCGTCGAGGCACGTGTGCGCATGGGTCTGTCGATCAGACCGGCTGGAGTGGTTGTTTACGAATACGATCAGGCCGGTATCGCGGCACTTGACTATATTCCCAAGGATATGCCGAAGGTCGTGGTCGGCGGCAGTTTCGGCGACGGCGACTACCAGATCATCAACGCCGAACGAGATGGTGGTCGTTGGATGACCATGCACCTGTTGGATCTCGGCCACAAAACCGTCTTCTACGTTGGACGGGTGCAAGGAGCTACTGACAACACCCGTGCCAATGGGTGGAAAGATGCGTTGGAGGAGCGGGGGATTGAGGCTCCCGAACCCATTGTTGTATCCGACGGCAATCTGGAGAAAGCCGTCAAGGCAGGGCATGCACTCGGCCGTCGTGGCGAGGCGACCGCGATTTTTGCCGACAGTGACGAAACCGCGATCGCTGTGATTCGTGGTTTGCGAGAGACCGGTCGACGTGTGCCGGATGATGTCAGCGTGGTCGGATTCGACGATCGTAATTTCGGTGCCCTATGGGAACCCTCTCTGACCAGCTATACCCAGAATTTCTTGGACATGGGGGAGCGGTCATTCCGCATGCTGTTTGAGCAGATTCAGGCCAAGCGTACGGGTGCCGACATGCCACCTTCCCAGATTGAAGTAGTGCAGGGGCAGCCTTGCCTACGCGCTTCCGAACGAGAGATCTGAAGGGTCTGGGGTTTTTCCCGATTACTACTTGCTCTGCGCTGCGGAATTGCGGTCAGTCGTCGCGGACCGAAGCCGTTGCCATTGCCGTTCCGCTTGGTGTTTTGCTCATCAGGGTGTGGCGATCCCAGTACAAAGAAGCGCCGGCAGCCGGCCTGCCATAGAGGCTCCGCTGCCGCCGCTGCGCCTCGCGCGCATATAGTATCCATGGAGTTGATGTTGACAAACGATTCGCGATTACCGATGACCAATACCGGCTTGCCTGAACCATGATGTAGCACCTGTTCCTCGTGACCGGCCTGCACATGATGATGCAGTATGACGGCGATCACCTCCGTCGGTTTGCTCGACATTCATTGAGCGAACTGTTGATTGCTGTTCACAATACGGACGTTTCTGTGTCGAATTTTTTGTGGTCTAGTAGACATTGCGAGCTAAAACGCCCGAAACACCCCATAATTGGCTATAACAGATTGCTTGAGAATCACTATTGACTTTTATGGCGACTCGGTATATGGACACGCGAAACGTAAATGACATGACGCAACGGTACTGTGTCAACAGCAATGAACGAAGAGGCACGATTCCCTTACGTGCCCACAAGCAATTGAGGTGATTTCGGTGACATTCAAAGCCCCGCTCGATCTCACGGTCCACGCTCCGGACGGTATGTATGACCCCTCCAATGAGCATGACGCCTGTGGTGTGGGTATGGTCACCACTTTGAACAAGCGCCCCGAGCGCAAGATCGTCACCGACGCCATCGAGGTGCTGGTCAACCTCGATCACCGTGGTGCCGTCGGCGCCGAGGAGAACACCGGTGATGGCGCAGGCATCCTGATGAGCATGCCGGATGAGTTCATGCGTGCCACTGTGCCCGCCGAACTGCCGGAAGCCGGTCACTATGCCGCAGGCATCGCTTTCCTTGACCGCGATATCGAAACCTCCGGTCAGCAGGAACAGGCCATCGCCAAAATCGTGCGCGAGGAAGGCCTTGAAGTTCTCGCCTGGCGAGTAGTGCCCACCAACCCGGACGGCCTTGGCCTGCAGGCCCTTGCCGCCATGCCGGGATTCAAGACTCTCGTGGTCGCCTCTGCGGACGGTGCTCTGGCCGGCGTGGACTTGGATCGCAAGACCTTCCGCATCCGCAAGCGCGTCGAGCATGAGGTAGGCGTCTACTTCGCTTCCCTGTCCGCCCGTACCATCACGTACAAGGGCATGCTCACCACCATGCAGCTCACTCACTTCTTCGAGGATCTGAACGACGAGCGCATGAAGGCCACCATCGCCATCGTCCACTCCCGCTTCTCCACCAACACGTTCCCGAGCTGGCCGCTGGCTCAGCCGTTCCGCCTGCTGGCCCACAACGGTGAGATCAACACTATCCAGGGCAACCGCAACTGGCTCTCCGCCCGTGAAGGTCGCCTGAGCAGCGAATTGCTCGGCGAGTTCGAGCCGCTGCTGCCCATCACCACCCCGGGCTACTCCGATTCCGGCACCTTCGACGAGTGTCTCGAACTGCTGCATCTCGCCGGCCGTTCCCTGCCGCATGCCATCTGCATGATGCTGCCGCCGGCGTGGGAGAAGAACCCCGACCTCGACCCGGACGTGCGCGCCTTCTACGAGTACAACAATACGCTGATTGAGCCTTGGGACGGCCCGGCCGACATCGTCTTCACCGACGGCACTCAGGTGGGTGCACTGCTTGACCGTAACGGCTTCCGCCCCGGCCGCTGGCAGCTCACCGACGACGGCTACATCGTGCTGGCCTCCGAGGCCGGCGTGATTCCGGAAATCGAGCAGGAACACATCGTGTCCAAGGGCCGTCTTGAGCCCGGTAAGATGTTCCTAGTCGACACCGCCGAAGGCCGCATCATTCCCGATGAGGAGATCAAGAAGACCCTCGCCTCCCAGCACCCGTACCGCAAGTGGGTGGAAGGCAACTCGGTCGAGATGAGCGACCTGCCCCGCCGCGAGCACGTGAGCCACTCCGGACAGTCCGTCCAGCGCCGTCAGCGCGCCTTCGGCTACACCGAAGAGGATCTGAAGCTGCTGCTCACCCCGATGGCCAACACCGGTAAGGAACCGCTCGGTTCCATGGGTAACGACACCCCGATGCCGGCCTTGTCCAGCCGCAGCCGCATGCTGTTCGACTACTTCACCCAGAAGTTCGCGCAGGTCACCAACCCGCCGCTGGATTGGGAGCGTGAGGAAATCGTCACCTCGCTTGAATCCGCCATCGGCCCTGAACCGAACCTGCTGTCCGATTCCGAACTGCACGCCAAGAAGATTCTGATTCCGCTGCCCGTGGTCAACTCTGATGAGATGGCCCAGCTCAAGCGACTTGACAAGGCCCGTATCCTCGGCGGCTACTACCGTCCGTACGTGGTCAAGGGCCTGTACCAGGTCGCCGGCGGCGGCAAGGCCCTCCAGGAGCGTCTTGACGAGATCTTCGCCGAAATCGACGAGGCCATTGATAACGGCAAGAACTTCATCGTCCTGTCCGATCGTGAATCCAACCACACCTGGGGCCCGATTCCGTCCCTGCTGCTGACCTCCGCCGTGCAGCACCACCTGTTGCGCCGCCACACCCGTACGCAGATCTCCATGGCCGTCGAGGCCGGCGACGTGCGCGAGATTCACCATGTCGCGCTGCTCATCGCCTACGGTGCCGCCTGCGTGAACCCGTACCTGGCATTCGAATCCGTGGAAGACCTGGCCCGCAACGGCTACCTCAAGGTCGACGCGGACACCGCCGTCAAGAACCTCACCAAGGCCCTGTCCACCGGCGTGCTCAAGATCATGTCCAAGATGGGCGTCTCCACCATCATGAGCTACCGTGGCGCACAGCTGTTCGAAGCCGTGGGCCTGAGCAAGGAAGTCATCGACGAATACTTCACCGGCACCACCTCCCGTGTGGGTGGCGTGGGCCTTGACGAGATTGCCGAAGAAGTGGCCATTCGTCACCGCGTGGCCTACCCGAACCAGTGGAGCGCATCCCCGCACCGCAACCTGCGCACTGGCGGCGACTACAAGTGGCGTCGTACCGGCGAGGACCACCTGAACGATCCCGAGGCCATCTTCCTGCTCCAGCAGTCGACCCACCGTGGCGACTACCAGATGTTCAAGAAGTATTCGCACCACATCAACGACACGTCGAACCGACTCATGACCCTGCGCGGCCTGATGAAGTTCAACAACAACCGCAAGCCCATCGACATCTCCGAAGTCGAGCCGGCCACCGAAATCGTCAAGCGCTTCTCCACCGGTGCCATGAGCTACGGTTCCATCTCGCAGGAAGCCCACGAGACGCTCGCCATCGCCATGAACTCGATTGGCGCACGCTCCAACTCCGGCGAGGGCGGCGAATCCGACGACCGTATCAACGATCCGCAGCGTTACAGCCGCATCAAGCAGATCGCATCCGCACGTTTCGGCGTCACCTCTGATTACCTGGTGCACGCCACCGATTTGCAGATCAAGCTCGCCCAGGGCGCCAAGCCTGGTGAGGGCGGCCACCTGCCTGGAGCCAAGGTTCCGCCGTGGATTGCCAAGGTCCGCCACGCCACCCCGGGCGTGGAACTCATCTCCCCGCCGCCGCACCACGACATCTACTCCATCGAGGATCTGAAGCAGCTGATCAACGATGCGAAGATGGCCAACCCGAAAGCACGTATCCACGTCAAGCTCGTTTCCGAGTTCGGCGTCGGCACCATCGCCGCAGGTGTGGCCAAGTGCCATGCCGACGTGGTGCTTATCTCCGGCTATGACGGCGGTACGGGTGCAGCCCCGCTCAACGCCATCAAGCATGCCGGCACCCCGTGGGAGATCGGCCTGTCCGAAACCCAGCAGACGCTAATCCTGAACGGCCTGCGCTCCCGCATCGTCGTCCAGTGCGACGGCGAGCTCAAGACCGGTCGTGACGTGGTCATCGCCGCCCTGCTTGGTGCCGAGGAATTCGGCTTCGCTACCGCAGCCCTGATCGTGGAAGGCTGCGTCATGATGCGCGCCTGCCAGAAGAACACCTGCCCGCAGGGCATTGCCACCCAGGATCCTGAGCTGCGCGCTCGTTTCCGTGGCAAGCCTGAGCATGTGGTCAACTTCTTCATGTTCATCGCTGAGGAAGTGCGCGAGATTCTCGCCCAGCTCGGCTTCAGGACTCTTGAGGAGGCCATCGGCCACGTTGAATGCCTCGATCAGAACGAAGCTATCAAGCGTTGGAAGTCTGACGGCATCGACCTGACCAACGTGCTGAAGCAGGCAGGTCCGGTTCCGGGCACCATCCTGCACCAGACCATCGAGCAGAATCACGAGCTCGAGAAGGCTCTCGACAATGAGCTCATCAAGCTCGCCGAGCCGGCGCTTGAGCGCAAGGAGCCCGTGCGCATCGAAATGCCGATTCGCAACGTCAACCGTACTGTCGGCACCATGGTCGGCTACGAGATCACCCGCCGCTACGGCGAGGAAGGTCTGCCGGACGACACCATCGACATGACCCTGCATGGCTCTGGCGGCCAGTCCATCGGTGCCTTCATTCCGCGTGGCGAGACCTTGCGCATCTACGGCGAAGTCAACGACTACGCCGGCAAGGGCCTGTCCGGCGGTCGCATGATCGTGCGTTCCGAGGAAGGCGTCACCTTCGACAAGCACGAGAACGTCATCGCCGGCAACGTCACCGGTTTCGGTGCCACCTCCGGCCAGATGTTCGTGGCAGGTCGTGCAGGCGAACGCTTCGCCGTGCGTAACTCCGGTGCCACATTCGTGGTGGAAGGCGTGGGCGACCACGGCTGCGAATACATGACTGGCGGCACTGTAGTAGTGCTCGGCCCAACCGGCCGCAACTTCGGCGCAGGCTTCTCCGGTGGCAACACCTACGTGCTTGACCTCGACATGAAGAAGGTCAACCCGGGCGCCATCAAGTCCGGCAGCCTCCTGTTCAAATCGCTGAACGCCGAAACCGCCAAGCTGGTACACGATCTCGTCAAGCAGCACGCAGAAGAGACCGGCTCCCAGTTCGCAGTAGCCCTGCTTGAGGACTGGAATGAAACGGTCAAGCGCTTCACTCATGTGGTGCCGAAGCAGTACTTGGCCATGACCAAGGCTATGGAAGAAGCCAAGGCCAACAACATCGATTTCAATTCGCCCGGAGCCTGGGAAGAGGTTTACGAGCACGTCACGGAAGGAGTGCGCTGACATGGGCGACCCAAGAGGATTCCTGAAAGTCCGTACCCGCCGCGAGCTGGCTGAACGCCCCATCGAGGAACGTATCAAGGACTGGTTCGACGTGCACGCCGAATCCGGTCTGCAGCCGTGGACCCGCGAACAGGCCGCACGTTGCATGGATTGCGGCACCCCGTTCTGTATGACCGGCTGCCCGCTCGGCAATGTGATTCCTGAATGGAATGATCTGGTCCGCCAGGGCAAGTGGGAGGACGCTTACAACCGTCTTTCTCAGACCTCCAACTTCCCGGAGTTCACCGGCCGTATCTGCCCGGCACTGTGTGAGCAGGCTTGCGTGCTTGGCATTCACCAGCCGCCGACCATGATTAAGAATGATGAGGTCACCATCATCGATCAGGCATGGGAGCTCGGCTATGTCAAGCCTCTACCGCCGCAGCGCCTGACCGATCAGACCGTGGCCGTAGTCGGCTCCGGCCCTGCGGGTCTTGCTGTGGCACAGCAGCTGACCCGCGCCGGCCACACCGTGGTTGTCTACGAAAAGGATGATGCTCTCGGTGGCCTGATGCGTTACGGCATTCCGAACTTTAAGCTCGAAAAGGGTCTGATTGACCGCCGTATCGAGCAGATGGAAGCCGAAGGCACCCGCTTCCGCACCAACGTGGAAATCGGCAAGGACATCTCTTGGGATGAGCTGCGCGATCGTTACGATGCTGTGGTTGTGGCTATTGGCTCCCGCGTGCCTCGCGATATGAAGATTCCGGGCCGCGAACTCGATGGCATCCACTTTGCTCTCGACTTCCTGCCAGATGCTACTCGCCGCGTCTTCGGCGTCAAGCCCGTCAACGACATCACCGCAAAAGACAAGCATGTGGTGGTCATCGGCGGTGGCGACACAGGCTCCGACTGCCTTGGTACTTCCATCCGTCAGGGTGCCAAGTCCGTCACCGTGCTGCAGATCATGCCGAAGGAACCGACCTCCCGTCCGGATAATCAGCCGTGGCCTACCTTCGCTCGTCTCTACCAGAAGACCACGTCGATGGCCGAAGGCGGCGAATATCTGTACAACACCGATTCCGTGAACTTCGTCGGTTCTGAAGAGGAACAGTCCAAGGTCACCATTGAGGACTCCGCTACTGCGGAAGGCTTCGTGGCTGATGAGCGTGGCCATGTGACCGGCTTGAAGATTGTGAACGTGGCTCCCGGCGAGAACGGACCGTTCACCCGCCAGCCCGGCACCGAGCGCGTGATTCCGGCCGATCTGGTGCTTATCTCTGTGGGCTTCCTGCACCCGGACACCGAGACAATCCTCGACCAGATGCCTGTCGAACTCGACAAGCGTGGCAACATCGCCCGTAACGACAAGTTCGCCACTTCTCAGGATGGCGTGTTCGTTTGCGGTGATGCCGGCCGTGGCCAGAGCCTCGTGGTCTGGGCCATTGCGGAAGGCCGCTCCTGCGCTACCGCCGTGGACGAATACCTCTCCAGCGAGAAGACCAGCGAGCTTCCGGCACCAATCAAGGCATCTGACCGCCCGATGATGCTGCCTCGCTGAAGGTTATTATGAATCACAGTCTGCGAAACTGATTAGCGGCTGTTTTGGTACATGAGTACGGACCAAAACAGCCGCTAATTATTTATTCACTGGAAATGTTGTTTGAGATTGGACGCATTGACGTCGAAAATCGCCATTACGGTTAAAGGATAACTAATGGATCCTCCCTTTATCACCGCAGATACGTTACCTTTATAGTTAACATCAAGTTCTTTTGAAGTTGGTTGTTCGAACCAACTTCTATTATGAGACCAGGCGCCTATTCCTATTCCTTTATCGTATGAGGTGCCAAGCATTAACTTATTAGTGACAGCTCCGTTTAGAACACTAGCTCTAAAATCTTGACAGATCCATTTAATGCCGATTTGCATCAAAAAACTTGAAACGCATGCAGAATACGTTTGAGTTCCACGTAGGATTAATGGGCTATTAAATTTTTCGTCCATAGTGTTATTTGTAGTGATGTTATCAAGGTTATGTAAAAATATATCTGCCAATTGTGATGGATCAGTTCCGTTTTCTTGTATAAAAGTCTGAGTCAATTCAACGGTCACTGGGCCAATTTCTGCAATTGATGGGTCATGCTGTGCTCTATTATTGAATTCTTTACTTACAATGGAACTTACAGCATTGTTGATTGATTCATTGGAAGTATAGTTTTGTTCAGCATATGCTGGTGTTGAAAAAAGGCAAATGAAGCTATAATTATGACGGTACTTCCTATTATTGATTGTAGCTTATTCATGGCATTATCCTTTACAGGGTTAGAATACTTATAACAAAATAGTAAAAATTAATGATAAAACAAATAAGTAGAGGTGTCCTTTTACTTTTTTGATATAGATTGAAACCTATTAAACCTGATGTAAATGATAATATGGAAATTAATGTCCATATTATCATTTCTCTTATATTGAAAGTGACAGCAATAAAAGAGATTAGATTTCCCTGTTTGCTGGTGATGCAGGTAGAGCAAAGAAGGATTATGGTGATAATGTATACCATACCTGATGCAAATGTATGATTAATCCCATTAAGATTCTTTTTGCTCATATATGTCTCCTTTGACATTTTCGCTTGGATGAGCGATAAGTTAATTATAGCTCAATGTATAAAATAGATATTAATGTCATATCATACGAATGGACAATCATTATTTGTGTGTCGTCTAGAGAAGTTCGTGTGGAATTCTTGTGTCTGCAATTTAATTGTTTGTATTTCGAGATTATGCATAATTAGTTAACATGACACCCCTATGATGTTCTTTCATCGCTACAATGCGACAACAACACTGTGGGAGAGAATTATGAAAACACGCCACATCACCTCATTGGTTGCGGCCGGAGCGGCTATCGTCATGCTGCTCAGCGGTTGCGGATCGACTGGTTCATTCAGCAATGCCAGCAGCGCGTCAGGCTCCAATATCATTTCCGTCTACGGCAGCGAACCGGCACACCCGCTGTTCCCAGGCGCTGTGACCGAGGCAGGCGGCGGCAAGGTCGTCGATCAGCTGTTTGCAGGCTTGGTTACTTATGATGTCAAGGGCGGCATTCACAACGAGGTGGCTGAGAGCATCACCTCCAGCGACAATGCCACGCATTATGTCATCAAGATTAAGAAGGGATGGAAGTTCACCGACGGCACGCCGGTCACCGCTCATTCATTCGTTGATGCCTGGAACTACACCGCCAACAGTGCCAACAAGCAGGGTAGCGCCAGCTTCTTCAGCACCATTCAGGGTTATGACGATTTGCAGAAGTCGGATGTTGACCCGAGCGCAACGCTCTCCGGTCTGAAGGTTGTGGACGATTACACCATCGATGTGAAGCTCAACCAGCCTGATTCCGCATTCCCGGTCAAGTCCGGCAGCCACGCGTACATGCCGCTTCCGGAATCCGCGTTCAAGGATCCGAAGAAGTTCGGTGAGAACCCTGTTGGCAACGGCCCGTACAAGTTTGTTTCCTGGAGCCATAACCGCAGCATCAAGATGGTCAAGAACCCTGACTACAAGGGCAATCGCGTGGCCAAGAATGATGGCCTTGACTTCATGATTTACACATCTCCGGACTCCGCCTACGCTGATTTGCGCGGCGGCAACCTGGACTTCACTCACGCCATCCCATCCACCGCACTGAAGACCTTCCAGTCCGATAAGTCAATCAAGGCTTACAATCAGCCCGGTGGTAACACCCTCACCTTCACCATTCCGGAATGGCTTGACCACTTTGGCCAGAATGAGGAAGGCAATCTGCGTCGTCAGGCCATTTCCATGTCCATCGATCGCAAAACCATCGCCGAGAAGATCTTCAACAACACGTCCACGCCGGCCGTTGACTTCATTGCAGCGCCAATCAGCGCCTACTCCAAGAACCTTAAGGGCAATGAAGTGCTGAAGTACAACCCGAAGAAGGCTAAGGAACTGTGGGCCAAAGCCAACGCCATCTCCCCGTGGAGCGGTGAGTTCGGCATTGCATACAATGCTGATGGCACTGCGAAGAACTGGGTTGAGGCAATCTGCAACTACATCAAGAACACGCTGGATATCGATGCCAAGAGCATCCCGATGTCCACTTCCGACGAATTCCTGTCCAATGTGGATTCGGGCAAGATGACCTCCGCATACCGCAGTGGTTGGGGCCCTGATTATCCATCCGCGGACAACTATCTGGTACAGCTGTACGATTCCAGTTCGGCCGACGGCAAGGGCGGCAACAGCGGCAACTACAAGAACCCCGAGTTCGATGCCATGATGGACAAGGCTCTTTCCGCCCCGTCCACCGAGGAAGCCGACAAGTATTATCAGCAAGGTGAGGAGATTCTGCTGCAGGACCTTCCGGCTATCCCGTTGTGGAACCAGAATGCCACCGCAGCCAGCACCTCCGCGGTCTCCGGCGTTGAATTCGATTACGGTGGCGGCCCAGTGTTCACCGCACTGACCAAGAAGTAGTAAGTAATAAACAGACAGCGCTAGCCCCCCGCTGGCGGGGGCTGTCGGCAAAGCCGACTGGGGGGTGGTCTCAAAACAGCAGGCCACCCCTAATCTTGTTATATGGGCGCGCTCCCGTAAGCGGGAGCAATCGAGAACATACAGGAGCACTTTAACTATGGAATTCACCGTATCCGGCACTACCGTGCGATTCGATGAACGAACAATGCAGTTCGCTTTTATGCGCGACGGTGCCGAATGGAATACCTGCGCTGATTTCAAGCCGACCCTGCAATGCACGCAAGGCACCTTCGCGTTCGCCGATGCCACTTCCATCACCCATGAGCAGCGTGAAACCGGCACGGGAACCGGCATTCGTAGTATTTTCAGCGGCTTTGGGCACAGCGCATACTCCTTTGAAACCTATGTATGGGTGGAGCGTGCCTCAGGCGATGTGCTCTTCGAATGGATTCCGCTCAATGAGCAAGGCCTGAACATCACCAATGTGACGTGGCCCGCAGCCATGGACTTCGATTGCGCCGACGACCGTGACACGACACTCATCACCCATGAGCAAGGTGTGATGATCCCCAACACATGGCCTACCGCCGTGAGCACCAAAGATATCGCCTTCGACGGCCGCTTCGAAACGGCTGGCGGTTACATGCCGTGGTTCGCGCAGCTCCGCGCAGACGGACACGGGTATATCGCCATCTGCGAAACTCCATGGAATGCCGGTTACGGCATCGACCATCCCAGCAATGGCCCGTACACCCATATCAATACTTGGTTTGAGCCAAGCCTCGGCACAATGAATTATCGCCGCGTGGTACGCTACCAGTTCCTCGACCACGCCGATCATACGGCGGTGTGCAAGGCCTATCGTTCGTACGTCAACGAACGAGGTCGCTTGCGTACGCTCGCCGAAAAGGCGGCGCGCAATCCCTCCGTGCGTGACCTGATTGGTCGTTCATGGGTGCACGTCGGCATCAAAACCAAAGTGCAGCCCGACTCGTTCTACTATGACAAGGACCACCCCGAAAAGAACGATTCATTGGTCACCTTTGCGCAGCGCGAGAAGCAGATGCGCACACTGCACGGCATGGGTGCAGGCCGACTGTACATGCACTTGGATGGTTGGGCGCAGCCCGGATACGACAATGCGCACCCCGACTATCTGCCGGCCTGCCAGGAAGCGGGCGGCTGGGAAGGCATGAAGTCGCTGATCGACACCTGCCATGAGCAAGGCGATATTTTCGGCACGCACGACCAATATCGCGATTACTACTTCACCGCGCAAACCTTTGATGCCAACAATGCGATTCGGCTGGCAGACGGTACGATGCCCGAACACGCACGCTGGGCGGGCGGCCACCAGACCTACCTGTGCGCCGAGCTCGCACCGGACTACGTACGCCGCAATTTCACCCAAATTGCCGCGCATGGCATCAAGCTCGACTGTGCATACTTGGATGTTTTCACCTGCAACGAAGGCGACGAATGCTCGAACCCTGAACACCGCATGACCCGTCGCGAATGCTTTGACCGCCGCGCCGAATGCTTCGAATATCTGCTCTCGCACGGCATCCTCTCCTCGTCCGAAGAGGTATCGGACTGGGCAGTGCCAAGCCTGATATTCTGCCATTACGCGCCATACGACTTCCAGATGCGCTCACCCAACGAGCCGCGCCAAGGTGTGCCGGTGCCGCTGTATAACCTCGTCTACCATGATTGCGTTATCGAACCATGGATGATGGAGCGTGTGGCGAACGGCGACGATTACATGCTGTACGCCCTGCTCAACGGCGGAGCTCCATACCTGATTCGCGATGCCGCATACATCGGCGTTGACGGCGACATGGACGACGAACAGCGCGCTCGCACGGAAAACGACATCGAACGCTGCCATACGGTCGCTGCATTCCATGAGCGGGTCGGCATGCAGGAACTGGTTCGTCACGAGTTCGTGGATGATGATCCGCTGATGCAGCGTTCGGTATTCGCGGACGGCACTGCGGTCACTTGCGACTTCCATACGCAAACCTATCGCATCACCGACTGCCCGCATCACTGACTGAAAATACAATGACACACAGTGGGTTCCGATGGACTGGTGGCAAATTGCCGCCGATAAGCGAGTAATATAGCCAACAGTGTCACCGTCGAAACAGGAGTAGTGGAATGCCGAATCGTGCAGAACGCCGTGCCCAAGCCAAAGCAGGCCGCAGGGGAGTGCCGTCGCAGTACGACCAGACCCAAGGCCGCGGTCGCTCGGGAATGATTGACGAATACCAGCTGCAGCAGAAGTCCCAGCGTCTGCAGGACGGCACCGACGACACCGAATGGAAGCCCAGCGGCGGTACGATTGCGGACACCGAAACCCTGCTGACCACTAACCCGAACTACACGAATCCGAAGATGTTCAAGGCACCGCATTCGCTGCGTCAGTGGTTCCGCGTGGGCAGCTGGACACTGATCGCCATCGCGATTATCGCGTTCTTCGTGGTTATGTGGCTGCCAAGCCATCCGATGTGGCTGATCATCACCGTTTCCGCGGTGTTCATTGTGGGTGTGCTGAGCCTGTTCTTTACGGCTGGCGATTCCAAGCACAATCCGAATTTGGATCAGAACGGCACGGCCGTCTGATTTTTTGCCTGGTAAATCCGGCTTGAAAAGCAAAACGCACGACGGAAGTTGTGCGTTTTCTTGTATGCGGTGCCCTAAAGTAAGAAGTGCTTGAGTTTCTTTCTGACGCACGAAGGAGAGGCAGTCTGATGAAAGTTGATATTCTAACCCGCGAATACCCGCCGCACGTGTATGGTGGTGCCGGCGTACACGCCGAGGAGCTGTCCAAGGTTTTGGCCGAGCGCATTGACGTGACCGTGCGTGCGTTTGACGGCAAGCGCACCGAGGCTGATATCCCCGCGATTCCCAATGCCGCTCATGCCAAGGGCAGTCTGAAGGTTGTCGGATACGATACGCCGTCCGAGCTTGCCGATGCCAATCCGGCATTGAAGACCTTCGGCGTGGATCTGCAGATTGCCAACGACGTTGACGCCGATATCATCCACGCACACACATGGTACGCCTGCCTGGCCGGCTACCTGGCCAAGATGCTGCACGGTACGCCGCTGGTCATCACCGCCCACTCCCTGGAACCGTTCCGCCCATGGAAGCGCGAACAGCTCGGCGGCGGCTACAACCTGAGCTCATGGGGCGAAAAGGAAGCCTACGAGAACGCCGACCGGGTAATCGCCGTGTCCGGCGGTATGCGCAAGGATATTCTGACTGCTTACCCGAACCTCGATCCGAACAAGGTGGTTGTGGTGTACAACGGCATCACCATGGCCGACTTCGCCACCCCGGCCCCTGACGACCCGGGCTGGAAGGTGTTCGAGCGTTACCACATCGACCGCTCGAAGCCCACCCTGCTGTTCGTAGGCCGCATCACCCGTCAGAAGGGTCTGCCATACCTGCTCAAGGCCCTACATCTGATTTCCAAGGACATTCAGGTGGTGCTGTGCGCCGGTGCTCCTGACACCCCGGAAATCGCCGAAGAGGTCAAGATCGCGTTCGCCAAGCTGGATGAGGAACGCGGCAACATCGTCTGGATTGAAGAAATGCTGCCGAAGCCTGAGCTGAATGCTTTGGAACACGGCTGTGATGCCTTCATCTGCCCGAGCATCTACGAGCCGCTGGGCATCGTGAACCTTGAGGCCATGGCCTGCGGTCTGCCGGTCGTCGCATCCGCCACTGGCGGCATTCCGGAAGTCGTGGTCGACGGCGAAACCGGCTATCTGGTCCCGATCGACCAGCTGCACGACGGCACCGGCACCCCCACCGATCCGGACAAGTTTGTGCACGACATGGCCGCCGCCATCGACAAGATCATGGCTGACCCCGAACTCGCCAAGAAGATGGGTCAGGCCGGCTACGAACGCGCCCGCGACGTGTTCAGCTGGGAGACCATCGCCGACAAGACCGTGGAAGTCTACCAGTCCGTGCTCGACGAGCAGAAGAAGTAAGTAGCGCTGCAACGAGTGCCCCCTCAGTCCGGCTGCGCCGGCCAGCTCCCCTCAGGGAGGGGAGTTGTCACCGTAGGTGACTGAGGGGAGTCATATATCGTGTTTCTTGGCTCCCCTCTTTGAGGGGAGTCGTCCGCGAAGCGGACTGAGGAGAGTCCTCAGACCGCGAATCATAGCTAGTATTTCACTCATGACAAACACCGTCCTCCAACTCGACAACGTCGAATTCCGGCGCAACCGTCGCGTCATTATCACCGACGTGAACCTCACCATCAACGCGGGGGAGCGTTGGGTGCTGTTCGGTCCGAACGGCATCGGCAAATCCACCGCGGTCGGCATGCTGGCCACCCGCACCTTCCCCTCAGAGGGCCGCGTATTCATCCTCGGCCATCAACTCGGCAAATACGACGTATTCAAACTGCGCACCCGCATCGGTCTCGCCTCGGCCGACCTGGGCCGGCAGTTCCCCGAGTTCGAGGACCCGCTGGACGCCGTGGTCACCGGCCTGTCCGCCGTGACCGGGCGCTGGCGCGACACCTACACGCAAGAGGAATACGCCCGCGCCCGCCATCTGCTGCGCGATTTTCGCGTCTCCTATCTGGAAGGCAAGGAGATGTGGCGACTGTCCGAAGGCGAACGCACCCGCGTATTGATCGCCCGTGCGCTGATGGGAGATCCCGAGCTGCTCATCATGGATGAACCGACCACCGGCCTTGACCTGGGCGGCCGCGAGCAGGTGATGCGCACATTGAGCCGAATCGGCGAAGAGAACTCCGAGCGTGCCGTGGTGCTGGTCACCCATCGCTTGGAGGAGATTCCGGCCGGTTTCGACCACATCGCTATCATGGGACGCAAGCCGATTCCTGCCGAGGACGCCACCGAAGCGGGCGTGGATTCAATGGGCAATCCCGGTGCTGGCACCATCGTCTACACTGGTTCGTTGGAGAATGGCCTGACCGACGAACGCTTGTCGGAATTGTTCGGTATGCCCATCGAAGTCCAGCACACCCACGGCCGCTGGGCCGCCTACGCCGTGTGATGCTTGTAGGTTTTTTTAGGCGGGATTTTCTTCGCCCCCTCTGGAGAGGGGCTGTCAGCGTAAGCTGACTGGGGATCCAACCAGTTACGAAGGCAACCATGACAACCAATAGCAAACTCGTATTCATCGATATTGACGGCACCCTAGCCGACGAAAACCACGTCGTACCCGAATCTGCCAAAATCGCTTGCAAACAAGCCCAGGCCAACGGCCACAAGCTCTTCATCTGCACCGGGCGTTCCGTGCCGAAAATCGAGCGCAGCATCCTCGACCTCGGTTTCGATGGCGTGGTTTCCGTGGCGGGCGCTCAGGCGAATATCGGAGACAGGCTGCTGTTCCGGCATCTCGTCCCTCCTGAAGCGGTCGATGCGGCGATGGCGTATTTTGCCAAGCATCATATCGAGAGCTACCAATGGCAAGGTGCGGATGGCATGTACATCTCGGAAGGCTACCGTCAACATCTGGAATCGAAAGGCAAGACCTGGAATCGTGGCGAATTCGCGCGATTCTGGCACCTGTTGGATGAGGTGGAGGTGCCGGCTGGCTCGACTTTGGGACAGACGATTCGTGTGAGCAAGGGGTCATACTTCACCTCGCCGGATCCTGACGTGACTTTCGAGGAGACTCAACATGATTTGAGCCCATGGTTTGAGCTCGTGCATGGTTCGTATGACAAGATTTCCCCGAACAATGGCGAGTTGCTGATTAATGGCATCGACAAAGGTACCGCTGTGCGCGACGTGGCTTCTTTGCTGGGCTATGCCATTGCCGACACCATCACCATCGGAGACTCCGACAACGACACTGCCATGCTCAAGGCCGCCGGCACATCCGTAGCCATGGGCAACGCCATTCACGGCATCCAAGCCTTCTGTGACTTCACCACCACCGACATTCACCAGAACGGCCTGGCCAACGCCTTCAAGACGTTGGAACTGGTGTGAGGCTATGTCGTTTGCTCTCAGACGGAGGATCCTTTCGTGCTGTAGTATCGCTATTGAAGCATTAAAATCTGGAATGTCATTTACAGAAGTTACTTATTACCTCAATCAGCTTTATTTCATGCATCAAGGAACGTACCCCTTCGTCTGCTGCACACGGAAGCTACCAGATGAACTCACAAACTGCAACCTATCCTGTAGTTTCCATTCAATCCAAGCTATCAACGGTAGTGTTATTGCAATAGTTCCCTCATGGATAAAAGGCAAATGTTTTCGCTTACCAGAAAGTCTCTTAGTCTTTTCCAATAAGAAACTGGAATATGAAACGCGCTCGGTAAAATCGTTGAAGGATGAGCAGCGCCGGATATGCTCATTTATCCGTTTTTTGAAGATTTTTCTTCATACCTTATTTTGAATCAATACTTGAATGACGAGATAGCAACTCTTCTTCAAAGAATCGCTGATCTGTTTAGGCAGAGGCTTCAGAACATCAATATCATGGTCATCCAAGCAAATCGATTCAAAATAATTAGCAAGGATGAGTACTACGAACTTTTTTCACTATTGACTAAAATGAAAGAAATTGTAGGAAAGCAAATACGTTTGCTTTCAAGCAATGGATACCTATTTGACCAGTTTGAGGCATTCGTACGCAGCAATAACATAGGGTATCCAGTCAAAATTCCTACAGAACGGTGCGGCAGGTGCTGTTCAAAAATAGATTTCTTTGATTTTTCAAAAACGCATTCTTACCAACTATGCATGAGGACATGTCCCATCTGCGGAATCTATTCCATCCAAGTGGGCAGCGAAAAGTTCATTCAGCATTATTCTGTGACTAATGAAGCAGGGAATACAGCATTCTCGATAGCCACTACAGGGTATGAATTTTACTATTTCCGACTGTATGATAAAACTCATGGCACTCTTGCATATGAGCAATTCGGAGAGTGTGGTGAGAACATCAGAATGTACACGGACAGCCTGTCTCCCGATGTACACTCTTATAGGGTTGTTCTGTTTGGTGGGGATGGGGTCGCGTATTCACATGGAAAATTTATCAAGGAGGGGGAATAACTGGGTTTATCTGCTTTCCGTTGTAAGCGACAATCTCGGCAGTTCGTTGATGACTTTCGTGTTGCCGCTTATCGTGCTCGACCTTACCGGTTCCGGTATTCATCTTTCGATCATCTCTTCGTTCGAGACGCTGCCGTTCTTGCTGCTGGGTCTGCCTTTCGGCGCTATTGTGGACAGGTGCGACGTCAGGAAGGTGCTCATCCGTTCCGATGCCATCAGATTCGGAGGATACGCGTTGCTCGCGGCGGTTCTTTCGGCTCGGAGCAACGCGACCGTGACGCTGATAGCCATCTATCTCGTCACCTTGGTCATAGGGTGCACCAATGTGTTCAGCTCAGTTTCCGAGATAACGTTCATCTCGTATTTCGTGTCGAAATCGGATTATTCGAAGATGAACAGCATCATGTACGGCATCCAGTACACGGCTGGGCTGCTCATCCCGCTTGCCGGCGGGGCGCTCTACTCCGTGGTGCCGATGGGGCTGCTGGCCCTGATCTGCGCCGCGTGTTTTCTTCTCAGTGCGGGTGCCATTCTCCTGATGAGGGTCGGTTCCTCGAAGGGCGCCGGCGGGTTGAGGGGCCCCGTGCCGGCCGCGGTGCGAACGGTCATCGGCGACACCCGGCAGGGGCTTTCCTATCTGAAGACCAGGCGTGTGGTTCTCTACCCGCTTGTGCTGGCCGCGTTGTTCAACTTGCTGACCGGGAATTTCCAGAACGACAGCCTCGTCATCATGCGCAAGAGTCTGAGCTTCACGTCGGGCCAGGTCGGCTTGGTCATGTCGGTTACGGCCATGGGCGCGTTGGCGGGGACCTTCATCGTCAACCTGCTGAACAGAAGCTTCAAGTTCGAAACGGTCCTGATCGCGAACTTCCTCGTCCAGATGTGCTTCCGTCTCCTGTTTGTGGCGTTCGGCAACATCTTCGCGGTGGCGGCGACGCTGTTCGTGGTGGACCTGTGCCAGTCCGTGCTGAACATCATCATTATCACGAACCGGCAGAATCTGGTCGAAACCCGTTACCTCGGGAGGGTGACGAGCATATACAAGGCGGTTCTGATCGGGGTCAATTCGCTCGGTTTCATATACGGAGGCACCCTGTCGAACACCTTCGGCCCGAGGAACGCCGTCCTATGGTCAGGCGTCGAAATCCTGATACTGACCATGATTGGTATCGGAGCCTACGCTCATCTCAACAAAGAAAGAACCACCGATGAGTAATATCAAAATCTGGTATATAAGAGAAAGCTTGGTCATAGCTAAGAGCCTCAAATCGATCAGCATATTGTGGCAAATACTTTTGGGCTCTTTGTATATTGAAATTAGATACGTCGCATGCATATAAGTTCCATCCCTCTGAGAGGAGTGGAAACGCATTCCTTCCGTTTCCGCAGCCTATGTAGAGTCCTTTGTCCAAAGGAGAAGAAAACAGTCTTACATAATCACAGATTGGAAGAGGCGAATTGTGCGAATTATGATTTTCTATCAATGAGGTATACACGATTGTTATGCTTTTATTCGGATTTTCTAGGTAGCGCAGCAGCGAGCATAATGGCAATACCCATAGCAGCAGGAAGCACACAATTAGCGGCAGTAATCGTGCTAGCAAAGAGTGATGGCCCTACAATATTCTGGAATTGTCCACCAAGATTAATAGCGCTTAAGTCAGTAGTCAGATAATCTTTTCTGCTCAGCAATGCCATATACATGGTAATACCTGCGGTGCCGAGCAGTTCAGCGATAATCTGCAGCATGGCAAGCAACATAACCAGTGCTATGAAGGGAAAATCATGTGACAGGAAAGGTATGCAGTCTACAGCAATAAATGCAATTGCCTGCAGTAGTCCACTGCAGCGCCAGGCCAGCGCATAATTATGTGCTTTCGTGGCCCAATGGTTGACAGGACCTTGGGCTAGTGCAATAACTACCGTATTGGCAACGAATATGGCTGGCGCCTGCCATGTGTCGGTAGGCGCGTAATGAATAATCAGTAATGGTAGATACACATTGAGCAGTGTACGATGAAACGAGAACAGGAAATTTTCGATAATCAGCCGAGAACGAGACCTTGAAGTTAGTGCAGTGCGAAAAACCGTCCACGAAGTTAGCGGTGAACGTTTCACCTTTGCAGCGGTTACATTGCAACCTTTGAGCGCTCTGCGATATAGCACAACTACGACAACGAACGAGAGTGAATTTGCTGCCACTATGATCACATTCCCGTACTGGATAAGCAGCATCATTGTGCTTAGTGCCGCGCCAAGCGCGTAACCGACATTCGTCGGTAATGCCATGCGACCCAAGAGTATTGTGGCTTGCTCTCGGCTCAGCGGTGCGATAATCAGTCCTCGTGTAAGCGATGCTGCTGAGCGGTCGATAATACCGAACAGCGTCATATAGACAAGAAATGCAGCATTACCAGAGATAATAAGCCATCCAAGCATTCCTACCGCTCGTAGCAAATACGAGTAAGTGAAAACGCGCAACCCTCCGATACGGTCGGCGAGATACGCAGCAGGCATCGAAGCAATCATGCCAGAAACAGCTGAAAAGGTCAGTCCAAGACCAATAATGCCTGCAGAAACATGATTATATGAAGAAAAAATTACCGCCGCAGCGCTGACAAACGAGCCCGTACCAAACGCATCAATACCAGAAGCCAATAAAGCAGCACGTTGCAGCCGTTGTTCAATAGAATTCATTTACCTGCTCCACAAGAAGGACAATGTGGATCTTTCGGAATAGGAAGGCGATAATAATCGTTTTGAAAATTGGAACAGGACATCAAATATCCGCGTGCTAATTCTCCCTTTCCTAGGAGTATTTTGAGAACTTCATTTGCTCCTATCACTCCCGCAATACCTGTTGCTGGCCCCCAGACGGGAACAGGTCCTTTGCGACTTGCAGGCAAATCTGGAAAGGCGCAGTTTAAGCACGGATCCTCTTTATTAATCATTGTGAACACATACCCATAAGCATATTGTGCTGAAACATGCACCATTGGACATTGATTATCCACAGCAAATTGGTTAACCATTAGTCTTTGATCCGGACCATCTCCACCCTCTAAAAGCACGTCAAAATTTCCAAGCATGCTATCAATATTTTCATTGGTAACACGCTCTGTGCAGAATTTAATCGTAATATCAGGATTCAGCATTCTGAGTTTCTCTGCAGCAACCTCTGCCTTATATCTGCCGATATCGTTAGTGGTATATAAAATCTGTCTGTTAAGATTACTTAATTCGACACGGTCAAAATCAATTATTTTTATTTTTCCTACACCCGCTGCAGCTAAATAGTATAGAAGGGGTGATTTTACTCCGCCTGCTCCTACACTTACGACACTTCCCGAAGAAATTTTTTGCTGCCCCCTGTTCTCCTATCTGGGGCATAACCATTTGCCTGTTATATCTGGTGTCTGAAAATTCCATGTTAACTTCCCAATGATTGTTCGAAATTGACATCAGTGTAGATGCTTTCAAGAATTGAAGTATCTACCCTGATGCTTTTCAATAAAAGTCAGCCGTCGCATGTGACAACAGTGCCAAATATGACACTATCTTCATCGTGAACTTCATCTTCCATGCTGACAAGCTTGCCGTTAATCATGATTCGACAAAGTCGACGAGGCTTTTGTCTAGATTCATCAATTAGGGTCCTTGTCAGGCCTTCATCTTGTAGAGCTACATGCTTTACAACATCTGCGACTGTGTTACCATTTGCCAAATCGTAGCACATTGAACCAGTTCCCAGACGGCCTTCGGCAATACCACGTAACTTGACGTCTACCATAACAACTCCTTTCTTCACCTAGCTGGTTATTATTCCCCTCAACGGTATTCCTTCAATTGTTACTTGTATTTCTCATTTGTTAAATGATAGTGCCCGCTTCTTTGCGCAGATTGGCTGTTGGCCAGCTGTTGGCGTGGCTTTCATGCCGCTGCGCCTGGGTCGTCATCGAGCCGGGACATGTCCATGTATCGCCGGTCCGACCACGAGCGTGAGGTGACGTAGCGGATTCCGGCGCATACGAGCATGAGCGCGCTGTCGGAGTCGGGGAAGCCGCCCACGACCCGGGTGCGCCGGCGGATCTCCCTGTTCAATCGCCCGATCATGTCGTTCGTGCGCGGCTTGATCCCATGGTTCGCGGGGAACCCCGGCAGGAGGCAGGCGGCGGTCTCGCCGACGCCCCCGCGCAGGCGGTTCGCGGCCGACTTGAGCTTGCGTTCCTCCGTTTCGCCCGCGACCGTCCCTGCCTTGGCCATGGCGGATTCGCGGTTTTCCTGCGCGAAGATGGCCTTCAGGGCGGCGGACGCCCATTCCCTGTGACCGGGCGGCGTCTTGGAGGGCACGTCGCGCATGAAACGCACCATGCACCGCTGGTATTTCGCGTTCGGCGGCATCGAGTTGACCGTGGAGACGAAGTCCGGCGCACCAGTCGCCGACCACCGGTCCGACGCCCCTCAACCCGCGTTCGATCATGCTTCGGAAGAACCGCTGTGTTTTGTCAAATTTTTGTGGGCCGTTTCGGCGTTTCTTTTAGTCCGTTTGAGCGGTTGTTTTTAGGCCGTTTCGGCTTTGGCCAGTCCTGTGGGTTGTCGGTTATTGCATGAGGGCGTGGGT